>Ga0180222_1003320_pt1 | contig 10584 bp, 8 predicted proteins | sample eDN5th37CKraftOP_FD_151336 | JGI IMG/M metagenome (GOLD analysis project Ga0180222, IMG submission 151336) | Enriched Organic Plus compost microbial communities from Emeryville, California, USA - eDNA 5th pass 37_C Kraft OP (version 2) (version 2) ... | reverse complement strand
CAACGCCGCTGCGCCGTTTCGGCAATGCGGACGAGGTCGCGAAGGCCGTCCTGTTCCTCGCTTCCGATGACAGCTCCTATGTCCAGGGCGAGGAGATCGTGGTCGCGGGCGGCTGGTCCGCGGTCTGAGAGCATGAAAGAGGCGCCCCACCGGCCCGGGCGGAGCGCCTCCCCTTGCCGTCGACCGGCGATCAGCGCACGGCGCCGCGCCGGATGAGATTGACGATCGCCAGCAGGATGATCGCGCCCACCAGAGACGCCAGGAACGAGTAGAGCGTCAAGGGAGCGTTGTTGATCGATCCGCCCGCGAAGATCAGCCCGCCGATGAAGGCGCCGATGATACCGACCACAATATTGAGAAAGATGCCCTGTTGGGCGTCGGTCCGCATGATCATGCTGGCGATCCAGCCGATAACGCCGCCGATAATGAGCCAAAGGATCAGTCCCATCTCAACTCTCCTACTGCTGTTCTGACGAGACGCACGAAGGCTGCGCGTGTTCCGCCGGCCAATCCAAGCCGGCGGCTGCTTCGGAAAGGAAACGCCGCCGGATCGAACCCGGCCGGGCAGCTCCCCGTTCAGGCGATCGACAGCACCGGCGGCGCAGGGATCACCACGGCTGTTTCGACGTTCTTTCCCGGATCGAACAGGGAGCGTCGTTCAACCGCCGGCCGCGGGAGCGCGAACGTGGCCGCTCCGTCCTGTGAGGAGAAGCCGTCATGTCTCCGCTATCCCGACACGCGCTGGCGTCCGTGCTCGCCGCCAGTCTGCTGGGTGCGCTTCCGCCCGCTGCGCGCGCTCAGGCCTCGCCGGATCCCTATGCCGATGAAACATATCAGGACCAGCGCGCGCCCTATCCCGACGAGCCCGGCGAGGATGGGAATTCCAGCAGCCAGGATCGCTATGACTATCCCGACGCACAGTCCGATCCCGACGGTTACGACGACCGGGTCGAAGAGGATCGCTACCGGCCGGATCGCGGCGATGGCGCGGCCGGCAACCCAACGGCGCCGGATGCCGCACCACCCTATCCGGCCCAGGGATATGATCGCCGCTATCCTTCGGCCGGCGACAGCATGGAAGAGCCACGGCCCTATGCGGACGCGCAGCCCGAGCGATTGATCGACCGCACCGGCAAAGGCGAGGTCAGGTTCGACGGCGGCCGCTGCGTCGTCCGTTATCGCGACTGGGAGATGCGCAGCGCGACGCCCGGCTGCAGCGACGAGCAGATCCGGCAGGCCGACGACGAGGTGTCATATGGCCGCGAGGGTGGGGAAAACGCATCTCCGGCCTATAACGGCGGCTATTATCAGCCGCCCCGCGCCTTCGTCGGCACGAATGGCGCCGGCCGCGTGATCGTATCCGAGGACTGCACCGCCTTTTACGATCGCACGGGCGGACGGGAGACGGAGACGGACGCCTGCACCCGCGCCGAGCTCCGCGCAGCGGACCAGACAATGGCCCGCTATCGGCGCGAGCACGGCTGGTACTGAACGCGCCGCCGCGATCGTCAGCGCACAGCGAAGGCGTCCGCGGGCAGGCCGCGCAGGAATCCCAGCAAGGCGTCGTTGAACGCAGCGGGGGCTTCCTGCTGGACCATATGGCCGGCACCCGGGATCAGCACCGGCTCGGCGAGATGGGGGATGCGCTGCCGCATCCGTTCCCGCCAGTCTTCGCCGATCACCATCAGCACGGGATCCTTGGCGCCGCAGATGAACAGCGCCGGTTGCGTGACGTCATGATCGGCCCAGCGGGCGCCGATTGCCCAGTTGCGATCGGCGACGCGATAGGCTGCGAGCGGCCCGGCGAATTCGCGGCTTTCTCCGCCGCGGCCATATTCCTGCACGAAATGCTCGAATTCCCGCTCGCTGAGCCATGGCCAGGGCAAAGGAGGAGCCGGCTCCAGCACGTCCATATAACCGGTGCCTTCGGAGGGATAGGAAGACCAGCGCAGGAGATTCCCTTCGCCGCTCAAGGCGTGGAGGATGCGGCTCATATAGTCGCGCAGCCGCGGCCCCAGCTCGCGCTCGGCAGGCCCCACCTCCTGATAATAATGGACGTGCACGAAATGGTTGCGCGCCATGTTGGCGTAGCGAACCGACGGCGGGATGCGGCTGGACGACATGGCGGTGCTGTCGTCCCGCCCATCGTCCGGCGGATTGGAGCCCTGCAGACCGCGCCCCGCCATGTCGTAATCATAGGGCACTGTCGCCGCGATCGCGCCGATCCGCTCGGACGCGCGCACCGCGAGGTTCCAGCTGTACTGCGCGCCGAAATCCTGCCCGACCACCGCGCCGCGCGCCGCCCTGAAATAATCGAGCACGCACAGCAGCTGGCGATGCATCGCGTTGGAATCATAATGTTCCAGCCCGTCCGGCCGATCGCTGCGTCCATAGCCGAGACAATCGATCGCGACGGCGCGATAGCCCGCCTCGGCAAGCGGCCGCATCTGGTGCCGCCAGGAATAGGAGAGGCCGGGATTGCCGTGCACCATGAGCACGACGGGCCCGTTTCCCTTTGCCACCGCATAGAGCCGTCCGTCGGGCGTATCGATGCTGTGCTCTTCAAGCTCGTCCATGGCGGCCACCCTCTCCCCGAACGCTGCCGGCGTTCGGCACGCGGTCTCCCTCCTATGCCAGCGCCGCGCGGCATCGCAATCGAGACGCCGGCCGGGATGTCCCGGTCGCAAAAAGCGTCCGGACTTCACAAGCTGATGGCGAGGTTCGTCTAAGGTCGGGCGACGCCGGAGAGCCGGCGCTCCACCCAGCTGACGGAATCGGCAAGCAGGCAGCGTCCCGGACAACCGGGGACCGGCATCGTCGTCATTGCGGCGCGACGCAGCGGCGCGCCGTTGCGGATCGTGGCCGCATCCGCTGCCGTCGTGCCCGTCGCCAGCGCAATGATCGCACAGCCTCGGATGTGCGTTCCGATCCCTTTTGTCATGAGGTCGCCCCTTCGACAAAGCTGGGGCGCGGCTACGGAGGGAATGAGACAGTGCCGTTACAACGCCTTCCAAGCTACGGATGAACAATGTGTAATCCGAAAGGCTGATACCGCCCGCGCGCCCCGTACCGACCGCACGGCTCGTCGCATTCCGGCCCCGCTTCGACTCATTGCTTCGCGCGGCTCCCGTTCGTTCAGCAAAATTGCGATAGATCAGCAGCACGATCGAAGATCAGCGATCCAGTCCGGGAGGGGAAGATGCGGGGTTCATCATTGCTGGCGACCGGCGCCCTTTCGATGCTTGCCGGCTGCGTGGCACCCGAGGCTCCGCCGCCGCCGCCCTATCGCCCGCCGCCCCATCCGGTCGTCAGCCGTCCCGCCGTGCCCCCTCCGGCACGGCCGGCCCGGCTGCCCGGCGCAGCACTCCAAAACCGCATCACCATGCTTGGCCGCGCCTTCGACGGCTTTGTCGGCATCGCGGTGCGCGATGTAGAAACGGGGTGGCTCGCCTCCTATAACGGCAGCCTCCTGTTCCCCCAGCAGAGCGTCAGCAAGCTCTGGGTGGCGATCACGGTCATGGACGCGGTCGACCGCGGGCGTCTGCGCCTCGACCAATCGGTGACGATCCGCCGTGAGGACCTCACCCTGTTCCATCAACCCATCCGCGCGTTGGTTGGTCCCGACGGCTACACCACCACAATCGGCGCGCTGATCGAGCAGGCGATGACGCGCTCGGACAATACCGCCAACGACAAGCTGCTGTGGACGGCCGGCGGGCCGGAGGCGGTGCGGTCGATGCTCACCCGCGCCGGCATCGCCGGCGTGCGTTTCGGGCCGGGCGAGCGGCTTCTGCAAAGCCAGACCGCAGGGTTGACGTGGAAGCAGAGCTATTCGATCGGCGATGCCTTCTTCAAGGCGCGCGAAGCACTGCCGATGAGCGTGCGCGAGGCCGCGCTGCAGCGCTATCTGGCGAATCCCGTCGATGGCGCGTCGCCCGAGGGCATCACGCTCGGCCTCGCCATGCTGAGCCGGGGAACGCTGCTCTCGCCCGCCTCGTCGCGTTACTTGCTCTCGGTCATGGAAAACAGCAAGACCGGTCCGCAGCGCATGCGCGCCGGGCTGGCCGCGGGCTGGACGCTGGCGCACAAGACGGGGACCGGCCAGCAGCTCGCCGGGCTCTCGACCGGCTATAACGACGTCGGCCTCGTGACCGCGCCGGACGGGCGGAGCTACGCCGTCGCCGTGATGATCGGGCGCACGACGCTGCCGATTCCGCAGCGTCAGCGGTTGATGGCCGATGTGGTCCGAGCCGTCGTCGCGGAGCATGACGGCTATTGAGCCGCGGCGTGGCCTGCACAGGCCGCGCTTGCGTCGCGCTCCGCCGCCGCCTAGGTCTCGCCTGCCAGCCCACCAAAGACCGATGCGCCCTTTTTTAGCCGCTCTCCTCCTCTCGCTGTCCGCCTTTTTCGCCGCACGTGCCGCGCCGCCGAACCGGCCTGCGCCCGGCCTGATCCGTGCCCGCATCCTTACCTCGGAAGGCCCGATCGTGATCGCGCTCGATACCAGGCGTGCGCCGCGGACGAGCGCCAACTTCCTCACCTATGCCGACGACGGACGGTTCGACGGCACCACCTTCTATCGCGCGGCGCGGCGCAAGACGAACCCTAAGCTCGGCTTCGTCCAAGGCGGCATCGGCAACGATCTGCGCCGGGCACTGCCCCCCGTTCCGCTGGAAAAGACCTGCCAGACCGGCATCATCCATCTCGATGCGACGGTGTCGATGGCGCGCGGCGACCGGCCCGGCTCGGCGATGGGCAATTTCTTCATCACCGTCGGTCCCACGCCGAGCATGGATGCGCGCGGCGATTATCAGGGCTATGCCGCCTTCGGTCATGTCGTTTCGGGAATGGATACGGTGCGCCGCATCCTCGCCAAGCCATCGGGCGGCGGTTCCGATGCCATGAAGGGCCAGATGATCTACGATCCGGTGAAGATCATCAGCGTGAGGCGGCTGGACGGCGCGCCGAAGCCGAGCGGCTGGCCCAAACCCTGGCTGATCGACATACCGCGGCGCTGAGCCGGCGAGCCGTCCTGCACAGCGACGCGCCGCCCGCACGCCGGACTACGGCGAAGGTTCATCCTGCGGATCGGCGGGCGGGGGAGACTCGGCCTCGCGACGCCTTTCGCCGGGACCTGCCGAGAGGTGCAGCCCGTCCTCGTCGAGCTGAAGGTCGACGGAAACGTTGCCGAGATCGAAATCGCCGATCCCCGCATCCTTCAACACCCGCTCCAGCCCGGCGTCGGGATCGACATCGGCCGGCGGCTTGGTACGGAAGGGATGAGCGCCGAGCGCGCTCGTCATGAAGTCGCGCCAGATGCGCGCCGGTACGTTGCCGCCGGCGATTCCGCGCATCGGCTTATTGTCGTCCCGGCCGACCCAGACGGCCGTCACCAGCCCGTCCGCGAAGCCGACGAAGATGGCATCGCGATTGTCCTGGGTGGTTCCCGTCTTGCCGAACACCTGTCGATCGAGCCGCGCCGCGCGGCCGGTTCCCTGCCGAACCGTGGCGGACAGGAGGTCGCGCAACATGTCGAGCTGCTCCTCGTCGATGCGGTGCTGGTGATGGCGTAGCCGATCGAACCAGCTTTCCTGCACGTCCGGCAACCCGCGCGACCGCACCGGATAGGCGCCTGCCGCAATGGCGGCATAGGCGCTGGTCAGCTCCAGTAGCGTCACGCCCGACGTCCCGAGAGCGATGCTGGCATCAGCCTCCAGCGGGCTGGTGACGCCCAGATCGCGCGCGGCCTGGACCACCGCATCCGGCCCGACCCGCTGCGCGAGGCGAACCGCGGCGACATTGCTCGAACGGGCGAACGCCTCGCGCAGCGTGATCCTGCCGCGATAGCGGCCGTCGGCATTGGACGGAGACCAGCCGCTTATCGTGATCGGCTCGTCCTCGACGAGATCGTCGGGCGTCATGCCCGCGCGCAGGGCGGCGAGATAGACGAACAGCTTGAAGGTCGATCCGGGCTGCCGCCGAGCCTGGACGGCTCGATTGAACGGACTTGCCCGATAATCCCGCCCCCCGACCATGGCGACCACACGGCCGTCGGTACGCATCGCCACCAGCGCCACCTGCGCGCCTGCCGGCACGCCGCGTCGCGCCGCGGCCTCGGCGGCGCGCTGCAGCCGATAGTCGAGCGTGGTCTCGACCGTGCGCTGCGCATAGGCATCGTCCCCGCCCAGGGCGCGTGCGGCAGGCATCACCCAATCGGCGAAATAGCTGCCGTTCGGAAGCTCCGGCAGCGCGCGCAGGCGGAGGCGCACCTTCGGCACGGACCGGGCCTGCTTCGCGTCGATGAAACCTGCCTCGACCATGGCATCCAGCACCAGCGCCTCACGCGCGCGGGCGCCGGCGAGATTGCCGCTGGGCGCATATTTGGAGGGCGCCTTCATCAGTCCGGCCAGCATCGCCGCCTGACCGAGGCTCAGCTCCTCCGGCGCGACGCTGAAATAGTGGCGTGCAGCCGCGCGAAGCCCATAGACATTGTCGCCGAAATAGACGTTGGAGAGATAGCGCGAGAGGATGTCCTGCTTGCTCAGCCAGGCTTCCATCCAAAAGGCGATGAGCACCTCGCGCGCCTTGCGGGCGAAATTGCGGTCGGCATTCAGGAAGACAAGCTTGGCAAGCTGCTGGGTGATCGTGCTGCCGCCCTCGCGCACGCCACCGGCGCGCAGATTGTGCCACGCCGCCCGCGCGATGCCCCGCGGATCGATGCCCCAATGGCTGTAGAAGCGACGATCCTCGATGGCGACGAAAGCATTGCCGACAAAGGGCGGGAGGTGACGGACATCGATCGGCCGGTCTATGATCGCGCCCCGGCGCGCGATCTCCCGCCCGTTCTCGGCGGTGAGCGTGATGCTCGGCGGTGCGATCGGCCGCAACGAGCGGGAGAGCGGCGCCGTGACCGCCAGCCAGCCGATCAACAGCAGGAAGGCCAGCAACGTCCCCACCACCACCCGGCGCGGCGTCAGGTAACGGCGCCAGAGCGGCCGGCGCGGCGACGGCGCAGGCGGCAGCCCTGCCCCGTCCGGCGACGCGGCCGGCGCTGTGGGCGACGGCGGTTCAGGCTGCCTGCGGAACATCAGGCTGTATTGCACGGATATGACACATGGGACAAAGCCCCTCTACTCCCACGGCTCACGCCGCGGAAGGGCCCTTGCCCGCCAGCCGGTGAAATGGTGTCCTCGCCTACCAGCGTCCGCCGGTGAAGGGCGCGAAGGACTGCCGGAACTTCAGGGCGTGCGCCCGGGCATAGGCCTCGAAGATCGACTGGCTGTCCGGATAGGCGCCCGAGGCTTGGAGCTCCTGGAGCAGCGCATCGTTCATCAAGCGCTGCGCAGCCGCGAAATCGACTTCGCGGCCCTTCGAATCGCGCACCTTCGCCATCCCGGCGTCGCCCTCCCCCTTATTTCGTGCGGGGCGGCGTGTAGGCGTTTCGCCGTCCTGCGGAAACCGGAAAGACGTAGGGTCGCGTCGTTTTGGCCCGCTCAGACGGCCGTGACCCTGTTTCCACACTTCACTAAGGGGGACAGACCTGTATAGGGGCGCGTTGCACAAACCGGGCCAATGGGGCCTATGGGGGGATGACAAGCCGGAATGACCTATCCGCAAAGCCAGGGCCTGTACGATCCGCGCAACGAGCATGACGCATGTGGCGTCGGCTTCATCGCGAACATCCGCGGCGAGAAATCGCACGCGATCATTGAGCGCGGCCTCGAGATTCTGCTGAACATCGATCATCGCGGCGCGGTCGGCGCCGATCCGCTGGTTGGTGACGGTGCGGGCATCCTGATCCAGATTCCCGATGCGCTGCTGCGCGCCTGGGCGGCGGGTAACGACATCGCGCTTCCTCCTCCGGGCGATTATGGCGTGGCCATGTGCTTCCTGCCGCGCGACACCGCGGCGCGCGATTTCGCCACGGCGCATTTCGAACGGATGATCAGCAAGGAAGGCCAGCACCTCATCGGCTGGCGCGACGTGCCGATCGATCCGGAGGGGCTCGGCCGGACGGTTCTCGAGGAAATGCCGGTGATCCGCCAGGCGATCATCGGCCGCGGCGAAGGCCTCGCCGATCAGGACGCCTTCGAGCGCAAGCTGCTCGTGATCCGCAAGCAGACCCAGAATCCGTTGGAGCGGATGGCGGCGAAGCACGGCCTGCCCGGCCTCAACGAGCTCTACCTGCCGTCCTGCTCGACGCGTACGCTGGTCTATAAGGGGCTGTTGCTCGCCGGCCAGGTCGGCACCTTCTACAAGGATCTCGCCGATCCGCTGACGAGCTCGGCGCTCGCCCTCGTCCATCAGCGCTTCTCGACCAATACCTTCCCGTCGTGGCGGCTGGCGCACCCCTATCGCTACATCGCGCACAACGGCGAGATCAACACGGTCCGCGGCAACGTCAACTGGATGAACGCGCGCCGGCGCACGCTCGAATCGGAGCTGCTCGGCCCTGATCTCGACAAGATGTGGCCGCTCATCCCGCACGGTCAGTCCGATACCGCGAGCCTCGACAACGCGCTCGAGCTGCTCGTCGCCGGCGGCTACGCGCTGCCGCAGGCGGTGATGATGCTGATCCCGGAGGCCTGGGCAGGCAATCCGCTGATGAGCCCGGAGCGCAAGGCATTCTATGAATATCATGCCGCGCTGATGGAGCCGTGGGACGGCCCGGCGGCGATCGCCTTCACCGACGGCCGGCAGATCGGCGCCACGCTGGACCGCAACGGCCTCAGGCCGGCGCGTTTCATCGTCACCGACGACGATCATGTCGTCATGGCCTCCGAATCCGGCGTGCTGCCGATTCCGGAGGAGCGCATCGTGCGCAAGTGGCGCCTCCAGCCGGGCAAGATGCTGCTCATCGATCTCGAGCAGGGCCGCATCATCGAGGACGAGGAGATAAAGGCCAGCCTCGCGAGCGCCGCACCCTACGCCAGGTGGCTGGAGGCGACGCAGTATAAGCTGGAGGAGCTGCCCGCGGCGGCCGATCCCACGGCGATCGCGAACGACGGCGAGCAATTGCTCCACCGCCAGCAGGCGTTCGGCTACACGCAGGAGGACGTCTCCAAGTTCCTGGAGCCGATGGCCCGCCTCGCCGACGATCCGATCGGATCGATGGGCACCGATACGCCGATCGCCGTGCTCTCGAACCGAGCGCGGCTGCTCTACGACTATTTCAAGCAGAATTTCGCGCAGGTCACCAACCCGCCGATCGATCCGATCCGCGAGGAGTTGGTGATGTCGCTGGTCTCGATGATCGGGCCGCGCCCGAACCTGCTCGGCCGCCAGGCCGGCACGCACAAGCGGCTCGAAGTCGCCCAGCCGGTGCTCACCAACGCCGATCTCGCCAAGATCCGTTCGGTGTCGGAGGTGCTCGACGGCGCCTTCCGCACCGAGACGATCGACATCACCTGGCCCGCCAGCGAGGGCGCCGCCGCGATGGAGCAAGCCATCGAGCGCGTCTGCAACGCCGCCACCGAGGCAGTGCTCGCCGATCAGAACATCCTGATCCTTTCGGATCGCGCGATGGGCGCGGATCGCATCGCCATCCCGGCCGCGCTCGCGACGGCGGCGGTGCATCATCACCTCATCCGTCAGGGCCTGCGGATGCAGACCGGCCTCGTCATCGAAACCGGCGAAGCGCGCGAGGTGCATCATTTCTGCGTCCTCGCTGGCTATGGCGCGGAGGCGGTGAACCCCTGGCTCGCCTTCGAGACGCTGGAGGAAATCCGCCTGCGCCAGGGCCTGCCGCTCACCACCTATGAGGTGCAGAAGAACTACATCAAAGCGATCGGCAAGGGCATGCTCAAGGTGATGTCCAAGATGGGCATCTCTACCTATCAGAGCTATTGCGGCGCCCAGATCTTCGATGCGATCGGTCTTTCAAGCGCGTTCGTGGATAAATATTTCACGGGCACGGCGACAACCATCGAGGGCATCGGCCTGGCCGAAATCGCCGAGGAGACGGTGCGCCGCCACGCCCAAGCCTATGGCGACAATCCGATCTATCGCGCGATGCTCGACGTCGGTGGCGCCTATGCCTATCGCGTCCGCGGCGAGGAGCATGCATGGACGCCGACGAGCGTCTCCAAGCTGCAGCACGCGGTGCGCGGCAACCGCGCGGGCGACTATGCCGAGTTCGCCCGGAGCATCAACGAGCAGAGCGCGCGATTGCTCACCATCCGCGGGCTGATCGAGCTCAAGCCGGCCGAGACGCCGGTGCCGATCGAAGAGGTCGAGCCGGCGAGCGAGATCGTCAAGCGCTTCGCCACGGGCGCTATGAGCTTCGGCTCGATCAGCCGTGAGGCGCACACCACGCTCGCCGTCGCGATGAACCGCATCGGCGGCCGATCCAATACCGGCGAGGGCGGCGAGGAGGCGGATCGCTTCGTGCCGCTGCCCAATGGCGACTCCATGCGCTCGGCGATCAAGCAGGTCGCCTCCGGCCGCTTCGGCGTGACCGCCGAATATCTGGTCAATGCCGACGACATCCAGATCAAGATGGCGCAGGGCGCGAAGCCCGGCGAGGGCGGCCAGCTGCCCGGCGACAAGGTCGACAAGAACATCGCCCGCGTCCGCCATTCGACG
>Ga0180222_1003319_pt1 | contig 10590 bp, 9 predicted proteins | sample eDN5th37CKraftOP_FD_151336 | JGI IMG/M metagenome (GOLD analysis project Ga0180222, IMG submission 151336) | Enriched Organic Plus compost microbial communities from Emeryville, California, USA - eDNA 5th pass 37_C Kraft OP (version 2) (version 2) ... | reverse complement strand
ATCCGGCGCGAGCGCAGGCGCCGCGCCGGATGCCGCGGCGGCGTCTCAGTACAGGCCCTTGGCCTTGCCGAACTCGCGGAGCTCGCCGACGTCCTTGGCGTTGTACTGCAAGCCGAGCTGGATCAGGGTGTCGGCCAATGCCTTGTTCACCTTGGCGCGCTGCGCCTCGCCCATCTGGGTGACCTGCGAGCCGCGCGCGAGCAGCTCACGATGCTCCTCGTCGCCGAGCCTGACCCATTCGGTGAACCACATGTCCTCGATCTTGCGGCCCTCGCTCAGCAGCAATTGCCGCTGCTGTTCGGTCAGCCTGTTCCAGGTGTTGAGGTTGATCAGGATCGAATAGGCCAGGTTGCCGAAGGTCGGTCGCAGCAGATATTTGGCGACCTCGAACCAGCGCTGGTCGAGCACGCCGATCAGCGGGACCGCGGCGCCGTCCACCACGCCTTTCTCCAGCGCGGGATAGATTTCGCCGTGCGGCAGCACCACCGGCGAGGCGCCGAGCATGGCCAGCGCGCCGCCATAGGTCTGGGTGCCGCGAATCTTGCGGCCCTGCAGATCGCCCGCGGGTGTGGCCGGCTGGCGCAGGATGATCTGGTAGGCCGTGCCTTCCGGCGCCTGGGCGAGCGCGATCAGCTTCAGGCCGACGCGCTGATAGTATTTGTCGACCTCTTCGCGCACGCCGGCCTCGCGCCACTTCTTCAGATCGCCGCTGAGAGCCTCGACCGCGAACAGCACCGGCGTCTGGCCGGTGTGATAGGCGCCGTGCGTGAACAGCAGCTGGAATACGCCGGTGCTGACCGGCTGCAGCTGCTCGAACGGCGGTACCGTCTCCGGCCCGCTGATCTTGAAGGTGATGTCGCCCTTCGAGGCGGTCTCGACATTCTTGAGGAACACCTCGAGCAGCTTCGGCCGCGGCGGATTGCTTTGGTCCCAGCTCGAGAGGACGCGCAGCTCGAGCGCGGAGGCTGCGGCCGGCGCTAGCATCAGGCCGATCGCGAGGGCTGCAAGTGATCGGAATTTCATTGTCGGTCTTCCCCTGGTGAACGTCATGAACGGAGCGACTTCGGGAAACGACTCCGCTTCCTCAGTACAGTCCCTTGGCTTTGCCGAACTCGCGGAGCTCGCCGATATCCTTGGCGTTGTATTGCAGGCCGAGCTGGAACAGTGTGTCGGCCAGTGCCTTGTTCACCTTGGCGCGCTGCTCAGTGCCCATTTCGGTGACCTGCGCGCCGCGCGCCAGCAACTGGCGATGCTCCTCGTCGGCGAGCCGGGCCCATTCGGCAAACCACATGTCCTCGATCTTGCGGCCCTCGCTGATCATCACTTGCTTGTGCTGGTCGGTGAGCTTGTTCCAGGTATCGAGGTTCATGAAGATCGGATGGACCAGATTGCCGAAGGTCGGCCGCAGCAGGTACTTGGCGACCTCGTACCAGCGGTAGTCGAGCACGCCGAGCACCGGCCAGGCGGCGCCGTCGACCACGCCCTTTTCCAGCGCGGAGTAGATTTCGCTCGGCGGCAGCACCACCGGCGCGGCGCCGAGCATCGCGAACGCGCCGCCATAGGTCTGGGTGCCCCGGATCTTGCGGCCATGGAGATCGCCCGCCGGCCCGACCGGCTGGCGCAGGATGATCTGGAACGCCGTGCCCGGCGGCGTCTGTGGCAGCGCGATGACCTTCAGCCCCATGCGCTGATAATATTTGTCGACTTCCTCGCGCACGCCGGCCTCACGCCACTTCTTGAGGTCGCCGCTGAACGCCTCAGTGGCCAGCATCACCGGGATTTGCCCGGCGTGATAGGCGCCCTGCGTGAACAGCATCTGGAACACGCCGGTGCTGACCGGCTGCAGCTGCTCGAACGGCGGCACCGTCTCCGGACCGCTGACCTTGAAGGTGATGTCGCCCTTCGAGGCGGTCTCGACATTCTTGAGAAACACTTCGAGCAGCTTCGGCCGCGGCGGATAGCTCTGGTCCCAGCTCGAGAGGACACGCAGCTCGAGTGCGGAGGCTGCGGCGGGCGCTAGCATCACGCCGATCGCGAGGGCGGCAAGTGACCGGAATACCATGATCGTTTCTTCCCTGGCTGAAACCACTGGAGCGCAGCGGCCGGGAAACGGCTTGCGATCCGCCGCATGAACGCCCGGTTGCACGCTTCTTCTCGGCGTGCCGAAGCTAAGCGTGAATTGTCCGCACTGTGAACAAACCGCCATTTACTGGACATTGGAGGAGAGATCGGAAACACTGTCAAGGACGGCAGCAATGCGTTCCGGCATGCGGCCATCGATGACAGCAGCATCGACGCGGTAGGAAGACCACCGGCCGCGTGCAGCGCAGGGGGAGCAGCAGATCGTGCCGGTACTGGTGACAGGCGGATTGGGCGTCAACGGCGCGCCGGTGCTCCGGCATTTTGTGGCGCGCGGCGAGCGCCCGGTCGTCATCGACATCCGCGGCGATCTGTCCCTGCTCGATCCCGATACCGCGGCGAAGATCGAGGTGGTGATCGGTGACTTCACCGACCCGGCGCTGATCGCCGACGTGCTGCGCAAGCACGCCATCACCTGCATCGTGCATATGGCCGCGGTGGTTGGCGAGGCGCAGGCCATGCCGCTCGAAGCGTTCCGCGTGAATGCCTACGGCACCGTGCAGCTCATCGATCTCGCCTGCCGGCACAATATCAAGCGGTTCGTCTTCACCAGCTCGCGCGGCGTCTACGGCGAGCAGACCGGCGAAGGAGCGCATCCGGTCTATCGTCCGATCCGGGAGGACGACCCGCTGCGTCCGGCCCGCGTCTACGACGTCACCAAGGTCGCAGCCGAAGGCATGGGCCGCAACTATGCGGCGATGCACGGCATCGAATTCATCGCGCTGCGGTTCGCCACCATCTTCGGCCCGGGCAAGACCCTGCGCCACAAGAACTACGGCGTGCTCAGCGAGATCGTCGAACAGTCATTGGCCGGCCGGCCGGTCCGCATCGCCCATGGCGGCGATCAGAAGGACGATCTGCTCTATGTCGAGGATGTCGCCGCGGCGATCGTCGCCGCCGCCACTCATCCCAAGCCGGGCCACGATGTCTACAACATCTCGCACGGCGTCGGCGTCACGCTGCACGATCTCGCCGATGCGGTGCGGGCGATCGCGCCGAACGCCGATATCAGCATCGGGCCGGGGCTCAACTATATGGGCTTCGAGGTGAACTATGCCGGCGTGCTCGACAACCGCCGCGCCACCGAGAGTCTCGGCTTCACGCCGCGCTTCGCGCTGAAGGAGGCGGTGCGCGACTATGCCGAGCGGCTGCGCCGGCAGCACTGAAGCAATGCTGCTTTAACGAGCCCGGACGCGGTCGGCCCGGGATGCGCTCTCCGCCGCCGGGGCGGCGGAGCCGGGCGGCATCACTGCGCCGCCGCCAGCATGTCGTCGATCATTCCGGCAACGAGCTGCGTGTTGACCCGTCCGGCACGGAAATCCTCGTGCGCCATCGCGCGCTCGAGGAACGGGATGGTCGTGCCGATGCCGTCGACCACGAACTCGGCGAGCGCGCTCTGCATCCGCGCGATCGCGTCATCGCGGTCGCGGCCATGCACGATCAGCTTCCCGAGCAGCGAGTCGTAATAGATCGGCACCACATAGCCTTCGTGGCAATGGGTATCGAGCCGGACCTGCGGACCGGCCGGCGGCTGCCAGCGGGTGATGCGGCCGGGATTGGGGCGGAAGTTCTCGTGCGGCAGCTCCGCGGTGATCCGGCATTCGATGGCGTGGCCGTTGAGCCTGACCTCGGACTGCGCGATCTGCAGCGGCTCGCCGGCAGCGATCAGCAATTGCTGGCGCACGAGGTCGATCCCTGTCACCGCCTCGGTGACCGGATGCTCGACCTGGATGCGCGTGTTCATCTCCAGGAAGTAGAAGGTCTTGGCGTCCTCGTCGTAGATGAACTCGACGGTGCCGGCGCTCTGATAGCCGATGCTGCGCGCGAGCGTCACCGCGGCCTCGTGGATCTGCGCGCGCAGCGCGTCCGCGACGGCGGGCGCCGGCGCTTCCTCGACCACTTTCTGGTGCCGCCGCTGCAACGAGCAGTCGCGCTCGCCGAGATGAATGACGGTGCCGTGCCGGTCGCCCAGCACCTGCACCTCGATGTGCCGGGCATTGGCGATGAAGCGTTCGAGATAGAGCGTGCTGTCGCCGAACGCCGAACGGGCCTCCGCCGCGGCGGCGGTGAACATGCCCGCCATGTCCTCGCGCCGGGTGACGACCTTCATGCCGCGGCCGCCGCCGCCGGCTGCGGCCTTCATCATCACCGGCAGGCCGATGCGGTCGGCCACCGCCAGCGCGTCCTCGGCGGTCGCCACCTTCTCGGAGCCGGGCAGCACCGGCACGCCGGAGCGGCGGGCGAGCGCGCGCGCCTCGAGCTTGTTGCCCATCTGGTGGATGTGCTCGGGCAGCGGGCCGATGAATGTGATGCCGTGCTGCGCGCACAGCGCGGCAAGCTCCGCGGATTCCGACAGGAAACCGTAGCCGGGATGCAGCGCATCGCAGCCGGTGCCGAGCGCGGCGGCGACCAGCGCCTTGTGATTGAGATAGCTGCGCCCGGGGGCGGGCGGGCCGATGCAGACGGTGCGATCGGCCTGCCGCGCCGGCAGGCTGTCGCGGTCGGCTTCCGAGACCGCGAGCACCGTCTGGAGCCCCAGCGATTTGCAGGCGCGGATGATGCGGACGGCGATCTCGCCGCGATTGGCGACCAGGATCCGCGAGATCGGCATGCCGGCCTCAGCGCGCCGATCCGGCGGCGGGCCGGACCTTGAACAGGATCTGCCCGAGCTCGATCGGCTCGGCGTCCTGCACGCAGATTTCGACGATCTCGCCTTTCACGCCGGCGGTGATCGCGTTGAACACCTTCATCACCTCGACCAGCGCCACCGTGGTCTCCGGCTCGACCTGGCTGCCGAGCGTCACGAAGGGCGGGGCGGCCGGGTCGGGCCGGCTGTAGAACTGGCCCATGATCGGCGAGCGGATGCTGACGGTGCCGTCATCGGCCGCCGGCGCGGCAGCAGGGGTGGGACGCGCCGCGGCGGGCGCAGCGGCGGCCGGTGCGGGCGGCGCGGCTTGCCTGACTGGTGCGGCCGCCGGTGCCGGCATCGGTGCGGGCGGCGCCGCGGGTGCGACCGCTGCGCTGGCGGCGGGAGCGCCGCCTTTCGACAGCGACAGCTTCAGATCGCCGGTCTCGATCTGAAGGGTGTCGAAGCCGGAGCGGTCGAGGGCCTCCATCAGGGCTGCAATCTGCCGGATGTCGCTGGCGCTCAGCGGTTTGGTCGTGTCGTTCACCTGTCCTGCTCCCCACTCGGGTGATCGGTCGCGCGCCGGCCGGCGCTGTCATGAGTGCGTCCATACAATGTCCGCACAGCGAGCATATGTCCACAGAGTATTTTACGCATGGATCGCCGATGATGTGGATCGCGGCGGCTCAGCTTCCGAGCTGGCTGCCGATCTGGCTCCCGATCGGGTTTCCGGCTTTTCCGCGCTGGCCCGCGGCGTGGCTGGCCGGCTGGGTGCCGGCATGGCGCAGCACGTCGGAGATCTTGCGCGCCGCCTCGCGCAGGACCGGCAGCAGGTTTCGCTCCATCTCCGCATAGGAGGTGCGCACGGTGGAGCAGCTGACATTGAGCGCCGCCATCGGCGTGCCGTTCGCGGCGGTGATCGGCACCGCGATCGAGCGCAGCCCCAGCTCCATCTCCTGGTCGTTGACGGCATAGCCGTCCTTGCGCGCCTGCTGGATCAGCGCATAGATGCGCTCGCGATCGACCACCGTCAGCGGCGTCAGCTGCCGGATGTCGGTCTCCTCCAGATATTTCCGCAGCGCCTCGTCGGACAGCCCGGCAAGCAGCACGCGGCCCATCGAGGCCGGATAGGCGGGCAGCCGCGAGCCGATGGTGAGCCGGTCGTGCAGCAGGCGCGGCGCGGCGATGCGGATCAGATAGACGATCATGCCCTCGTCGAGCACCGACAGCGACGTGCTCTCCCCGGTCTGGGCGTAGACCTCCTCCACATAGGGCCGCGTCAGGGTCCAGACCGGCTGCGAGCTCAGATAGGAGTAGCCGAGCCGCAGCGTCCGCGGCGTCAGGGTGAAGCGGCCGTCGTCCTCGTGCAGATAGCCGAGCGACTGCAGGGTGAGCAGCGCGCGCCGTACCGTGCCGCGGCTCAGCTTGGCCCGCGCCGCGAGATCGGACAGCGAGACCGGACCCGGCGCGCTCTCAAAACTTTCGATCACCGCGAGTCCGCGTGCCAGCGCGCGAACGAAATCGCGACTGTTCTCGTTGCCCGACATTTCTCTTGAACTCCGGTTGCGCCTCACGCAAGATATCCATCCTGCATCAATTTGTCCGCAGTGCGGACAATACTGTGTGGTGAGCAGGGTGGCAAGGGAAGCAGACGGGTCAGAGGTGCCAGCCTAACGTGTGCCGGCCGTCCAATTCTCACGAACCTTGCGGGCTTTGCAATCGTCGGAAGGAACCATTCTTTTGAACAGACTGCTCGAGGGCGTGCGCGTTCTTGAACTGGGCAATTTCATCAGCGGGCCCTACACCGGCCAGCTGCTGGCGGAAATGGGTGCCGAGGTCATCAAGATCGAAAAGCCGGACGGCGGCGATCCCTTCCGCAGCTTCAGCAAGAACATGCTGAGCCCGCAGTTCTGCGGCTACAACCGCGGCAAGCGCAGCGTCACCGTGGACCTCAACAAGCCCGAAGGCCGCGACCTGCTGCTGCGGCTTGCCGATCAGGCCGACGTGCTGGTGGAGAATTTCCGCCCCGACGTGATGGACCGGCTCGGGCTCGGCTGGGACGTGCTGCATGCGCGCAATCCGCGCCTGATCTATTGCAACATTTCCGGGTTCGGGCCCGACGGCCCTTACGCCAAGCGGCCCGCTTACGACACCGTGGCGCAATCGATGTCGGGCTTCTTCTCGCAATTGCTCGACCCCGACCGGCCGCGCATTGCCGGTCCGGCGATCGCGGACGCCATCAGCGGCCTCTATGCGGCGTTCGGCATCGCGTCGGCGCTCGCGGCCCGCGCCCGGGACGGCGTCGGCCACCGGCTCGACGTCCCGATGGTCGAGGTCATGGCGGCGTTCTCCGCCGATCCGCTGGCGCAATACTTCGCGAACGGCCGCGCGCCCGGTCCGTATGAGCGGGCGTCGGTGTCGCAATCCTTCGCGCTGCGCTGCGCCGACGGCAAGCTGATCGGCCTGCATCTGTCGTCGCCGCCGAAATTCTGGGAATCGCTGCTGGCGGCGATCGAGCGGCCGGACATCGGCCGCGACCCGCGCTTTGCCGAGCGCAGCGGCCGCATGAAGAATTTCGACGCGCTGTGCGATGCGCTCGGCGAGGCATTCGCCACGAGGCCGCGGGCGGAATGGGAAGAGCGGCTACGCCGGCACGACGTGCCGCATGCGCCGATCTACGATTTCAGCGAGGTCGAGCGCGATCCGCAGATCATCCATCTCGGCACCTTCTTCACGCAGGACCACCCGCAGCTCGGGCCGCTGCGCGGCGTGCAGGGGCCGGTGTGGTGCGATCGCGCGCGCGAAGTGCCGGCGCTGCCGCCGCCGGCGCTGGGCGAGCATACCGACGAGCAGTTGCGCCGCGCCGGCTATAGCGACGCGCAGATCGCCGAACTGCGCGCCGCCGGCGCGATCTGATACCGTGACCAGACGATTGCCGGATCATCAGCCGTGACATTGCTGTCGAACATCCTCACCGCCGAAGACGTGGACGCCGCCGATCAGCTTGCGACGCTGATGGAGCAGTCGGGCCTGACGTTCCTCGAAAAGGAATCCGCCGGCGTCACCATCAGCATCAGCCGCGCCCCGGCCGCGGCCGCTTCCGCGGCGGCGGCAGATGCTGCGGCGACAATCGATGTCATCGGCGCGCCGCATGTCGGAATTTACCGCGAGGTCGTCGGCGCGGGCCAAGGCGTGGCCGCCGGCGATGTCGTCGGCCGGATCGAGGTGCTGGGCGATCTCCACGACGTGGCCGCCGGTCATGCCGGCACCGTGTGCGCGCTGTGCGCCGTCGACGGCCGCTTCGTCGAATACGGAGAACCGCTGTTGAAGATCCGCCGCAGCGCGGCGGCAGGGTGAAGACCCGGCGTCGGCGGCAAGCCGCCGGCGCCGGAGGGAATAACGAAAGGACGTCCTGGTGGAAAAGCAAATCAAGTTTGTCGACACCACGGTCCGCGACGGGCCGCAGTCGCTGTGGTCGCTGAGAATGCGCACCAACATGATCCTGCCGATCGCGGAAATTCTCGACAATGCCGGCTTCGAGGCGGTCGAGATCATGTCGTCGCCCGAGTTCAAGAAATGCGTGCGCGATCTCAAGGAGGATCCGTGGGAGCGGCTGCGCCTGGTGCGCGAGCGCATCACCAAGACGCCGTTGCGCTTCATCCGCGGCCGCTACTACAACGCCTTCCAGATCGAGCCGGATGCGCTGGTCGAGCTGTGGACCGAGCGGCTGGCGGCCGCCGGCATCGCCGAGCACCGGGTGTCGGATTCCTCCAATACCGTCGCCGGCTGGCGCAAGCACGTCAAAGTCCTGAGCAGCTATGGCGTCGATGTCATCATCAACCTGATCTATTCGTACTCGCCCAAGCACACCGACGAGTATTATGCCGAGAAGACCCGGCAGGCCGCGGCGCTGCGGCCGAAGGCGCTGTGCCTCAAGGATCCCGGCGCGCTGATCACGCCGGAGCGGGTGCGCACGCTGGTGCCGGTGGTGCTCGCCAATGCCGGCGACATTCCGGTGGAGTTTCACACCCATTGCGTGACCGGGCTCGGCGGGCTGTGCACGCTCGAGGCGATCAGGCTCGGCGTCAAATGCGTCAACACCGCCATTCCGCCGCTGGCGGAAGGCTCGTCCAATCCGTCGACCTTCAATGTCGTGTCCAACATGCGCGCGCTGGGCTTCACGCCGACGATCGACGTGGACTCGCTGCACGCGGTCGAGCGGCATTTCACCGCGATCGCCGAACAGGAGGACCTGCCGATCGGGCGGCCGATGGCCTACGATCACAGCCAGTATCTGCACCAGGTGCCCGGCGGCATGATCTCGATCTTCCGCGCCCAGCTCAGCAAGGTGGGAATGGAGGACCGCCTGCCGGAGGCGCTGGAGGAGACCGCGCGGGTGCGCGCCGATCTCGGCTATCCGATCATGGTGACGCCGTATTCGCAGTTCGTCGGCACCCAGGCGGCGCTCAACGTCATCACCGGCGGGCGCTACAAGGTCATCACCGACGAGATCATCCACTACGCGCTCGGCTGGTGGGGCGAGGAGGAAAGCTCCTCGATCGATCCCAATGTCCGCGACATCATCCTGAGCTCGCCGCGCGCCAAGCAGCTCGCCGGCAGACAGCCGCCGCAGCTCACCTTGAAGGAGCTGCGGCAGCGCTATGGCGGTCCCGGCGTGTCGGACGACGAATTGCTGCTGCGGATCGCGGCCGATGCGGAATCGGTCGCGGCGATGCGGGCGGCGCCGCCGGGCCCGACCTATGACGGGCAGGGCGAGCCGCTGGTGGCGCTGATCGAGCGGCTGAGCGCGCACAGCTCTTGCAGACAGGTGCAGATTCGGCGCCCGGGCCTGTCCCTGACCCTCGGCCGTCACGGCGTCGCGTGAGCGATCCCGGACTATCCATCAGGAGCAGGCCGATGTCCCTTCGCGAGGTGTCGTTATCGGAGACTCCGCTGGCGCGGACGTTGCGGGCCGCGGCGCTGGAGGATGTGCGGCATGACTGGACGCGCGAGGAGATCCGCGCGCTGTTCGCGCTGCCGTTCCCGGAGCTGATGTTCCAGGCCCAGCAGGTGCACCGGCTGCACTTCGATCCGACCGAGGTGCAGATCTCGACGCTGCTGTCGATCAAGACCGGCGGCTGTCCGGAGGACTGCGCCTATTGCCCGCAGTCGGCGCATTACGATACCGGGGTCAAGGCCGAGAAGCTGATGGAGGTCGAGGCGGTGCTGGCCGAGGCGCGCGCCGCCAAGGCCGCCGGCGCCTCGCGCTTCTGCATGGGCGCGGCCTGGCGCTCGCCCAAGGAGCGCGACATGGACAAGGTCTGCGCCATGATCGCAGGGGTCAAGGCGCTGGGGCTTGAGACCTGCGTCACGCTCGGCATGCTGAGCGGGCCGCAGGCGCTGCGGCTGAAGGCGGCCGGGCTCGACTACTACAACCACAACATCGACACCTCGCCGGAGCATTACGGCGCGATCATCACCACGCGGACGTTCCAGGACCGGCTCGACACGCTGGCGCATGTGCGCAGCGCCGGGATCAATGTGTGCTGCGGCGGCATCGTCGGGATGGGCGAGGGGGCGGAGGACCGGGTCGGCATGATCCATGCGCTGGCGACGCTGCCGGAGCATCCGCAGAGCGTGCCGATCAACCTGCTGGTGCAGGTCGAGGGTACGCCGGTGTCGCAGGGGCAGGGCTTCGATCCGCTCGACTTCGTGCGCACGGTGGCGGTGGCGCGCATCACCATGCCCTGCTCGGTGGTGCGGCTGTCGGCGGGGCGGGAGGCGATGAGCGAGGCAACGCAGGCGCTGTGCTTCCTCGCCGGAGC
>Ga0180222_1003318_pt1 | contig 10591 bp, 11 predicted proteins | sample eDN5th37CKraftOP_FD_151336 | JGI IMG/M metagenome (GOLD analysis project Ga0180222, IMG submission 151336) | Enriched Organic Plus compost microbial communities from Emeryville, California, USA - eDNA 5th pass 37_C Kraft OP (version 2) (version 2) ... | reverse complement strand
CCACCACGCCGTCATAGGTATCCTGCAGCTGCAATTCGTCCGCGAGCGCCGGCGACAGATTGGCGATCTTGGCCCCCGAGAAGGGCGAGCGCGAATGGATGGTGAGTTCCTCGCGCGGCACCTCGGGCGCGGTCTGCAGGGCGACCTTGGCGCTGATCTCGCGGCCGCCGCGCAGCACCCCGATCGTCGTGCTGCCGCCGAGCGGCTTGGTGGCGAAGCGATAGTCGAAAGCATTGGGATCGTCGACGGCCTGCCCTTCGACCGACACGATCACGTCGCCGGGGGTGAGCCCCGCGCGCGCGGCCGGACTATTCGGCAGCACGTTGGCGATGAGCGCGCCGGCCGGACGCTTGAGCCCCATGCTGTCGGCGATATCGGGGGTGATCGCCTGCAGCTTCGCCCCCAGCCAGGGCCGCTTCACCGCGCTGCCGCCGCCGCGCGCCGAATTCACCACCACCCGCACCATGTTGGAGGGAATGGCGAAGCCGATTCCCTGCGAACCGCCGGAGCGCGAGAAAATCGCGGTATTGATGCCCACCAGCTTGCCGGTCATGTCGACCAGCGCGCCGCCCGAATTGCCGGGATTGATGGGCGCGTCGGTCTGGATGAAGAACTGGTAGTCGGTGATGCCGACCTGGGTGCGCGCGAGCGCCGAAACGATGCCGTGGGTGACGGTCTGCCCGACACCGAACGGATTGCCGATGGCGAGCACGATGTCGCCGACCTGAAGCGCGTCGGAATTGGCCATATCGAGAAAGGGAAAGCGCGCGGCGCCGTCCTTGATGCGCAGCACCGCGAGGTCGCTGCGCTTGTCCTTGAGTACGATCGAGGCCTCGAACTCGCGCTTGTCGGCAAGCGACACCTTGACCTCGTCGGCACCCTCGATCACGTGCACATTGGTGACGATGAGGCCGGAGGGGTCCACCAGCACCCCGGAACCGAGCGAGCGCTGAACCTGCTCGCCGCCGCCGCCCGGCATGCCGAAAAAGCGGCGGAAAATCGGATCGTCGAACAGCGGATTGCGGTTTTGCACCACCTTGGCGGCGTAGACGTTGACCACGGCCGGCGCCACCCGCTGCACCACCGGCGCGTAGGACAGGCGCAGCTCGTTCTGGCTCGGCACGCGCCGGTCCTGGAGCTGGGCGGCGGCGGGCGTCATGGCAATACCGGCCGCCAGAGCGGCAACGAAGGCAACCATCAAACGAAGGCGAAGAAGCATGTCCTATTCCCGGCTCATTCTGTCGCAGCGCCCCCAATACCCGGGCATCGAGTCAGTGCCCAAATCCGCGCCCCTGGAAATCAGAATCCAACGGAAAATATAGGCGTGCAAATCAGGCAATTGAAGGCCGTCATGTCGCAGCCCGGGCAGGACGCGAGCGCTTTACCCCCTCCAGCAACCGAATTAGTCTGGCAACCAGCCTCGCGGCCGATGCAGTCCCGGACTTTTGCAGAAGCGGAGGGTGACCGATGGGAACGAGCGCCGCACCGTCGTCCGCGTGCCGTGTTCTGCTCGTCTATCCCCGATTCGTCGCGCCGTCGTTCTGGAATTTTCCCGCCGTTTGCGAACTGGCCGGCGCACGCTACCCCACGGCTCCGCTCGGGCTAATCACGGTCGCGGCCATGCTGCCGGCCTCCTGGGATCTCCGCCTGATCGACCGCAATGTCGAAGACCTCACCCCGGCCGATATCGACTGGGCCGACCTGGTGTTGACCACCGGCATGCTGCCGCAGCAGCCGGACACGCTCGAGGTCATCGAGCTCGTCCGCCGCCACGGAAAGCCGGTCGCCGTGGGCGGGCCGGACGTCACCTCGAGCCCGGACGTCTACGCGCAGGCGGACTTCCGCGTGCTCGGGGAAGCCGAGCTGGTCATCGACGCCTTCGTCGGCGCCTGGCATGCCGGCCAGCGCCAGGGCCTGTTCGAGGCCGAGAAGTTCAAGGCCGACGTCACGCGCACTCCGATCCCGCGCTTCGATCTTCTCGATTTCAAGAACTACCTTTTCGTCGGCGTGCAATATTCGCGCGGCTGTCCCTATACGTGCGAATTCTGCGACATCATCGAGCTCTATGGACGCGTGCCGCGCACAAAGACCAACGAGCAGATGCTGGCCGAGATCGAAGCCCTGTACAATCTCGGCTACCGCGGCCATCTCGATTTCGTCGACGACAATTTCGTCGGCAACAAAAAGGCCATCAAGCGGTTCCTTCCGGCGCTCACGCAGTGGCAGCGCGAACACGGCTATCCTTTCGAATTTACAACCGAAGCCTCGATCAACCTCGCCGACGACGATCAGTTGCTCCAGCTGATGCGGGCCGCGAATTTCATCGGCGTCTTCATCGGCATCGAGAGCCCGGACACCGACACGCTGGTGTCGATGCAAAAGAAGCAGAATACCCGGCGCAGCCTGGCCGCGAGCGTGCACAAGATCTACGCCGCCGGCATGTTCGTGACCGCGGGCTTCATCCTCGGCTTCGACAGCGAAAAGAGCAGCGTGGCCGAGGGAATGGTCGCCAGCATCGAGCAAACCGCGATACCGGTTTGCATGGTCGGACTGCTGCACGCGCTGCCGGGCACGCAGTTGACGCGGCGCCTGACGCGCGAGGGACGGCTTTTTGCCGGCAATCGCACCTGGACGAGGACCGCCCGCCGCGCCGACTGGTACGCCGAAGGCGGCCTGAATTTCGACACGGCGCGGCCGCGCCGCGACATCCTGGCGGATTACGTGCAGGTGCTGGAGCGCATCTACCACCCGGACGCCTATTTTGCCCGCGTCAAGCACGTGGGACGCCATTTGCGACTGCCGCCGCCGGAGGGCTTTTTGCCGCTGACGCCCGGCGAATTGTTCATGGCCCTCGGCCTGTCATGGTACCTGCTTCGCCAGCAGCCTCGGCTGATCGGACGCTTCTGTGCGACCGCGCGCGACTGCTTCGTGCACAATCCGGCCGCGCTCAAGAGCGTTCTGATGCTGATGGCGCTCTATATTCACCTCGGCCCGTTTGCCGCGACGGTCGCGCAGGCCCTCAAGACGCAGATCGCGCGGCTGGACGAAGGCGCCTGGCAGCCGCCGCCGCGGGTGCCGGCGTCGGCGGCGTTTGCGCCGGAGCCGCACGCCGCGGCCGCACCGGCAAAGGCCGCAAGTTAAAGCCAACCGAGCCGACCAAAAAACACGGGCCGCAGCGTGGCGGCTGCGGCCCGACGAATGTTCGATTGTCGTCCTTCGCGCGGCGATTGTCGTGCCGCACGCCCCCGCCCTACTCCTTCGCAGGCACCGTGCGCAGATAGGCAATGACGGCGTCGAGATCGGCGTCGGTCATCTTGGCGTAATACGGGAAGCCCATCGGCGGCTTGAGATGGTGGCCTTCCTTGTCGACGCCGGTGGTGATCGCCGTCTTGATCTGGGCATCCGTCCAGGCTCCGATGCCCTTGGTCTTGCTCGAGGTGATATTGGCCGAGACCGACTTGCCCCAGGGGCCGGGGAATTCCATGCCGCCTTTGCCGAGATCGGCGGCCCAGTCATGCCCGCGCGGTCCGAGCGGCGTATGGCATTCCATGCAGTGGCCGATGGTGGCGAGATAGTAGCCGCGCTTCACTTTGTCGGTCAGCATGGCTTCGGTGTAGGGCTTCTCGGCACCCGGGAAAATCTGGCGCGGAACCTTCATGCGATAGATCGGATTCGGCACCTTGTTCTTGATCGGCTTGAGGGTGCGCAGATAGGCGACGATCGCGTCCATGTCGCGATCGGTGATGATCTCGTAAAACCCCGTCGGCATGATCACCGCCACCGGCACGCCGTTAGGCCGCACGCCGGTGCGCAAGAGCTTCTTGATGTCGGCATCGCTCCATTTGCCGATGCCGGTTTCCGGGTCCGGCGTGATGTTGGGCGCCGTCACCTTGAAAGGCGGCTCGTCCCAGGACAGGCCGCCGGAAAAGGCCTTGTCCATGATGTCGCCCTTCGGCCCCTTCGGCGTATGGCAATTGCCGCAGGTCATGATGGTATTGACCAGATAGTCGCCGCGCTTGACCAAGTCCGCTTTCGAATCGGCGGCCTGCGCCGACCCGGTAAAGATCAGCGCCGCGCCCAATGCCAAACCCAATACTGCAATGCGATTCATGGTTGCTCCCCCTGCTCCAAAACTGGAGTCGTTTTTGATCGGAAATATATATCATTAATCCAAGACAATCGCGCAACTGAAGGACGCCGTAATCCCGCGCTTCACACAATTCGAGCGGGCCGCAACCGGCCTGCGCAGACGGGGCCACCGCCCACAGAACGTGTCGTCACGCACAAAAGAAAAAGGCGGCGCCGCGGCACCGCCTTTTCGAACCTTCCCGATGTCGGGCCGCAGCTTAGGCCGCCGCGCTCTCGCCTTCCGCCGCCTTCGCCTGCACCGGACCGGAATCCTTGCCCTTGGCCTCGACGTCGCGGTCGACGAACTCGATCACAGCCACCGGCGCCGAGTCGCCGTAGCGGAAGCCCGCCTTCATGATGCGGGTATAGCCGCCCTTGCGCTCCTTGTAGCGGGGCGCCAGCACCTCGAACAGCTTCTTGACCATCGCAACGTCCCGGATTTGCGAAATCGCCTGCCGGCGCGCGGTGAGGTCGCCCTTCTTGCCGAGCGTGATCAGCTTTTCGACCACCGGGCGCAGCTCCTTCGCCTTCGGCAGCGTGGTCATGATCTGCTCGTGCTTGATCAAGCTCGCCGACATGTTGGCGAACATCGCCTTGCGGTGCGCGGGCTTCTTGCCAAGCTTGCGGTGAACCTTGCCGTGACGCATCGAACTATTCCTTCTCTTCTCTCATGTCACGACGGTTCGTCGGACGTTTGTGCTCAGGTGGGCTTCCTGCGTTCGCCCTTGGGAGCGAATAGTTGGTAGCGAATAGCGAATAGTACTTTTTTTTATTCGCTACTCGCTACTCGCTATTTCGCTCAGTAATGATCCTCGAAACGCTTGGCCAGCTCTTCGATATTTTCCGGCGGCCAACCCGCCACTTCCATGCCGAGGTGCAGGCCCATCTGTGCCAGCACTTCCTTGATCTCGTTGAGCGACTTGCGTCCGAAGTTCGGCGTGCGCAGCATCTCCGCTTCGGTCTTCTGCACGAGATCGCCGATATAGACGATGTTGTCGTTCTTCAGGCAGTTGGCCGAACGCACCGACAGCTCGAGCTCGTCGACCTTCTTGAGGAAGGCCGGGTTGAAGGCGAGCTCCGGAATAGCTTCGGCGGCGGCTTCCTTGCGCGGCTCCTCGAAAGTGACGAAGACGCTGAGCTGGTCCTGCAGGATGCGCGCGGCATAGGCGAGCGCGTCCTCTGGCGTGACCGCGCCGTTGGTCTCGATCGTCATCGTGAGCTTGTCGTAGTCGAGGATCTGACCCTCGCGGGTGTTCTCGACCTTGTAGGAAACCTTGCGCACCGGCGAATACAGGCTGTCGACCGGGATGAGCCCGATCGGCGCGTCCTCGGGGCGGTTACGCTCGGCCGGGACATAGCCCTTGCCGGTGTTGACGGTGAATTCCATGCGGATCTCGGCGCCCTCGTCGAGGGTGCAGAGCACCAGGTCCGGATTGAGCACGGTGACGTCGCCCACGGTCTGGATGTCACCCGCCGTGACGGTGCCGGGGCCCTGCTTCTTCACCACCATGCGCTTGGGACCCTCGCCCTGCATCTTGATGGCGATGTCCTTGATGTTGAGCACCATGTCGGTGACATCCTCGCGCACGCCGGCGATCGAGGAGAACTCGTGCAGCACGCCGTCGATATGCACCGACTGCACCGCCGCGCCCTGCAACGAGGACAACAGAATACGGCGCAGCGCGTTGCCGAGCGTCACACCGAAACCGCGTTCGAGCGGCTCGGCCACCACGGTGGCGATGCGCGCCGGGTCGGCACCGGCGGTGACCTGAAGCTTGTTCGGCCTGATCAATTCCTGCCAATTCTTTTGGATCACGTGTTCACCTTTTCAGCGGCGCTGGCCCGATACGCCACGCGCGAACCCCACCCGCCGTGTGGGGACAAGTCAGCGGTCGCGAGCGCGACTCCAGTCACGCCCGCTCTACAAAAAATCAAACGCGGCGACGCTTACGCGGCCGGCACCCGTTGTGCGGGATCGAGGTCACGTCGCGGATCGAGGTAATGGTGAAGCCCGCCGACTGCAGCGACCGCAGCGCCGATTCGCGGCCCGAACCGGGGCCCGACACCTCGACCTCGAGCGTGCGCATGCCGTGCTCCTGCGCCTTCTTGGCGGCATCTTCGGCCGCCACCTGCGCCGCGTAAGGCGTCGACTTGCGCGAACCCTTGAAGCCCATGGTCCCCGCCGACGACCAGGCAATCGTATTGCCCTGCGCGTCGGAGATGGTGATCATGGTGTTGTTGAACGATGCGTTCACATGCGCCACGCCGGAGGCGATGTTCTTGCGTTCGCGCCGGCGGACGCGGGTGGCTTCCTTGCCCATTCTCGATCCTTTCGCGCCCGGCGGCCTTGCATCAGGCGCGGGCAATTACGGTTATCAGGCGGTCTTCTTCTTGCCGGCGATGGTCTTGGCCGGCCCCTTGCGGGTGCGCGCATTGGTATGCGTGCGCTGACCGCGCACCGGCAGACCCTTGCGATGCCGCAGGCCGCGGTAGCAGCCCAGATCCATCAGCCGCTTGATGTTCATCGCCACCTCGCGCCGCAGATCGCCCTCGACCATGTAGTCGCGGTCGATCAATTCGCGAATCTGCAGCACCTCGGCGTCGGTGAGCTGCGACACCCGCCGTTCCTCCGGCAGGTTGAGGCTAGCCACGATGTCCTTGGCGATCTTCGGTCCGATGCCGTGAATATACTGCAGCGCGATCAGCACGCGCTTGTTGGTGGGTAGGTTGACACCCGCGATACGAGCCACGAATTGCTCTCCTGTTACCGGCCAGACGCGCGGCGCGCGCCGAATTCTCGTTTGACATCAAGGCTATAGCACAAAGCGTAACACGACGCCTGCCCCCGATTCTCCGGGGACCGGCATCGCGCCAAGCTTCTGAATGTAGAGCTTATTAAGGGATTCATCGCGCTCTCGTCAACCTCCGCTTGGATCGTGACTTGCGCTGTCCCCTTTTTGACTTAACGCGGAGCCCCTTGCGGGCGGCTTTGCGCCCCGCCGGACGCTTTTTGGCCGCCGAGGCGCGGCCGGCCGCGCCCCTGGCAGCACCCGCCACCTTCTTCGCCCCGGTCCGGCCCGACTTGGCCTTGGCTTTTGACTTCGCCTTGGCTTTGGCCTTGGACTTCGACTCGGCTTTGGCTTTCGCCGGCCCCTGGGCGGCTTTTTTCGCCGTTTTGGCCTTGCCGCGGGCAGCCAACCTCGCCGATGCCTTGCGCACGGCCCGTTGGCGCTGGGCCCGGCTCTGGGCCCGGCTCTTGGACTGCCCCTCGGACTGGTTCAAAGCTCGATCGATGGCCTCGGTGACCTCGTCGATCGGTGCCATGCCGTCCACGCTGCGCAGCATGGATTTACCGGCGTAATAGTCCACGACCGGCGCGGTGCGCGCCCGGTAGGCCGCGAGGCGGCCTTTAAGCACCTCGGCGGTATCGTCGCTGCGTACGCTTTCGCCGCGCGCCGTCATCTCGGCCACCCGCTGCTCGATGCGCTTAAGCAGAATGCCCTCGTCGACTTTAAGTTCGATCACGCCATCGAGCTTGAGGCCGCGCTTGGCCAGGATGCGGTCGAGTTCCTCGGCCTGCGGCACCGTGCGCGGAAAACCGTCCAGCACGAAGCCGCGCCGGGCGTCCGGCTGATCGATCCGGTCGGCGATGATCGCCACGACCACCTCGTCCGGCACCAGTTCGCCGCGCTCCAGGGTGGCCTTGGCCTTCAAACCGACCGGCGTGCCGGCCGCGACCGCCGCCCGCAGAATCTCGCCGGTCGAGAGCTGCACGATCCCGTGCTTTTCCACCAGCCGCTGCGCCTGTGTGCCCTTCCCCGCCCCCGGCGGTCCGAGCAGGACCAGTCTCATCGATTGCGCCCCCGCAACTTCGAGCGCTTGATCAGGCCTTCATATTGATGCGCCAGCAGATAGCCCTGGATCTGCGCCACCGTGTCCATGGTCACGCTGACCACGATCAAGAGCGATGTACCGCCGAAATAGAACGGCACCGCGGCATAGGAGATCAGGATTTCCGGAATGAGGCAGACGATCGCCAGATAGAGCGCACCGATCACCGTGATGCGCGAGAGCACATAGTCGATGTATTCCGCGGTCCGCTCGCCCGGCCGGATGCCGGGAATGAAGCCGCCGTGCTTTTTCAGGTTGTCCGCCGTCTCGGTCGGGTTGAACACGACCGCGGTATAGAAGAACGCGAAGAACACGATCAGCGCGATGTAGAGGATCAGGAACAGCGGCCGCCCATGCCCGAGCAGCGTGGTGACGGTGGTCAGCCATTCCGGCCCGCTGCCGGCATTGAAATTGGCCACCGTGGTCGGCAGCAGCAGCAGCGAGGACGCGAAGATCGGCGGGATCACGCCCGAGGTGTTCAGCTTGAGCGGCAGGTGCGAGGACTGGCCCTCGAACATGCGGTTACCGACCTGTCGCTTGGGATACTGGATCAGAAGCCGGCGCTGCGCGCGCTCCATGAACACGATGAAGGCGATGACCGCCACCGCCATCACGATGACGGCGAGGATCAGCCCGGTCGACAACGCGCCCTGGCGGCCGAGTTCGAGCGTGCCCGCGATCGCCGACGGAAGCTGCGCCACGATGCCGGACAGGATGATGAGCGAGATGCCGTTACCGATGCCGCGCGAGGTGATCTGCTCGCCCAGCCACATCAGGAACATGGTGCCGCCGGTGAGCGTGATGGTCGTCGACAGCAGGAAGAAGATGCCGGGATTGGACACGACGCTGCCGGTGCCCTGCAATCCGACACCGATGCCGTAGGCCTGGAACGCAGCCAGCACCACGGTGAGATACCGGGTGTACTGGTTCATGATCTTGCGCCCCTGCTCGCCTTCCTTCTTGAGGTTCTCGAGCGTGGGCGAGACCGTCGTCATCAGTTGGATGATGATCGAGGCCGAGATGTAGGGCATGATGTTCAAGGCGAAGATCGCCATGCGGTGGATGCCGCCGCCGGCGAACATGTTGAACATGCCCAGGATGCCGCCCGCCTGGGTATTGAAGATTTGTTCCCAGGCGTTCGGATCGATGCCGGGCAGCGGAATATAGGTGCCCAGGCGATAGACCAGCAGCGCACCGACCGTGAACCAGATGCGCTTTTTGAGCTCTTCGGCCTTGGCGAGCGCCGAGAAATTGAGATTGGCCGCCAGTTGTTCCGCTGCCGAAACCATCTTTCGCTCCTGCCCGCCCTAGCCCTCGGCTGTCATGCCCTGCCCCCGATCGGGTCGGCGGTAAACTGCAGCAGGGCCTTGAGCAGCCACGAACCTTAGATAATGTCAGCCATCCGAACCGGTAGCCGCCGGGATGGCCGGAACGTCCGCTCACGCGGACGACGACGCTACGGCCTCGTTACTTGCCCGCTTCGGCCTGAGCCTTGCGCTTGTTCTTGCCCTTCGGCTCCGACTCTTCGGCGACCGGAGCGAGGATCTTCACCGATCCGCCCGCCTTCTCGATCGCCGCGACCGCCGACTTGGACGCCCCGTAGACCGCGAAATCGGCCTTGGCCGTGAACTCGCCCTGCCCGAGCAGCTTCACGCCGTCCTTGGCGCGCCGCATCAGGCCCGCCTTGACCATGGCCTCGGCGTCGACCGGCGCCTTCACGTCGATCAGGCCCGCGTCGATCGCCGCCTGCACTTTGCCGAGATTGATCTCGTTGAGCTTGGCCGCGAACGCGGTGTTGCGGAAGCCGCGCTTCGGCAGGCGCCGATGCAGCGGCATCTGGCCGCCCTCGAAGCCCTTGATGCGCACGCCGGTGCGCGCGGTCTGGCCCTTGCCGCCGCGGCCGCCGGTCTTGCCCATGCCGGAGCCGATGCCGCGGCCGATGCGCATGCGGCCCTTGCGGGCGCCCGCATTGTCGGCGATCTGGTTGAGTTTCATCTCACGTCCTCATTCTCTGCTTCGTCCTGGCCGGGCTTGTCCCGGCCATCCGCGCATTTCCAGCTTCACGACGCGGATGCCCGGCTTCGAGCCGGGCACGACGGCGAATTACTTGCCTTCTTCGACCACCTGCACGAGATGGCGCACCTTGCGGATCATGCCGCGCGTCGCCGGCGTGTCCGGCAGATCGCGGGTGCGGCCCATCTTGTTCAAGCCCAGCCCGATCAGCGTCGCCCGTTGCGTATTGTCACGCCGGAGCGGACTCCCGATCTGTTTGACTTTGACAGTCTTCGCCTCGGCCATGACTGATTACTCCGCGGTCGCCTCGGCCTCGCCGCCTTCGCGACGGCGCGACTGCAGCGTGGACACTTTGATGTTGCGGCGCGCCGCGACCGAACGCGGCGAATCCTGGTTCTTCAGCGCGTTGAAGGTGGCGCGCACCACGTTGTAGGGGTTGGACGAGCCGAGCGACTTGGCCACCACGTCCTGCATGCCGAGCGTCTCGAACACGGCGCGCATCGGACCGCCGGCGATGATGCCGGTGCCGGGAGGGGCAGCGCGCAGGTACACCTTGCCG
>Ga0180222_1003317_pt1 | contig 10595 bp, 10 predicted proteins | sample eDN5th37CKraftOP_FD_151336 | JGI IMG/M metagenome (GOLD analysis project Ga0180222, IMG submission 151336) | Enriched Organic Plus compost microbial communities from Emeryville, California, USA - eDNA 5th pass 37_C Kraft OP (version 2) (version 2) ... | reverse complement strand
ATGAGCGCTGTAGATGACCTCACCAACCGGCCGGGGCACGATCTAACCCTAGAAATCGACCATCGTTCCAGGCGGCAGGAGTGCTCACCGGCCAGCGGCTCGGTGATCAGCGTCCCCGCGCTGGACGGTTATCCGTTCGAGGCACGCCGATCAACACCCATTAGGCGGGTGTGGCTGGCGGTGGTCGGTCCAGCGGTGTCCGTCCCAGTAGCGTGCTGCGCCGGGGCCGGCGGGGTCGTTGTACCAGCCGGGAGGGACGTAACCGGGAGTCATGTCTCGAAGCGTAACGTCAGTGGGCGTCGCGTTCGTCCTGCTCTAGCCTCTCTACTCACAGGTCGACGCACCCTTCGAAGCTGAGGTCGGTCGGGCTGACTCCGTAGCTTTTCATGTGGTGCTCGCCCCCTTCCTGGTACTTGCTTTCCCGGGGTTGTTCGATCAGCAGGCCGATGCCCCTGACGGCTCATGGAAGGCCCTCGGCCCGATATCGATCCCACGCCGTACGCGCAGGTCTTCAGTTGCCGCCACCGACGTTGACCCGCAAGCCCCCATCGCTGTGCGTGGCCGATTTCGGTTGACTCGCCGATATGATCGCGGGATCGGTGTGCAGAGGGGGCTCTCGATGAACCGCACGGCTGTGCGTGTCGGTCAGGCTACGGCGGCTGGTGCGCTTGTGGCTGCCGGTATCGGACTCGGAGCCTACAACGCCTGGTGGTTGGCGCTGCTGCTCGGGATTCCGGTCCTCGTGGCCGGACTGATCATCGTGCCGCGGCCATCGCAACTGTCCGTGCTTGATGTGTTCGAGAGCGGTGCGCCGCGAAGGTCAGTGCCGGTTCGTGTCGATGCACTGACCCGCAGCAGCCGCAGCCCCGAGGACCTGCAGCCGACGTTGGTGACCGCGACGATAAGCCCACCGCATGACACCGAGTATCAAGGGCGGTGGATCGTCTCGATGTCTCGCGGTGACTTTGAGGCACTGACCAATGAGCCCGAAACCGCGTTGGCGCCGGACCAACTGCCGCCGCGCGAAGCGGTGCCTGCGCCCCGGTTCGACCGTCTGCCCGGCCCACAGTTGCTGAGCTATTCGGCTGTGACCGTCGTGGTGGCTCTGGCGCTGCTATTTGGGGTAGGTGACGCCTGGCGCATCTCCCTCGACAGGCCCACGCCGCCCGCACCCGGGGAGGCGCAGACTGCCCCCGGGCACAAGGAAATGAACCTCAACGCCCGCCTGCGCGGGATGATCGAGGCGGTCTCCAACCAGTTCGGTCCGGCGGCCGCCAACAATCTGCTCGAACTCCGCTTCACCGGCAGCGGATCGGACTACGGCACCGTTCTCGATCCGGCCAACGGTGACACGACAATCGTCTACGTCAACAACGGTGGCGATGCGTTCACCACGCCTTCGGCACAGGTTCTGCGTAAAGACAGCACGTTCACCGCCGGCGATATCGCATCTGCCGATCTGACCGCCATCACGCGCAAGATGGGCGAGCGGCTCGATTCTGCGGGCGGACACGTCGACCTGGACAGCTTAGAAATCGAACGGTCGCGTCCAGGAGGTCCGGTGATACTGACCGGCATCTTCGGCAGCAAGACGGTCAAAGCCCTTCCCGACGGCACCGTCGGAGAGATCTTCGATCCGGCAGATTTCGCGGTGTCATTCCAGCGAGCACGGGAGTCCCTGACGCTGGCTGGGATCACACCCTCGGATCGCGTCTTGGCAAACTTCGAAATCCGCGGCACCCACCGAGCCACGCCGATCGCGCACGCAAGTGAGCTCCAAACCCGCGGAGGTGTGCTGCTGGAGTTCCAGACCGAAGACCGGTCTGGTCAGATCGTCATCGTCCCCGGAGAACTGCCCGAGATCACTCAGCAGGCCGGCCACGTCGGGTCTCAGACCTTCTCCTTCAACGACATCTCACCGCAAGTCTTCGACTCCGTCCGAGCGCAGGCAATGCAGCGGGGTGATCTCGAACCCTACGAGCGAGAAGCGGTCCACATTTGGATGACTGACCGCGCGATCGACCCGTACCGGTTGGCCATCCGGATCGAACTCGCGGGCGTGGAAGCAGCGACGGGAACCTACTCGGTGACCGGTGAGTTCCTTGCCCCGGATGCGGTTTGACCGTTCAGTCGGATTCTGCCGCTTCGATAGCCCGGCGCGTGACGGCCTCCAACTGTTTGAGCTGTGCCTCGGGTGGGTGCAGTGCGCCGCGGTGGGTGAGTCTGGTGATGATTTCGCGGACGCGCCCGTAGTAGGTGGCCTGCTCGGCCGCAGTGGTGCTGGATGCGGCGTGGTGGTAAAGCTTGAGCGCGGTATCGAGTTCGGACTGGTCGGCCCTTTCGAGGTAGGACGTGCCGACTCTCCTACCGTGCGACTCACACGCAATCCAGGCTCGGCGCAGCCTCGCCACGGTCTGCTGATACGCGTCGGCCAGACCGCGGTCGCCCGGATAGCCGTCAGTACGCAGGGCCTGTGCCTCGTCGAGAGCGATATGGAATGTCTGGGTGGATTCGACGGTCACGTCGGTGACTGCGGGATAGCGCAACAGCATCGCGGGGTCGAGCTCGTAGGCTCCGTACGCGCCGAGGACGTCGTCATGGCGCCGTGTGGCTTCCTCCCACAGGCGCCTGGCTGCCTCGTCAGACCCGGCGTCAGCGACTCGTGCCGCCGAGTGTGCAGTGGCTGCGGACTCGCTCTTGTGCGCTTCCGGCAGCGCCATCGTCAAACGGCGGAACACTTCGGCGGCGGCCGGGTCAGACTCGATGACCGCGACCCGCCACTCGTCGTGGCCGGTGTCAGAGTCGAACGTCAGAACCAGATACCCCTGTGCACGCACTGTGAGCCGTCGCCGGTCCGGCGTCGTCTCGTCGGCAGGGCCAGCCCGACTCACACCGATGAGTGAGGACAAAGGGCGGCTCATGAATTCGGCGCTTTCGTCGCCGAAAGATACGGTGCTGTCGCCGACGGTGATCTGTACAGCTCCGAGCGGGTTGAGCCGCCCGTAGGTAGCTGTGCCCAACGCGATGGTGACCAGTGCTGCCACAACGATGGAGGTCAACGCTGGTGCCAACCCTAAGAAATTGAACGCCACCAATGCGATGAGGCCAGACGCGAAAGCGATCGCCGCCGTCACGGCAGACGCCCGATGACGTTCCGTCGAGTACTCGGTCCGAGCAGTCACCGACACCACCGGAACATCCTCGGTACAGTCCATCAGGCTCAGCATATCGTCGCAGTCGTGCTGCCGCCGGCCATGTTCCTCGACGGCCATCGCGATGATCCTCATCGCCGCGCCGCTGCTGCGTCCGATCCTGGTCGGCTACGGGTTCGACGGGATCTGGATCGTTGTCCTCATCGTCAAAGTCGCTGAGATGGCACTCATCACGCCGCCGGTCGGGATGAATTCGTTCGTCTACTCCGGCGCCGTGCGGGAAGCCTTGCTGGGCCGCGTCTTCCGCGGCTTCATCCCCTTCATCGTGGCCGACCTGGTGGTGGTCATGGCCCTGATCGCCTCGAAGACGATCGTCATGTTCCTGCCGTCTATGTCAGGTGCGCAGTGACTGGTCGCCGAGGCTTTGGAGCACACGACTCTCGGGCCGGCCGAAGTGCGATCGCGCAAACGGAAGCGCGGCCGACTCCTCTCCCCACCATGGCGACCTCGCGAGTTGTTCGGTAGAACTACTCAAGCGCAGGGATGTGTCACCGAATACGGTGAGGACAGTCAGCCCCAGGTCGTACGGGAGTGGCAGCGCAGCCTGCCACCCAATCTTGGGAAACCTCTTTCGGTGGACGCTCGTAAGGTACTGCCCCGCACCGCGAACACGAACAGGAACGCGGGATGACGCTGCATGAAAAGCAGTGCACGAGGTGGTGGTGACGTTGCCGGATACTGAGCTGTATGGCGTTGATCGAGACCTGTGCCAGTGTCGAGGCGGTATCGAACAGCGCGCTCGCTTTTTACGGATACAGACTCCGGCACCGCGCAGGCGTCCGCGGCCGCGGTGGCCATGTGTACTTCCCACGGGACTCCATCCCAACGTGGAACGAATGCGTCAAGCTGCTCAAAGAGCAACGCGACCGCCACCTTCGCCGCGCAACGGCAATACTGCGCCGCCTGGAAACCGAACTCGAGGCGGTCGGCAACGACATCAACGAAGCGCGTGAACAACCACGACAGACCTTGGTCCGGTGTTTGAGCATTTGCCGGCCCATCTCAAAGTGGCCCGCCCAGGCGGTGGCCGGCCACGGACTCGACCCGATCGGGTCCGGGCCGATAAGACCTATCCTAGTCGCGGGATCCGAACCCGATTGCGCCGTAGGCGCATCGGTGCAGTGATCCCTGAGCCTTCGGATCAGATCGCCAACCGAAAACGCCGAGGTGCACGTGGCGGGCGGCCACCGGCGTTTGATGCTGAAGACTACAGGAGCCGCAACGTCGTGGAACAAAACCTCAACGACGTCAAGCAATGGCGCGGACTCGCGACCCGCTACGACAAACTCGCTGTCGTATACCGAGCCGCCGCCGTCCTACGCGCCATCACCCTCTGGCCACCCCATTTATCAGACGCGGCCTAGCCGCACGGGTAGAGAGATCGGCGCGGAATCCGAAAGCACACAGCGCGTGCCCGGCTAGGGTGCGGCCGGACACCCTCCGGAAAGGCGGCGAGGATGTGCACGCCCGACCGCTGCCCGCCGTACGGCTGACGCCGCCGTGTGTCCCTTACCGGGTATGAGTCCACGACACGGTGGCTGACACGCTCCAGAAACCATGGTCCGTTCTGACGTAACAGCAACGCCTAAAGGACTTCTCGATCTTCACAACAGTGGCAAAATTCCGTTGGAGAATGGCAAGACTCTTGGTCGCGCGCTATCTGTCCGAGTGGCTCAATGGATGCGTGACCATAGATGGCCCCGGAGCGGATGCTGACTCCAAGCCCATCACTCGACGGGCGGTCTTGGCAGGCGCCGCCGGGGCGGCCGGTGTCGTGGCACTCGGATGGGGCGGTTACGGGGTCATGCACCGGCCCGATACTCATGTGGGTATGCGGTCGGCGGCACCTGTGCAGGTCGGCGACGCACCTGTCACCGAGGTTGTCCTCCTTGTGTCACCTGGCTTCTGGCCAGTGGACATCATCGGGTTACACACCGCGTTCGGTCTGATCCCCGGAGTGAAGCTGCACCTCGTTTGGAAGAGCACGGACGAGGTGATGGGGTTTCCCACCTTCCCGGCGAGGCCGACGACCACCTATGACGACTGCCCTCGGGACGTCACGGTGCTGTACGCAGGTGCAACCGACGGGGCTGTTTTCGAAGACGCGGAGACCCTTGAATTCCTTGCCGACCGCGGCTCCCGAGCTCGATGGGTTGCAGGCTCCTGCACCGGGACCCTGCTATTGGGCGCCGCCGGTCTGCTCAGAGGCTACCGTGCTACCACCAACTTTCAGGCTGCGCATCTGCTCCCGTATGTGGGCGCGACGCATGCGCCAGGCAATGTGGTCGAGGATCGGAACCGCATCACCGCGGGCCCGGCGACAGGAGGTTTCGAGATTGCGTTTCGACTGATTCAAGATATCTACGGTGACGAAGCGGCGCGGGAGGCGATCCTTCAAGCTGAGTACGCGCCGAGCCCTCTATTCAATGTCGGTACCCCTGAGCTCGCCGGGCCGGAACTGACCGATCGAGCCAGGGCCCGCACGGCCCCGGCGATTCAGTCTTTGCACGAGATCATGAAGCGTACAAGCGCGCGACTGCTACTCAAGCATGCCCGCCGATAGATTTCGAGGGTCGATTAGTTAGGGGGTGCCTCATGAAAGTGCTTATCTCCGGCGCCAGTATCTCCGGACCGGTTCTCGCGTACTGGCTGACACGAAGCGGCCATGACGTCACAATCGTTGAACGCGCACCGCAACTGCGAAAGACAGGTGGGCACGCCGTCGACTTGTTCCGACCTGCGATGGAGATATCCCACCGGATGGGCGTGGGACCGCATATCGAAGCCCGGGCCACAGGCACTCGGAAGTTGAAGGTCCATCGGCCGTGGGCCTCACATCCCGCCGATATCGACTACATCAAGCTGATCGCAACGATATCCGACCGCCACGTCGAAATCATGCGAGACGACCTCAGCCAAATCTACTACGCCGCAACGTGCGACGATGTCGAGTATGTGTTCGGCGATCAGATCTCAGCTATCACCGAAGAAGGTGAGGTAACGTTCGAACGCGGTGCGTCGCGAAGGTTCGACCTCATCGTCGGTGCTGACGGCCTACATTCGGGTGTCCGGCGGATCGTCTTCGGCGACAATGCCGCCGAAAAGTTCCTTGGCTACTACCTTGGTGTGGCTTCCGTGCCGAAATCACTTGCCCATGCGGGCTGCATGACCGCGTTCTACGAGCCCGGCCGGATAGCAATGGTGTACACGGCCGATCATCTCGACGATGCGCGGGCGGTATTTATTTTCCGGCAGAACCCGCCGCTGGATTACGACTACAGGAACACCGAACGACAGCGGGCCCAGCTTCGCACCACTTTTGAAGGTATGAGTGGGCAAGTCGGTCATTGGCTCGACGAGGTTGACCGCGCGCCAGCCTTCTACTTCGACGCCGTCACCCAACTGGAGATGAGCACCTGGTCACGCGGCCGCGTAACGTTGGTCGGCGATGCCGGCTACTGCCCCGGTCCCGCGGTGGGTGGCAGCACCACCCTGGCTGTCTACGGCGCCTACGTGCTCGCCGCCGAGATCGCAAGATATGGCAGCGACCACATTGCCGCGTTCGCCGCATACGAACAGAAAATGATGCAGCCGGTACACGCAAGCCGCTCCCTGGCCAAGTTCAACGCGAAGACACTTGTGCCAGAAAGCCGTCGGCGGATAGAGGGTCTGGTCGCTGTCGCTCGTGCTGTATCGGCGCTTCCCTTCGGGCTCACTCGGGCACTAGCACGCCTAGAACTAAATCGAAGAGGTCCCAGCCTTTACGACGCCATGCAGCTACCTGACTACCCCGCCGAGTAGTTGCGCCGCAGTGCACTAGGTCGATGATCGATTGAGGCACCACGTCCCAAGGAAGGGCCCCGCATGACACTCTCCGATGACGCCTTGGCTGTGCAATTCGCACTACCCGACTCGCCTGTCGCGACGGCCGCCCGCCAACTCGTCCGCGATGTCTCCCCCGAATTCGTCTACAACCACGTCGTCCGCAGCTACCTCTTCGCGCGCGAACTATCAGCGGTCGACGGGGCGCCTCGTGACGGCGACGACGAGTTGCTGTTCCTTGCGTGCGTCCTGCACGATCTCGGTGCCACCGAATATGCGAACACCGACCAACGATTCGAGGTGGACGGCGCGGATGCCGCCGCGCACTTTCTCGCCGAGCACGGAGTCGAAACCACGCGGATCAATGTCGCGTGGACGGCGATCGCGCTGCACACCAGTGCCGGTTTGGCCCATCGGTTCGGGTCCGTCGCCGCAATCGCGCAGATGGGCATCGCCACCGACATCATCGGCACGTACCGACAGCACCTGCCCGACGGCTTCGCCGACCTCGTGCATCTCGCTTTGCCTCGCCATGATCTGGGCTACGCACTGGCCGCGGTCATCGCCGAACAGGCACATCGCAACCCCCACAAGGCACCACCGATGAGCTTTCCGGCACACTTGCACCAACTGATGTATCCGAAGCGACCCGCAGTATCTTGGTTCGACGCCGTCGAGACCGCCGGCTGGAACGATCGCCCCGTGGCAGTTCAAGAAGGACCCGCATGAACAACGCGTTTACCGATCGACGAGTGCCAGTGGCCGGCGGTTCATTGAGCGTGGCCCACCGGCCCGGTCGGGGACCGACCTTGTTGCTCCTGCACTACTGGGGAGGCAGTGCTCGCACCTGGGGGCCTACACTCACCCACCTCGACCAGCAGGTGCCGGTAGCGTTGTACGACCACCGCGGCTGGGGGCGGTCAAATACGCTGCCTGGCCCCTTCGGCTTGGAACAGCTGGCCGACGACGCAGCCACTGTCATCGACGCGCTGGACACCGACGTGATCCTCGTCGGGCACTCGATGGGCGGGAAGGTCGCACAACTCGTCGCGGCCGAGCGGCCCGCTGCGCTCAAAGGTTTGGTTCTGGTCGCTCCTGCACCTCCGGAGCCACCCACCGCGATCACCGCACAGTTCCAACAGCAACTCGTGCACGCTTACGACAACGCCGAGACAGTCTCCAGCGCACTCGATCACGTGTTGACGGCAGTCCCGCTTGTCGCGTCGGTACGCGCGGCGGTCATCGAGGACAGTCTCGCCAGCACGGCGGAGGCCCGGACGGAGTGGCCGCTGCACGGCATTGCCGAGAACATCACCGCCGCCGCAGAACGCATCCAGATCGACACGACCGTCATCACGGGAAGCCGCGACGTCGTCGAACCCGTCGATGTACTGCGTCAGCACCTGGCTCCCTTCATCCCGAGTGCATCCATCTACGTGCTCGACGGACCCGGTCATCTCATCCCATTGGAGGCGCCCGAGACCCTCGCCAGAGAGTTGGCGCGGTATCAGCGGTCGGCCGCCTAGACGTGGACCCCCTCGCGCCCGATGTTGGCTGAAACCAACACTCGCTCAACATGATTCGCGTCACGGGCAAATGCTACGCCGCGATTGATCTGAGCACTTCGCGGTGCGCCTCCACACGGCCTTGAGCGTCGGTGCAAACTTTCTGGAACGGTGGGTGTTCCAGGACCGTCCGCGCCTCGAACTAGGCGATCGGCGGTCGGCTATCGCCCAGCCCGCCCCGCCGTTCGAGCAGCACTCCGAGTCGCAGGATTGTTGATTCGTCGAACCACTTCGACACCAATTGAACACCGATCGGCAGATGCTCAGTGCTGAGCCCGTATGGAATCGAGAGAGCCGGCAGGCCAGTCAAATTGAACGGTGACGTGGCATCCATGACATGGGTCCTCGGCACCGTGACACCGTCGATACGAAGGTCAAGTTCGCGATGGCGAGGCGCGGTCATCGGGGTGACCGGACAAAGGAATACGTCGAAGTCGCGAAAGTACCCTGCAAAAGATGCGCGTAGCTGTTCCTGTTGAGCTCGCGCGGCGCGGATCTGCTCGGCGGAGGGGTCGTCCCTGGCGAGCAGCGCCGAACCGATCGCCGATAGGTCACCTTCCCGACCCGAGGCAAGAGGCCGGAGATAGGGCAACAACTGTCCGTAGTAGAAGGTCAGCACCGAATTGAGGGAATCAGCGTCCTTGAGGAACTGTGCATCGACCTGCTCCACCTGGCAGCCCAGGTCGGCGAGCCGTTTGGCGGCGTCGACAACAGCCGCGGTGATCTCAGGGTCGACGGGTCCGAAGGCCGCGTCGGACACCCAGCCGATGCGCAGGCTCTGACCCGCAATCCGGTCGCGGGATGCGTCAAACTCGTTGGGGTATACGGCATATCCGTCTATTCCGTCAGGACCGCTGAGTATCGAAGAACCCAGCGCGATGTCCCGGACCGTGCGTGCCATCGGTCCGATGTGAAACCAGGCTGAGGTCATCGGCGCGAAGTGGCCGGTGAACGGAATCCGTCCATGCGTGGCCTTGAGTGCGGCAATCCCCGTGAACGCGGCGGGCCCACGCACTGAGATCGCCACGTCACTACCGATGCCGATCGGCGACATGCCGGCCGCGATCGCCGCTGATTCACCGCCAGAGGATCCACCCGGCGTGCGACTGAGGTCCCAGGGGTTGTTGGTGCGGCCGGTGAGCAGGTTGTCCGTCTCGGTCCAGGCTGAGAACTCAGGAAGGTTGGTTTTCGCGAGAACGATGGCTCCTGCGGCCTTGACACGTGCGACCGCAGAAGCATCAGCGTCGGGGATGAAGCCTGCGAACAGCTTGGAGCCGCGTTGGGTCGGGACGCCGCCGGTCTCGATTGAATCCTTGACAGTCACTGGAACCCCATGCAATGGGCCGAGGTCGGCGCCAGCAGCCACCGCGGCGTCGGCGGCATCCGCGGCGCGTAAGGCTTCGTCGGCCAGCAGCGTGACGATAGCGTTGATCGGCGTGTTGACCTCAGCGATTCGGTCGAGATGCGCCTGCACGACCTCACGGGATGACACCTCCCCCGCAGCGATCAGCGCGGCCAACTCGGTTGCATCCCGATAGTGCAGTGGTTCTGGTTCGGAGCAGTGGTCGGCTCCGGTTTTGTCGGCGTGGGTGGTGTCGGTGCTCATGTCTCCCTATCTCATGCGTGCTCACGGCAGTGTTCGAGACAGACGTAGGTAGCCTACCTGTCACATGGTAGGTAGCGAGGATGTTGGAGGCGCGCGATGCAACTACGCGAGACCGGATCTTGGCGTCGGCACGAAGTGTCGCGCAGGCGCACGGTTATGGCGGGGTATCCTTTCGCGACCTCGCCCGCGACGTCGGCATCAAACCGGCCAGCGTCTATCACTACTTCCCAAGCAAAGCGGACCTGGGCGTGGCGGTGGCCCGGCGGAATTTGTCAAGGTGTTTGAGTCCAGTGGGTGTTAAGCGGCTTCCGTTTCGGTCTCCTGTTCGGCCGGTTTGGGTGGGTTGATCGCCGCGGATTCAGGTAGGTCGATGACCTTGGGTGCGGTGTC
>Ga0180222_1003313_pt1 | contig 10600 bp, 9 predicted proteins | sample eDN5th37CKraftOP_FD_151336 | JGI IMG/M metagenome (GOLD analysis project Ga0180222, IMG submission 151336) | Enriched Organic Plus compost microbial communities from Emeryville, California, USA - eDNA 5th pass 37_C Kraft OP (version 2) (version 2) ... | reverse complement strand
GATCCAACGACGAACTGTCTCGTATGATACGTCGATTCCACGCTCAAGCAGCATTTCCTCAACTTCACGCAGACTAAGGTTGAACCGCAGATAAAGCCACACCGCATGAGCAATAAGCTGTGGCGGAAAACGGTGACGCTTGAAGATGATAACAGATGTCTGCATCGCCAAAATTTACGCCCAAACCGTCAGGCAGGCAACTGTAGCCCAGTTAACGTGACAACACCCTGTGAACTAATGTGAAAATTATTTTCAAATCGGTAAAATTATGATAAATGACTTTTCATAAAGATAAAAAGTAAACGGGAACAACGTGAATCTGTCCACATTGATTGGGTCCTGCCGAGGCAGTCTCACCCCAAACCAGCAAAAGATCGCAGATTTTGTGCTCGCCAATCCATTCGCGGTCGCGACGATGGGTATAGAGGAGCTTGCACAAGCAACCTCTACCTCATCTGCAACGATTACCCGGTTCGTGCGTGCACTGGGATTGGGGAGCTTTACAGATTTCAGAGGATTCGCGGTACAAGGCTACCAGTCATTGCTGCGCCCAGTGGAGAATGTCGACCGCGCCCGTCACATCCCGCCTGGAAAGATTGCGGAGGGTTCCTTCCAGAGTGCTGCAGAATGCTTGCAGAAGGTCATGAGGGAAGCCGGGAATACCGTGTGGGAGGACATTGCGGCCCAGATGATGAATGCGCCGCGTGTTGCCTTTCTCGGTTTTGGCGTCAGCGCGAACATGCTGCAATATCTTGCTGATAAATCAATCCTTTTTACCCGGTCACAGCTCGTGCTGAACGGTGCCGGCGGGCTCGAACGTGTTGCCCAGAAAGTGCTCCGGCTGGGGCCTGGAGATCTTGTGATAGCGATGGCCTTGCCACGCTACTCACAGGCGACCCTTGATTTTCTGAAGCTTGCGCGAGGCCGGGGAGCCCATTGCATTGCCGTAACGGATGGCCCTGCCTCGCCGCTGTGTTCACTCAGCCATGAGCAGATATTCGTACCCGCGAGCCACCCCGTTCTGCATAGTTCGACGATTGGTGCACTCGCTGCCTTCGAAGCGATCATTGCCGTGCTGACGGCACATCACCAGAGCGTCTCGGATGCCGTTTCCGTAACGCGCTCTCTCATGCCCTATCTTTATGCGGAGGATGAAGATCAGCCGCAGTCCAAATCGAGGACCACGGATGACAGTGAAGCCGAGTAACCCCGAAGACGCACCGATCGTACGCGTTGAAAATGTCAGTGTTGATTTCAAGGGCGATGATGGCACGTTTCGTGCGGTCAGGAATCTATCGTTCGAGATCAAACCGGGTGAAACGCTGGCAGTTGTGGGTGAATCCGGATCCGGTAAATCTGTCACGTCTCTTGCGATCATGCGTCTTGTGGAATTCGGTGGCGGCAAGATTACGGAAGGCGCTATTGAATTTACCAACCGCGATGGAGTTACACACGACCTTACCAGGTTTGCGCTTGATGAGATGGAAGGTATTCGCGGCAACGATATAGCGATGATTTTCCAGGAGCCAATGACCTCTCTCAACCCGGTTTTTACTGTTGGCGAGCAGATTGCCGAAGCGGTGCGTTTGCATCAGAAATGTTCTTCTGCTGAAGCACGGGCTGAAGCACTGCACATGTTGGAAAAGGTCCGTATTCCCGATGCCAGGCGCATACTTGACCGTCATCCGCACCAGTTGTCGGGTGGCATGCGTCAGCGTGTCATGATTGCCATGGCTCTTTCTTGCCGACCGCGTCTGCTGATTGCCGATGAGCCAACCACGGCTCTGGACGTCACCATTCAGGCGCAGATTCTGCGTCTCATCCGTTTGCTGCAGGAAGAGATGGGCATGGCCGTACTCTTCATCACTCACGATATGGGCGTTGTGGCGGAAGTTGCAGACAAGGTGCTTGTTATGCGTGGCGGCGAGAAAGTGGAAGAAGGCACCGTAGAAACCATTTTTGCTGCGCCGCAACACCGTTATACCCGCGCGTTGCTTGCCGCAGTGCCACGTCTTGGAGCTCTTAACGGTGAAAACCTTCCGCGTCGTTTTCCTCTATTGAAAGCCGATGACAGCGGCTCGGACAGTTTTGCCGAGTATCCTCCGCAAGACACGATCAAATCACCTGAGCCGGTATTGCAGGTGCGTGATCTGGTGACGCGGTTCGATATCAGGAACGGGCTCTTCTCGAAACTCACTGGTCGCGTGCATGCTGTGGAACAGGTCAGTTTCAGTTTGCACCAGGGTGAAACACTGGCGCTGGTCGGTGAATCGGGTTGTGGCAAGTCAACGACCGGACGCACAATAATGATGCTTCAGGAAGTCACTTCCGGAGCGGTCTTCTATAATGGCAAGGATATTTTCAAACTTGGAAGAGCGGAAAAGCAATCCATTCGCCGCAAGATCCAATACGTCTTTCAGGACCCGTTCGCATCCCTCGATCCGCGGCTGACTGTGGGCTTTTCAATTGCGGAGCCGCTAATCACCCACGGGCTCGCAAAAGGGGGGGAAATCCAGGAGCGTGTAGTGGAATTGCTTCGGGACGTGGGTCTGCAGCCAGAGCATGCGCATCGTTATCCGCATCAGTTTTCGGGGGGGCAACGTCAGCGTATCTGTATAGCGCGTGCTCTCGCGGGAGATCCCGATATTCTCATTACCGACGAGGCGGTTGCCGCGCTTGATGTCTCCATTCAGGCACAGGTCATTAATCTGATGATGGAACTGCAGGAAAAACGTGGACTTTCCTACATATTCATCAGTCACGACATGGCGGTTGTTGAGCGGATATCCCATCGTGTGGCGGTGATGTATCTTGGGCAGGTCGTTGAAATTGGTCCGCGGCGCCAGATTTTCGAGAATCCACAACATCCCTATACGCGACGGCTTCTCTCTGCGGTTCCAATTGCCGATCCCCAGCGGCGTGAGCGCAGTCGCCCGCTTATCGAGGGGGAAATCCCAAGCCCGGTGCGTTCACCGGACGACATGCCGGTCGTCAGCCCTCTTATCGAGGTGGAGCCTGGCCATTTCGTAGCACGCCATCCCATCGGCGATTTTCATTGATCTTAGGAAGGAGTTGACAATGAAACTGAAGAACTTGCTGTTGTCGTCGGCGTTGGCCGCCGCGATAATGCTCCCGGGCGCGACGGTCTGGGCGAAATCCCTTACCGTTGCGGTACCAAATAACCTGACAGGTCTTGATCCAACGAACATCAATGACACGCTGTCGCAGACCTCGCTTCGTCTTATCTATCAGGGTCTTTTTGGCTTCGACAAGGATATGAAGCTCATTCCTCTACTGGCTGAAAGCTATGAGGCCAATGGCGATGCGACCGAATTTACCATCAAGATTCGCAAAGGTATCAAGTTCCACGACGGCACGGATTTCAATGCTGAAGCAGTTAAGGCCAATATCGAACGTCTTGCCAACCCGGACAACAAGCTTTCGCGCCGCAGCCTGGTCTCAATGGTCAAGGAAGTGCAGGTTGTTGACGATGCTACCGTCAAATTGATCCTCAAGGAACCGTTTGGCGCGATGATCGCCTCGCTTGCTCATCCAGGTGCCATGATCATTTCACCGGCGGCGCTTGAAAAATACGGCAAGGAGATCGGACGCAATCCGGTCGGAACCGGCCCGTTCAAGTTCAAAAACTGGTCGGCAGATACGCTTGAAGTCGTGAAAAATGACAACTACTGGAAAGAAGGGCTTCCCAAGATCGATGGCGTGACGGTTCGTTCAGTGCCGGAATCCGGTGCGCGCTTTGCAATGCTCCAGACGGGTGAAGCCCAGTTCATCCCTTCTTTCCCTCCTGAACTGATGCAGGTCGCCGAAAAGAACCCGAATGTCGAGGTCGATAAAGACCCTTCTATCGTCGAGTGGTACGTCTCTCTCAATAATCTGAAAAAGCCTTTCGATGACGTTCGCGTCCGACACGCGCTCAATTACGCCGTAGACAAAAAAGCCTATTGCAAGATCGTCTATAACGACCTTTGCGAGCCGGCAGATTCGATCATTCCCAAGAACCTTGCATTCCATGTGCCGGTTGGCAACTACGAGTACAATCTCGACAAGGCCAAAGATTTGATGAAGGAAGCAGGCCTGGAGAGTGGTTTCGAAACGGAAATCTGGGCAAACTCCAATACGGAATCCATACGTGCGGTTCAGTTCATCCAGCAGCAACTGGCACAGATCAACGTGAAAGTGAACGTAATGCCGCTTGAGGCTGGCGTTGCTGCGCAGAAAATCTGGTCTGTCGAGAAGCCGGAAGATGCTGCCGTACAGATGTATTATGGCGGCTGGTCTGCATCGACGGGCGATGCCGATTGGGGTATTCGCCCACTGCTTTATGGCCAGAGCTTTCCGCCAGCAATGTTCAACGTTGCTTACTTCAAGGACGCAAAGGTCGATGCTGCAATCGAAGGTGCAATCAGCACGGCTGATCCGGCCAAGCGGGCAGAATTCTATGCGGAAGCACAAAAGGCCGCCTGGGAAGGCGCACCCTGGATCTTCCTCGGTGTGAACCAGAACCTGTCGGCCAAGACCAAGTCACTTTCCGGCGTCTATATGCTTCCGGATCGTGGTTTCCTGCTCGAAGAAGCGGCATTCGCTGACTAACAGCTCGTGAAAAGAGCGCTGGCCTTTCGGGGCCGGCGCTACCTTTCCGAAAGGGAATTTATGTTTTCCTATCTCATCAAACGGCTTGTCGCTACCGTACCTGTCATCGTGCTCGTGATGGTTTGCGTTTTCGCCTTTGTGCACATGCTGCCAGGTGATCCCGCCCGCCTTGTAGCGGGCCCCGACGCCAGCCCGCAAGATATTGCTGCAGTTCGTTCGTCGCTTGGGTTGGATAAACCGTTGCCAGAGCAATTCACACGCTATTTGACGCGTGCGGTTCACGGCGATTTCGGTGTTTCGCTTAAGACGCGACGAATGGTCACCGAGGAGATCGGCGAACGCCTGATGCCTACAGTCTGGCTCACTGTATTTGCAATGCTCTGGTCTTCACTTCTCGGTTTGCTGATCGGCGTGATTTCTGCTGTAAAACGCGGTAAATGGCCTGACTACGCTGGAATGATCATAGCGGTATCCGGCATTTCATTCCCGCCATTCTGGTTGGGCCTGTTGCTAATCAATATTTTCTCGGTGAAACTTGGCTGGTTTCCGACCGGCGGCTACGGTACTTGGCAGCATTATGTGATGCCTTCGTTCACGCTTGGGGTGGGGGTTGCAGCTGTTATGGCGCGTTTTACCCGCTCAGCATTTATTGAAATTGCGCGGGAGGACTATGTTCGCACAGCACGCGCCAAAGGCGTGCCGGAGCGAAGGGTCGTATGGAAACATGCGCTACGCAACGCATTGATCCCCATTATCACAATGGTTGGTCTGCAATTCGGTTTTCTGCTTGGTGGATCGATAGTGGTCGAAAGCGTGTTCTCCTGGCCAGGTGTAGGAAGACTGCTGGTCGATTCCGTTTCCTATCGGGATTACCCTGTCATTCAGGCATTGATCCTGCTGTTCTCACTACAGTTCATCTTTATCAATCTGCTGGTTGACGTTCTTTATGCCTTTGCAAACCCGGAGATCCGCTACAAATGAGTACGACAACCGTATTGGTGGACCCAGCCCAGAAAATGCGCAGACCATTGGCCGAATTCTGGCGGCGGTTCAAAAAGCAGAAGGTAGCCCTGGTGGCGTTTGTCTTCATCATTGCTTTGGTGCTGGCGGCAATTCTGGCTCCAGTGCTTGCACCTTATGATCCGAGCACGCCGGACTATAATGCCGTTCTCCAGGGCCCGAGTGCCGGGCATTGGGCGGGAACGGATGCCTATGGGCGTGACATATTCAGCCGCATTATCTGGGGTGCGCGCATTTCGCTCGCGGTGGGCTTTCTGTCGGTGACGCTGGGCGCGCTTTGCGGCGTCACGCTTGGTATCGTTTCCGGGTTTTACGGTGGTTGGGTGGATTCGGTTATCATGCGATTGTGCGATCTGCTGCTTGCTTTCCCTGGCATTCTGCTTGCAATCGCTGTGATCGCGGTGCTCGGACCCGGCATTACCAATGTGATCTACGCAGTCGCGATCTTCTCTATTCCGGTTTTCGCCCGACTTGCTCGCGGCACCACGTTGCAGTTGAAGCGCACTGTTTATGTCGATGCATCGCGGGCGATCGGCGTAGCTGATCGCGTTATCATGCTTCGTCATATCTTGCCTGGTACCCTGCCAAACGTCATTGTCTATTTTTCGATGCGTATAGGCACCTCCATTCTGACCGCTGCTGCCTTATCTTTCATCGGCCTCGGCGCGCAACCGCCAAGCCCCGAATGGGGCGCCATGCTGGCTGATGGCCGGACCTATATGGGAGTGGCCGATCATTTGACGTTATTCCCCGGCATCGCAATATTTGTCACCGTGCTGGGCTTCAATCTTTTTGGCGATGGCTTGCGCGATGCGCTCGATCCGAAGCTACGATCCGACTGAGGAGCGGTTGTTATGCGAGTTTATATCTCCGCCGATATTGAGGGAGTTGCAGGTGTTGTTGCTCCGGCTCAAGGGCAGGCTGGTCATGTGGAATATGAGAAAGCGCGCATTCTCATGACCGAAGAAGTCAACGCCGTAGTCGAGGGGTTGGTAGAAGCGGGCGCAACCGAAATCCTTGTCAACGACTCTCACGGGCCAATGACAAATATTCTGCCATCTCTGCTGCATCCGGCAGCCGATTTGCTTCTAGGCAAGCCCAAGCCGATGAACATGGCCTGCGGTTTGACGGCTGAATTCGATTTGTTCCTTATGGTCGGGCATCATTCCATGGCCGGCAAGGGTGGGGTACTTGCCCACACCACAAACGGTTTTGCATTCCGGGAAGTCCGTATCAACAACCTGCCTTACGGGGAGCCGGGTATTTACGGTGCTTATGCCGGAGAGCTTGGCGTTCCAGTTGGTCTGGTTTCCGGCGACGATTGCACGAGGGACGAAAATATTGGATTTTTCCCGGATGCTGAATTTGTCGTTGTCAAACAATCTTTCGGTCACCGGGCTGCACGTCAGGTATCCGTCCAGCGGGCGCGCGCTATGCTGAGGGAGGGGGCGATACGTGCAGTCCGCGAAGCTGGTAGTAAAAAAGCATTCCGGCTGAATGGGCCATACAAGACGGAATTCTTGATGAGCAATGCGGCACTCGCAGATCAAATGGCAATACTCCCCCCGGCCAGACGGGTTGATGCCGTCACCGTGGGGTTCGATTGTGTGACGATGGCGGAGGTGGTTGGCTGGATGACGGCACTTTCCGCCATGAGTTTCGCGTTGCGCTGACGCGATTGAATAAAGCAGAACTCCTTCCAGATTGAGGTCAGAATGTCTGAAACGATGCCGGTTATCGCGCTGCATGGCGGTGCGGGAACGATACTGAAATCCAACATGACGCCGGAGCGCGAGGCTGCCTATCATGTTGCCCTGCGCTTCTGTCTCGAGGCGGGACTGAATATTCTGCGCGAGGGTGGCACATCGCTCGATGCCGTAACGGCTTCGGTTATGGCGTTGGAAGATGACCCGTTGTTCAACGCGGGACGTGGCGCGGTTTTTACCACCGACAGCACCCACGAAATGGATGCGGCCATTATGAATGGATCGACACGTGAATGCGGCTCGATTTCAGGAATTTGCGGTCCACGCCACCCGATACTTGCCGCGCGCGCAGTGATGGAAACGACTGAGCATGTATTTCTGGCCGGTGATGGCGCCAAACGCTTCTGTGAAAATGCCGGTCTTGAATTACAAACTCCGGAATGGTTCGGTACCGAACATCGGCTCAATGCCCTCAAGGCTGAAATGAAGCGTCGTAAAGAGGGGCTTCCGGATGACGGCGATCCTGCTCGCAAGCATGGAACTGTCGGGGCGGTGGCGCTCGATCGGTTCGGTCACCTCGCGGCAGCGACCTCCACAGGCGGCATGACGGCAAAGACGCCCGGTCGCGTCGGTGATAGTCCCGTTATTGGCGCCGGAACCTGGGCTGACGATACCACTGCGGCCATTTCGGCAACCGGACATGGAGAATATTTCATTCGTTGGGCTGTTGGACACGAGATCGATGCACGTATGCGCTGGGCAGGACAGGACTTGCAAAATGCGGCAGGTGGTGTCGTGACCGAACTGGGTGAAATCGGCGGTTCAGGCGGGCTTGTGGCCGTGGATGCAAAGGGCAATATCTGCCTGCCCTTCAACAGTCCGGGAATGTATCGCGCATGGTGCGGTGTGGATGGTGTCATCCATACCGGAATCTATCGCCATTGATTGTCTCGCCCGAATTGCATCGCGGTAGTTATATACTGCCTGAACTACGCTGAGGTCACGAACAGAGGTTTGTGCGGGCAAAGCCATCGTCGGGATGATGGTCGACCGGGGTATTGCCGTTCGTGCGGTTACGTCAGCTCGCGGACCGGGTACGCCGGTTCGCGAGATTAGGATCAGGGGGGGGGTGCGGACGAAAACTTGGACTATCATGGAGGTAGTTCATGTATTCCTACGAAGACCGGATGAGAGCAGTTGCGCTTTACATCAAGCTGGGCAAGCGCCCGAAAGCTGCTATTCGCCAGTTGGGCTATCCAAGCAAAAATGCTTTGAAGGGCTGGTACCTGGAATATGAGCACCATCTTGATCTGCGTTTAGGATTTGCGCCCCGAGCGCCTAAGTTCACACAGGCGCAGAAGGAAGTGGCTGTTGAGCACTACCGCACGCATGGTCGTTGTGTTTCTGCAACGATGCGCGCTTTGGGCTATCCCGGTCGTGCAACGTTGACAGCATGGGTTCGTGAGGCGTTTCCCGAAACTAGCAAAGCTGTCACTGGAAGAACTGGACGTCCACGATACCCTGATGCGCTGAAGAAGGCTGGCGTCGTCGGACTTTATAATCGGCAAGAAAGTGCACAGGCTTTGGCCGAAAAGCTCGGCGTATGCAGACCGACACTGTATAACTGGAAAAACCAGTTACTTGGTCCGGAGGCTCCCGCAATTATGAAACGCAAGAACAACTCACCGCCAGCGCCAGAGCGAAAAGAATTAGAGCGCCAGCTCGAAACACTGCAGCACGATATTCAGAAACTGCAGCTTGAGCACGACCTTTTGAAAAAAGCGAATGAAATTCTAAAAAAAGACCTGGGCGTCGATCTGCAACTCCTGAGTAATCGGGAGAAAACGCTGTTGGTTGACGCCCTAAAAGGTCTTATCAACTCCCTGATCTGCTTGCTCAGTTGGGACTGGCGCGCAGCTCATATTTTTACCATCGAACTCGCATGAGGATGAGCGACAAGTACCTCACTATTCGTCAGAACATCACCGATATCTTCGAAGCCAACCGTCGATGCTATGGCTACCGCAGGCTACAGGCGTCATTGGCCAAACAATCCGTTATAATCTCAGAGAAGGTTGTGCAGCGCTTGATGAAACAGGAGAACCTGATCGTTGCCACGCCAAAGCGACGGCGATACCGCTCTTATCTCGGAGAAATCAGTCCAGCGCCTGAGAACCTCATTAATCGCGACTTCCAGGCCTCAGCCCCAAATGAGAAATGGCTGACCGATATCACTGAATTCCATATCCCGGCTGGCAAGGTGTATCTCTCACCCATCATCGATTGCTTCGATGGCTTGGTCATCAGTTGGTCGATTGGAACGAAACCAGATGCGGAATTGGTAAACACGATGCTCGATGCCGCCATAGAAACTGTGACCGACGCAGATAATCGGCCAATTGTTCATTCTGATCGCGGTGCACACTATCGCTGGCCGGGTTGGCTATCGAGGATTAGTGATGCGCAACTGGTGCGCTCAATGTCCCGTAAGGCGTGCTCCCCAGATAACGCTGCATGCGAAGGTTTCTTTGGCAGGCTAAAAACAGAGTTCTTTTATCCCAGCGATTGGAAGAACATCACGCTCGAGCGGTTTATCAATGAAGTTGATGGCTACATTCGGTGGTACAACGAGAAACGGATCAAGATATCGCTTGGCGCTCGAAGCCCAATCGAATATCGAAACAGTCTTGGCTTTGTGACGTAAAACCAGTCCAAGTTTTTATCCGCACCCCCATGTCGAACTGTCCCCGATCCTTCATCCCGGTAAGGGCGTCCCGGCCGATCCGCTCGTAGATGATCACCATGGCGATCAGGTCAACGAAGAGCAGTAAGGTTCCCCAGACCATGAGGAAGCCGATCTGGTCAAGGAAGGGCAGATCTGTCCGTCGTCGAATGATTTGAGACTATTTGTGTTTTTGAAGATTGGAGTTTCCGGCTCGGTTTGGGGTTTGATTTAAGCGGCTTTGGCTTGGTGGTTCAAGCGGCGTTTTCTGATCGTGTCTCGTTTGATCCTTTCGCGTTCGAGCAGGATGGTCTGTGCGCGTCCGAAGTAGACGTCGGCGGGAGTGAGATTGTCGAGGCTCTCATGGTAACGGCGATGATTGTAATGCTCGACGAAGGCTGCAATCTGGGCTTCGAGGTCCTCCTTGAAGAAGTAGTTTTCAAGCAGGATGCGGTTCTTCAGCGTCTGGTGCCAGCGTTCGATTTTCCCTTGCGTCTGCGGGTGGCCGGGAGCGCCGTGAACCTGGTCGATCTTGTATTTC
>Ga0180222_1003312_pt1 | contig 10601 bp, 14 predicted proteins | sample eDN5th37CKraftOP_FD_151336 | JGI IMG/M metagenome (GOLD analysis project Ga0180222, IMG submission 151336) | Enriched Organic Plus compost microbial communities from Emeryville, California, USA - eDNA 5th pass 37_C Kraft OP (version 2) (version 2) ... | reverse complement strand
GTTTCGGAGCATCGACGACATCCAGTTCGGGATCCGCTCCCACTGACCACAGCCACCGACATGAAGCGAGGCAGGCAATGACAGACATTCTCAACGGAATCCGTGTGGTCGAGCTGGCGGCATGGACGTTCGTTCCGGCTGCCGGCGCGGTACTCGCCGACTGGGGTGCTGACGTGATCAAGGTCGAACATCCCGAGACCGGCGATCCGCAGCGGGGCTTGATCAGCTCGGGAATCGTCACCGGCGCAGGGGGAGTGAACCACTTCATCGAACAGCCCAACCGCGGCAAGCGCAGCATCGGGTTGGACACCTCCACACCCGAGGGGCTGGAGCTGCTGATGAAGCTGATCGAGACCGCCGATGTCTTCGTCACCAACCTGCTGCCGGATTCGCGCCAGCGGATGGGCATTGATGTCGACCAGGTCCGAGCGCGGAATCCGAAGATCATCTACGCCCGGGGCCATGGCTACGGGACCAAGGGTGACCAGGCTTCGCAGGGCGGCTTTGATCTCGCGGCCTACTGGGCACGCGGCGGCATCGGCGACGCGTACTCCGACGGCGCCGGTTCCTATCCGCCGATTCAGCGGCCCGCGTTCGGGGACGCATACGGCGGCTTGGCGATTGCCGGTGGTATCGCTGCGGCATTGGTGAAGCGTGAGCGAACCGGCGAACCGTCCGTCGTCGACGTCTCGCTGCTCAATGCAGCTATCTGGCAGCTCGGCCCGGACATCGTCGGTTCCGGCGTCACCGGCGAGGCCATTCCGAAGTTCAATCTGGACGAGATACCGAATCCGATCGCCAGCATGTACAAGACCCGCGACAATCGGTTCATCGCGTTCGTGCTGCTGCAGGCCGACCGGTTCTGGTCGGACTTCTGCACTCGGCTGGGCAGGCCCGATCTGATCGATGACGAGCGGTTCGCCAATGCCGCGGTGCGGTTCGGCAACCGTGTCGAGTGCATCTCTGAGTTGCGTCGCAGCTTCGAATCCGAGGATCTTTCCCACTGGGAGAAAGCGTTTGCGGGCTTCGACGGCGTGTGGGACGTCATGCGTACCGCCCACGAGGTTCACGAGGATCCGCAGGTGATCGCCAACGGGTACCTGCCGCGCACCACGGACGCACATGGCAACGAGTTCGCTTTGGCGGCCAGCCCGGTGCAGTTCGACGAGGTGCCGTTGAATCTGACTTGTGCACCCGGACATGGTGAGCACACGGACGCGTTGCTCGCTGAACTGGGATTCAACGAGGACGCGATCATCGACTTCAAGATCAACTCGGTGGTGCTGTAGTGGCGGCCGACGTTCTGGCGCGACGTTTCCTGCACGTCAACCTCAACTGTGCTTCGTTGGACACCACCGAGCGGGTGTACAGCGGCGTGTTGGGCTTGCACGCGCGGATGCGTACCGACCCGAAGGTAGCCACCGACGGAACGATTCTCGGTCTGGACGGTGAAACCTTCTGCGCCACATCGTTTCTTTACGATGCCCGCGGTGGGCGTGGCGGCTGCGCATTGGAGGCCATCGAGTACTTCTCGCCTACGCTGAGTCGCGATCCGAGTGCTGATCCGGTACGGCCCGGGATTCGTGCCGCGCAGTTGGGGGTCGCGGACGTCGAGGGGGCGGCCGCGGAGCTACGAGACGCGGGGCTGGCGGTGGGGGAGCCGGTGGACGCCCTGATCGGTGGCGGGAAGTCGGTGCTTGCGCTCGACCCGGATGGTGTGGTGATCGAGTTGACCCAACTGCCCGCCGGTGCGGATGCGTCGAAAGGCGCCCTGTTCAACGGGATCCGGATCGCGGCGATCGACGCTGCCGCGACCGGTGAGTTCCTGACCGCCATCGGGTTCGAGGAGGTAGACGCGCCGAAGACGGTCTCGGTGGCGGGTGGCCAACTGGCCCCTGGCGGATCAAGCGACACCGACTGTGTGGTAGCGCGTTACGCGCTGGCCGAGGACGGACATCAATTCTCCTTGGTGGTGGTGCAGCACCCGTCCATTACCCCTACGCCGGTGCCGTGGGGCGGTAACCGGCAGGGTCTGTACCGTTGCGCGCTGCGGGTGGAGAACGTGCATGACGCGCTGGCGGCGGCGCCCGATTCTGTTGAGCGAATGGGAGATCCGGTGTGGTGCCCCCTGCCGGGGACGAAGATCGAGGGTTTGCACATCGCGTTCCTGCGCTCACCCGACGGTGTGGTCTTCGAGTTCGTCGAGCGACCGCTCGCCTATTTCAGCCGCCAGTCCACGCCGTCGAGCGCAGGGTAGAGGGGATCGGTATGGAACAGTTGTCAGGCAAGGTCGCGTTGGTTACCGGCGCAGCACGGGGCCAAGGACGCAGCCACGCCGTGGCGCTGGCCGAAGAAGGCGCCGACATCATCGCGGTCGATATCGCCGCAGACGTCGACTCGATTCCGTACCCGCTGGGAACCAAAGAGGATCTCGACGAGACCGTCCGGCTCGTTCAGGATACGAGCCGACGCGTCGCGGCCTACGTCTGCGACGTTCGCCACCTCGCCGATCTACAGAACAGCGTGCAGTCGGGGATTGCCGAGCTCGGCGACATAGACATCGTGGTGGCCAATGCCGGTGTGGTCGCGACCGGCCGGACCGACCCGCTCGACGAGCAGGTCTATCGCGACATCGTCGAAACCAACCTCTTCGGCACCTGGAACACGATCGTCACCGCAGTGCCTTCGATCATCCGTAAGGGAAAGGGTGGTTCGATCATCCTGACGAGTTCGACGCAAGGCTTGGTCGGCCGCGGTGGCGACGGGTCGGCGGCCGCGTTCGGCTACGCCTCGTCCAAGCATGGTGTCGTTGGTCTGATGCGGTCAGCCGCATATGCATACGCCGAGCACAACATTCGGGTCAACACGATCCATCCCACCGGGGTGGCTACTCCCATGGTGCTCAACGAACACATGGGCCGGGTGTTCCAGGAGAATCCTTCGGTGCCGAAACTCGCGACCAACCTGCTGCCGGTTCCGTTCATCGAAGCGCAGGATGTCACCAACGTGGTGGTGTGGCTCGCCAGCGACAAAGCGCGATACATCACAGGAGCCACTCTTCCGGTGGATGCCGGCTTCACCGCGCTGTAGAGCAATGACCGCAGCAGCCAAGCCCGCGTTCGTCTTCATCCACGGCGGCAAGTTCGATGGTCGATGCTGGCAACCGACCATCGAGGAAATGCAGCGCCGTTCACCGCAACTACGGTATCTTGCCGCGAATCTCCCTGGCAGGCAAGGTATACCAGCGGATATGCGGACTCTGACGATCGCCGAGTGCGTCGACGCCGTCGTGGGGCAGATCGAACAGGCCGGCTTCGACTATGTGATCCTGGTCGGTCACTCATTGGCAGGAATCGTCATTCCCGGCGTTGTGGCGCGCCTCGGTGCCAGACGTGTGCATGAGATCGTTCTCCTGGCCTGCAATGTGCCGCCTGATGGCAAGAATGTCGTCAGCACATTGATACCGCCGGTGCGCTTCTTCGCCCGGATGAACATCGACCGGCTTCCCGCGTGGATGGCGCGCTGGATGTTCTGCAACGGAATGACCGACCAACAGCGCGCGCTCTCACAGAGCCTCTTGGTTCCCGAGTCGCCCAGCATCGTTCACGAACCGGTCGACCGATCGCGGATGCCGACGGATGTGCCTCGTACCTGGATCCTCACCCTGCGCGATCACGTGCTTGCGGTCGAAGATCAGCGCCGATTCATCGAAAACCTCGGCGGCGTGGACGAGGTCATCGAACTCGATACCTGTCACAACGCCATGATCTCCGAACCGGCCGGGCTGGCGTCGATTCTGCTGCGTCATCGGGCCGAAGTACCAGCATCGAAGTGAGGTCTCATGGCCAAGACGATCGTCATCACCGGCGGCAGCGACGGGATCGGTCGTGCGGCGGCGCGCGCCTTGAGTGAAGCGGGGCACACGGTCGTTGTGGTGGGGCGTTCGGTCGATAAGACGAAGGCGGTCGCCGAAGAGGTGGGCGGCCACCATCACATCGGCGACTTCTCCCGGCTCGATGACGTTCGCCGACTGGCTGACGAGTTGCTGGAGCACTATCCCGTCATCGATGTGTTGTGCAACAACGCCGGTGGCATCATGGGACCCCGTCGCACGACTGTCGATGGCCACGAGATGACGTTCCAGGTCAACCACCTTGCGCCGTTCCTGCTCACGAAATTGGTTCTGCCGCGCCTCATCACCAGCAAAGCAACTGTGATCGCCACGTCGAGCAGCGTCAACCGTCGTGGTCGGATCCGGTTGGATGACTTGGATGGACAGAAGGGATACTCCGCCACTGGTGCCTACTCGGCGGCCAAGCTCGCGAATATTCTGTTCACCAAAGAGCTTCACCGCAGATGCGCCGATGCCGGCGTCGCTGCGGCGTCATTCGAGCCAGGTCCTGTGGCGTCGAACTTCGGGGCCGACTCAACGTTGCTGATGAAGTTCATCTACCACTCCGTGGTAAACCGATTCCTGCTGTCACCCGAACAAGGTGCAGACACCCTGGTGTGGTTGGCGGGTTCACGGCCGGGAGTCGACTGGTCCCCGGGTCTGCATTACGGGAAGCGAAAGCCGGTGAAAGCAAACGGCTTATCAGACGACACGACGCTGGCCGAGCGACTCTGGTCCCAGAGCGAGCTGATGGTGCAATGACGGATGCGGCCAGGGTCGTTGATTTTCTGCGCTACCATCGGCGCGCGTTCCTGTTTTGTCGAGACCAGTCGGGGCGGCCGATCGGCTACGCGATGCAATCCATCGGATGCGACCCCGAGAGTCTGTACTTCACGACTTATGCCAAGAGCCCGAAAGTGCAGCATTTGTTGGCAGATTCCGCCGTGGCGTGCGTCGTGCGGGGCGACCAGGACGGTTCGGACGCCTGGGTGTCGGTGCGCGGTACCGCGGAGATCTATCGGCCATCAGTCGAGCAGATCGACGAGATGACCGGAGCCGGAGCGTCAGACGGACGGGTGCCCGACTCAGTGGTGGCCACCGTGCGCGACCGGCTGATCAGCGGCAAGCGGTGCTTTATCCGGGTGGCGCTTGACGAAGTTGTTGCAGCTCGATTGCCCACGGAGACAAACAATGTGGGTTCAGGGTGATCGTGGCACGTGAGCGCAGGGCCGGTCCGGTCTCGATGTCAGCGGATGAGTTGACGGCGTTCCTCGGCGAGGCACCGGCAGGAGCGATCTGTGTGACCGACGCCGACGGGCAGCTGTTGGCGTTGCCCGCGTGCGTTCTCGGTCAGGAGGGCGAATTCTTGCGAGTCGAGGTCGATGGACTCGATGGGACAACCGGGCCAGGTACGGCCGCGTGCGTCGTCGCTGATCGCTTTGCGTCCTACGAAGCGATTCGGGGGGTCATCGCACAGGGTTCGATTTTGTCCGCCGAGCATGATCTTCTATCGAAATCGACTGTCGTGGTGTCAGTTTCACGCACAGTCACATTCTCTTTCGCCAACGTCAAGATGTGATCATTGTCGCTCGCTGCATCGAGGTAGCGCGGAGTTTCTCACTGTCTCAAGCATGTTGGCCGTGCAACGTATAGCGCTATATGGTTAGATAAATAGTGCCTACGGCATTCTGTGGACTGAGCGCATCTGGTTGGCGCTTGCGGCGCGAAGTGGAGAGATTGACGAGCGAGACATGGCGGAAATCAATGCGGTGGCTTGGGAACTGGCCGAGCTTGTTGGACCACATCTACGCCGCGTAGAGCGGGCCAAGCTCTACGTCAGTCTCGGCAGCGGTGAAACACTTTCTTCCACCCGGTTTCTGATGGCAGCGGTGGTGCGGTTGAGGTTGTCAGTACCTGGCGACGTTATCGAGAAGTGTGCGGCGTGGTTGGAAGGCTATGTTGGCCATGACGCCGAACCGGCCCTTCGGGAACTTGTCACCCAGATCCGGGGGAGTTCGTGTACTCGGTCGTCACCTCCGCAACTGCAGCGCAGGTACCTCTCTGTTACTTCCCGCTACCGCCATGCCCCTTCGTCCGCGTCCGTTGAATGCACCGCAACAACGATCTCTGCAGCAACAGCACCATGAGGCGAGCCGTGCGATCGGCGTCATCGCTCAGCGAAGACGGCTCGGTCGGTTCGGTCATACGCCCGAGTACCGCCATGAAGATGGCGGTTGCGGCCCGGCGGTCCATGCCGGCCGGCAGCGCGGCGCGATCGAGGACGGCGGTCACGGCGCCACTCATCTGCCCGATTCCGGCGCGGAGTTCTTCGCTCGACAATTGCTCGGCCACAGCGCCGTCAAACCACGCTCGGATGACGCCACTGAAACTGCGGTGGAACGTGACGTAGCGTCCTATCCAGGCTTGCAGTGCCGCCCCATCGAAACCATCGGCGAGCGCGTATAAATCGGCCGCTAGTCGTGAACTCTCGCTGAGCGCTGAAGTGGTGAGCTCGGCAAGTACTTTGGTTTTGCTGTTGAAGTAGCGGTACAGCGTGGCACGGCTGATGCCGGCAGCCGCGGCGATGTCATCCATGGAGACCGCGTAGTACCCGCGTGCGGCGAACAACGTTGAGCTGACTGACAAAACGTCCTCTCGCGCGGGCCAGTCGTCGGCGCCGGCTGACGCTGATCGGCGGCTCGGTTCTGGGACGGCTGCAGTATCGGGTGCCCGCTTGACCTTTGGGGGGTCTGTGCCGATCACCCCGGCGGGGGTGTCCGGGAACAACATCAGCTGCAAAGCGATGGCCAAAGAATCTGAAGTTGCGGTGCGGCTGGGCAGATCGAACATCCCGCGATAACGGTACAGATTGACCATGTGCGAGATCCGCATCAGGGCGCTGGCCGCGTCGGCTGGATCCAGTCCGGTGATCCCGACCGCGGTGAGCCGCTCGGTGATCAGGGCGCGAAACTCCCTGGCGACCGGGCCGGCGTCGGTGACGGGAAGGCTGTCGAAGGTACCGATGCCGGGGAACTCCAGCAGGACCACCGCATACCTGTCGTAGATGTCGGCCCACTCGTACAGCCAGCGGCGCAGGTTGTGCAGTCCTTGGACGTGCGGGCCGAGATCGGTGAGGGTATGGGCGTGCGCCAAGACGGTGTCTTCGCACTCCCGCACCAGTTCGGCGTAGATGTCTTCCTTACTGGTGAAGTACTGGTAGATCGTCGCACGCGATCCGCCCATCGCCTTCGCGATCGCCTCGACTGAAGTCGCGTGATACCCGTTGGCGATGAACAGATCCGCCGCATGGGCTTTGATCCTGTCCCTGGTGCGGGCGCCTCGTCGGCGCACCGTGGAGACAGGGGCTGTTGCGTAGCCGGGACGCCGGGCGTTTTGAGCCTGGCTTCCTGAGCGTCGGCCGGCCCGCGGTGGGGGATCGCCATTGGGTTGGGTGGGCACACCTTCAGCTAACCGCAGGGCCGGGCAGATTTCGCTTCGCTTTGCCTGGGTAGCCGAAGAACTTCTCGAAATTGGCGTCATTGATGGGCTGGGCCGCATTGCGCTGGGCCGCGGCCCGCAGGGCGGCCAGCCTGGCGGCGGCAGCTTCGACATCTGTTGGCGCGCCGGATATCTGAAGCTGGGTGAGATGGGCCGTCGCGGTCGCGATCTCGAGTCGCAGCCGCTCGCCCGCTTCGCCGAAGGTCAGCAGGTCGTGGTCGTCCTCATCGACCTTCTGGCGAGCGTCGCCGTTCACTGAGGAGTCCTCTGGGGCGGACATTTCTTCCTTCCGGGTGTAGACGATGTGACTCCGATCATATACCGTCGTGAGACGGGACGTCAGGTTTTGAGACTGACTGTCAGGCTTTGGACGTGATGAGGGAGAACATGCCGCTTCAAGATGACCACCAGATCGTGTCGGTCGACGACCATCTCATCGAGCACCCCCGGGTGTGGCAGGACCGTTTGCCTGCCAAGTGGCGCGAAGCGGGCCCGCGGATCATCGAGACAGACGGCAAGCACCTGTGGGGCTATGACGGGCAGATCTTCCCGACGATCGGGCTCAATGCGGTAGCGGGCAAGCCCCCCGAAGAGTGGGGGATGGATCCGGTTCGCTACGAGGACATGATTCCTGGCTGCTATGACCCGGTCGCGAGGGTCGCCGATATGGATCTCGACGGTGTGCAGGCAGCCCTGTGCTTCCCGTCCTTCCCCGGTTTCGCCGGTGGCACGTTCCAGCGCGCCAACGACAAGGAGCTCGCCCTCCTGTGCGTGAAGGCGTGGAACGACTTTTACATCGACGAGTGGTGCGCAACTGCGCCGGAGCGCTTCATCCCGCTGGCCATCCTGCCGACGTGGGACATCGACGCATGCGTCGAGGAGGCCACCCGGGTGGCGGCCAAGGGGGCGCGCACGGTCTCGTTCCCGGACAGCCCGGTGCCGCTGGGTCTACCGTCATTTCACTCGGATCACTGGGACCCGCTGTGGCGGGTGTGCTCGGAGACCAAAATGCCGGTGTCGCTGCACTTTGGCTCGGGGTCTTTCGTTCCGGGGTTCTCGTTCTCTTCGTTGAAGCCCGACAACAGCATGGCAAAGGCACTTCCGGACGCGCCGTTCGCGGTGGCGACCACCCTTTTCTCGTGCAACTTGATCTGGAGCACCGTTGACCTGTTGTTCTCGGGCAAGTTGCAACAGTTCCCGGATCTGCAGATCTCGTTGGCCGAGGGTGGCATCGGCTGGGTGCCCTACATCTTGGAGCGTGCCGACTATGTGTGGGAACGGCATCGTTACTACCAGAACATCGATTTCGATACCCGGCCGTCAGATCTGTTCGGTAAGCATTTCTGGGGCTGCTTCATCGATGACGAGCACGGGCTGAAGAACCGTCACGAGATCGGGATCGACCGCATCACCTTGGAGATCGACTTCCCGCACAGTGATTCCAACTGGCCGAACTCGCGCAAGCGGGCTGCTGAGGTGCTCGCCGAGGTGCCCGACGACGAGTGCTCGCTGATCGTCGAGGAGAATGCCCGCCGGATGCTGAACTATCCGCGCGTGCAGACGGACTCAGCCGTGCTGGCGTCCCACTAGCCCCACTGGTCAGCTCGACGGTGAAGCCAACATGCCGGGAAGAAAGGTGCGAAGCAACCCCTCGTCGCCGCCGTACTCCGGCTTGCCCGGATCTTCGATGAGGCTGAAGCAGATGCGGGTCACCCAGTGCGCCAAGGTTTCTGGCGGGACATCGGTGCGTACTTCACCGGCGGCGGCCGCGTCGGCGAAACGCTGCGCGAAGCGCGCGCGCACATCGCTACGCCAGATCTCGGAGGCTTCGGCGGCGCGATGTGTCTCGGCTAGTTCGTCCCCGGCGATGAGCATCCTCATTGCCGGGGAGTTGCGTGCCGCCTCCAATCCCACCAGCAGGGCTTTGGTGAGTCGTTCGGAAAACGGCTCGTCAGAGTTGAAGTACGGCTCGGCGGCGGCGACGACACCGTTGACCGCCCGCACGAAACATAGGGCAATGGCCCCACTGCAATCGGACGAGAGGACCTTCGGGAATGACCATTGAGCAGGACCTGCGACTCGGCGCCGACTTCGACCATCACTGTCCGGCATTTCGCGACGCCCCGTACGAAGCTTGGGTCTGCTGCACGAACAGGTGACATCTGAGTTGGCTTGTCCAGCGTGGGCAGGCTGGAAGGATGTCCCCATGGCAAGGCCCTATCCCCGTGAGTTCCGCGACGACGTCGTGCGCGTGGCCCGCAACCGCGAAGACGGTGTGACGATCGAGCAGATCGCCACCGATTTCGGTGTGCACCCGATGACGCTGCACAAATGGCTTCGCCAGGCCGACATCGACGAGGGCACCAAGCCCGGTAGAACCACCAGCGAGTCCGGTGAGCTGCGTGAGGCCCGGCGTCGGATCAAGCTGCTCGAGCTGGAGAACGAGGTGCTGCGCCGGGCCGCGGCGTATCTGTCACAGGCCAACCTGCCGGGAAAAGGCTCTACCCGCTCGTGAAAGAGCTCGCCGCCGACGGGATCCCCGTCGCGGTGACGTGCCGGGTACTCAAGCTCGCCCGCCAACCGTATTACCGCTGGCTGGCCGCCCCAGTCACCGACGCCGACCTCGTTGAGGCCTACCGCGCCAACGCCCTGTTCGACGCTCACCACGAGGACCCCGAGTTCGGGTACCGCTACCTGGCCGAAGAGGCCCGCGACGCCGGCGAACCGATGGCCGAGCGCACCGCGTGGCGCATCTGCTCGCACAATCGCCTGTGGAGCGTGTTCGGCAAGCGCAAACGCGGCAAGAACGGCAAGCCCGGCCCACCAGTCCACGACGATCTCGTCGAACGTGACTTCACCGCTGAGGCGCCGAATCAGCTGTGGCTGGCCGATATTACCGAACACCGCACCGGCGAGGGCAAGCTCTACCTCTGCGCCATCAAAGACGTGTTCTCCAACCGCATCGTCGGCTACAGCATCGACTCCCGGATGAAGTCCCGACTGGCCACCCGTGCACTGCACAGCGCGGTAGCCCGACGCGGAGATGTCGCCGGGTGCATTCTGCATTCGGATCGTGGATCTCAGGGCGGATTCAACTGATCGTCGCAACACCTCGATTATGGAGGTGTGGAATGGGTGTGTTGGATCGGCAGCGGGCGGTTCGGTTGTATCGGGGACAGATTCCGTCTCCGGGTCGGCCGTCGGTGGCGTG
>Ga0180222_1003310_pt1 | contig 10607 bp, 8 predicted proteins | sample eDN5th37CKraftOP_FD_151336 | JGI IMG/M metagenome (GOLD analysis project Ga0180222, IMG submission 151336) | Enriched Organic Plus compost microbial communities from Emeryville, California, USA - eDNA 5th pass 37_C Kraft OP (version 2) (version 2) ... | reverse complement strand
GGAACTTTTAGCCGAAGGCGATTTCTTCTCGGTGCAGGCGTTCCGCTACGGCAGCGGCTACGCGCTCCAGTTCCATCCGGAAGTCACCCACGCCATGATGTATCGCTGGCTGGTGCGCGGCGCTCATCGTATGGAACTTCCGGGCGCCAAGCAGCGCCACGAGCATGTTGCCGACCGGTTCATCTACGATCCGCCCGCGATGAATTGGCTTGTTAATTTTATCGATCGCTGGATCGGCCGCCGCTAAGCATTACGATTGACAAGATGGTGTCCCCGGGTGATCGAATCCTGCCGGGGCCGGGAGAGACGCCTGCGCGCGGAGGCGTGCCGATGCTCGATTCGAACCACGACAGGCGGCCTGTCCCTCGGACCATACCGACACTGCTTGGCGCGATGCTGCGGGCCTCCGACGGCATTCTCGACATGCTGCCGGTCGCTACCTTCGTTTGCGACGCCAGTGGCGCCATTCTTCGATTTAACCGCCGTGCCGTCGACATCTGGGGCCGTGCGCCAAAGCCCGGTCAGACGCTCGAAAAGTTCAACGAAGGCGTCCAGTTCTACGCGCCCGACGGCACGCCGACCGAGCGTTCGCTGCTGGCCGAGGTGATTTCCAGCGGGCGGCCGGTACGCGATGTCGAACGCCTGTTCGAGCGCCCGGATGGCCGGCGGCTGGCCGTTTCGGTCACCATCGATCCGCTGCGCAATGCCCGGGGCGAGGTTTTCGGCGCGGTGGGCTGCTTCATCGACATCACCGAGCGCAAGAGCATGGACGTGGCGCTCGAGCAGTCGCGCCTGAATGCGCTCGAACAGGAACAACGGCTGGCGGCGACCTACGAGCATGCCGCCATCGGCATTTCCGAAGTGGCTCCCGACGGCCGCTTCCTGCGGGTCAACGAGGCGATCTGTTCGATCACCGGATTCAGCCGGGAGGACCTGCTCGCGGTCCACTTGTTCCGTCATACCCATCCCGACGACGCCGATCCCGACCGCGAGGGCTTCCGCAAGCAGGTCGCGGGCGACATCGAATTCTATTCGATCGAGAAGCGGCTGATCCGCAAGGACGGCCGCGTGATCTGGCTGTCGGTGCGCTCCTCGTCGGTGCGCGCGGCGGACGGGGATCTGCTTTATGTCGTGCGGGTGGTGCAGGATATCACCGAGCGCAAGGCGGCGGAGCGCCGGCAGCGCCTGTTGATGGACGAACTGAACCACCGGGTGAAAAACACGCTCGCCACCGTCCAGTCGCTCGCCTCGCAGACCGTGCGCGGCGCCGAGAGTCCGCAGGCCTTCCGCGAGCGGTTCGAAGGCCGGCTGATCGCGCTGTCGAAGGCGCACGACCAGCTCACGCAACATCACTGGGAAAGCGCGGATTTGCGCGAACTGTTGGCGGGCTCGCTCGCGCCCTATGCCGGCAGCGGGCCCGAGCGGGTGGTCCTGCGCGGCGAGGACGTGATGTTGCGGCCGCGCGCTGTTCTCACGCTCGCCATGGCGGTGCACGAACTCACCACCAATGCGGCAAAATACGGCGCGCTGTCGCATCCCAATGGTTGTATCGAAGTCCGTTGGCAGCCCGCGCCGGCGGCCGACGGCGGGTCTTGCCTGCAATTCGATTGGAGCGAAAGCAGCGGTCCCCCGGTCGTGGAACCGCAGCGGCGCGGTTTCGGGACCCGATTCATCGAAGGCAGTATCGCCGCGGAACTCGGCGGCCAAGCCCGGCTCGTCTTCGCGCCCGAAGGCCTGCGCTGCGAGATCGTCATCCCCTGGCACGCGGCAGTCGTCGATGGACGCCAGACATACGAGGACTGAGCGATTCAATCCGGCGCGTTTTGTTCTGGCTGAATCTGCTCGCCGCGCCTGATCGTTAAAGAGCTGGAAACCGCAAGCCAAGCATTGTTGTCGGACTCGCAGCGGGGTTCGTCATTCCCGCCCGCTCAGACAAGTATTCGCCGCCACACACCGGGCGGATGCAGGAGCGGTTCCACCTTTTGGGGGCTTACGGATGAAAGGCTTGAAGTTTGCGGGCGTGGCGGTCTTCGGATTCGCCGCGTCATTGGCTTGCGCCGCCGGGGATAGCGCCCTCGCTGCTACCTACAATTACATCCCCGCGAGCATTGCCTTGAGCAATGTGAACACGCCGAGCGGCGGCAAGGTGTGCGTCATCGGTTCCAGCATGCAACTGGTCGGAAAGGGCGGCGGTCCGACCATCGCGCCCTATTACCTGGCGGCGAACAATTCCAAGCAGGGCATCTGGACTCCGGTCGGCGCCACGCAGAGCTCGGTTACCGGGCTCGAACTCGGCAAGGACATCACCAGCATCGTGCCGAGCCCCAGCACCACCCAGCCCTATCTGAACGCGGGCTCGGTACGGTTTTACGTGATCAAGAACAACAGCAGCTTCAACTGCGCGAGCATCAGCTACACTTACACCAATACCGGAACGGGCGATCTCGAGCTTACCTATTATCCCTATCCGTCCGGCCTGCTCGAAATGTCGGCCTATGCGAAGGCGAATTTGCCGAATGCGGGCGATACGTCGAACGTGCTGACGATCGACACGTCCAATGTCGACAATTTCCAGATCCCGCTCGCGATCAAGGTCCAGAAGGGCACAACGGCGCTGGCCACGATCGGCAATCCGGTCACGTCGACCCTGGTGAGCCGGAAAACCATGATCAGCGGCCGCTCCGATCTCGGCGGCGCGCAGTCGCCTTTCGTGACCTGGCTGCGCAAACAGCCGGGCTACGCGGACGGCCCGAAGCATTTCGAACGCCTGGCGCTGTCGAGCCGCGGCTGGAATGAGGCCGCTCCGTCGAGCAGCACGGCGGGCAGCTATCCCTTTGCGATGATCCAGAGCCCGACCGACTACCTGGCGTTCAAGTGTCTCGACACGGGAAACGGCTATGTTCCGGCCGGCTGCAATCTCAACGGACTGCTCGTGCATGCGCGCGACCCGCTCAATTCCTACTATGAGAAGGAGCTCAGGCTGTTCTTCCAAACGGCCTATCCGCGTGCGGGCGTGCGAACCGAGCCGCTCGTCGTCATGGGCGACGCCCAGGGCAAGATCGCGCAGTTGCCCTGGACGGTATCGAGCAATCGCGCCAATTGTCCGGTCTATCTGAAGCCCGACGGCCGCTCCCTGCAGTTCAAGTCCTCGTACGGCACGCCGATCGTCATCTGCAATCCGATCGGTCAGATCGTGCCCCTGCGCGGCGGCGCCCCCATTCAATACACCCAGACGCCCGATACGGTCGGGGTGATGTCGACGGCGACCATTCAGATCACGCAGGCGCAATACAACAACTACAAGAACAAAGTCGGCTGGAATTTCGGCCAGCCGGAGACCGGCTGGATCGGCTACATCACGAGTATTTATCAACAGAACGGATCGTATTTTATCGCCCTGAACGTCGTGGGAACGCCGGTTTCTCCGTCCGATCAGGTGTTCTGCACCGTCACCGGCCCGAGCGGCGGTCAGCCGAGCTGCCCCAAGGCGAACACCTCGTTCACGAGCTGGGTGTTCACGAACATCAAACGCGGCAGCTCCATCGATCCGTTCGAGACGCCGACGGAAATGGTTTTCGGCAACGACGGGGCGTTCAGTTCCTGGCTCTATTACACCGATACGGATCTGATGACGGTCGTTCAGTCGATCGAGCGAAACATCGTGTGGGCGTTCACTCATGGCATCGCGAACTGCAACAACGCGACCATGAACAACGCCAAAGTCCGGCCCGCGGTTTGCGCCAATGTCAAAAAGCTCGCCTCGCGTTCGTACAATGCCGGCGCGTTTACCGCGTCCGACGCCTATTGGAGCAACGAGGCAAACTGGTATCCGGCCGACGGCGTGCAGAACTACTATGCGCAGTATCTCCACACGGCCCGGCTCGACGGTGCGACCGGCGCTGTCGTGCCGGGGGCGTCGTGCCCGGGAAATTGCTTCAACATCTTCCTGACGCCGGCTTCCCTGTCGAAAGGCGTGGTCGCGCACAGCCAACAGGGCATCCCGATGGGGATGGCCTATGGCTTCGGCTACGATGAAAATCCGGTCTACCTCACGGTACCGGTCGCGCAGGTGCCCTCGAAACTCGACCCGATCCCGATGAGCTGGGGCACCGGGCTGACGGCGACGGTCACCGTGGGACGCTCCTGGTGAACGCCGGGTGAGGCCGGCGGCGGCGGGTCCGCCGCCGCCATCGTCGGACCGGCCGGGAATGGTCGAATCGCGTTGAACGGCCAATTCCGCCGGTCTTGGCGGCAGTCTTGGCGGCAGTCTTGGCGCCGGTCTCGGCGGTGACCCGACGGCAGTCAGCGTGGGCTTGTTTTGGCTTGGATTGTCTTGCCGGCCGCAGCGGCCCGGCCGTGAAGGTTGGTGGAGCCAGGCGGGATCGAACCGCCGACCTCCTCATTGCGAACGAGGCGCTCTCCCAGCTGAGCTATGGCCCCAACCGACGTTGCGCGGGCGTCGAGAACCGGCGCCGCACGCTATTTAGCAAGTGGGCGCCATTTAGGGCCAGGGGTTTGACCTGTCAAGGACGGCGCTCCGCCGGGGGGTGCCGCACTCGGCTTGTTCCGGCCGGTCCGACCCGCTAGTTTCGCGCCACCTCGCGAACAGGCGGACAAGACATGCGCGCGCTCCTCGATATCGTTCTGCTGATTCTGCAAGCCTACATCTGGCTCCTGATCGCAGCCGCAGTGCTGTCCTGGCTGGTGGCCTTCAACGTCGTCAACACCCGCAATCAGGTGGTGCATATGGTGGGGGATTTCCTCTATCGCATCACCGAGCCGCTGCTGCGCCCGATCCGCAATCTGCTGCCCAATCTGGGCGGCATCGACGTATCGCCGGTGATCCTGATCCTGATCATTCTGTTCCTGGAAAACGTCATCATCCGCTACGTCTATCCGAACGTGTTCTGACCCGGCGGATGGTCCCGCAAAGCATGTCCTCGCCCCTCGCCGGGGACAGGTACCGGGTCCCGGAAAAGATCATCGGCCCATGAACAGCTCCGTGCCCTGGTCGGCTGCTCAGGGTGGCATCGCGCTGACCGTGCGGCTGACGCCCAAGGGCGGGCGCGATTCGATCGACGGCGTCGAGCAGTTGGCCGATGGGCGCAGCGTCCTGAAGGTCCGGGTGCGCGCCGCGCCCACCGAGGGCGAGGCCAATGACGCGCTCTGCCGCCTGCTCGCCAAGGCGCTCGGCGTGCCGCCGCGCGATGTCGCCCTGGCGGCGGGGGCAACGTCCCGCATCAAGCGGCTGACGATCTCGGGCGACGGCCCAACGCTGATCGCGCGGCTGGAACAGGCCTGCCGATAGGCGCGTCAAAATTTCAGTTGTCACACCCGGCGAAAGCGGGGCATCCAAGAGACACCGGTTTCTTGGCTCAATGCGACCGTCGGATTTGGCGGGTCGCCCGCTTTCGCGGGAAATGACAGGTGTGGGGATGACCGCCACGATTATCGACGGAAAGACCATTGCGGCCGAACTGCGCGGCAAAATCGCCAGCGAAGTGGCGCGCGTCAAATCCGCTCACGGCCTGATCCCCGGCATCGCGGTGGTGCTGGTCGGCCAAGACCCGGCGAGCGAGGTCTATGTGCGCACCAAGTCGAAGGCCGTGGCGGAAGCCGGCATGCGCGCGATCGACCGCAAGCTGCCGGCGAGCACGAGCGAGGCCGAATTGCTGGCCGTGATCGCCGAACTCAATGCCGACCGCTCGGTGCACGGCATCCTGGTGCAATTGCCGCTGCCGTCGCAGATCGATTCACAAAAGATCATCGCCGCCATCGACCCCGCGAAGGACGTGGACGGCTTCCATCCGCTCAATGTCGGCCGGCTCGCCAGCGGCCTGCCGGCGCTGGTGCCGTGCACGCCGCTCGGCTGCGTGATCCTGGCGAAGTCGGCGAAGCCGTCGCTTGCCGGCATGGAGGCGGTGGTGATCGGCCGCTCCAACATCGTCGGCAAGCCGGTGGCGCAATTGCTGCTGGCCGAGAACGCGACCGTGACGGTGGCGCATTCCAAGACGCGCGACCTTCCGGCGGTCTGCCGGCGCGCGGATCTCCTGGTGGCCGCGATCGGCCGGCCCGAAATGGTTCGCGCCAACTGGATCAAGCCGGGGGCCATCGTGATCGACGTCGGCATCAACCGCGTGCCCGGCGAGGGCGGCAAGTCGAAGATCGTCGGCGATGTCGCTTTCGCCGAAGCGGCGGCGGTGGCGGGCGCGATCACGCCGGTTCCGGGCGGCGTCGGCCCGATGACGATCGCGTGCCTGCTGCTGAACACCTTGCGCGCGGCCTGCGCGCAGCAGGGACTGGCGGAACCGCAAATTTAGGCGTCGTCCGCGCTCTCACTTCTGTCGTCCCCGCGCAGGCGGGGACCCAGTCATCGCAAACTTGTCGATTGGATCGCAGCGTCCGTGAATACTGGATGCCCGCCTTCGCGGGCATGACAGTCGCGACTCTTTTTAGGCCAGCCTCAGCCCTGCCAGGCGTAGGCAACCTTGTCGAGCGTCTTGGCGCCGAACCGTTCGGAGGAACGGGCGACGGCGCGCCCGCCGAGCGTGCGATAAAATTCCATCGCCGGCTCGTTGTCGGAAAGCGCCCACACCACGAGGCTCTTCAACCCGCTCTGGATCAGGTCCTTGCGCGCGGCGGTGAACAGGCGGCGGCCGAATCCCAGGCCCTGGAACTCCGGACGCAGATAGAGCTCGTAGATTTCGCCGTCGTAAAACAGGCTGCGCGCGCGGTTGCGCCCGTAATTGGCATAGCCGGCGACACGGTCGCCGAATTGCAGGATGGTGATGCGGCTGCCCTTGCGGATGGCCGAATCCCACCAATCCGGTCCGCGACGGTTGATCAGCTTGCCGAGCTCGTTGCCGGGGATGATCCCTTGATAGGCCGCGCGCCATGACTCGTCATGGGTCTCGGCGATGTCGGTCGCATCGGACGTCTTGGCGCGGCGAATCTCTATAAGGGTCGTACTCATTGCGAAATAGAAGCAACGAACCCGGCGGCCTTCAAGCCCCATGATTAATGATCGGTAAACGGTGTGGATTACCGGTCACAGGCGGCCCCTTTGGCGGGGTTGCGGGTAACAAGGTGCACCGTTGTGGGACAATTCGCCGCCAAGGAGCGGTAGATCGGTGCGAGCGCGCGCGCCCGCGAGCGGGGCGCGTCGCCGGCGGGCGTTCTGTCCATCGGGGAATCGACGCCGGAAACCGCGTCAGACCGCCTCGGCTTCCTTGGCGCGCTCGGCCTTTTTGCGTTCGTTCTCGTCCAGCAGCTTCTTGCGCAGCCGGATCGAGCTCGGCGTCACCTCGACCAGCTCGTCGTCCTGGATATAGGCGAGCGCCTTTTCCAGCGTCATCTTGATCGGCGGCGTCAACCGGACCGCCTCGTCTTTCGAGGTGGTGCGGATATTGGTGAGCTGCTTGCCCTTGAGCACGTTGACGATGAGATCGTTGTCGCGCGTGTGCTCGCCGACGATCATGCCGGCATAGACCTTCCAGCCCGGCTCGATCATCATCGGTCCGCGGTCTTCCAGGTTCCACAGCGCGTAGGCGACGGCCTCGCCCTTGTCGTTGGAGATGAGCACGCCGTTGCGGCGGCCCTGGATCGCGCCCTTGTACGGCGCGTAGCCGTGGAAGATGCGGTTCATGATGGCGGTGCCGCGGGTATCGGTCAGCAGTTCGCCCTGGTAGCCGATGAGGCCGCGCGTCGGCGCATGGAACACGAGGCGCACGCGTCCGCCGCTCGACGGCTTGAGCTCGGTCATCTCCGCCTTGCGCTCGGACATTTTCTGCACGACGACGCCGGAATGCTCCTCGTCGACGTCGATGACGACCTCTTCGATCGGCTCTTCCATCTCGCCCGCCTCGTTCTTGCGAAGCAGCACCTTCGGCCGCGACACCGACAGTTCGAAGCCTTCGCGGCGCATGGTTTCGATCAGCACGCCGAGCTGCAATTCGCCGCGGCCGGCGACCTCCATGGCGTCCTTGTCGTCCGATTCACGCACGCGCAGCGCCACGTTGCCTTCGGCCTCGCGCAGCAGGCGGTCGCGGATCATGCGGCCGGTGACCTTGGTGCCTTCGGTGCCGGCGAGCGGGGAATCGTTGACGCGGAAAGTCATCGCCAGGGTCGGCGGATCGATCGGCTGCGCCGGCAGCGGCCGCTCGACCGCGGGATCGCAGATCGTCATGGCGACGGTGGCATTCGGCAGGCCGGCCAGCGCGACGATGTCGCCCGCGACGCCTTCCTCGATCGGCACGCGCTCGAGGCCGCGGAAGGCCAGCACCTTGGTGATGCGGCCGTTCTCGATCAGCTTGCCCTCGCGGTCGAGCACCTTCACCGCCTGGTTCGGCTTCACCGAACCCGAGGTGATGCGCCCGGTGATGATGCGCCCGAGATAATTGTTGGCTTCGATGATCGTGCCGAGCAGGCGGAAGGGGCCCTGTTCGACCTCCGGCGGCTGCACGTGGCGCAGCACCAGATCGAACAGCGGCCGCATGCCTTCGTCGTGCGAGCCTTCGAGGCTGGTCGACATCCAGCCCTGCTTGGCGGAACCGTAAAGGATCGGGAAGTCGAGCTGTTCGTCGGTGGCGTCGAGCGCCGCGAACAGATCGAACACTTCGTTGACGACGTCGTTCGGGCGCGCGTCGGGGCGATCCACTTTGTTGATGACGACGATGGGCTTGAGACCCATCTTGAGTGCCTTGGAGACGACGAACTTGGTCTGCGGCAGCGGGCCCTCGGCGGCGTCGACCAGCACCAGCGCGCCGTCCACCATGTTGAGGATGCGCTCGACCTCGCCGCCGAAATCGGCGTGGCCGGGGGTGTCGACGATGTTGATGCGGGTGCCCTGCCACTCGACCGAGGTGGCCTTGGCCAGGATGGTGATGCCGCGCTCGCGCTCGAGATCGTTGGAATCCATGGCGCGTTCGACCTGCCGCTCGTTCTCGCGGTAGACGCCGGATTGCTGCAGCAGCCGGTCGACCAGGGTGGTCTTGCCGTGGTCGACGTGCGCGATGATGGCGACGTTACGAAGGTCCATTGAGCATTTTCCTTGGCGCGTGATCTGTTCCGGAAACCGGTTTTCGCTTTTCCGGATCGTGCGCTGGGTTCCAAAACCAAAGCGCGGGCCCGCCTGGGGCCCGCGACACATACGCTATTGCGGCGCAATATAGTCACCGAGCGGCCGGAAGCAACCGCCATCGATGCGGTTTTGGCGCGTAATCGGAGCCCGGAACAGAGGTGGTTAAGCCCCCGCGGCGCGGCCCCACGGTCCGACATGGCCGCCGCGCGGCATCGCTTCCTGCAACATCATCATTTCCGCGATGGTTTCGCCGGTGACCAGTCCGGCGAGCTTGCCGGCGGAGTCGGTGACGGCGACCGCGGCCGCCTGCTTTTCCTGCAGGAGCTTGAAGGCCTGCTCCAGCGTGGCCCGGTGACCGATGATGGGCATATCCGTGGTCATGGCATCGCCCACCCGGGCGTCGGGCCCCAGGGTCTTGATGGCGCGGATGAGGTCGCTGCGGCCGAGCAGGCCGACCGGCTTGCCGGCTCCGTCCACCACCGGAAACTCACCCTGGCTGGTTTGCAGCAGCGTCTGCACCGCCTCGTCGATATGCGCCTCGGGCGTCAGCCGGGCGAGCTGCGTCATCATGGCGTGGCTCACCGGCACGCCGCGGGATACCGCGCGCAGCGCCACCATGTGCGCCTCCGAGGCGGCCGCCAGGTAGACGAAAATGGCGATGAAGATCAGGATCGGGTTGTACAGCAGCCCGATGAAACCGAGCGCGAAGGCGACGAACTGACCGATCGAGGCGGCGAGCTCGGTCGCGCGCACATAGCCGAAGCGGCTCGCCAGCAGCGCCCGCAGCACGCGTCCGCCGTCCATCGGGAAGGCGGGGATCAGGTTGAACAGCGCCAGGAACAGGTTCACGACCGCCAGCCGGTCGATCATGGCGATATGCGTGTCGCCGACGGCGCCGGCAGCGGTCGGCGTCAAATGCGCGCCGAAAAGCACCAGGACCGCGGTGATGACGACGTTCACCAGCGGCCCGGCGATGGCAATGAGGAATTCCTCCCACGGCTCCTCCGGGATGCGCTCGAGTTGCGCCACCCCGCCGATCGGCAGCAGTGTCACATAGGGCGTCGAGACGCCGAAAGCGCGCGCGGTGAAAATATGGCCGAATTCGTGCAGCAGCACGCAGAGGAACAGCAGCACCATGAACAGGACGCTGTCCCAGGCGCTGGCCGCGCCGTTGGAGGCGTAGCTCGCGGCAAAGATCCAAGCCAGAAACAGCAGGAAGGTGATGTGGACGCGAACGATGGTTCCGGCCACTTTGCCGATGTTCAGGGACCAGGACATAAGGACCTCGCTGCTCGGAATTGCCGCTCTATCTCCATCTTAAGGTAGTGTGGGCGGGGAACTATTGCGAGGCCTCTCCGCCGGCGCGCGCGGCACCGCGCCGGCCGCCTTGCTCCTGTCACAAGCGCAACCCAGATATGGTGCTATGGAATTCGTGCAGAGCACATTCTGGCGGCGCGGCGGCGGCGAAGCGGATCGCGATCTGCGGCGCGATTTCTGGCGCAAATTGCGCGGTGTCGCGGCCCGCATT
>Ga0180222_1003309_pt1 | contig 10611 bp, 11 predicted proteins | sample eDN5th37CKraftOP_FD_151336 | JGI IMG/M metagenome (GOLD analysis project Ga0180222, IMG submission 151336) | Enriched Organic Plus compost microbial communities from Emeryville, California, USA - eDNA 5th pass 37_C Kraft OP (version 2) (version 2) ... | reverse complement strand
GACCGCCGCCATGCCGGCTGCCATGGCCGCCGGGGTGTAGCGCCGGGCGCGGGCCGCGGCCTGGCGGCCGAGCGAGAGGCGCAGCGGCACGTCGGTGACGATCCGCTCGATCTCCGCGGCGTAGGCGGCGGCGTCGTCGGGCGCGACGAAGATCGCCGCGTCCTCCCACAGCTCGCGGAAGCTGGGGATGTCCGAAAGGACGAGCGCGCATCCTGCCGCCGCGGCTTCGAGCACGGCGAGGCCGAACGGCTCGTAATGCGCCGCCGAGACGAAGACCGGCCTTGCGCACAGGCAGGAGGCGAGCGCGGCCTCGTCGACCTCGCCGATGAGCGCCAGATCCTGCGGCGCGACCGTTTCTCCCTGCGGCCCGCGGACCGGGCCGGCGGCCTTGAAGGGAATGCCGAGCCGGGCCGCGACGGCATCGAGCGTGGCGACGTTTTTGCCGGCATCCCACAGCCGGCCGGCGGTGAACGCGAAATCGTGCATCGCGGAGGGGCGGCAGACCAGCGGCGTGCGGCCGTTGTGCACGGCGTGCGGCGGTTGCCGCAGCGCATAGACGGCCTGCACCGCCCGACCGAACGCCGCCGAGGGGGTGACGATCCGGTCCGCACGGCGCAGGCCTTCCGCGACCAGCTCGGTCCGCCAGACGAAGTCCTCCGGAAACGGCCCCTCGCGCACGGCCCGCCACCAGCTCGCGACGCAGCTGTGCATGACGGCGACGACCGGCATCGCGAAGCTTCCGCCGGCGGCGAGGGCGGGGCTGTTGAGCTGCACGAGATCGGCATCGAGATCGGCGGCGATCCGCGCGACGCGCCGTCCCGCGCACAGCACTTCCTGGGAGCTGGATGCCAGCCAGTCGAGATCGATGCCCGCATCGAGGCAGGAGAGGCCGGCGACGCCCGCAAGAGTTCGCCGCTGCGCCGGCGTGGGCTGCGGACCGGCAACGAGCAGGGTGGTGCGCCAGCCGTGACGGACGAGCGCGCGGGCGAGCTCGACGGCATATTGCCAGACGCCGCCGACCGCGTCGGCGGTCATGACGAGATGCCGGCTCATCGCGCCGCCACCGCGATCGGCTGGACGGGGGCGGGCGATGCTCCATGGCCGGCGGCGGACAGCCAGCGCGCGAGCTGGGCGACGCCTTCCCGCCAGGGGCGCTTGGCGCCGAGCCCGAAGGCGGCGTCGGCAGCGGCGGTATCGGCGACGAAATAGCGCTGGTCGCCCGCGCGCCAGGGCGCGAAGCGGATCTCGACCTCCCGGCCGAGCAGCGTCTCGATATGTTCGAGAAGCCGGCGGAGGCTCACCGCGTTGGCGGGGCCGCCGCCGAGGTTGAAGGCGCGGCCGGCGACGCGGTCGATCGAGCGCCAGGCCGCCACATAGGCGCCGACCGCATCCGACACGTCGAGGATGTCGCGGACCTGGTATCCGTCGCCGTACAGGGTGATCGGCTCGCCGGCGAGCGCGCGGATGAGGAAGTGCGCAACCCAGCCCTGATCCTCGGTGCCCATCTGCCGCTGGCCGTAGATGCAGCTCATCCGCAGCACCGCGCAGCGCAGCCCGAAGCTGCGGCAGTAATCGAGCACATATTGATCGGCCGCGCCCTTCGAGCAGCCATAGGGCGTGTGGAAATCGAGCGGCCGCGCCTCGCTGACGCCTGCCCGGGCCAGCGCCCGATCGGCCGGCCGATAGCCGTCGGCGGTCCGTTCCAGGGCGATATCCGCAAGATCGCCATAGACCTTGTTGGTTGAGGCGAAGAGCAGCGGCGGGGGCGTGCGGAGCGCGCGCAGCGCCTCGAGCAGGTTGAGCGTGCCGCCGACATTGACGGCGAAATCGCGGCGGGGATCTTCGAGGCTGGTCGTCACCGCGACCTGGGCCGCCAGGTGGAACACGGCCTTGGCGCGGGCGGCGGCCGCGGCGAGCCTGTCGGCGTCGCATATGTCGGCGATGACGGACGTGACCAGCGGGCCATGGCGCGCCTTGAGCCAATCCAGGTTGGTCTCCACGCCCGGCCGGCTCAACGCGTCATAGACGATCACGGCATGGCCTTCGCCGGCAAGCCGATCAGCGATGTTCGATCCGATGAAGCCGGCGCCGCCGGTGATCAGCACCGGGCGCGTGTCGCGCGTGTCGCGGGCGTGGCTCATGCGACCAGCCCCCGCGCCTCGAGCTGCGCGCGCGCCTCGGCCACGCGATCCTCGGCGGTCTGTTCGGCCACCCATTCGGCAAGCTCGGCAAGACCCTCGCCGAAATCCTGCGTCGCCCGAAAGCCCAGCGTCTCCTCGGCCCTGCTCGTGTCGCAGAAGCAATGGCGGATGTCGCCGATCCGCGCCTTGCCGACGATCTCGGGTTCGATGCTGTTCTTGCCCATCGCCTTGGCGAGCTCCAGCGCGACCTCGGTCACCGACCGATCCTGGCCGGAGCCGATGTTGAAGGTCCCGCCTGCCGCGGCCGGCAGCGCGAGCGCGTCGGCGAAGGCCCGCGCCACGTCCTTCACATGCACGAAATCCCGGCGCTGGGCTCCATCCTCGAAGATCATCGGCTGCTGCCCGTTGAGCAGCCGCGAGGCGAAGATGGCGAGCACGCCGGTATAGGGATTGGAGAGCGCCTGGCCAGGCCCATAAACGTTGAACAGCCGCAGGCAGACGCCTTCCATGCCGTAGGGGCCCGTCATGATATGGGTGGTGCGCTCCTGCACATATTTGTTGAGTGCGTAGATCGAGGCGAGGTTCGGCCGCTTCCATTCGGGCGTGGCGAGCGGCGCCAGCGGACGGCCCTCGGCGTCGGCCGGATCCCAGCCCCGCCCGCTGTCCCCGGGCAGCCGGCGCTCCGCATCCTCGACCAGATTGCCGTCGGCGTCGCGATAGAGCCCTTCGCCGTAGATGCTCATCGAGGAGGCGGTCACGACGCGGCGGACCGGCCGGTCGATCAACCGTTCGAAGAGGACGGCGGTGCCGACGTCGTTGACGGAGGTGTAGCGTTCCAGCTCGTACATCGACTGGCCGACGCCGACCTCGGCGGCGAGGTGGACGACACTGTCGATCCCGGCCAGCGCCCGTTCGACGGCATGGCCATTGCGCACGTCGGCGTGGATCAGCTCGACCTCGGGATCGAGATCGCGCGGGCGTTCGCATGCGCCGTGGACCTGCTCGATCAGGCTGTCGAGGACCCGGACCCGGTGGCCCCTTCGGAGAAGTTCCCGGCAAACAGATCGGCCGATGAATCCGGCGCCGCCGGTAACGAGTACATGCTCCATTAGCCGTTTCCTGCCAATCTTTGTGTCGTCAGGCCGGGAACAGCATCTTCTTCATCTTGTTCCGGGGGCGTTGCGTCTGATTTGACTCATGTTTCTCGATGCAATCATAAATTGCTTTCGGGAGCGAAATCAGAATCCTTTCGGGAACTGGCTGCGTTCCGCCCTTGTTACGGAAGCATCTATGTTGATGCTTTCGACCGTACGGCGACCGACATGAGGCTCTATCTGGCGCGGCACGCCACGCACGACCTCGTCGGAAACATCCTGAGCGGCCGGTGTGCGGCATCCGCGCTCAACGCGCAAGGCCGCCGGGAGGCGGCCCTGCTCGCCGAGGCGCTCGCCGGCGCGCGGATCGGCGCGGTCCACTGCAGCCCGCAGCAGCGGACGCGCGAGACGGCCAGGATCATCGCCGATCGGCTGAAACTGGAGGTAGAGATCGTGGATGCGCTGAACGAGATCGATTTCGGGGACTGGACCGGCCGCAGCTTCGCCGAGCTGGCCGAAGATCCGCTCTGGGCGCGGTGGAACGACCAGCGATCCCGGTGCGCGCCGCCCGACGGGGAAACGATGCAGGCCGCCGTGGACCGTGCGCGCCGGCATGTCGAGACGGCCGTCGCCGATGGGGACGCGTTGCTCTGCGTGAGCCATTGCGACGTCATACGCGGGCTGATCGCGCATTATCTCGGGCTCGATCTCGACCATATGCTTCGCTTCGACGTCGATCCGGCCTCGCTCAGCATCGTCGACCTCGGCGACTGGGGCGCCCGTGTGGTCGCGATCAACCGGGTGCCGGCATGACTCCCGCCGGCGCGTCGGCCCGCAGGCGGCCGCAGGACGATCTTCGCGCCGAGATCGATGCCTTGGGGCCCTGGTTCCACAATATCGAGATCGATGGCGTATGGACCGCGCCCGATCATTTCCTGGGCAACTATCCGGCCCTCAAGTTCGAGCGTTTCGCCCATGCGCTGCCGAGCGATCTCGCCGGACGATCGGTGCTCGACATCGGCTGCAACGCCGGCTTCTACGCCATGGAGATGAAGCGGCGCGGCGCCGGCGAGGTGGTCGCCGTCGATTCCGATGAGCGCTACCTGCGCCAGGCGCGGTTCGCGGCCGATGCGCTCGGCTATGGGGACATCCGCTTCGAGAAGCTCTCGGTCTACGACGTGGCCCGCCTCGGCCGGCGCTTCGATCTCGTGATCTTCATGGGCGTGCTCTACCATCTGCGCCACCCGCTGCTCGCGCTCGACCTGATCCGCGAGCATGTCGCGGGCGACATGCTGCTGTTCCAGACGATGCAGCGGGGCAGCGACGCCGTCGCGCAGGTGCCGGACGATCATCCCTTTCATGTGCCGGGCACGACAAGCCCGCCGGCCTATTTCGACGATCCCGGCTATCCGCGCCTGCACTTCATCGAGCGCGAATATGCGCATGACTGGACCAACTGGTGGGCGCCCAACCGCGCCTGCAGCGAGGCGATGCTGCGCGCGGCCGGTTTCACGATCGAGGCCCGGCCGGAGGAGGAGGTCTATATCTGCCGCGTCGCCGACGTGCCCTACGCGGATCGCGGCATGGGCTCGGGCGCGGTCTATCCGGCCCGGGCCGGGGAGGAGGGACGATGATCGAAGCGGCGATGATCTGGAACGAGCCCAACAACAAGTCGCACTGGGATCCCGAGATCGATCCGGAATGGTCGATCTATGCGGACATGGTGATCCGCGCGGGCGCGGCGATCGCCGAGGTCAATCCGGCGATCACGCGCGTGCTGGGCGGCATGTCCCCCATCGATCCGGACTGGACGCGGCGAATGCAGGGCTTGGGCGCGCTCGACGCCGTCGACGTGGTGGCGGTGCACGGCTTCCCGCTCGACTGGAACCTGTGGCCGATCCACGCCTGGCCGGCCAAGATCGCCGAGATCGAGGCGGTGGTGCCGGACAAGCCGATCTGGGTGACGGAGGTGGGTGTCGGATCCTTCGGTGCGGAGGAGGTGCAGGTGTTCGGTCTCAATCGGACGGCAGAGCTGCTGATCGGCCGGGTTCCCCGTATCTTCTGGTATTCGCTCTACGATCTTCCGCAGAGCTGGGGCGCCACCACCCGCCATCGGGAGGCCGAGGGCTCCAGCTACTACCGTCATTTCTACATGGGGCTGATCCGCGAGGACGGCACGCCGAAGCCGGCGCTCGCCGACTATGCGAAGGTGGCAAGCCGGATGGGGCTGATGCAGTGGTTCCATTTCGAGGATCCGCGGCTCGACGAGGCGGTCGCCTGGATGAAGCGACTCGGCGTGCGCCATCTGCGCACCGGCCTCAGCTGGGCCGACAGCTTCCGTCCCGGCGCGCTCGACTGGTTCGACCGGCAGATGGAGGCGCTCGCCGATTTCGAAGTGACCGTCACCTTCTGCTTCACCCCGGAGCATCTCGGCATCGCTCCCCACCACACCAGCCCGGCGCGCGAGCCGCAGGCCTTTGCCGACTTCTGCGCCTGGATGATCGATCGATACGCACCCGCCGCTGCATCGCGCCCCGTCGCGCTCAGCGCCTGAACGAAAGGAGGCCACCATGCCCGCATCCGCGGCACGCCCGATCAACATCGGGATCGTCGGCATCGGCAATTGCGCGAGCTCGCTCGTCCAAGGCCTCTCTTACTATCGCGACGGCGCCAACGACACGACGGGGCTCATGCATCTCGATCTCGGCGGCTATCGACCGAGCGACATCCGCGTCGTGGCGGCGTGGGACATCGATCGCCGCAAGGTCGGCCGCGATGTCGCGGAGGCGATCTTCGCCCTGCCGAACTGCACCGCCCGGTTCTGCGAGGCGGTGGAGCGAAGCGGCACCAGGGTGGAGATGGGGCGGCTGCTCGATGGCGTGGCCGATCACATGGCCGACTATCCCGACGACCGCACCTTCCGGCCCGCGGACCTGCCCGAGGCGACGCGCGCCTCGGTGATCGGCACGCTGCGCGAGCGCGGCGTGGACGTGCTGCTCAACTATCTGCCCGTCGGCTCGCAGCGCGCCACCGAATTCTATGCCGAATGCGCGCTCGAGGCGGGGGTGGCGTTCGTCAACAACATCCCCGTCTTCATCGCCAGCGACGAAGGCTGGGCGGAGCGCTTCTCGGCGGCCGGCGTGCCGGTGATCGGCGACGACATCAAGGCGCAGCTCGGCGCCACCATCGTGCACCGTGTGCTCACCGACCTATTCGCCAAGCGCGGGGTGAAGCTCGATCGCACCTACCAGCTCAACACCGGCGGCAACACCGACTTCCTCAACATGTCGAACCGCGGCCGGCTCGCCTCCAAGAAGATTTCCAAGACGGAGGCAGTGCAGTCGGTCGCGGAATCGCGGCTCGCCGACGAGAACATCCACATCGGCCCGTCCGACTACGTTGCCTGGCAGAACGACAACAAGGTCTGCTTCCTGCGCATGGAAGGGCAACTCTTCGGAGGCGTGCCGATGAACCTGGAGCTGCGGCTTTCCGTCGAGGACAGTCCCAATTCGGCCGGCGTCGCGATCGACATGATCCGCTGCGCCAAGCTCGCGCTGGACCGTGGATTGAGCGGCCCGATCCATCCCGCCTCGGCGTGGTTCTGCAAGCATCCCCCGCGCCAGATGACCGACGATGCCGCGCATGAAGCGCTGGCGGCGTTCATCGCCGAGGCGCAGGGGCCGCGTCTCGCGGCGGTGCAGCGGCAGCGGGCGCGATGACGGGCCCGGTCATGCGCGCGGCGGTGGTCAACGGCCCCGGCTGCGTCGAGATCGCCCATGTCCCGCTGCCGTCGCCGGGCAACGGGCAGGTGCGGGTGAAGCTCGAGGGCTGCGGCGTCTGCGCATCGAACCTCACGCCCTGGGCGGGACCGGAGTGGATGCGCTTTCCGACCGAGGCGGGCGCGCTCGGCCATGAAGGCTGGGGTGTGATCGATGCCGTCGGCGAGGGGGTGCACGGCCTCGCCGTCGGCGACCGCGTCGCGACGCTCTCGCACAACAGCTATGCCGAATTCGATGTCGCGGACGCCGCGGCCGTGGTGCCGTTGCCGGACGCCCTCGCCGGCACGCCGTTTCCAGGCGAGCCGCTGGGCTGCGCGATGAACATCTTCCGGCGGAGCGCGATCGAGCCGGGACAGACCGTCGCCATCGTCGGGATCGGTTTCCTGGGCGCGATCCTGACGCGGCTGGCGAGCGATGCCGGCGCGCGCGTGATCGCGATATCGCGACGCGCCTCGTCGCTCGATCTGGCGCGGAGCTTCGGCGCCGCGGAGACGATCCGGATGGACGACCATTATCGGATCATCGCCGAGATCGAGGCGCTGACCGGAGGCCGCTTCTGCGACAGGGTGATCGAAGCCGTCGGCAAGCAATGGCCGCTGGACCTCGCCGGCGAACTGACCGGCGAGCGGGGACGGCTGGTCATCGCCGGCTATCATCAGGACGGCCCACGCCAGGTGAACATGCAGCTGTGGAACTGGCGCGGCATCGATGTCGTCAATGCGCATGAGCGCGATCCGGCCCGTTACGCCGAAGGGATACGCGACGCCATCGGAGCGGTGGCGTCGGGGCGGCTCGATCCCTTGCCGCTCTACACCCATCGCTTCCCGCTCGACCGCCTCGGCGATGCGCTCGACGCGACGCGGGACCATCCCGAAGGTTTTGTGAAGGCATTGATATGTCCGTGAGCCTTTCCGCGCCGCAGCCGCATCCCACGTTGCGCACGGCGCCGCGCGTCGGCTTCCTCGGTGTCGGCTGGATCGGGCGGCATCGCATGCAGGCGGCGCTCGAAGCGGGCGTCCTCGAGGCGGCAGCCGTGGTCGATCCCGAGCCCGGCAACCGGGCGGAAGCGGCGCGGCTCGCGCCCGACGCCCTGATCGCCGACAGCCTCGACGCGCTGCTCGACGAGCAGCTCGACGGAATCGTCATCGCGACGCCGAGCGCGCTCCATGCAGAACAGGCGATCGCGGCGCTTGATCGGGGCGTGGCGGTGTTCTGTCAGAAGCCGCTCGGCCGCAATGCCGGCGAGGTGCGTGCCGTCGTCGAGGCCGCGCGCCGCGCGGATCGGCTGCTGGACGTCGACCTCTCCTATCGTTTCACCGAGGCGATGCGGCGGATCAGGCCGCTCGTCCGGAACGGAGCGATCGGGCATGTGCATGCCGTCGACCTCGTCTTCCACAACGCCTATGGCCCGGACAAGCCCTGGTTCTACGATCCGCGCCTGTCCGGCGGCGGCTGCGTCATGGATCTCGGCATCCACCTCGTGGACCTGGCATTGTGGACGTTGGACTTCCCGGAGGTCACGCGGGTGTCGAGCGCGCTCAGCTGCGGCGGACAGCCGCTCGCGGACCGGGCGCGGCAGTGCGAGGATCACGGCTTCGCCACGCTGCAGCTTGCCAACGGCGCCGTCGTGCGGCTCGCCTGCTCCTGGCGGCTCCATGCCGGGCAGGATGCGGTGATCTCCGCGTCCTTCTACGGCACCGAGGGCGGCGCGGCCTTCCGCAACGTCGACGGCTCCTTTTACGATTTCGCGGCGGAGCGCTTCACCGGCACGGCACGCGAGACGCTTGCGCTGCCGCCCGACGCCTGGGGAGGGCGTGCGCTGGTCGACTGGGCCCGGAGGCTCGGGGAGAGCGCGCGGTTCGACGATGCGGCCGCGCGGCTCATCGATGTGGCCGATGTGCTGGACCGTATCTACATCGGCCGATAAACATCTCGAAACCAGCACATTCCATCGGCCCCGTGCTCGATTCATGGAGCTTAACGCGCCGCCGGTAGTTTTTCCGGTCTGTGCGAGACCCGGCCGGTTTTTACTTCACGGGAGATGGAGATGAGCGAGGCCAAGCAGACCAGCGATCACGACACCATCCGCAAGTGGGTCGAGGCGCGAGGGGGACGCCCTGCGGTCATCCGGACCAAGGGACGGGACGGCGGCGTGCTGCGGATCGATTATGGCGATCCGGAAGAGAATCTGGAAGAGATCGACTGGGACGAGTTCTTCCGGATCTTCGATGAATCCGATCTGCAGTTTCTCTACCAGGAAAAAACGTCCGACGGAAAGGAAAGCCGCTTTTCCAAGTTCGTCAGCAAATAGGATCGCGACTTTCCTGCCGTCGATAAATCCGCCGGTCACCAGCCGGCAATCGTCACAAATTGGGGGGAACGGGGTGTGTGTTGCTTATGCTCAGCCGAGACTGCTTCGATGGCTCCATCAGCTTTTTCCGGCCGCATCAATATCTGGCGCGCGAGGGTGACGATCAGTCGCATGTCTTCCTGATCCAGGAAGGCTGGGCCTGCCGCTATCGGCTGCTGCCCGACGGACGCCGTCAGATCACCGCCTTATTCCTGCCGGGCGACTGGTGCGAGCTCGCCTGGACCCATGGCGAACCGCCCGCCCAGCCGGTCGTGGCGCTGACGAACACGCGCGCCATGGCGGTATCCTGTGCGCAGATCCGCAGGGAATGCGAAGTCCGGCCGGATCTGCGCGCGGGCCTCTGGTCGGAGATCGTCACCAGCATCCATCGCCAGACCGAGTGGATCATCAATCTCGGCCGCAAGAGTGCGATCGAGCGGCTCAGCCATCTTTTCTGCGAGCTGTTCCAGCGGCTGCGCAACAGCGGTCTCACCTATGGCGACCAGTTCGCCATGCCGCTGACCCAGATCGAGATCGCCGACGTGACCGGCCTGACGCCCGTGCACGTCAACCGCACCCTGCGCGAGATGCGCGCCCGCGGGCTCGTCGAGCTCCAGTCCAAATGGCTGCGGATCGGCGACCTCGACGAGCTGCGGAGAATCGCCCTGTTTCAGGCCTCGCCCAGCCTCACCGCGGACAACGCGCTGCCGAAGGTCATGCTCGCCAGGGCGTGAGCCGCGGCAGGGCACGCCCGACTTCCGGGCCGGCGGCTTCAGCGCGGCTTGTTCCGGACGTGAAGATAATATGGATCGAAGTCCGCCAGCTTCTCGAGGCGAGGCAGATCATGGATGCGCACCTCACCGGAGCGGAATTCCACCACGCCTTCGTTCCGCAGATCCCGCAGCACCCGGTTGACGTGCACCGGTGTAAGGCCGGTCGCATCGCTGAGATCGATCTGCGTGAGCGGCAGCGTGTAGGATGACCTGTCCGCATGTCCGACGATCTCCAGCCGGACGCGGAGCTCGCAGAAGAGATGCGCAAGCCTCGCAGGAGCGCGTCGTCTGCCGATGTTGAGGATCCACTCGCGATGGATCGCCGCATCGATCAGCGTCATCAGCCAGAATGACCGGCCCCCACCGAGTGGTCCGGGTTGATTGTTAGTGCATCGTCGCCTCCGACGCCATTGCCGGCTGGAGGTGGAGCGAAGCGGAACCGGAAGGCGGCAATGGCGGCATCGCCGTTTCCGG
>Ga0180222_1003306_pt1 | contig 10622 bp, 12 predicted proteins | sample eDN5th37CKraftOP_FD_151336 | JGI IMG/M metagenome (GOLD analysis project Ga0180222, IMG submission 151336) | Enriched Organic Plus compost microbial communities from Emeryville, California, USA - eDNA 5th pass 37_C Kraft OP (version 2) (version 2) ... | reverse complement strand
GAATTCAGGCCGAACGTGTCGGGCGCAAGCGTGGCCGTTTCATGATCTTCCCACGTGGTGAGCACCGGCGGGGCATCCACCTGCCAGGCCCGAACCGGGCCGCCCCAGGCGACCAGGCAGGTTCCGACGGCAAGCACGAGCGCGGCCGTGCCCGCCGCGCGAACCATCAACTTCATCGATAAGGGCAATCTCCGGCGGCAAGGCGGCCCCCGGCATCGCATCCCGCGCGACGCCATCCAGCCTTCCCGACTTGCGTGGCCGCGCGCCTCCCCGACGCGCCGGCACCCCGCTCTCGTTCACTTTCGAGTGAGCGACTTAGCCCCCCGCCGCGCTTCGCAAGCATTTTTGCTGCAATGCAACGACGATCCGGTCCCGTATTGAGACGAAAGCCGGAACCGGGGGCGTCGCGCGGCATCCGACGGCAACGCATGGAACGCGGCGCGCGGCGCGTCCGTTCTCGCACAATCAAGGAGACCGGTCGTGCCCACGGTTCCCGAAGCGATCCCCCAGCCCGATGCGATCCTGCGCTACGGCAATGGCGCGGTTTTCCTCCACTGGCTGACCGCGGCGCTTGTCGTCGCCCAGGTGATCGTCGGATTCACGTTCAGCTGGCTTCCGCGCGGACCCGCGCAGGCCGAATGGTTCACCTGGCACAAGACGCTGGGGGCGACGATCCTGTTGCTCGCGCTGGTCCGCCTCGCCTGGCGGCTGGGCCACAAGCCGCCGCCCTTTCCGGATACGCTGTCGCGATTCGAGCGGGTGGCGGCAACCTGGACCCACCGCGTCTTCTACGCCCTCCTGATCCTGCTGCCGCTCACCGGGCTGCTCACCATTTCCGGCGGCGCGGACCGGGCGACGACCGGGCTCGTCGGCGGGCTGCGCCTGCCGCTGGTCCCCGGCGTTTCGGATGATGCGGCGAGGCGGCGGAGGCGGCGCACGTCGTCTTGGTCTTCGCTACGCTCGCTCTCCTCGTCCTGCACGTCGCCGGCGCGCTCAAACACCAGTTCTTCGACGCCAGCCGCGCCTCCAGGCGCATGCCGCCCTTCCGCACGCGCGACGGCACGCCTACAACGCCAGTGAACTAGGGGCGTGCCCTGGCCTCACGCGCCCCGTGGCAAGGGAGGAAGCGCGCGCATGGCCCACTGGCTGATGAAATCGGAGCCCCACGTCTACAGCTGGGAGCATCTCGTCCGCGACGGCGAGACCGACTGGGACGGCGTGCGCAACAATGCCGCGCGCCTGCACCTTCGGGCGATGCAGCCGGGCGACGAGGCCTTCTTCTACCATAGCGGCGAGGAGCGCCGGATTGTCGGCATCATGCGGATCAGCGGCGGCCAGAAGCCCGACGGCGAGGACGGAAGCTGGGTGAAGGTCCCCGTCCAGCCGGTCCGCGCGATCGGCCCGGTGACGCTACAGGCGATCAAGGCCGAGCCCCGGCTGGCGAAGATGGAGCTCGTCCGCCAGTCCCGCCTCTCCGTCAGCCCCGTCCGCGACGAGGAATGGGCGCTGATCCTGGAGATGGCGCAGGGTTGAGCAGGCGACCGCGCGGCGCGCTGGCTTACCTCCCCGGCATCTCCCTGTGAAGGCGCCATGCCCTTCGCGGCGCGGGTGCGTCGTTCGTCTAAAATTGCTTGCGCCGAACGTCACGGCGCGAACATGTCCGCAGGGGGACTTCATCTTGACCGGCCGGTGTCCTCCGGCCGCAGGGAGGGTTTTGACATGAGAAGATCGCATATCGCCGCGCTGGCGGGCGTTCTGCTTGCCGGCACCGCGCCGCTCGCCGCCCAGGGCGGGCAGCAGCAGCCGCAGGCGTCGGCAGCGCCGTCCGCCTCGGGCCGCGCCGCCTATGGCAGCTGGGGCGTCGATCTTTCCGCGCGCGACCTTTCGATCAAGCCGGGGGACGATTTCTGGCGTCACGCGAACAACACCTGGTTCCGGAACAACCCGATTCCCGCCGACCGCACCTCCTGGGGCGGCTTCTCGGTGCTGAGCGACCAGGTCGAGCAGCAGCTGCGCTCCGTCCTCGAGGAGGCGGCGCGGGCAACGGATCCCGTCAGCCGCCGCGTTTCCGCCATGTACGCGAGCTGGATGGACGAGGCCGGCATCGAGGCGCGCGGCACCGCGCCGCTGCGGCCCTATCTCGAGCGGATCGACGCCGTGCAGAGCCGCGACGACCTCGTCCGGCTGTTCGGCACGCCCGGGTTTCCGGCGCCGATCGGCATCGGCATCACGCCCAACCCGGGCGATCCGACCCATTATGTCGCCGGCGCCACCCAGGGCGGCCTCGGCATGCCGAACCGCGACTATTATCTGAACGAAGGCGCGCGCTTCGACGCCTATCGCGCCGCTTACCGCACCTACGTGACCACGATCTTCCGGCTGGCGGGCTACGGCGGTCCGGAGCAGCGGGCCGATCGCGTCATCGCGCTCGAGCGCGCCATCGCCGAGGCGCACTGGACGCCGGAGCAGAGCCGCGACGTCTCGCGTTCGATCAACCCGATGACGCCGGCCCAGCTCGCTGAGCTGGCGCCCGAGTTCAACTGGCCGCTGCTGCTCGAGACCGAAGGGCTCGGCAATGTGGGCACGATCATCGTGCGCCAGACGACCGCGATCCAGGCCCAGGCCCGGCTGTTCGGCTCGACCCCTCTGGAGACCTGGAAGGACTGGCTCGCCTTCCACTTCATCAGCAACAATGCCGAGTTCCTGCCCCGCGCCTTCGACCAGGCCAATTTCGACTTCTATTCGCGCGCGCTGCGCGGCGTCGAGCGGCAGCGGGACCGCTGGAAGCGCGGCCTGGCCGTGCTGAACCGCACGCTCGGCGAGGATGTCGGCCAGCTCTACGTCGCGCGCTACTTCCCGGAGGAATCGCGCCGGCAGATGACCGAACTGGTCGCCAACCTGCGCGCCTCGCTCGGCGACCGGCTGCGCCAGAACAGCTGGATGGACGAGGAGACCCGTCAGGCCGCGCTCGCCAAGCTTGACGCCTTCGATCCGCGCGTCGGCTTCCCCGACAAGTGGATCGACTATTCGTCGCTCCAGGTCGATCCGGCCGACCTGCTCGGCAACATCATGCGCGCGCAGGAATTCCAGCACAATCTGCAGCTCTCGCGCCTGCCCAACCCGGTGGACCGGACGCTGTGGGGAATGACGCCGCAGACGGTGAACGCCTATTACAGCCCGCTCACCAACCAGATCACCTTCCCGGCCGCGATCCTGCAGCCGCCCTTCTTCGACCCCAATGCCGATCCGGCGGTCAACTACGGCGCGATCGGCGCCGTCATCGGCCACGAAATGGGCCACGGCTTCGACGATCAGGGCAGCCGATTCGACGGCGAGGGTCGGCTGCGCAACTGGTGGTCGCAGCAGTCGAACGAGCGCTTCCGGGCGCTCACGGCGCGGCTCGGCGCGCAGTACGACACCTACGAGCCGGTTCCCGGCCAGCGGATTCGCGGCGGCCTGACGATGGGCGAAAATATCGGCGATCTCGGCGGCATCGAGGTCGCCTACGGCGCCTATCGCCACTATGTCGCGCAGCATGGCGAGCCGCCGGTGATCGACGGGCTGACCGGCGACCAGCGTTTCTTCCTCGCCTTCGCCCAGATCTGGCGCATCCAGACCCGGCAGGATGCGCTGCGCCAGCAGGTGCTGACCGATCCGCACAGCCCGGCGGAGTTCCGCGTCAACGGCGTCGTGCGCAACGTCGACGCCTGGTACCGCGCCTTCAACGTCCAGCCCGGCGACCGGCTCTACCTGCCGCCCGAGGAACGGGTGCACATCTGGTAATGGGAAGGGGGCCGGGCAACCGGCCCCTTTTTCGTTCGGCGCGGCATGCCGCCCGCCACATAGAACCCCTCTCCCCTCCCGGGGGGAGAGATTGGAGAGGGGGCGACCGAAGCCCCGCGGGCACTTGCTCGTTCCCGTGGCCGCCACGCCCGTTCGTTCTCCTTGGCGCGAGAGGAAGGATCGCCTTTCGACAGGCTCAGGGCGAACGGAGCAGCGCCGCGCCACCGCCTCCGCCGCATGTCGTCGCGGTTCGGCGGTTCGTCGAACATTTCGCACTTTCGCCTAAACGCGCCGCGTCTTTGCCGAAACGGCGCTGCGGCGGCGCGTGGACGGGATCAGAAGGGAACCACCCCAACCGAACCAGGGAGGTTCCAATGAACGCCAACAGCAATACCGTCGGCCGCGCCGGCACCGTCGTCGCCGCCATCCTCGCCACTCTCCTCACCGGCACGCTCGCGGTCGGCGAGGCCAATGCCCAGCCGCGGGACTTCACCGTCCTCGCGCCGGTCGACGCCAGCGACGCACTGACCGTCTTCGTCTCCTATGCCGACCTCGACCTCGCCCGTCCCGCCGGCCAACTCCAGCTCGAACGGCGCGTCGGCCATGCCGTGCAGCAGGTGTGCCCGTCGACGGGTCCGTCGGGGCTCGCCGAGGCCCGGTCGGCCAGCGTCTGCCGGGCGACCGCGTGGAACGGCGCGCGTCCGCAGATCGACGCGGCGATCGCCAATGCCGGGCGCGGCTACGCGCAGGCCCGCACGGTCGCCGTCGCGGCCCGTCCGTGACCGATCGACAACCTCGCCTTCGGCGGGCCCGGCAACGCGCCGGGCCCGCCGAACCGCGTCAGGCCTCGTCTTCCTCTTCCTCGAACAGCTCGGCGGCGACGGCCGCATTGGCCGAAAGGCGTACCTTGTCGCCCTCGACCTCGGCGACTAGCCCCTTCGGGAGGTAATGGTGATGGCCCTCATGGCCGCCCATTCCGCTGCCGCGGCGCGTAAGCTTGATCCGGTCGCCTTCGACGCCGTCGACCGTGCCCACATGCACGCCGTCGGCGCCGATCACCTCCATATGCTCGCGGATTTCGCCTGGCATTTCGTTTCTCCTCGGTTGCCAATCGCTCGATAATGCGGAAACCGCGCGGACGCTCCCCGCGCCTCAGGCCGTCGTCGGCGTCGCGACGATCAGCGATTCGGTCGCGGACTCGTTCTCGCGGATGAAGGCGAGAATGTCCGCATTGACCCGGTCGGCGTGGGTGGTCGCCATGCCGTGCGGGTAGTCCTGGTAGGTCCTGAGCGTGCCGCGTCTCAGCAGCGCGACGGTGAGCGGCGCGGAATCGGCATAGGGCACGACCTGGTCGTCGGTACCGTGCATCACCAGGACCGGCACGTCGATCGCCTTCAGGTCCTCGGTGAAGTCGGTCTCCGAAAAAGCCTTGATGCAATCATAATGGGCATTGGCCGCGCCCATCATCGCCTGCCGCCACCAATTGTCGATCACCGGCTGGATCGGCGCCACGCCGGGACGATTGAAGCCGTAGAACGGCCCCGCCGCGATGTCGTGGAAGAGCTGCGCCCGATTGGCGGCGAGCGCGGCGCGGAAGCCGTCGAACACCTCGATCGGCGTGCCACCCGGATTGCTCTCCTTCTTCACCATCACCGGCGGGACCGCGCCGATCAGCACCGCGGCGGCGACCCGGGCCGGATCGGCGCGGGCGACATAGCGCGTCGCCTCGCCGCCGCCGGTGGAATGGCCGACATGGATCGCGTCCCGGAGGTCGAGCGCACGGGAAAGGTCGATCACGTCGTTGGCATAGGTATCCATGTCGTGCCCGCCCGAGGTCTGGCTCGAGCGGCCATGGCCGCGCCGGTCGTGCGCGATGACGCGAAAGCCCTGATGGAGGAAGAAAAGCAGCTGCGCGTCCCAGTCATCCGCGCTTAGCGGCCAGCCATGGTGGAAGACGATGGGCCGTCCGCTCCCCCAGTCCTTGTAGAAAATCTGGGTGCCGTCACGAGTGGTGATCATGTTCATGGCCGCGTCTCCTGTCTGCAGGTTACGCTCCGTCATCGGGAAGCGGAGGCGGCCAGGCCGATGGTCGCACGGCGGGACTCGAACGGCGGAGCCGGGCAAACGTAACACGATTTCGGCGGGGCGGACACATGAGAGGACGACCTTGCCGACCGCCCGTAGCTGCGGCAGGGTCGGCGGAGCCGCCACAGGGGACATGTCCATGCACCGGATCGCCACGATTCTCGCGCTTGCCCTTCTCGCCGGCACGGCGGCGGCGCAGACCGGGGCGTGGCGGCCTCGGCCGGTGACGGACGCCACCGAACCGTCCGAGGTCGTCGCGCGGTCGGCGGCGTCCGACTGGCGCGAGATCGCGCCCGAGAATTTGCTCGTCATGGACCTCGCCGACGGCGGCCGCGTCGTGATCGAGCTCGCCCCGGAGTTCGCCCCCGTCCACGTCGCCAATATCCGCCGCCTGGCCCGCGGGAACTGGTGGGCGAACGCCGCCATCTACCGGGTGCAGGACAATTATGTCGCCCAGTGGGGCAATAACGAGGGCGGCGGCGCGCTTCCGGACGGCGTCGTCGCCCAGCCGCCGGCGGAATATGAGCGGCCGCTCGCCGGCCTTTCCGCGCGCCCGCTCGGCTATCCGGACGCCTATGCGCCGATCGCGGGGCACGCGGATGGCTGGCCGATCGGCTACGATCCCCAGCGGGGCGTCGCCTGGCTCGCCCATTGCTACGGCGCGGTCGGCGTGGGACGCGACCTCGCCCCGGACACCGGCATGGGCGGCGAGCTCTACGCCGTGATCGGCCACGCGCCGCGCCATCTCGACCGCAACATCGCCGTCGTCGGCCGCGTCATCGACGGCATCGCGCAGCTCTCCGCCCGGCCGCGCGGCACCGGCGATCTCGGCTTCTACCGGACCGACGCGGGCGAGACGCCGATCCCGATCCGCGCCGTCCGCCTCGCCGCCGACCTGCCCGCCGCCGAACGGCCGCGCTACGAGGCGATGCGCAGCGACACCGCCGCCTTCGCGGCCTATGTCACCGGCCGCGCCAATCGCGGCGGCGGCTTCTTCAACGTGCCCGCCGGCGGCGTCGATCTGTGCAACGTCAACGTGCCGGCGCGGAGGGTCGACCGGCGCGACTAGCGGCCCGCGCGGCGCCTCAGGCGGCTTCGGGCAGCGTGAAGGGCTGGCTCCTGCTGATGAACTGTCCGCCGCCGAGCGCCGCATTCTCGCGCGGCACGGCGGTGCCGCAGAAGGCGCACTCCGCCGAGAGACGGCCGACATACCAATGCGCCTTGCCGCAACCGGGGCAGTGATTGGGTTCGCCGTCGTGATAGACGATGTGGTAGCCGCGTTCGACGAGAGGTGGCGCGACGCCGCGCGTTTCGATCATTCTGGCCGCCATATGCTCGGCTCCTTCGAAATAATTTTGCAAGATCAAACGCCTCGTTCGCGCGGGGAGTTGCATGGCATCGTGGTAAATGGGGCCTTGCGCCCCGCGCGCGATCCCGTCGGGAACGGGCGCGGCGTTGGCGCGTATCGCTGGGCGAAGGGATCTCCATGCGCCTCGCGATCGACGTCACGCTCGACTACGAATTCCCCGCGCCCGCCGACGTGCTGCTGGCGGTCGAGGTGGCCCAGCTTCCCGACCAGCGGCTGATCGAGGACCTGCTCACCGTCACCGCCTCCGCGCCGCTGCGCCCGATCGGCGGCGGCGAGGGACTCGGGCGGCGGACCTGGCTGCGCGCCGAGGGGCGGCTTCGCGCCGAATATCGCGCACTGGTCGAGCTTACGCGCGCCCTGGCCGACCTGTCGGCGCTGCCCCTGCTCGCGCGGCGCGAGCTGCCGGCCGAGGTCGTGCCCTATCTCTGGCCGAGCCGCTATTGCGAGTCCGACCGCTTCGAGGCGTTCGTCGAATCGCGCTTCGGCGCGCTCGATGGCGGCGAGCGGATCGCGGCGATGGACGAGTGGATCGCCGGCCAGGTCGTCTATCTCCCCGGCAGCAGCGACACCGCGACCACCGCGGTCGACGTCTTCGTCACGCGCCGGGGCGTGTGCCGCGATTACGCGCACCTGCTAGCCGCCTTCGCCCGCGCCGCGGGCATCCCGGCGCGGCTCGTCTCAGCCTATGCGCTGGATCTCGATCCGCCGGATTTCCACGCTTTGGTCGAAGTCTGGCTGGGCGATTCCTGGCACCTTGTCGATCCGACCGGCCTTGCGCGGCCCGAAAACGTCGTCCGCATCTGCGCCGGGCGCGACGCGACCGACATTGCCTTCATGACCATTTTCGGCCGCGCCGAGCTGATCGGGCAGCAGGTCGCCGTCCGCCGCGCGGATGCCGCCGCTCAGCCCGAGGCTTCGGTCAGCCGCGCGACCTGATCCGCCCCAAGGTCGAGGGTCAGGACGCCGAGCAGCTCCTCGAGCTGCGCGACCGAGGTCGCGCTGGCGATCGGCGCGGCGACGCCCGGCTGCGCGGCGAGCCAAGCGAGCGCAACCTGCGCTGGCGTGCCGCCCGTCTCCGCTGCGACCGCGTCGAGCGCGGCGAGCACGCGCCGGCCGCGCTCATCGAGATAGGCCGCCATCCGCCCGCCGCGCACGCTCTTTCCGAAGTCCGCCGGGGAGTGATACTTGCCGGTGAGGAAGCCCGAGGCGAGGCCGTAATAGGGGAGGGCGGCGACGTTGCGCTCGACGCACAGGGTCCGGAGCGCCCCCTCGAACTCGCCCCGCTCCATCAGATTGTACTTGGGCTGCAGCACCTCGTAGCGCGCCAGCCCCTCGCGCGCCGAAATGTCGAGCGCCGCGGCGAGCCGCTCGGCCGAGAAGTTGGAGGCGCCGACCGCGCGCACCTTGCCCGCCTTCACCAGCGAATCGAACGCCGAGAGGGTCTCCTCTTGCGGCGTCTTCGGGTCGTCCTTGTGGGCGTAATAGAGGTCGATCGTCTCGATCCCGAGCCGCTTCAGCGAGGCGTCCGCGCCGTCGAGGATGGTCCGCCTCGCAAGCCCGGCATCGTAGCCGACTTTGGTCGCGATCAGCACGCCGCCACGGCCGCGCCGCGCCTTCAGCCACTCGCCAATCATCGTCTCCGATTCGCCGCCGCGATTGCCCGGCGCCCAGGACGAATAGACGTCGGCCGTGTCGATCATCACGCCGCCCGCCTCGGCGAAGCGGTCGAGGATGCGGAAGCCCTCGTCGCGATCCACCGTCCAGCCGAAGACGTTACCGCCAAGCACAAGGCGGGGCGTCGAAAGCCCGGAATTGCCGAGCGGCCTCAAATCCATCGGTCCTTCCCTTCCGTTTTCAGGCGCTCCACCACGTCCTTCACCCGCTGCGCCTCGCCGCGCGGGACAACGAGCATGGCATCGTCGGTCGCGACGATGACGAGATCGCGCACGCCGATCGCGGCGACCAGCGGCCCTTCCGAGCGGATCAAGGTGCCCGCGCAATCGATCGCGATCGCCTCGCCGGCGAGCGCATTGCCCTTGGCATCGCGTGCGGCGATGTCGTAGAGCGCCGCCCAGCCGCCGACGTCCGACCAGCCGACCGCAACCGGCGCCACCGCAACCCGCTCCGCCTTCTCCATCAGCGCATAGTCGATCGACTGCGCCGGCGACGCGCGGAACGCCTCCCCGTTCGGCACGATCCGTTGCCCTTCCGCCACCTGCCCCGCGACGGCGCGGCGGGCGGCGGCGAGGATGTCCGGAGCATGTTTCTCCAGCCCCGCGACCAGCGTGTCGGCGCGCATCAGGAAGATGCCGCCGTTCCAGTCGTGGCCACCCTCGGCGAGCATGGCCTCGGCCGTGGCGCGATCGGGCTTCTCGACGAAACGCTCGGCGCGGAACAGCCCCTCGCCCAGCGGCGCGCCGCGGCGGATATAGCCATAGCCGGTCTCGGGCCGGTCCGGCGTCATGCCGAAGGTGACGATCCAGCCGTCGTCGGCCAGCGGCCGGGCGCGCGCGACGGCGGCGCGCAGGCCGGCCGCGTCGGCGATGACATGGTCGCTCGGCAGCACGAGCAGCACCTCGTCCGGCGCCGCGTTCAGCGCGGCGAGCGCGATGGCGGGCGCGGTGTTGCGCGGCGCGGGTTCCAGGATCAGCGTCGCCGCTTCGCCCAGCTCGGCCGCGATAGCCTCCGCCTGGTCGGCGGCCCCGACCACCAGCGGCGGCGCGAACAGCGCCGGATCGGCGACGCGCGCCGCTGTTTCGGCAAGCATCGAGCGCGCGCCAGCGAGGGCGAGCATCTGCTTGGGCCGCGCCGCGCGCGAGAGCGGCCACAGCCGCGTCCCGGCGCCACCGCAGAGGATCACGGGGCGAATGAGCGCGCTCATGCCCCGGGCATAGCTGCCGGGGCCGGAGTCGCAAAGGGCTGGCTGTCGCCCCCTCCCCCGCCTATGCCGGCGCCATGATCGCGCCGCTGCTCGTTACCTTGCTCGTCGCGTCCCGTTCCGCCCGGCCTCGACGGCCTGTGGGTGACGCAGGATCGCAGCGCGATCGTGCGCATCGGCGCCTGCGGCGAGACGATCTGCGGCCGGATCGTACGCGTGCTGAAGCCGGGCGCGCCGCCCAATGACGCGCGCAACCCCGATCCCGCGCTGCGCGCGCGGCCGCTGGCGGGCCTCGCCGTGCTGAGCGGCTTTGCCGTGGCGGGCGCCGGCGCGAGCGGCGGCCGGGCCTATGACCCGGCTACGGGCCGATCCTACCGCGCCTACCTTACGCCGAACGCGGACGGCGCGCTGCGCGTCACCGGCTGCATCGCCTTCCTCTGCCGCTCCCAGACCTGGACCCGCCCGCGCTGACCTCCCCTCCCGCAAGCGGCGGGGGGGGGGGGGCCG
>Ga0180222_1003305_pt1 | contig 10626 bp, 10 predicted proteins | sample eDN5th37CKraftOP_FD_151336 | JGI IMG/M metagenome (GOLD analysis project Ga0180222, IMG submission 151336) | Enriched Organic Plus compost microbial communities from Emeryville, California, USA - eDNA 5th pass 37_C Kraft OP (version 2) (version 2) ... | reverse complement strand
CAGGAGGTCTCTCATGCAGATCAACCATCTCACGCGCGCTTATCGTTATGACGGCATCGACCTTCCGGTGCCGGTGCATCTTGCGAACGATCGGGAGGGCCTGCGCGCCTACCATGCAACGCTCTATCCGGCGATCCTCAACGCCGAGATGGTTGATGCCGGTGTTTCGGGCACGGCGCACGTCACCGAATATCGCCGTGCGGTCGGCACCAAGGGCTGACCCATGCCGCCCCGCAAACGCCCGGTCATCCCGCCGGCGCCCCGCAAAACCCTCATGGAATGGATCGAGCACGATGATGGCAACTCGACCGACCTCTCCCAGCCTGTCTGCAGCAACCAGGTTCGAACGCTCCATGCGCAGATGTTCCTCGATCGCCGAAACGAGAAGAGCAAAGCGCCGGAGCGGCTTCAGCCGCCTCCCGGCTTGCGTCTCCCACCGCTCGGCTGACCTTGCGGGACGTGCCGTCGCGATCTCGCGCGATATCCCTGCTATTTTCGATGCACCCCTGGCGCCACATCACAAGGTCATCGGCCGTTGGGCTGCGACACGGGAGACGTCAGCGAAGCTATATACGCGCGCGGCTGCCCGCCGACATATCGAACAGGCGTTCAATGCCGCGGTGCTCGAGATACTTGCGCCCCTCGAAATGGCCGACCTGCGATGCACCGTCCTGCACAGCGAAGAGGACGGCACGCCGGCGATCGCCGTGACCTGTCAGAGCCTGGGCCAGATCGACCTCGGGTGGATCGAGACCGGCGATGCGCCCATTCCCTGGCGCGCTGCCGCCTATCGCGCGCTCGAGCAGTGCCTCGGCCGTGTCCTTCCGATCTTCGGTTACCAGGACCTCTTCAATGAGGTTTCGATGTACTATTGGGACGGCGAGATCGACGACGAAGCCGCCCGTCAGAGCCTGATTGCCTATCACGGCGTGGATGCAGCCGATCTCGACGAAATCACGCTGCCGTCGGACATGGATGCGCGTCGACCCGATTGGATGATCGAGGCCAAGGCGGCGCCATCAGCGCGGCTCCCCTCCGGTCTGCGGAAGTCGCTGGCCAGGTTTCGTGCCTCGCACAAAGCGCTTGGGGGCCTCCCACCCGAACGCCACGCCTGGCACCTCGATGCTCAGATGATCTACGACTATATTCCTGAATTTCAGGAATGCTCATCATTGCCGCCGCTGACGCTCGTTCCCTTCGAGCAGTTCGCGCGTGAGCTCGATGACGTCGCGCGCGGCGGCATGGAAATGGGCTTCATGGACGTCGCCGGGCTCTGCCCTCTTCCCGATGCGGACCGCGTCGACAAGTGGTTCGCGTCCCTGCGGCTCGGCGTGCGGTTCCTGCTTGCCGCGCAAGAGCTGATCCAGCTCGATCCCGCCAAATTGTGAGGTATCTCATGCCCGACCACTCAACCAATTTCGAAGCCAGCGGCGGCGGCCTGGTCCTGAAGGGCGCAATTCTGCTCTATCAGAGCGACGGGGTGCGCAACTTCAGTTCCCATGGCGCACACAGCGGAGATACTGCCGCGTTCGCCAGCATGCACGCCATCGAGCACGACGACCAGGGCCAGCCGACGATCGCTGCCGGCGTCCCGCTCTCGCGCGCATATCTGCGGCAATGGACCGAGGCCCTGGGGCGGACTGTCGTTCCCGAACTCCTGCCTGACAATGTGCTGGTAGCGCACCCCGACATGCTCGCCTGGTGGGTGCCGCAGCAGGTGCGCCCGGCCTATTTCAACCTATCGAGGTGTCCGGCCGACTTGCAAGTCCTGTCCGAACGAACGGTCTTGCCGGTTCCCTATCCCGCACACCTGTTGATCGCCACCCGATCGGCGCTCGGTGTCTATGCGCTCCCTGCGAACGAGCGTCCCAACGCCGATACCCGCGTGCTGCACTCGCCGATCCTCAACGTCTTCGTCAACGGCACGCTCTGCTGGGGGAATATCCCGGTGCCAAGATCGCTCACCGCCGCATCCATCCCCGAGTTCGAGCGGGCCGTGTTCGATAGCTGGTCGACCCACCCCAATCCGGGACAGGAATTCACCGTCGGCGGCAAGGGCGGCCTTATCAGGCTTTGGGACGATCTGGCCGCCCGCCGGGCGAGGCGTTTCCCGGTCAGTCGCCTCAAGCCCTTCGGCGCCGGCGACCGCAGGCAGACGCGACACACCTCGGCCGAGGCGATGACCGTCGGCAAACTGATCGGAGCCGTCCAGTGATGACCATGCTCGCCAATGATCCCACGGCGGCCGCGCTGCTTGCTGACGTGCCCTGCTACCCGGTCCCGCTCCAAGGGCAATCGCCCGCCATCGACGCGCTTCGCGCTGCCCGCGCCGGTCATGGTCTCGCCATCGGGAAGGACGGCGTCATGCTGATCCTGCGTCGGCCCTGGCTCGCGCTCGATGTCCCTGTCACACCACCGATCGCCACGCATCTTCCTTATGGCGACGCCGGCGCCCCCAGGGCCGAATTGCGGTGCGGACTCGTCCCACACGCCCACCTTGAGGCAATTCTGGACTTTCTCCGCGCAGCCTTACCGAATGAAGCCGCAGCATTCGTGCTCTGGAACGAGGCGACACGGGATTTCGCCGTGGAGTTCCCCGTCATCGACGAGGCCACACCCTCGCGCCTTGTCTACCGGACCCCCGTCCTGCCGCCCGATTGGCACATGGTCTGCGATATCCATAGTCATGGGACCGGGCCTGCCTTCTTCAGCGCCACGGACAACACCGACGATGCGCACGCCACGAAGATCTCGTTGGTCTTCGGCCGGCTCGGCGATCCCGACGGCCCCACCAGGGCGGCGCGCCTCTGCGCGGGCGGCATGTTTCTGCCGCTGCCGCGCAGTCCATTTGCAGGAGATCATCATGCCCCCTGACATCAGCGCTCGACACTATCTTCCCTCCGCCTTCGGCAACCGCGCGATCCGGATTCTGCTAATCGGCTGCGGCGGCAACGGCGCGCAAATGGCAATGGGCCTCGCGTCGCTCGACACGGCGCTGCGCGCGATCTCCTCGCGATCGCTCGATGTCACCGTGGTCGACGACGATGTCGTAACCGAGGCGAATCTCGCCCGCCAGCCATTCTACCGCTGCGATCTCGGCAACTCGAAGGCGCGCACGCTGACAGAGCGGATCAACCTCGCGCATGGGCTCACGTGGAATGCGGTTCACGGACGCGCGCCCGGCGCGGTCGGTCTCGAAGGTTCCGATATCCTCATAACCTGTGTCGATACTGCCTCGGCGCGCCGCGCAATCGGAGCAGCGCTTGCCGAGGGAAGGAACATCCCCCCATACTGGATGGATCTCGGCAATCGCGCGAACGATGGACAATTTCTGATCGGCTGCCCCTCCCGGACCGTGGCCAAGGATCGCGCACGTCTTCCGACCGTGCTCGAATATTTTCCAGAACTCGCCGACGACAGCCTACCCGACGACAACGCGCCATCCTGCTCGGTTGCCCAGGCGCTCGAACGCCAGTCTTTGTTCGTCAACCGCGTCATGGCGAGCCACGCCCTCGCGCTGCTGTTCGATCTGCTCGGCCGCGGCTCTATCGGCCATGCCGGCGCCTTCGTTAATCTCGCCAGCGGTCAGGCCGTTCCGATCCCGCTGCCGCGCAGCGAATGACGCGGGGCAAGTCACCAACCCCTTCGATAATTTCCCGAAAGGATATGGAGCATGACACATGTCACCGATCGCGACTGGACCCTCCATTACACGATAGGCCGCGTGCTCGCCGCCAAGGTCAAGTCCGGAGACCTGATTCACATGCCGGGCGGGCGCAGCGACCTGATCGTGCTTGGCGGGCGAGCCCCCCAACGCCTCTACGACCAAGGCAGCGTAACTGTCCGCGATGCCCTTGCCGAGAGTCGAGATGGGTTCGAAACCCGCCCCAGCACCGTGGGTATGGTCTGGATCAGCGCCGCCGGTGGCTGGTCGGAGTTGCCCGCATGAAACCGCGTTTCGTGCATGTGTATACGACCATCAGGGTCAAGATAGCGGTAACCGCCGAGGATCACGCCGACGCCATGCGGCAGGCCGAAGCCATCGTGGGGCGCGGGATTTTCCCTGTTCGTCTCCTGCCGAACGCTGCCGAAGTGCTGGACGCGGAGCCTGCTGAAGAGATCACCGCTTTTCTGGTCGACGAAGCGGACGATCCGGAGTTCGAGAATAGCTGCTCCTACGATGCGGAATTCCGACCTTACGAGGACGCGCCGCGCTGACCGAAGAAAAGGGGAGGGGGGAAGGGGAGAGGCGCTCCGTGTGGTGGAGTAGTCTGGAGCTTCTCTCATGAAAATCGAACTACGGCGCATCTCCTACAATGCCGCGCTATCGCAAGAAACCGCCGCCTTTACCGCCGAGATATGGATCGACGGCGAACTTGCCTTCCACGCGCGCAATCAGGGAACGGGCGGTGCCGACTTCTATCGCCAGGTTGGCCGGTGGACCGAAGCGCAAGTCGACGCCTGGCTCACCGCGAACCGGCCGCCACGCTATCTGGAAGAGGATCTCGCCTGCGATCATGATCTCGAGATCGAAGTGAGCGATCTTCTCATTCGCGCCGTCGAGGGCAAACGCCTTAAACGTCTTCTCCGCACCAATCTGATCGCGATCGAACACGATCAGATCCTGCAATATCCTTTGCGCAAGCGACCACTCGCGATCGTCGCCCGCGCTGTGCTCGCCACCAATCCCGACGCTGTCATCGTCAACGACGCCGGCGACGATGTGTTCGCGCGCGCCCTCGACGCGCTGCTCGCCAGCCGCTGACCCGCCAGATCGGAAATCGTCATGACCGACAGCTTCGATCCCGCCGACGCGGGATGCTGGATGGCGCTCGGCCGTCCGTCGCACCATGCGCACGCGCTCGCCGACGCCTGGCGCCGCTTTCCCGACCTGCCGAACGACGCGCCGCTGGATGCCCGCATGGCGCGCGGCCGCGAGCGTGTCCAGGCGCTTCGCCCGCTCCACGAGGCGATCGGACTGGAGACCGAACGCCAGCGCCAGTCCACGAACTTCGCCTGCATCGAACGCCAGATCGCCGAGGGTAGCACCGACAGCCGCAATCCCGCCATCCTCCGTGCCCGTGACGTTCATGGCTATGATTGGGACGCCGCGGTCGCTTATGCCAACGGGCTCTATGCTGGTCGGGCAGGCTGGGAATCCCGGCCGCCGTCTCCGCCTTGCGCGGGGAAACCGGATATTCGCCGACCAGCCTACCATCAAGGGTTCCTGGATGGCGGTGGCCAACCCGACGATATTTTCGACGTCGCCCGTCGATCCTTCGCGGCTGCGTCTAAATTCACGTGCCCTGCCGTACCACGGGCCGCACGACTGCTTCCCAGCCAATGGCCAAGCCCGACCGACACCCCGGCGCCCGTCTCATGGCATCGGCGGCTGCTTATCCTCGGAGCGTCGGAACGCGAGACTGGGGTGATCGGCGTTCTCGCGATGCTGCGGGCACGGCCCGGGCATGAAGGCGCGACGCTCTATGTGATCGGGACGGAGTCAGGACTGCGCCCCCTTTCGGCGACGATCGGCGTGATTCCAGACGATGGAGCTGCGCTCCGGGAGCGCCTGCGCCAAGGCGACTATACCGACCTTCTGGTCATGGCCGACGACGCGGAACTCAGGCGGCTCGATGCGGACGCCGATATCCTGCCGCTCGTACGAACTATGGAGCGGTGCCGCAATTCGATGCTCCAGCAGCGCGCGCAGTTCCGCCTCTGGCTTGCCCGCGGCCGTGCGCCCGGCGACCAGTTCGCCGCCGGCCATATCAGATGGAGCAAAATGGCGGCCGGGCTTTCGGGACGCCTAGGCGATTTCACCGCGCGGTACGCGGGACCGGCGCGGCCTCGAGGCCATCGCATTATCGTAGAGGACGAAAGCGGGGACCTCGCGCATGGCTACCGCAGCCCGCTTGGGCAGCAACTCCATCCCGAGATCGTGATCGGCAACAAGGCCCATGCGCGAGCCGCGATGGCCGACCTGCTGCGGCAATATGCCGCGTCGCTTCGCTTCGGCTGAAGCAGCGCCTGACCCGACGCCCCACGCTCGGCTCCTCGCCACGTCCTGACATCCGACCAGCCTGACATCCCGCTGGGCCTCCGTGCCGCGCCCGCGAGACCTCCCACAAAGGAAGCATCCCATGCGAAACAGTGCATCCGCGCTGGCTCTCCAGCTGTGCCTCGACTTCGACCAGCCGGTCGCGCCCGCCAGGACGGTCGCCGTTCCCGTCGAGGAACCGACGCTCCTTTCCGTGGTCGCCCGCGACACCGCCGGATCCTCGCACCAGGCCCCGATCGATTTCTCCTTCGCTACGGGCCGGACCCTCGCCCCCTCCTGGAAGGGCCGCGCCCATGACAATATCGAGGCGATCAGGCTCTTGAACATGCTTGATCGCGAGCGCCGCCCGGCGACGGCGGACGAGCAGGAGGCCATCGCCAAATTTATCGGGTTCGGCGCCTCCGACCTTGCCAACAATGTCTTCGCCCGTCGCGGAGACGAGTATCGCGAGGGCTGGGAAGACCTCGGACGGAGGCTTGTCGAGGAAACGACCGACACCGAACTAAACTCGCTCAAACGCGCAACGCAATATGCCCACTATACGCCCGAATACATCATCCGGGCCATGTGGGACGCCGCCCGGACCCTCGGCTTCACCGGCGGCCAGGTGCTCGAGCCGGGATGCGGCAGCGGCCTCTTCATGGGGCTTCGGCCCGACGCACTATCGAAGGATACGGTGTTCGTCGGCATCGAGAATGACCCCGTCACCGCCCGGGTCGCGAAGGCGCTCTATCCCAACCAGGTGATCCGCTGCATCGATTTCGACAAGGCTTCGCTTTCGGCCGACTTCGACCTTGCCATCGGCAACCCGCCTTTCTCGAATCTCTCCATCCGCAACCGGACCGAGCTTGGGCGGCTCGGCCTGTCACTCCACGACTTCTTCATCGCGCGATCGCTGGAGCAACTTCGGCCAGGCGGCATCGCCCTGTTCGTGACGTCGCGATATTCGCTCGACAAGAGCGATCCCAAGGCGCGCGATCATATCGCCGGCATCGCGGATTTGCTCGGCGCCGTGCGCCTTCCAGCCAGGGCCATGCGGGACGAGGCGGGCACCGACGTCGTCGTCGATATCCTGCTCTTCCAGAAACACGCGCCCGATCTCCCGTGGCGGCCACAGAAATGGATCGAACTGGGCGAGGTTCCGGACAGCGACGAGGGAAACGGGCCGCTCCGGATCAACCGCTATTTCCTCGACAATCCCGACCATGTGCTGGGTCGCCACGAATGGCGCAACGGCCAGTTCGGCATAGATTATAATTGCGCGGCAGAACCCGACGTAGACCTCCCGGTCGCCCTTGCGGCCACATTGTCCGCGATCGCATCGAAGCACGCAGGCGCCTGCAAGCCGATCGAGCGCCCGACCTCGCTGCGCGAGACGCTCAACGTGACGCTGGATGTGGAAGTCGGCACCGCCGCCGACGAAGCCGAGTTCAAGGAAGGCAGCTATCTCGCTTCCGGCGGCGTCCTGCACCAGATCGTGGGCGGGATCTCGACTGTCGTCGGCGTGAAATCCGGCCGGGGCGGCACCGGCCTGTTTCCCAAGCACGCCGCCATCATAAAGGGCCTCATCCCGATCCGCGACACGGTTCGCGCGATCCTGCGCGCCCAGCTTAATGAGCAACCCTATGCCAACTTCCAGGAGAAACTGCTCGCCCAATACCGGCAGTTCACCAAGAAGTATGGTCCGATCAACCGGACGATCACCAGCGTCCGCACCGACCCGGAAACCGGCGCCGAGAAGGAATATCAGCGCCGGCCCAATTTGCAGCCGTTCCTCGACGATCCGGATGTGTGGCTGGTCGCGTCAATCGAGGCCTATGACGAGATCAGCGACGTCGGCGTGCCGGGTCCGATCTTCAGCGAGCGCGTCGTCAAGCCGCCGGTCATCCAGGAGATCCACTCGGCGCAGGACGCGCTGGCGCTGACGCTCCACGAACGCGGCCGCGTCGATATCTCTCTGATCGCTGACATGCTCGGCGTCACCGAGGCCGAGGCGCTCGCCGATCTCACAGGCGATGTCTATCTCGACCCCGTTCGCAGCACGCCCCATTTCGATCACTGGGTCACGGCTGACGAAGTGCTTTCCGGGCCGGTCCGCACCAAGCTCGCGCTTTCCCGCGAGAAGGCCGAGACCGATCCACGCTTTCAGGCAACCACGAGCGCGCTCGAAGCGGTCCAGCCGGTCGATCTCAAGCCCAGCGAGATCACGGCCCGTCTCGGCGCACCCTGGATTCCCGTCGATGTCATCGAGACCTTCATTGCCGAGATCATGGAGGTCGACACGACGATCCGTCATACCGTCGAGCTTGCGAGTTGGACGGTCGATAAGGCCCCGTTCCAGGGCCAGGCCAGTTCGTCCTCGACCTGGGGTACGGCGCGGCGCGGGGCCGGAGACCTGCTCGAAGACGCCCTCAATTCTCATATCCCCAAGATCTACGACACCTGGCGGGACGAGAATGGTTCGGAGCGCCGCGAACTCAACGTCACGGACACCGAAGCCGCGAAGGAAAAGCTCGCAGCCATCAAGTCGACCTTCGAGATCTGGGTCTGGCAGGATAGCGAGCGCGCCGACCGGCTCGTTCGGATCTACAACGATGCCTACAATAATCTCGTGCCCCGGAGCTTCAACGGGCAGCATCTGAAGCTGCCGGGCGCTTCGACGACGATCAAGATGCGCGACCACCAGAAGCGCGTCGTCTGGCGCATCATATCGTCGGGCGCGACCTATGTCGCCCATTCGGTCGGCGCTGGAAAGACCTTCAGCCTTTGTGCCGCGGTGATGGAGCAGCGCCGTCTTGGTCTTGCCAACAAACCGATGATCACGGTGCCCAACCACTGCCTCGCGCAGATCGCCCGCGAATTCTTGATGCTCTATCCGACGGCACGGATCCTTGTCGCCGACGATACGAACTTCGTGAAGGAAAAGCGGCAGCGATTCCTGGCGCGCGCGACGACCGGCAACTGGGATGCGATCATCATCACCCATGATGCCTTCAAGTTCATCCCGACGCCGACGTCGTTCGAAAAGAAGCTCATCGAAGACCAGCTCGACAGCTATGAGGTCCTGATCACCGGCATCGACAACCAGGACCGCGTGTCACGCAAGCGTGTCGAGCGCCTGAAGGAGGGCCTGAAAAGCAGGCTCGACAACCTGAAGGCCCGCAAGGACGATCTCGTCCACATAGGTGAGATCGGTATCGACCAGATCCTGGTCGACGAGGCCCAGCAGTTCCGCAAGCTGACCTTCGCGACGAACCTCGGCGATCTCAAAGGCGTCGATCCGGCCGGTTCCCAGCGTGCGTGGGATCTCTTTGTGAAGAGCCGATATCTTGCCGACATCAATCCCGGACGCCAACTGATCCTGTCATCGGGAACGCCGATCACCAACACGCTCGGCGAAATGTACACGCTGCAACGCTTCATGCAGCCCGACGAGCTCCATGCGAAGGGCCTGCACGAGTTCGACGCGTGGGCGGCCGCTTTCGGGGACACGCGCACCGAGCTCGAACTTCAGCCGAGCGGTAGCTACAAGCCGGTCACGCGTTTCTGCGAATTCGTCAATGTCGCCGACCTGATGGCGATGTATCGCTCGGTCGCTGATGTCGTCCTCAAGGATGATCTGCGCCAATATGTCAAACTTCCCACTATCAAGAGCGGGAAGCGGCAGATCGTCGTCGCCAAGTCGGGCGCGCCCTTCAAAGCCTATCAGCGCGTGCTGGCCCAGCGCATCAAGGCGATCGAGAACCGCAGCGGGCGCCCCCAGAAGGGCGACGACATCCTCCTGTCGGTGATCACCGATGGCCGCCACTCGGCGATCGATCTCCGGTTCGTCGATGCGGATGTCGGCAACGAGGAGGACAACAAGCTCAATCTCCTGATCGAGAATGCCTATCGCATCTGGCAGGAGACGGCCGACTATCGCTACGTCGATCCCGAGACCGGCAAGCCCTATGCGCTCCCTGGCGCGGTGCAGATGATCTTCTCCGATCTCGGCACCGAGGCCGCGCTCGAAACGCGCGGCTTCTCCGCCTATGTCTGGATCCGCGATCGGCTCATCGCGATGGGCGTGCCGCCCGAGCAGATCGCCTTCATGCAGCATTACAAGAAGAACAGCGCGAAGCAGCGCCTGTTCAACGACCTCAACCAGGGACGCAAGCGGTTCGTTCTCGGTTCAACCGCGACAATGGGCACCGGCGTCAACGCGCAACAGCGCCTCAAAGCCCTGCATCATCTCGATGTTCCCTGGCTGCCGTCCGATATCGAGCAGCGGGAAGGGCGCATCGAGCGACAGGGCAACCAGAACGACGAGATCGAGCTCTATGGTTACGCCACCAGCGGCTCGATGGACGCGACCAACTGGCAGATGCTCGAACGAAAAGCCCGCTTCATCAATATGGCGATGTCGGGCGATCGTTCCATTCGCCGGATCGAGGATGTCGGGTCCAACGTCAACCAGTTCGCGCTGGCCAAGGCACTGGCGTCCGGCGATGATCGCCTGATGCGCAAGGCCGGGCTCGATGCCGAGGTCGCAAGGCTCGTGCGGCTGCGCGACGCCCATATCGACG
>Ga0180222_1003304_pt1 | contig 10630 bp, 8 predicted proteins | sample eDN5th37CKraftOP_FD_151336 | JGI IMG/M metagenome (GOLD analysis project Ga0180222, IMG submission 151336) | Enriched Organic Plus compost microbial communities from Emeryville, California, USA - eDNA 5th pass 37_C Kraft OP (version 2) (version 2) ... | reverse complement strand
GAAGGGCAGTTTCTCTGCCGTCCAGGTTTCGATGAACGGCGCGAAGCCCGAGGCATCGTCCAGCATGGTCGGACGCAGGTTGACGAACCAGTCCATGCCTTCCGTCCGCGTGAACATCCATGTCATACAGTGCGGGCAAAAATAGTGATGCGCCTGTGGCCCGCGAAGGCCACCCAACACAGGCTCGCCCTGGATCACTGCGAACCCGTCGGCAGGAATGGCGGCCGAGAGCGAGAAGGCCGATGAGCTCATGCGCTGGCAGCCGGTGCAATGGCAGGCCATGGTCACCAGCGGCGGCGCCGTCACGCGGATCCGCACTTGCCCGCAGCGGCAGCCGCCTTCCCGCGGGAGTTTCCAATCGACCATCACAGCCTCCTTGCTCTTTAACGCGGCAACCATTTCACTCCATCGTAGAGGCCAAAGGCAAGGCGTGGATCGAATAAAGTAGCGGCAAAGGAATAGAGCCTCTTTGACCGGCCGGAGTCGGACAGACTTCGGCAAGCCCGCCCGATTCACCAGTCCGAGAGAAGTGTCGACGACAGATCCCGCTTCCCGGTTCTGTGGAGGAGTCGGGGACAGCATGGCAGCGATGAATGCGTCCAACAGCGAAAGGAGAGACGCCCTTTACGCCTGATTATCGCAGCACGGCGAGCTTCTTTCTCTCTATATGCGCAAAGTCGATCTCGACCCCGAGCCCCGGCCCCATCGGCGCATGCACGAGCCCGTTGCGGTCGATCTCCAGGTCTTGGACAAGACCGTATTTGTTGTTCTTCTCCGGCACGACGACTTCGAAATAATCGCAGTTCCGGATGGCCATCGCCACGTGCAGATTGGCGACATTGTTGATGGAATTCGTGCCGTGGTGGATTTCGTAGTTCATGCCGAATGCCTCGGCCAGATGCGCGGCCTTGATGGCATTGGTGATGCCACCCTTGAAGGCCACGCCGCCGCGCAGATAATCCGTCGCCTGCGCGGTAAGCCACACCGAGTAGGTCTCGAGCCCGGCAAAGGGCAGTTCGGTGGCCATAAGAGGAATGTCGAGCTTCTGCTTGAGCTTGACGTAATTCGGGATTTCCCACTCGCCGAGCGGGTCTTCATACCAGAGGAAACCGAGTTCCTCGAGAGCGCGGCCCACCTTCAGGGCGGTCGGATAGTCATAGCTCCAGCTTGCATCGAGCATCAGCGCATAGCCCTCACCCACGGCTCGGCGAACGGCGCGGCAAGCTTCGATGTCGCACTGCCATGGCGAGGGTACATGGAGTTTGTATGCGGTGACGCCTCGCTCCTTCCAGGAAAGCGCTTCCTCGCCATAATGCTCCGGCGCGGAATGCGCCGGCGAGCTGATATAGGCGGGGATGCTGTGGCGGTAGGTGCCGAGAAGTGCATGAATCGGCATGTTGGCCGCACGGCCGGCCAGGTCCCACAGCGCCACATCGGCAGCGCTTATGGCGCGCACCGTCGCTGCGCGATGCCTGGCCCACATGCGCTTGTGCAGCCGCTCGCGTTCAAGCGGGTTCTCGCCGATGAGAAGCGGCCGGATCACGTCCACGAAGCGCTGCGCATCCGCCTTCGCGCTGGAATAGGATGCCCCGAGGAAGGAATAACCGCTGATACCCTCATCCGTGGAGATTTCGACCAGCCCCATTTCGCTGCTGGTCGCCGTAGAACGTACGGTGGGGCCGTAGACGATGGGGTCGAACCCATCCCACAAGAACATCTTGAGGGTGACATCGGTGATCTTCATGCCGCGATATCCTGCTGAGGGAACAGCGCCGCCGATCTCAGCCGCGCTTGACGGTGGGATCCAGAAGCACGCGGATGGATTCGCCGAGCGCGTTGAAGGCAAGGGCGGTGAACAGAATCGCCAGGCCCGGAGCATACATTTGCGCGGGAGCCACCTCCACATAGTGATAGGCGCGTGCGAGCATGCCGCCCCAGCTCGACTCCGGCGGTTGCACGCCGAGGGAAAGGAAGCTCAAGCCGGCTTCCGCAAGGAGCGCCACGGCGAGCATCAGCGTAACCTCGACGATAACCGGCTGAATCGCGTTCGGTAGGATGTGCCGGAGGATTAGGTGCATACGCGAAGCGCCGAAACCTTGTGCGGCTTCGACATAAAGCGCGTTCTTCACCACCAGGGTTTGCGCGCGCATCGTCCGTGCGAGCACTGGCGCGAAGGCGAAACCGACCGCGATCATCGCATTCGTAAGCCCGATGCCGAGGGCTCCGGTCACGGCGACGGCAAGCACAAGCGGCGGGAAGGCAAGAATGCCATCGATCACCCGGCTCATGAGCTCATCGACCCAACCGCCCACGAACCCGATGAAAACCCCCACCGGCACGCCGATCGCTACGCCGATACCTACCGCCAGAAACGCCGCGTAGAGGGCATTATGAGCGCCGTAAAGCAGCCTGCTCAGCGTGTCACGGCCAAGATCGTCCGTCCCCAGCCAATGTGCCTGGCTGGGCGGCATCAGGAGATCCAGCAAGTTCTGCTCATTGGGCGGATACGGCGCGATATAGGGCGCCAGAAGGGCAGCGAGAACCAGAAGTGTCAAATAGGCAAGGCTGATCGCCGCCCGCTTGTCGGACCGGAGCCAAGCCCAGAATCGGAAGCGGTTCGGAGCCGGGAGCGAGCGCGCCGGCGCGGTAGTCGCGGCCGGAATGGTCATATGGGTGTCAGTCATGTCGATGCCGCCACTCTCGGATCGAGGATCGCATTCAGGACATCGACGAGCAGGTTCGTCAGAATGACGACGACCACCAGCATGAGCGCAATGCCCTGCACCACGGGGATGTCCTTGTTGAGCGCCGAATAGCTGATCAGGTTCCCGACGCCGGGAACCGCGAAGACCGCCTCCAGGATGACCGCGCTGGAGAAGAGGCGGTTCACCTGCAGGCCGGCAATGGTGAGCATGGTGACCGCCACATTCCGCAGCCCGTGCTTCCACAGAATTGCGCCCGAGCCCAGCCCCTTCGCCCGCAGCGTGCGGATATATTGGGAGCCCAGCACCTCGAGCAGTGCGCTGCGCACCTGTCGGGCAAGCACTGCGACCACGCCGACGGAGAGCGCGATGGCCGGAAGCGTCGCGTAATAAATCGCCTCGAACGGATTTTCACCGAAGGAAACGGCGCCTGTTGCCGGGAAAACATGCCAGGACAGCGCGAACATGGTGACGAGAATGATGCCCAGCCAGAAATTCGGGATCGCCACACCGAGCGAGGCGACGGTGGTGATCAGCTTGTCGAGGGTGGAGCCCTGACGGGTGGCCGCGGCGATGCCGAGCGGAATGCCGACGATCGAGCCAAGGACCAAGGCGTAGACCACCAGGAGAATCGTATGCGGCAGCCGATCCACGATCAGCTGCGCCACCTCCTCGCTCGAATAGAGAGAGGTGCCGAGATCGAAATGAACTGCCTTCCAAAGCCAGGTAAGATACTGGACCAGCATCGGCTGGTCGAAGCCATGAATTTTGCGAATCTCGGCTATGCGCTCCGGCGTTGCATATTCGCCGGCCATGATGATTGCCGGGTCGCCAGGCATCAGGAAGACGAGCGAGAAGACCACGAACGTGGCCACGAGCGCCACGGGTATCAATTGCCCCAGCCGCCGCACGACCATCAAGGTGATTGCATTCATCTTCCCGCTCCCGGCAAGCCGTCCATGATGGGCCTTAGGCCTGTTCGAGCCACACTTTGTGGAATTTCGGCCTGTTCAAAAGTCCGAAGACGAACTCGTGCAGTCTCGGCGTTCGCACGGTCATGCTGGCGGACATATATTGCGGCAGATGGAGCGCGTTTTCGAGAACGAAGCGCTGCATGCGATACATAACCTTCTGCCGCGGCTCCGGCTCGAATGTGGACAGCGAAGCGTCCATCAGTTCGCGGAAACCCGGGAGTTCGATCTTGCCCGCATTGCGGTACGCGTTGCCGGAAAATTGGCGATCATAAGTGATGCTGGGGTCGGGCAGGCCGCCGGTCGGCGACAGGAGCTGGTGTCCCTTCTTTTCGTCCAGGAAGTTCTGCATGGCCTGGGCAGGAGGCACGGGCGTAACCTTAAGGCGGATGCCTGCCTGGGCAAGCTGGCTGCTGATCACCTCCTGCCGCTGGACCGCAGCCTGATCGGGCCAGCTCCAGGTTTGGATCTCGACGCCGTTCGGAACGCCAGCCTCGGCAAGCAGTTTCTTGGCGCGGTCCAGATCATGCGTGTAGTAGTTTTCCGTCTCCGGATCATTGGCCCAGAAGCCGGTGGGGAACATGCTGCAATGGCCCTGGCCGAGGCCAAGCACGAGCACGCGGTTCAGGTCCTCACGGTTGAGGGCCCAATTCATGGCCTGGCGGATGCGCACGTCCGAGAGCGGGCCTTCCGCGTAATTCAGGAAGGACGTGTAGTAGATCAGCGAAGGCGTCGCCTCAGCCACGACATTTTCATCGCGCCGGGCTATCGCGATCTGCTGTGCAGCAAGGTTCAGCGCCACATCGGACTGGCCAGCCATCACTGTCCGCGCAGCCGTGTTGAGCTCGTTGATGATACGGAACTCGATCGCATTCAGATAAGGCTGGCCGTCCTGCCAATAATTGGTGTTCTTCTCGACCTTGATGAGATCATTGTCGCGCCATTCGACAAATTTGAACGGACCGGTGCCGACAGGGTTCCGATCCACATTGCCATCGGCGGCTTCCTTGACCGACTTGGGGGAGACGATGCAGCCGGGGCGGTCCGACAGAGCTGCCGGCAATGAGGCGTCCGGATGCTTGGTCCTGATGGTGACCTGATACGGCCCTGTCGCCTCGACCTTGTCGATCGAAGCGACGTCCGATTTGACGTTGGAGCGCGCATAGTTCATGCAGCGCTCGAGATGAAAGACCACGGCTTCCGCGTTGAACGGCTCGCCATCATGAAACTCGACCCCCTCGACGAGTTCGAGCACCAGCGTGGTCGGATCGGTGAACGTCCACGATTTCGCCAGCATCGGCTTCAGTTCGAGCGTGTTGGGGTCGAAGTCGATCAAGGCGTCATAGATCGCAAAGAGCGTGTTGAAGTCCGGATTGTTCCGGCCTGTCAGAGGATCGAGCGCGGCAGGATTATAGGGCATCGCGACTCGCAACGTGCCACCGGTGGTCGGCTGGGGCGCCTGAGCCCGCGCTTGAGCCGGCAAAACCAGGGAGCCGCCGATAGCAGCCGTGCCCGCAAGCATCGCACGGCGGGTGATATTGGGCAGCCTCTTGCTGGAACCCATCGTCATTTCGCTCCTCCTTCAAACATTTTCACAAACCCGCCGAGGCTTCGCTGATCCGGCTGGGCTGGACCGCCAGCGGCTCTGCTTGGGCCATCAGCTCCTCTGCAAAATGGCAGGCCACGTGCCGTCCCGGCAGCAACTCGCGCTGCTTTGGCTCGTCGGCTCGGCAAACATCCCGCGCGCGTGGGCAGCGCGTATGGAAGCGGCATCCGCTCGGCGGATTGACCGCGCTCGGAATCTCGCCTTGCAGCACGATGCGCTTGCGCGCCTTCGCCCGATCCTGAATGACCTCCGGTTCGGCCGAGCGTAGAGCCTCTGTATAGGGATGGAGCGGGCGGTCAATCACGTCCCGCGCCGGACCGAACTCGACGATCTTGCCGAAATACATCACCGCGACACGATCGCTTATATGGCTTACCACACGCAGATCGTGGCTGATGAAGACATAGGTGAGGTTGAACTCCTCCCGAAGTCTTGCGAACAGGTTCAGCATGTCTGCCTGAATGGAAACATCGAGCGCCGCCACCACCTCGTCGCAGACGAGGACCCTCGGCTCCAGCATGAGCGCGCGGGCGATGTTTGCGCGCTGCTTCTGGCCGCCGGACAGCTCATGCGGGTACCGGTTCGCCATCTCCGGCGGGAGCGCAACCCGCTCCAGCATCGCAAACGCCTTCGCGATGCGGTCCGCGCGCCTACCCTCACGCGCGATGTGGAGCGGCTCGCAGAGGCTCTGCAGCATCGTCATCCGCGGATCGAATGCCGCGTTCGGGTCTTGTGCAATGATCTGATATTTGCGCCGATGGCGGTTGAATTCGGAACTTGGAAGCGCAAGCGGCGAAACATCGCCATGCATGAGCTCTCCCCCGCTGGGCCTCAGCAGGCCCACCATTGCGCGGCCGAGCGTGGATTTGCCTGAGCCTGACTCTCCGATGATGCCGAAGATCTCTCCCTTCTGCACCGCGAAGGTAACGCCGTCCACCGCCTTGATGACCGCCTGATTTTTTCGGCCGAAACTTACATGCAGATTTTCGACCGAAATGGCGGGGCCGACCGGTTGCATGGTGGAGTTCATGTTCCGGCTCCCGCAAGCGAAAGTTCCGCAAAACGATGGCAGCGCACCTCGCGGTCTGCAATGTGCTGGATCGTCTGGGTCGCGCTGCATTCCGGCACCGCGTAGGAACAGCGCGGCTCGAAACGGCAACCTGCGGGCATGGCGCGCAGGGAGGGCACCCGGCCGGGAATGGATGGCAACGTACCGCGCGGGCGGCTGCTGTCCGGGATCGAATGGAGCAGGCCCGACGAATAGGGATGGCGCGGGCGTGCGATCACGTCCCACACCGGACCGCTTTCGACCACCTCCCCCGCATACATCGTAACCATGCGATGGCAGCTTTGCGCCACGAGCCCCAGATTGTGCGTTATGAAGAGAATGGCGGTTCCCGTCTTCTGGGAAAGCTCAAGAAGCAGGTCCATGATCTGCGCCTGGATGGTTACATCCAAAGCCGTGGTGGGCTCATCGGCAATGAGCAGCCTGGGCTCGCAGACCAGGGCCATGGCGATCATCACACGTTGGCGCATGCCGCCGGAAAGGCTCATGGGATATAAAGTCGCCACATGCCGGGGAGATGCGATGCCCACGGCATCGAGCGCCTCTACCGCGCGCTTGTCGGCTTCCTTTCTGGAGATCTTGAAATGTCGCCGCACCGTCTCGGCGATCTGGTGGCCGACAGTAAAGACCGGATCGAGGGCGCTCATAGGCTCCTGAAAGATCATGCTGATATGGCGGCCGCGGATACGCATCATTTCGGCCTCGCTCGCAGCAACCAGATCGGTGCTGCCGAACATGATCTTCCCCCCGAGCTTGGAGGTGCGCGGCGGCACCAGCCTCAGCACCGACAGCGCTGTCATGGACTTGCCGCAGCCACTTTCCCCGACGACACCGACAATCTCGCGGGGCTTCACCGAAAGGGAGACATTGTTGAGAACCTGCACCCAGCCTTCTTCGTCGCGCAGGGATAGTGTCAGGCCCTGAATATCCAGAAGACTTTCCTGGGCTGTTTCACACCCGAAGGTGACATGCTGCATCGGCTCCTCCCGATTGTGCCGCTGCGATCTGCGATATTGTTAGCACATTAAGTACCGTGTTGTGCAAGCTTCCCCTAAAAAAATGTATACATGGTATGCGTAGGAGGAAGATACGCTGGAAGGCTGTCGAAATGCCAAGGCGGAGACGGCATTTCACCAAGATCGCGCGAAACGGAGGAGCAAGATGAAGATAAAGGCAATCGAGGTGTGCCGCCTGGCACGAGCCCCAATTCATCCCCACTCGCTCAGCGCCGGCCAAGCTATATTGCGAATGCTCCCCACGCATTCCCGATCAATATGCATGCGGAGTTTTCCCGCAGGATCCACGAGCTTCCCGGTCTTATTCATCCTGAGTTCTGGGTGCGGATCACCGCGGAGAACGGCCTCTGGGGTGTTGGCCAAGGCCACTGGGGCGACGTCGCGGCGGTTATCATACGCAACCATTACGCGCCGCTTCTCGTAGGGCGCGACTGCCTGGGGCACGAATTTCTCAATGATCTGATGTGGCGCTACTCGCAACGATTCGGCGCGAGCGGTTTTGCAAGCGTCGCCAGAAGCGCCATCGACCAAGCCCTATGGGATTTCAAAGGCAAACTGCTCTCCAAACCAGTGTATACATTGCTTGGAGGCCCCTGCCGACAGGAGGTGGAGCTCTATGCCACGACCGATGACCTGGACTGGGCGATGGAATTGGGCTTCCGGGCCTTCAAGATATCCAACCCGGCCCATTATTCTGATGGTCTGGAGGGCCTGAACAGGCTCGAAGAGAAGGTCGCCAATGCGCGGGAGATCGTTGGCCCGGACGCCGAGCTGATGCTCAATCCGAATATGTCCTACAATATCCAGTTTGCGATCCAGGTTATGGAGCGTCTGGCACCCTACCGGTTGCGATGGCTGGAAGAACCCCTGCCCCCATACGATCTGGAGGGATACGCCGAACTCAAGCGCGCCTTCCCGACGATGCCGATCGCGACGGGCGAAGATCATCACGGAAGGCATGCCTTCCGCCAACTCGTCGAGCGTCGTTGCGTCGATATTTTACAGCCGGACCTGCGCTGGTGCGGCGGGCTGACGGAGGGATTGAAGATATACGCAATCGGCGAAGCGGCAGGAATTCCTACCATACCGCACGCGGGCGGCAGCACGCCTGCCGGGCTGCACTTCACCTATGCCATGCCTGAAGCCCGTATGGCGGAATACTGGCTGCCAAGCGCCCCGGGCGTGGCGCTGAAGGACGTGCCTCCGGTGCCCAGCTTTCCGGTGCCGAAGAATGGCAGGATCAAGCCATCAGACGCGCCAGGCTTCGGCCTCGAGATTACGGACCGAGAGCTACTGCCGTGGCCCGCCTGATATGACCCCGACGATGGTCATGGAGCCCCCAAAGCTTATTCGAGCTTGAACAAGGACACCGCATTCTCGCGAAAGACGGCCGCCTTTTCCGCAGGCGATAGCGGAACCTTGAAGACATAGCGCGGGTCGTCGAAATCCCAATGCGGATAGTCCGTCGAGAACATCAGCCGGTCGATGCCGATCCAGCGCAGGATGTCGTAGAGATGACGGTTGTTTTCCGGCTCTTCGATCGGCTGGGTGGTGTACCAGAAATTCTCGCGCATATATTCGCTCGGCAGGCGCTTCACATGGGGAACTTCGCCGCGCATCCGCTTCCACTCGCGGTCCATTCGCCATCCGAGCGAGGGTACCCATGAGAATCCGCCTTCCACAAGGACAATCTTGAGCCTGGGGAACTCCTCGAACACGCCCTCCATGATCATGCTCGACATGACCGTCTGCAGGCTGTTCGAGGCCGCGAAGTGCTCCTCTATGTAGAAGGAGCTCCAGCCTGACGGCGTATTTGGGCGCCAGCCAAAAGCGCTGGTATGCAAACCGATCGGGAGATCGTGGTGCTGCGCTGCCTCATAGATCGGCCAATAACGCCGGCGCCCCGCCGGCTCCAGAGTGCGTGGCGGCATGGCGATCTGGACAAAGCGCCGGTCGGACACGCGCCGATCGATTTCAGCAAGCGCTTCCTTCACATCCTCCTGAGGAACGCAGATGGAGGCGCGCAGGCGCGGCTCCGGTCCGGCCCACTTATCGATCTGCCAGTCATTGATTGCGGTGCAAAGTGCTGCTCCAAGCTCCTGGTTCAGGGCCACGCTACCCGCAGCAAGCGGCTGCAGGATGCCGATCTCGATATTGCACTCCTCCAGGAGCTGTTGTCGCAGGAAGTCGAGATCGGACGCAGGCGGACCGCCGCTGGGAGGCCAGGCGTCTCGGCGCATGCCGTTCCCCGGAGAAATCCTCGGATAGGTCATGGCGCCGAGAAAGGGGTTGCCGGTGCGGGTCGCGTAGTCCCTGACGTGATTTTTCCACCGCTCCGGCAGATAGTTGAGAAGCTCCGTGGGGGTACTGAAGGCGGGATGAATATCGCAATCCACGACGCCGGTCTGCTGCGAAGCCTGTTGCGGACGATCGATAAGGGTGGTGTCCATTATCAGCCTCCGAGTCTTGGATATGTGGAAAGGGGATTGAGGCGCAGCACCTTTTCCAGAAGGGATTCCGGGAACCCGTCCGGCAGGACGTTGAGGCCTTCGAAGTGCCAGTGGGGGTAGTCGGTTGAGAAAAGCAGCATCTCGTCGCTGACGAGATGGCTCAACGCCTTCTCCAGTTCGGCCGGATCTTCCGGTCCGTCGAAGGGCTGGGATGTGACCCGCACGTGAGAGCGAATGATGTCCGCCGGCGCCTCCTTGACCCATGGGACCTCGATGCGGGAACCACGCCAATCCTTGCTCATGCGCCACATGAGCGGCGGCACCCAGGTGACGCCGGATTCGATCATCACCGTCTTGAGCTTCGGATATTTGACGAACACGCCCTCCGCGATGAGGCTTGCCACCTGAGTGGCGAAGCCCTGGGTTTGGGCAATGTGATCCTCGATCAGGAACGAGTGAAAACCGCTGTGGCTCGGGGCATGCCGAAACGCGCTGCCCGCATGCATGCCGAGCGGCAGCCCATGCCGTTCCGCCGCTTCATAGATCGGCCAATAGGTACGACGTCCGGCGGGCAATTCACCCATTGCGATGGTGAGGATCTGAACGAACCGCTTGTCCGCCGCGCGGTGCTCGATTTCCTCGACTGCTGCCTCCACATTCTGGAAGGATACGAGCATGGATGCGCGCAGGCGCGAATCCCTATCCAGCCATTTCTCCGCAAGCCAATCATTGGTGGCACGGCAAATGGCAGCAGCCAGATAGGGGTCATAAAGGGCATGGGCGCCCGAGACGACGTTGAGGATAGCGTAGCGCAGGTCG
>Ga0180222_1003301_pt1 | contig 10636 bp, 8 predicted proteins | sample eDN5th37CKraftOP_FD_151336 | JGI IMG/M metagenome (GOLD analysis project Ga0180222, IMG submission 151336) | Enriched Organic Plus compost microbial communities from Emeryville, California, USA - eDNA 5th pass 37_C Kraft OP (version 2) (version 2) ... | reverse complement strand
GCGCACGCGTTCCTCCTCGGGGACGCGCGGCGTATCGGCGGTGATGATGGTGAGGATGACGTTATGCTCGTGCAGCACCTTGTTGTGCTTGAGATTGTGCAGGAGCGCGGTCGGCGCGAATTCCGGATCGCTGGTCAGGAACACCGCCGTGCCGGGGACGATATGGGGCGGCTTCTTCTCGAGGCTGCGGAACAAGGTGTCGAGCGGCACTTCGGTGCGCCGCGTCTTGTTGATCAGAATGCCGCTGCCGCGCCGCCAGGTCAGGATGATGAGCACCATCGTGGCCCCGAACAGGAGCGGCGCCCAGGCGCCTTCGAACAGCTTCAGAAAATTGGCCGAGAAGAAGGTGACGTCGACCACCGACAGCGGCGCGAGCAGGAGCGCCGTCTTCCATAGCGGCCATCGCCACAGCTTCCAGATCACGACAAAGGCGAGCACGCCATCGACCACCATGGTCGTGGCCACCGCGATGCCGTAGGCCGAAGCGAGCGCGCTCGAGGTACGGAACAGCCCGACCAGGAGCAGCACGCCGACGAGCAGCGAGATGGTCACGCGCGGAATGTAGATCTGCCCGGCATGCGCGGCCGAGGTGTGCAGGATGGTCAGGCGCGGCAGCAGGCCGAGCTGGATCGCCTGATGCACCAGCGAATAGGCGCCGGTAATGACCGCCTGGCTCGCGATCACGGTGGCGGCCGTCGCCAGCACCACCATCGGCAGCAGAAAGCCGTCCGGCACCAGTCGATAGAACGGGTTCTCGATCGCGGCCGGGTCGGCCAGCACTTTGGCGCCCTGCCCAAAATAGTTAATCAGCAGCGCCGGCAGCACCAGGCAGAGCCACGCGGTCTGGATCGGCTTGCGTCCGAAATGGCCGAGATCGGCATAGAGCGCCTCGCCCCCCGTGACTACGAGGAACACCGCGCCCAGCGTCACCAGGCCGATGGCGCCGTGATCGATGAGAAATTCGATCCCGTAGAGCGGATTGATCGCCGCCAATACGTGCGGATCGTCGCGCACATGCAGGGCGCCGGCGACCGCGATCCCCAGGAACCAGACCACCATGATCGGGCCGAACATGGCGGCGACCCGCGCCGTGCCGTGACTCTGCGCGGCGAACAGCGCGACCAGGATGAGAACCGTCAACGGCGCCACATATTCCCCGAAGGTCGGGCTGGCGAGCTTGAGCCCCTCCACCGCCGACAGCACCGAGATCGCGGGCGTGATCACGGAATCGCCGAGGAACATCGAGGCGCCGATCACGCCGACGATGAAGATGAAGGCGGTGCGGCGGCCGAGCGCGCGGGTCGCGAGCGCCGTGAGCGAAAGCGTGCCGCCTTCCCCGTTATTGTCGGCCCGCAGCAGCATCAGGACGTATTTCAGCGTCACCGTGATGATGAGCGCCCACAGGATGAGCGACAGCACGCCGAGCACGATTCCGCGGGTGACCCCGTGGCCTTCGCTGGCCGACATGGCGGCTTCGCGGAAGGCGTAGAGCGGGCTGGTACCGATGTCGCCGTAAACGACACCGACACTTCCCAGCGCCAAGGCCGCAAAACTCGGGGGTGCCTCGTGCCCGCTGGCAGCAGGGGCCTCGGCGGTGGTTTCCGCCACCTGCTTCACGCCATCATTCATTGCTTCGCGTTTCTTACGTCCGCCGGAAGGCCTGAAAGGCCGGCCTTATATCACCGGCCGGGCGGGGAGAATACCGGGCATTTTGGAAAAGCCGATTGACCTGGATCAGGGGGTGGTATGGCCCCCTGCCCCCGGCAGGACCCGGTCGGCTCGGTACGGCCGCGCTCGGCCCGCGATTCCCGGTGCGCGCCGCCGGCGCGCCCGGCGCGAAATGCAATTACGGCTTTAGATCGGGGGGGACCGGCGGCTCTTCCCGCATCAATGTAATCGTGACGCGGCGGTTCGGGGCCATCGAGGGGTCGTCCGGGAACAGGGGATCGGTATCGGCCTTGCCCGCGACCATGAAGATATGCCCCCCGGGCACGCCCTCCGCCGCCAGGATCTGGCGCACCGCATTGGCGCGGTCGGCGGACAGTTCCCACGGGCCGTAGCCGGGCTTGGGCGGGAGCGGGCTGGTCGCCGTGTGCCCGACGATCGAAATGCGGTAGGGCATGGCCTTGAGGGCCGGCGCGATCTTCTGCAGCAGCTTGCGGGTGCGCTCGTAAGGCTCCTTGAGGCCGTCCGGGAACATGGAGCGGCCATCCTGATCGACGATTTCGATGTTGAGCCCCTGCGGAGTCTCTTCCATCATGATGTTCTTGGACACCGCGGTGATCTCGGGCATGTCCTGCAAGGCCTGCCGCAGCGAGGCGGAGGCGAGCGCGAATTTGCGGTCTTCCTTGAAACGGGCGCCGTAGGTGCGCTTGCGCTCGTGCTCGTCCGGCGACGGCGTCGCCGAGGCTTCCGACGGATCGATATGAGCGGCGTTCTTGAGCTTCGGCCGCGTCGGCAGGCCGAGCACCTCGATGATGCCCGAATAGCGCACACGGTCCTGCACGCCGAAGGCATCGCGCATGGAGCCCGCCACCACCTGCAGCTTGGCCTGATCCTGGGTGGAGAAGGCGACCAGCATCACGAAAAAGCTGACCAGCAGGCCCATGAGGTCGGCGAAGGTCACGAACCAGCCGTGACCGCCGCCGTGACCCGCATCCTTACGCCTTGCCATGACCGTGCGTCCCCGCGTCCGCCGTTCAGGCGGGCACCGCCTCCGCTTCGTCGCCGGCGGCGGCCGCGCTCTCGCGATGCTTCTCGGGCAGGTAGGCGAGCAGCATCTCGCGCACCAAAGTGGGGCTCTTGGCTTCGCGGATCATGAGAATGCCGTCGATAATCAGCGTGCGATTGATCTCCTCGTCGACGAGCTTGAGGTGCAGCTTGTCGGCGATCGGCAGGCAGAACAGGTTGGCGAGCGCGGCGCCGTAGAAGGTGGCGAGCAGCGCGCCGGCCATGAACGGACCGAGCTTCGACGGGTCGGTCATGTTGGCGAACATCTGCACCATGCCGATCAGCGTGCCGATCATGCCGAAGGCCGGCGCACAGTCGCCGATGGCGCGGTAGATCTTCTGGCCTTCGTCGAGATGGGTGAGGAAGTTGTCGCGGTCGCGCTCGAGATTGTCGCGGATGAAGTTGGTGTCGTAGCCGTCGGCCACCAGCCGGATGCCCTTGGCCAGGAACGGATCCTCGACCTCGACCTTTTCCAGTCCGACCGGCCCCTGCTTGCGGCTGATCTCGGCGATGCTCGCCAGCTCGTCCACGAGTTCGCGCTGGGTCATGCGGCGCATCGTGAACGCGAATTTGGCGCCGAGCGGCAGGCCGTGCAGGATCGAGGCGAGCGGGAAGCGGATGAGCGTGGCGGCGAAGGAGCCGCCGAAAATCACGATGGCGGCATGTTCGCTGACGAACATGTGCAGGTCGCCGCCCATCAGGATGACCAGGCAGGTAACGCCGATGCCCACCAACAGGCCCAAACTGGTCGTGATATCCATGACTTACCCCACCAACGCCGGCGCCTTGCGGTACATCAAATCGTAGCCGTTTTCGGACCCTAGACTGGTGCTGTTAAGAGGCGGTAAAGGCTAACCGACAGTGAAACAAAAACCCCGCCGGCCCCGGTCGCAGCCCCGTGACCTGGACAGAAAATGCTGTAAAACACGCCCCAAATGACCGCCTCGAAACCCGGGGACGATCAAGAACCAAATTCCTTACGGAGGAGTGCAACTCATGCGCGAGATTGGCCATTTCATCGGCGGCAAGACCGTCGCCGGTGCTTCCGGGCGCTTCGGCGACGTGTTCGACCCCAATACCGGCGAGGTGCAGGCCAAGGTCGCGCTGGCGAAGCATTCCGAGGTCGAGCATGCGATCGCCAATGCGGCGGCCGCCCAGCCGGCCTGGGCCGCCACCAATCCGCAGCGGCGCGCCCGCGTGATGTTCAAGTTCCTCGAACTGGTGCAGAAGGAATACGACAGCCTGGCCAAGCTGCTCTCCTCCGAGCACGGCAAGACCATCGCCGACGCGCGCGGCGACATCCAGCGCGGGCTCGAAGTGGTCGAGTTCGCCTGCGGCGTGCCGCATCTGATGAAGGGCGAATACACCGGCGGCGCCGGCCCGGGCATCGACCTCTATTCCATGCGTCAGCCGCTCGGCGTGGTCGCGGGCATCACGCCGTTCAATTTCCCGGCCATGATCCCGCTGTGGAAGGCGGCCCCGGCGATCGCCTGCGGCAATGCCTTCATCCTGAAGCCGTCCGAGCGCGACCCGTCCGTGCCAATGCGCATCGCCGAACTGTTCATCGAGGCCGGTCTGCCGGCCGGCATCCTCAACGTCGTCAACGGCGACAAGGAAGCGGTCGATACCCTGCTCACCGATCCGCGCATCATGGCGATCGGCTTCGTCGGCTCGTCGTCGATCGCCGAATACATCTATGCCACCGGCTGCGCCAACGGGAAGCGCGTGCAGTGCTTCGGTGGCGCCAAGAACCACATGATCGTGATGCCGGACGCCGATATGGATCAGGCGGTCGATGCGCTGATCGGCGCCGGCTACGGCTCGGCCGGCGAGCGCTGCATGGCGATCTCGGTGGCGGTGCCGGTCGGCCAGAAGACCGCCGATGCGCTGGTCAAGAAACTGATCCCGCGCGTGGAAAGCCTGAAGATCGGGCCCTCGCACGATCCGAACGCCGACTACGGCCCGCTGGTGACCAAGGCCGCGCTCGACCGCGTGAAGGACTATGTCGATATCGGCGTCAAGGAAGGCGCCAAGCTCCTGGTCGACGGCCGCGGCTTCAAGATGCAGGGCTATGAGAACGGCAACTTCATGGGCGGCTGCCTGTTCGACGAGGTGACGCCGAACATGCGCATCTACAAGGAAGAGATTTTCGGCCCCGTTCTGTCGGTGGTGCGCGCGCACGACTACGAGGAAGCCGTGCGCCTGCCGTCCGAGCACGAATACGGCAACGGCGTCGCGATCTTCACGCGCGATGGCGATACCGCGCGCGACTTCGTCGATCGCGTGCAGGTCGGCATGGTGGGGGTGAACTTCGCCATTCCGGTGCCGCTCGCCTATCACACCTTCGGCGGCTGGAAGCGTTCCGGTTTCGGCGATTTGAACCAGCACGGACCGGATTCGATCCGCTTCTACACCAAGACCAAGACCGTGACGTCGCGCTGGCCGACCGGCACCAAGGAAGGCTCCGAGTTCGTCATCCCCACCATGAAGTGACGATCGGGCGCACGATGACGACAGTCAGAAGCGCCGCCGGCGTCCTCGCAATGCTTCTGCTCGCCGGCTGCGCCGGCGGGCAGTTCGGCATGGGCGGGCCGCCGGAAGCACCGCCCGCCCCGGCCGTGAACATGGCCGGGCACTGGATGCTGGCGACACCGGACGGGCCGGGTTGCGGCATGAATTTCGGCGGGGCGGCGGGCGCCAAGGAAGGCACCATCGCGCCGGAAGGCGGCTGCCCGGGCAATTTCTTCATGAGCCGGCATTGGTCGCTCGATAAGGGGACGCTCACGATCGCCGATCACGAGTACCGGCCGCTCGCTCAGCTCAAGCTCGCGAACGGCGGCTTCGGCGGCACGTCGACCGCCGGAGCGGCGGTGACGCTGGCGCGGTAGCGCCGCATCCAAACGGCCGGCGCGCCGGGCTCTCATCTGCCGTGTGTCATTGGTCGTGTGTCACGGCCGGGCTGGGTCCGCCTTAGGACGGGCGCGAAAGCCGGCATGTCCCGCCATCCCGATCCGTCGGCGCGGCGCCCTCCCCGGCGAGATCGCCGGGACAAACCCGGCAATGATCGACTATAGAGTCCCCGTCCTACGAGGGGTCTTCATGTCCGAATATCAGCTCTACTGCTTCGCCCAGTCCGGCAATGCCTATCGCGCCGCGCTGATGCTCAATCTGATCGGCGCCGACTGGGAGCCGGTCTGGGTGGATTTCTTCGCGGGCGGCGCCACGCGCAAGCCCGACTACCGCGCCGACGTCAATGAAATGGGCGAAGTGCCGGTCCTGGTGCATGGGGCCAAGAAACTCAGCCAATCGGGCGTGATCCTCACTTATCTCGCCCGCAAGTCGGGGCAGTACCTGCCCGCCGGCGAGGACGAGGAACTGGAAACGCTGCGCTGGATCATTTTCGACAATCAGAAGGTCAACGGCTTCCTGGGGCCCTATCGCTTTCTGAAGAATTTCGCGCCGGCGCCCGCCGACCCCGCCGTGCTCGCCTTCCTGAAGGGGCGCATTGACGGCAGTCTCGCCATCGTCAACAAGCGGCTGGAGACGTCGCCGTTCCTCGTGGGCGCGCGGCCGACCATCGCGGACGTTTCGATGTGCGGCTATCTGTACTATCCGGCCGAGGAATTCGGCTTCGACATCCGTAAGGACCATCCGGCGATCGCAAAGTTTCTCGATCGCATGCAGGCCTTGCCGGGCTGGAAGCATCCCTATCAGCTGATGCCCGGTTATCCGTTTGGGACGCAGGGGCTCATGCCCTAATGATCGTGATGATGAGCCCCGTGGCCGTGCGAATGGCCATGGTGGCCGTCATGATCGTGCGCGTGACCGTGATCGTGGCGATGGCCATGATCATGCGCGTGGCCGTGGTGATGATCGTGATGCCCATGCGCATGGGCGTGCCCTGAAGCATAAGCGCCGCCTTCCGGCTCGAACGGCCCCTCGATGCGCGTCACCTTGGCCCCCAGCGCCTTGAGCAGCGCCTCGACCGCGTCGTCGCGCCGGGCGCGAAGGCGGTTGGGCAGCACCTCGATTGCGACATGGCGGTCGCCGAGATGCCAGGCGAGCCGGGCCAGGGCCGGCAGATCGGATGCGCGCACCTCGATCAGAGGCTCCGGGGCAGCCACCACCTCCACCAGGCTGCCGTCGTCCAGTTCCAGCACATCATCGGCGCGCAGACGGGCCGGCCGCTCCAGGTCGATGTCGAGGACGAGGCCTTTGACGCCCGTCACGGTCACCTTCTCGCCGCTGCGCTGGGTGAAATCGAGGATAACGCTGTCGGCGATCGGGCGGCCATGACGGCGGGCGGGCTCGAGGACGCGGGTGGCGCGGGGCATAGGCGGTCTCAGGGCCGGGTCAGTTCAGCCGCGGCGGGCGGTCTTCGTCGGATTCCTCGCGCTGCTCGTGCGCGGCCGGCAGGAACGCGGTATCGGCCGGGCGGCCGGCGGCGGCGAAGGCGGCCCGCGCCCCGGCGGCTTGCCGCTCGTAGCGGCGATAGGACAGCCAGCCGAGCGGCAGGCAGGCGAGATACGCGACGGTGCCGATGGTGAGCACGATCCAGGGATAGCTGATCAGCAGCGCGAACAGCGCCACGACGACGACGAAGACCGGCAGCACCATCTCGGACGGCACGCGCTTGCCGACCCGCTTGCCCGAGAACACCGGCAGCCGCGACACCATCAAGAGCGCGATCAGCAGGGTGTAAAAGAACGTCGCCCAGACCGTCACCAAGCCGGTGGGCGCGCCGAGGAAGCCGAGATAGATCGGCAGCAACACGGTGATGGCGCCGGCCGGCGCCGGAATGCCCGTGAAGAAATTGTCCGCCCAGGCCGGCTTGTTCGGGTCGTCGATCATCACATTGAAGCGCGCGAGCCGAAGCCCGGCGCAGATCGCGAACACCAGGGCCACGATCCAACCGGCCGACTTGAGTTCGTGCAGCCCCCAGAAATAGAGGATCAAGGCCGGCGCCACGCCGAAATTCACGAAGTCGGCCAGGCTGTCGAGCTCGGCGCCGAACCGCGACGTGCCCTTGAGCATGCGCGCGACGCGCCCGTCGATGCCGTCGAGCAGCGCCGCGAACACGATCGCCGCCAGCGCCCATTCGAGCTTGGCCTCGATGGCGAGCCGGATCGACGTCAGTCCCGCGCAGAGCGCGAGCAGCGTGATCAGATTGGGCAACAGCGTGCGCACCGGGATCGCCTTGAAACGGCGTTGCCGGGGCGGAGGCGCGGGGTCGAAGGGCGGAAAGACCATGCCGTCACTATAGGGATATACGCTGGAACGCGCCACTGCGGGGCGCATCAATCCCGCGTGCTCGTTAACATTGGCGCAGGCCGTCTCACCCGGCCCGGAACGAGCGGGTACTGTCGGGCGCGGCGAGATCGGCGAGCACGGTCTCGCCGGCCAGCGCGGTCTGCCCGACCGCCACCAGCGGCGAAGTTCCCTCGGGCAGATAGACGTCGAGGCGCGAGCCGAAGCGGATCATGCCGAAGCGCTCGCCCGCGCCGACCGGCTGGCCCTCGCGCACGAAGCAGACGATCCGGCGGGCGATCAGGCCGGCGATCTGCACCACCGCGATGCGGGTATCGCCGGCGGCGATCACCAGCGAATTGCGCTCGTTGTCGACGCTCGCCTTGTCGAGGTCGGCGTTGAAGAACTTGCCCGGCCGGTAGGAGATCTTCTCGACGCGGCCGGCGACCGGGCTGCGGTTCACGTGACAGTCGAACACGCTCATGAAGATGGAAACGCGCGGCAGCGGGGTCGCGCCGAGTCCGAGTTCCTGCGGCGGCGCCGCGGTGGTGATCTGGCTGATGCGCCCGTCGGCCGGCGCTACCACCAGCCCCTCGCGCACCGGCGTCACCCGCGGCGGATCGCGGAAGAAGTAGATGCACCACAGCGTCAACACCGTCCCGATCCAGCCGAGCGGCGTCCACAGCCAGAACAGCACAAGACTGACGAGGGCGAAGGCGCCGATGAAGGGATAGCCTTCCGGCGTGATCGGGGTGATTTGCTGGCGGATCGAATTGGCGATGGACATGGGTGTTTTCTACTCCGCGGCGTCGGCGGACGCCACCGGCTCCGCCGGTGCGGCGAGCGCATCTTCCGCCACCGGTGGCGGATTGCGGTTGGGGGCCGCCTCCTCGTCGCCCGCGCGGGCGAGCTTTTCGCGCGCCTCCTCCGCCTCGCGCTGGCGGTTCCACATGCTGGCGTAAAGCCCGCGCGCCGCCAGCAATGCGTAATGCGTGCCGCGTTCGACGATCTCGCCGCGGTCGAGCACGATGATCTCGTCGGCGCCCACGATGGTGGAAAGCCGGTGCGCGATGACCAGCGTGGTGCGGCCTTTCGACACGCGCTCGAGCGCGTCCTGGATCTCTTTCTCAGTGTGGCTGTCGAGCGCGGAAGTCGCCTCGTCGAGCAGCAGGATCGGCGGCGCCTTGAGGATCGTGCGCGCGATCGCTACCCGCTGCTTCTCGCCGCCGGACAGCTTCAGGCCGCGCTCGCCCACTTCGGTTTCGTAGCCCTTGGGCGCGTGCCGGATGAAGGTGTCGATCTGCGCGAGCGAGGCGGCCTCTTCGACCTCGGCATCGCTCGCTTCCCAGCGGCCGTAGCGAATATTGTAGCGGATGGTGTCGTTGAACAGCACGGTGTCCTGCGGCACCATGCCGATCGCCTGCCGCAGCGACTTCTGCGTCACCCGGGCGATGTCCTGACCGTCGATCAGGATGCGCCCGCCGGCGAGATCGTAGAAGCGGAACAGGAGCCGCGAGATGGTCGACTTGCCGGCGCCGGAAGGCCCGACCACCGCGACCGTCTTGCCGGCCGGCACCTCGAAGCTGATGCCCTTGAGGATGCGGCGCGCCGGCTCATAGGCGAAGGCGACGTTCTCGAACCTGATCGTGCCGCTGGTGACCCGCAGCGGCGCGGCGTCGGGTACGTCGCTGACCTCCGGCGCGCGCGCCAGGATCGAAAACATGTTTTCGATGTCGATCACACCCTGCTTGATCTCGCGATAGACCATGCCCATGAAATTCAGCGGCTGGTAGAGCTGGATCATCATCGAATTGATCAGCACGAAATCGCCGACCGTCTTGACGCCGGACTTGATCTCGTAGGCGCACATCACCATGGCGGCGGCCAGGCCGAAGGTGAAGATGATCGCCTGCCCCGCATTGAGCACGGCCAGCGAGGTATAAGCCTTGACGCTGGCGTCCTCGTAGCGGGCCATGGCGCGGTCATAGCGGGCGGCCTCGCGCTCCTCGGCCGAGAAGTACTTCACCGTCTCGTAGTTTAGCAGCGAGTCGATCGCCTTCACATTGGCGTCGGTGTCGCTGTCGTTCATCTTGCGGCGGATGCCGATGCGCCATTCGGTGGCGTAATAGGTGAAGGTCATGTAGAGCCCGACGGTGACCAGGATCACCATCACGTAGCGCCAGTCGAACTGCCACATCAGCACGCCGACGATGAGCATCAATTCGATGATGGTCGGCGCGAGCTGGAGAATGACCATCCGCACGATGGTCTCGATGCCGTTGCGGCCCCGTTCGAGCACGCGCGTCAGCCCGCCGGTCTTGCGCTCGAGATGGAAGCGCAGCGACAGCTCGTGCATGTGGACGAAGGTGCGGTAGGCGATGCGCCGGACGGCATGCATCGCCACCTTGGCGAACAGCCCGTCGCGCAGCTGGGTCAGCGCGGCCATCAGGATGCGCATGCCGCCATAGGCGATCGTCATGGCGATGGGGGCGGCCAGCGCCCATACCATCCATTCCGACGAGGCCGCCGGCGCGCTGCCGGCCCCGACCAGCGCATCAGTCGCCCATTTGAAGGTGAAGGGGACCGCGATCGTGGCCAGCTTGGCGGCGAGCAGCAGGACCATCGCGCCCAGCACGCGCAGCTTCAGGTCGGCCCGGTC
>Ga0180222_1003300_pt1 | contig 10642 bp, 8 predicted proteins | sample eDN5th37CKraftOP_FD_151336 | JGI IMG/M metagenome (GOLD analysis project Ga0180222, IMG submission 151336) | Enriched Organic Plus compost microbial communities from Emeryville, California, USA - eDNA 5th pass 37_C Kraft OP (version 2) (version 2) ... | reverse complement strand
GGTCGGCCGTCGATCTTATCGTGCTGGGACACGTCGGCCACAGCAGGCTCGCCAATCTCCTGATCGGCAGCGTGGCGAAGCGCGTTGTGGAGGCGGTATCTTGTCCCGTCCTGATCGTGCATTAGACCTGGGCGTAAACGATGGGCGCGCGGATGAAGACATTGCTGACGGCCTCGGCTGTGCTCGTCCTCTGGGCGGTTCCGGCCATTGCATCGGACCCCGGGCGCGGCCGCCAGATCGCCCAGCAGCACTGTGCGGTCTGCCATTCCATCGCGCATGAGCGCGACAATGCGGTGATCGCGGATTCGCCTCCGTTCGAGGTGATCGGCCGCAAGCACGGCTTCGACGAGCCCGCGCTGGCGCTGGCCGTGCGCGGCCCCCATCCCAAGATGAATTTCGCGGTCAGCGGGCGCGACGCCGACGACATCGCGGCCTACATCGCGACGCTCGCGCGCTAGCCGCGTCGCGCGCCTCACCCCATGCGCTGATCGGTCGGCCCGGTCGGGCCCGGCGTTCGGCCTGCCAGCTCGTGGCCTGCGTCGGGCGCGAGCCGCATGAACACGAGCGCGGAGGCCGCGGAAATCGCGCCGACCAGCAGGAAGGCGGGCGGAAAGTCGGCGGCGCCGATGCCGGTGCCCTCCGAATGCCGCGTCGTGACTTCCACCGCCAGCGCGCCCACTGCCACGCCGGTCGCGATGGAGAGTTGCTGCGCCACGCTCACGAGCGAAGTCGCGCGGCTCATGCGACGCCGGTCGACGTCGGCATAGGCAATCGTGTTGATGCAGGTGAACTCGAGGGAGCGGAAGAAGCCGCCGACCACGAGCACGACGATGATGACCGCCACCGGAGTTGCTGGCGTGAAGGCGGCGCAAGCCGCCAGAAAGGCGGCGCTGATGACGGCGTTGACGACCAGCGTGTTCCGGAAGCCGAAGCGGCTGAGGATACTCGGCACCACTGCCTTCATGCTCATGGCTCCGATGGCCGTCGAGAAGGTGATCAGACCCGACTGGAACGGCGTCATCCTGAAACCGAGCTGCAGCAGCAGGGGCAGCAGGAAGGGCAGGGCGCCGACGCCCACGCGGAACATGAATCCGCCGAGCACGCTGGCGCTGAACGTCGGCAGTAAGAACAGCGTCAGATCGAGCAGCGGCGTCGCGGTCCGTCGCGAGTGGATGAGGTAGCCGACGCCCGCCAGCATGCCGATCGCGAGCATGGCGAGCACGAATTCCACGGGGAGATATCCGATGCCGATGCTGGTCGCGCCGAAGGCGAGGCCGCCGATCCCGAGACCTGCCAGCACGAAGCCGACGAAATCGAACGGCACCCGTTCCTCGCCGCGGATGTCGGGAATGTACCTCGTCGCCAGCACGATCCCGATCAGCCCCATCGGGATGTTGATGACGAAGATCCAGTGCCAGGAGAAATAGGTGGTGATGAAGCCGCCGACCGGCGGCCCGAGCATCGGTCCGATCAGTGCGGGCGTCGTCACCCAGACCATTACTTTGACGAGCTCGCGTTTGTCGAAGGACCTCAGCAGCACGAGCCGTCCGATCGGAGACATCATCGCGCCGCCGATGCCTTGCACGAAGCGCGCGACAACGAAGTCGTCGAGCGAATGGGCGATCGCACAGCCAAGCGAGCCGGTCATGAAGACGGCGATGGCGAGGCGGAACACGTTGCGTGCGCCGAAGCGGTCGGCCGTCCATCCGCTCGCCGGGATGAAGATCGCCAGCGCCAGGAGATAGGAGGTGATGGCGAGCTTGAGCGCCAAGGGATTGGTTTGAAGGTCGGTCGCGATCGCCGGCAGGGCCGTGGCGATGACGGTCGAGTCCATGTTCTCCATGAACAGGGCAACCGCGACGATCAGCGGCACGATGCGATGCATCAGCATGCGGGGAGATTCGCCTGGGTGGCCCCGGTGGAGCCCCGCTTCCGAAGGTCGTGATGCATGGCGGCACTCTAGTGCGGACCGGGCGGCGGACAAGACGCTGCGCCGCGGGCGTGCCCAGCAATCCGGAAGGCCCGGAAAACTGCCTTTTCCGCTAGGATTCCGGGCGACGGCATGCTAACGACCCTCGCCAACTCCGCACACGGGGCCCGAGTCGCTTACCGGCCATTGCGCCGGGGCCGGCTTTGCATACCCGAGCGGGACCTGTTCTGTCGCATTTTTGACGGCTAAACCGCCCGAAAAATGCGTGCTTAGGAGTTTGGCATGGCCGCATCTGCTAATGGCCCGTTTCCCGAGGCGCTGACCTTCGACGACGTGCTGCTCAAGCCGGGCCTGTCCGAAGTGTTGCCGTCCGAGGTGGACGTCCGCACCAGGGTTACCCGCGAGATCTCACTCAATATTCCGATTCTGGCATCGGCCATGGATACCGTCACGGAAGCCGCCATGGCCATCGCCATGGCCCAGTCCGGCGGTCTGGGCGTGATCCATCGCAACATGACCCCCGACGAGCAGGCGGCCCAGGTCCGCCAGGTGAAGAAATTCGAGTCCGGCATGGTGGTGAACCCGCTCACGATCACGCCCGACGCTTCGCTCGCCGATGCGCTCGAACTGATGAAGGCGCACCGCATTTCGGGCATCCCGGTGGTCGAGCACGCGATCCAGGGCACGCCCGGCAAGCTGGTCGGCATCCTGACCAACCGCGACGTGCGGTTCGCCACCGACCCCGAGCAGCGCGTCGCGGAGCTGATGACGAAGGAAAATCTCATCACGGTGCGCGAGGGCGTGAGCCAGAGCGAGGCCAAGCGGCTGCTGCATCAGCATCGCATCGAGAAGCTGCTGGTGGTCGACGACCGCTACCGCTGCGTCGGGCTGATCACCGTGAAGGACATCGAAAAGGCGGTGGCCAACCCGAACGCCTGCAAGGACGAGCAGGGACGTCTGCGCGTCGCCGCCGCGACCACGGTCGGCGACCGCGGATTCGAGCGTACCGAGCGGCTGATCGAGGCCGGCGTGGACCTCGTCGTGGTCGATACGGCGCATGGACATTCCAAGCACGTGCTCGACGCCGTGACGCGCATCAAACGGCTGTCGAACGCGGTGCAGGTCGTGGCCGGCAACGTGGCTACCACCGAGGGTGCGAAGGCGCTGATCGATTGCGGCGCCGACTCGATCAAGGTGGGCATCGGCCCGGGGTCGATCTGCACGACACGGATCGTGGCCGGCGTCGGGGTGCCGCAGCTCACAGCCATCCTCGACGCCGTCGAGATCGCGCATAAGTCGGACACGCCGGTGATCGCCGACGGCGGCGTGAAATATTCCGGAGATCTCGCCAAGGCGCTCGCCGCCGGCGCGTCCTGCGGCATGATCGGCTCGCTGTTGGCCGGCACCGACGAGACGCCGGGCGAGGTGTTTCTCTATCAGGGCCGTTCCTACAAGACCTATCGCGGGATGGGCTCGGTCACGGCGATGGCGCGCGGCTCGGCCGACCGCTACTTCCAGCAAGACATCAAGGATACCCTCAAGCTGGTGCCTGAGGGGATCGAGGGGCAGGTCCCATACAAGGGGGCGGCGGCCACCGTGCTGCACCAACTGGTGGGCGGCCTGCGCGCCGCCATGGGCTACGTGGGTGCGCGGACGATCCCCGACCTGCACAAGAAGGCGCAGTTCGTGCGTATCTCCAGCGCGGGCCTGCGCGAGAGCCACGTGCACGACGTCGTCATCACGCGTGAGAGTCCCAACTATCGCGTGTAGCCTATGACTTTCAGGCAGGTTCGTTATTATCGGTACTGCGGCTTCCCGGCCGCGGAGAATTGAAGGAAGTTGCGCGTTCCATGACTGCAAAGCTTATCGACGGCGTCGCCGTTTCGTCCGCGATCCGCGCCGAAATCACCGAGCGTGTCCAGGCCCTGGCCAAGAAAGGCGTGGTGCCAGGTCTCGCGGTCATCATGGTCGGCGCCAATCCGGCCTCCGCCGTCTATGTGCGCAACAAGATGCGCGCCTGCGAAGAGGTGGGCATCCGTTCGTTCCGCTACGACTTTCCAGAGGACGTGGCGCCCGCCAAGGTGCTGGACCTCATCAGAGAGCTCAACGCGCGCAAGGATACGCACGGCATCCTCGTCCAGCTCCCGCTGCCGCCGCATTTCTCGATCTCACAGATCCTGCAGACCATCTCCGCCGACAAGGACGTGGACGGCTTCCATCTCTACAACGTGGGAGGGCTCGTGGTCGGCGACACGGTGTTCCCGCCGTGCACGCCCTATGGCGTGATGAAGCTGCTCGAGCACGAGAACATCCCGCTCGAGGGCAAGAACGTCGTCGTGGTCGGCGCCAGCAACATCGTCGGCAAGCCGATGGCGCTGATGCTCATGCAGCGCGACGCGACCGTCTGCATCTGCCATGCCAAGACGCGCGACCTCGCGCAGTTCACCATCCTCGCCGACATCCTGGTGGTGGCGGCCGGCAAGCCGAACCTGATCCTGCCGCAGATGGTCAAGACGGGCGCGGTCGTGATCGACGTTGGCATCAACCGCCTGCCGTCCGGCAAGCTCGTCGGCGACACCGATTTCGAAGGGCTGCTTGAGAAAGCCTCCTACATCACGCCCGTGCCGGGCGGTGTCGGGCCGATGACGGTGACCATGCTGCTCGCCAATACGCTGGCATCGGCCGAGCGCGCGGCCGGTCAGCGGCCCGCTCCGATCGGTACGACCGCCCAGCACGTCTCGAACCGCGACGTCGCCATCGCGGAGCAGGAGACCTGAGCCGCGCGGGCGGAGAGGCGCTGATGACTGATTTCGGCCGCCGCATCGTCCTGGCCTCGCGCCCTGCCGCCGAACCCGCGCCGGAGAATTTCCGCATTGAGGAAATGCCCATGCCGCTGCCCGGCGCCGGGGAGGTGTTGCTGCGCACGCTCTGGCTGTCGCTCGATCCCTACATGCGTGGTCGCATGAGCGACGCGCCGAGCTACGCCGCTCCGGTGCCGGTTGGCGGCGTGATGGAGGGCGGTACGGTCAGCGAGGTGATCGCCTCGAACAACGATGCATTCAGCGTCGGCGACATCGTCCTCGGCCACACCGGCTGGCAGACCCACGCGCTCTCCGGCGGCAAGGGGCTGCGTAAGCTCGACCCCAAGGCGGCGCCGGTCTCCTACGCCCTCGGCGTCCTCGGCATGCCGGGCATGACCGCCTACTTCGGCCTGTCGGAGATCGGCAAGCCGCAGGCAGGCGAGACGCTGGTCGTCGCCGCCGCCTCCGGCGCCGTCGGATCTGTGGTCGGACAAATCGCGAAGATCAAAGGTGCGCGCGCCGTCGGCATTGCGGGCGGTGCAGAGAAATGCCGATACGTAAGGGACGAGCTCGGCTTCGATGACTGCCTCGATCACCGCGCGCCGGACCTCGGCGAGCGGCTCAAGGCTGCGTGTCCGAACGGCATCGACGTCTATTTCGAGAACGTCGGGGGCAAGGTGTTCGAAGCGGTGTTTCCGCTGCTCAACGTACACGCCCGCGTTCCGATCTGCGGCGTGATCGCGCACTACAACGCGTCGGGACCCGGTGAGGGCGTCAACTGGGTGCCGGCGCTGATGCGCGGCGTGCTCTCCAAGCGCATGACGCTGCGCGGCTTCCTTGTCGGCGATTTCTACCGACGCCATGCCGAGTTCATCGCGGAGATGGCGCCCTGGGTGCGGGACGGACGCGTGAAGTACCGCGAGCACATCATCGATGGACTGGAGAACGCGCCGCGCGGCCTGACCGGGCTGCTGCGCGGGGAGAACTTCGGCAAGACGCTGGTCCGCGTCGCAGCGGCTGCGGGCTGACCCGGCACCGGCGTTCAGTTCGACGCTGAAGTTGCGCTGCGCGGGCGGCTATGACGCCGCATGTCGCCTTGCACGGCAACGACTTGGCCGTCATGGTGTGCGCTCACGGAATCGAGGCGAGAAAGGCCCGAGAGATCTGATGTCGGCTGCTGCGATTCTTGCTCCGCTGTTCGTCCAGGTCGCCCTGACGTTCGTCCTGCTGTTCTGGATGGGCGGCTTGCGAGTTGGTTCCGTGCGCCGGCGCGAGACGCAGGTGAGGGACATCGCACTGCGCCAGGACAACTGGCCGCCGCGGGTGACTCAGGCGGGCAATGCCTTCGACAATCAGTTCCAGCTTCCCGTGCTGTTCTATGTGCTGGTCGTTCTGGCGTTGATCTTGCGCAAGGCCGATTTTCTGTTCGTCGCTATGTCTTGGGTGTTCGTGATGCTGCGGATCGTCCATGCGGCGATCCACATCGGCTCGAATGACATCGCGCAGCGGTTCGCGACCTACACAGCAGGCGCGCTGGTGCTGCTTGCGATGTGGATTGTTTTTGCACTGCAGTTATTGCTCAACATCTGATGACCCCATCCGCACGCATCGCCGCCGCCATCGAGGTGATGGCTGACATCGAGGCGCGTCGCCGCCCGGCGGTGGACGCGCTCAAGGATTGGGGCCTCGCGCACCGTTTCGCGGGCTCGGGCGACCGCGCCGCCATTGCAGGTCTCGTCTACGACGCCATGCGCCGGCGCAGCTCCGCCGCCTGGCTGATGGGCGAGGAGACGCCGCGCGCGATCGTCCTCGGTATACTCAGGCTCGAGCGCGCCTACGACACAGACGCCATCGCGGCGCTGTTCTCGGGTGAACGCTTCGCGCCCGCGCCCCTCGGCGAGGCCGAGCGCGACCGGCTCGCGCATGGATCGCTTGCGGAAGCGCCGGCGCATGTCGCCGGCGACTATCCTGAATGGCTCGACCCGCATCTCGTCCGCGTATTCGGCGAGCATCGCGCGGAGGAGGCGGCTGCGCTCGCACGACGCGCCCCGCTCGACCTGCGCGTCAACACGCTCAAGGCGACGCGCGATGCGGTCCTTGGCGAGCTCGCGCATCTCAATGCCGTTCCGACGCGATTCTCGCCGGTGGGGCTGCGCATCGATCTGTCTTTCACGGCCCGCAATCCGGCGATCCACGCCGAGCCCGCCTACATCAAGGGTCGCATCGAGGTGCAGGACGAGGGGTCGCAGATCGCTGCGCTGCTCAGCGGCGCCCGTGCCGGAGAGACGGTGATCGACCTGTGCGCCGGCGCCGGCGGCAAGACGCTGGCGCTGGCCGCCGCGATGGCCGGGAGCGGGGAACTCTACGCCACCGACCTCGACAAGCGGCGGCTCGCGCCGATCCACGAGCGGCTGGCGCGTGCGGGCGCGGCCAACGTCGAGGTGCGCACCCCGCGAAGCTTCGACGATACCCAGACGGTCGCCGATGTTGCCGGCCGCGCCGACCTCGTATTGATCGACGCGCCCTGCACCGGCACGGGCACCTGGCGGCGCAATCCGGACGCCAAGTGGCGCATGCGGCCCGGCGCGCTCGAACAGCGAACGAGGCAGCAGGGCGAGATCCTCGACCGCGCCGCCAGGCTCGTACGGCCGGGCGGACGCATCGCCTACGTTACCTGCTCGATCCTCGCCGAGGAGAATGCCGACCAGGTGACATCCTTCATGGCGCGCCATGCCGGGTTCGGCGAGACGCAGCCCGACCTGTCGGTACTCGGCGCCCAGGCGTCGGCGTTCGAGGAGGGCACCCGCGCCGGCCCCGGCCTCTTGATGACGCCGCGACGCACGGGGACGGACGGGTTTTTCGTGTGCATGCTACGCCGGGCAGCGGGCTGACGGGGCGTTGGCCCAGGACGCGTCCAACACCATTTACGGAAGTGTGAAACGGCGGGCATGCGCTTTTCCGGCGCCCTTGACCCGGCCGCCCATTGCCCCCAACAAGACCACATGCACGACAAGATTCTGATCGTCGACTTCGGCTCCCAGGTCACCCAGCTCATCGCACGGCGGGTGCGGGAGGAGGGGGTCTATTCCGAGATCGTCCCGTTCAGCCGGGCCGAGGAAGCGCTGGCGGCGATGAAGCCCAAGGCGGTCATCCTCTCCGGCGGCCCGGCCTCGGTGCATGAGAAGGGGGCCCCGGCCGCGCCCAAGGCCATCTACGAGGCCGGCATCCCCGTGCTCGGGATCTGCTACGGCGAGCAGGCCATGGCCCACCAGCTCGGCGGCAAGGTCGAGGGCGGCCACCACCGCGAGTTTGGCCGCAGCGAGGTCGAGGTGACCGCCCCCTGCGCGCTGTTCGACGGCGTCTGGCAGGTCGGCGAGAAATACCCCGTCTGGATGAGCCACGGCGACCGCGTCACCGAGCTGCCGGCGGGCTTCGCCGGCGTGGCGCGCGCGCCGAATGCGCCGATCGCGGTGATCGCCGACGAGAAGCGCAAGTTCTACGCCACGCAGTTCCACCTCGAGGTGGTGCACACGCCGCACGGCGCGGCGCTGATCCGCAACTTCGTGCGCAAGATCGCCGGCTGTCGCGGCGACTGGACCATGCGCGCCTTCAAGGACGAGGCGATCGAGAAGATTCGCGCGCAGGTCGGCAAGGGGAGGGTGATCTGCGGGCTGTCGGGTGGCGTCGACTCGGCGGTGGCCGCCGTGCTGATCCACGAGGCGATCGGCGATCAGCTCACCTGCGTGTTCGTCGACCACGGCCTGCTGCGGCTCGCCGAGGGCGAGAAGGTGGTGGCGCTGTTCCGTGGCGCCTACAACATTCCGCTCGTGCATGTTCAGGCGCAGGACGAGTTCCTCGGCGCGCTCGCCGGCGTGAGCGATCCCGAGGACAAGCGCAAGATCATCGGCAAGCTGTTCATCGACGTGTTCGAGCGCGAGGCCAAGACAATCGGCGGCGCGGAGTTCCTGGCGCAGGGCACGCTCTACCCCGACGTGATCGAGAGCGTCTCGTTCACGGGCGGCCCGTCGGTGACCATCAAGTCGCACCACAACGTCGGCGGCTTGCCCGAGCGCATGAACATGAAGCTCGTCGAGCCGCTGCGCGAACTGTTCAAGGACGAGGTGCGCGCGCTCGGGCGTGAGCTCGGTCTGCCGGAAGTGTTCGTGGGGCGCCATCCGTTTCCGGGTCCCGGCCTCGCGATCCGCTGTCCGGGCGAGATCACGCGTGAGAAGCTGGATATCCTGCGCTACGCCGACGAAATCTTCATCGAGGAGATCCGCCGCGCCGGGCTCTACGACGAGATCTGGCAGGCCTTCGCCGTGATCCTGCCGGTGAAGACGGTGGGCGTCATGGGCGATTTCCGCACCTACGACTATGTCGTGGGCCTGCGAGCGGTGACCTCGACCGACGGCATGACGGCGGACTTCTATCCGTTCGACGGAAAGTTCCTCGGCACGGTCGCGACGCGCATCATCAACGAGGTGAAGGGCGTCAACCGCGTGGTCTACGACGTGACCTCGAAGCCGCCCGGCACGATCGAGTGGGAATGATTCAGAGCCCGCCCAGGGTATCCGGCAGTATCCCGTAATTTCCACTTAACATATTGATATAAAAAGATAAACGTCGTTTGGCGTTCGGCGTCTATCGGCCCGCAAAGATCGGCGCCGACGGACCGCCTGACGGTGCACGATACCGTTGCCAAGTCCAACTCTCGCCGCTACCGTCACCATCCAGATGGCCGCTGACGGTATTTTTTTCGACATAAGTCATTGAAATATAGCGGATTATCGCGGATCGGCAGCCCAAACATGGCTGACGGTATTGCGGGTCGAGAGGCGTGCGGAGATGCTGACGGACGTGGCGCTTAAGAACTTGAAACCAAAGGAGAAACCGTACAAGGTCACCGACCGTGACGGTATGTATGTGCTGGTGAGCACGACGGGAACGGTGTCGTTCCGCCTGGACTACCGTCTGAACGGGCGGCGCGAGACCGTCGTGCTGGGCCGGTACGACAAAGCCGGCATCTCGCTCGCGCGAGCGCGGGAACTGTGCATCGACGCCAAGCGCATGATCCGGGAGGGGCGCTCGCCCGCCTTTGAAAAACAGCGCGCCAAGCGGCGCCTTCTCGAGGCGAAGAGCTTCGGCGAGTTCGGTGAGAAATGGCTGACCATGGCGCCGATGGCCGACAGCACGCGGTCCATGCGCCGGGCGATCTTCGAGCGCGAACTCCTGCCGGCCTGGCGCAAGCGGCTTCTCACGGAGATCACGCCGGACGACCTGCGGGCACATTGCGGTGCCATCGTCGACCGCGGCGCGCCGGCGACGGCGCTCCACGTCCGTGACATCGTCAAGCAGATCTACGGGTTTGCCATCCTCCACGGCGAGAAGGTCGCCAATCCGGCCGATGAGGTCGGCCCCTCGGCGATCGCTCATTTCACCCCGAGGGACCGCTCGCTGTCGCCGACCGAAATCAGGATCATGCTCAAGCAGCTTGAGAATGTCGCAACGCTGCCGACGATCCGTCTGGGTCTGAAGCTGATCCTGCTGACGATGGTGAGGAAGAGCGAGCTGCAGGACGCCGTGTGGGACGAGATCGATTTCGAGAATGCCGTCTGGACGATCCCGAAGGAGCGCATGAAGCGCTCGAAGCCGCACAACGTCTATCTTTCGCGCCAGGCGCTCGACATCTTCATCGCCCTCAAGACCTGTGCCGGCAATTCACGGTACGTCCTGCCATCGCGCTACGATGCCGATGCGCCGATGTCGCGGGCTACCTTCAATCGTGTCACCTATCTCGTCGTGGAGCAGGCGAAGAAGGAAGGGCTGCCGCTCGAGCCCTTCACCGTCCATGACCTGCGTCGGACGGGATCGACGCTGCTCAACGAGCTCGGCTTCAACAGCGACTGGATCG
>Ga0180222_1003297_pt1 | contig 10656 bp, 13 predicted proteins | sample eDN5th37CKraftOP_FD_151336 | JGI IMG/M metagenome (GOLD analysis project Ga0180222, IMG submission 151336) | Enriched Organic Plus compost microbial communities from Emeryville, California, USA - eDNA 5th pass 37_C Kraft OP (version 2) (version 2) ... | reverse complement strand
CGGCCATCCGCATGCTGCGCCACGACGAGGCCGCCCTGCCGGAAGGGCAGACGCGGCTGCTGGGCGTGCTGCGCCGGCACCTGCCGGTGACGGAGACGTTCCACGGCCGCGCCTTCTTCGTCCGCCTGCCCGATCCGGGCCGTCCGGGACGGTTGAAGCTCTATGTGACGCCGCTGTTCCTCGCGCTCATCCTGGTGGAATGCGCCGATGTGCTGTTCTCGCTGGAAAGCGTGCCCGCGATCCTCGCGATCACGCAGGAGCCCTATCTGGTCTACACCTCCAACATCTTCGCCGTGCTCGGCCTGCGCGCGCTCTATTTCGCGCTGGCCGCGATGGTGGCGCGCCTCGCCTGCCTGAAGCAGACGCTGGCGCTGATCCTGATCTTCATCGGCGGCAAGATCCTCTACCAGCAGTTGCTGGGCGGCCATGTTCCCCCGCTGCTGTCGCTGTGCGTGATCCTGGCGCTGCTGGCGGGCGGCGCGCTGCTTTCGTGGCGGGTCGCGCGGCGGGAGCGGCGGCGGCCTAATCCTCCAGCGCGATGGAAACGCGCAGCCCCTCCAGCGTCTCGTCCAGAATGATCTGGCAGGACAGGCGCGACGTTGCGTCGCGGTGGGAACTGGTGTCGAGCAGGTCGTTCTCATCCTCGCTCATCGGCGGGACCCGGTCGGCGAAGGCGGGGTCGACATGCACATGGCAGGTGGCGCAGGAACAGCAGCCGCCGCACAGCGCCAGCAATTCGTCTATGCCGGCATCGCGCAGCGCCTCCATCAGCGTGATGCCGGATGCGCCCTCGACCTGCTGTTCCGCGCCGTCGCGGGTGGTGACGATCAAGCTGGGCAAGGATATTTTCCTGAAAGGCGATGGAAAAAGGCGCGCCGGTCAGCCCGCCTCGAAATCGGGCTGGCGGTCGGGATGGGCGGCGGCGAAAGCGGGCAGGCGCGCGCATTCCTCCTCGATCCGCTCCAGCGCGCCATAAGGGCCGAGGTCCACGCCGAAACGGCGCGCATTGGCCAGTTGCGGCACGAGGCAGATATCCGCCAGCGTCGGCCCGTCGCCGAAGCAGAAGCCGCCGCCATCGCCGGGCAACAGCGCCAGCAATGCGTCGAAGCCGTCCTCTATGGTCCGCCGCGCCCAGGCCGGGCCGTCCTCCTTCCGCCCGGTCAGCGCGGCGATGCGTTTCAGGATCCTGAGATTCTGCACCGGGTGGATGTCGCACGCAATCGCCTGCGCGAAGGCGCGGATGCGCGCCTGCGCCGCCGCATCGCCCGGCGTCAGCAGCGGCTCCGGGCGGGTCGCGTCGAGATAGTCGCAGATCGCCAGTGACTGGGTGAGGACATGCCCGTCAATCTCCAGCACCGGCACCAGCCCCTGCGGGTTGAGCGCGAGGAAATCCTCGCCGCGCTGGTCGCCCGCGCGCAGGTGAACAGGTCGGCTCTCATAGTCCACGCCCTTGAGATTGAGCGCGATCCGCACCCGCCATGAGGCCGAGGAGCGGAAATAGCCATGGAGGACCGGGCGCGTCATGACGCGGGGGGGCCGGGTTCGAACATAGAGGTCATGCGCAAGCTTCCCTGTAGAGTTCCGGTTTTTCCTCCATCACGCGACCCGGATAGCAAAGCGCCGCCCACAGCGGATAGAGGGCGCGGCCGTTGCTGCGGGTCGTTGCTCCGTTGCTCCGTTGATCCGCCGTCATCGCCTCATCCTTCCGCTACGTCGCGTGCAAATGGTCGGTCATGCGCGCGCATCCTTCGAACTCCATATCACGGGAGCGCATGCTGACGACATTATCGACCTACGGCAAGATGCCACTCGCAGGCGACTCTCGCGGGATGCGGCGCATCCGATGTATCCGCACGGTTTCAACGAGGAGTTTCCTTCTGCGCCGGGACGCAATAAAGCAGACCTCTGACGGATCAGGCGCCCTTGAGCGGCGCGGCAGGATGGGAGGATGGTGCGTGGCGGGAACGAAGCGGGCGAAAGGCGCGGAGAAGGAGGGAAGCGGCAAGGCGGCAGTGGAAAAAGGCCCATCGCTGGCGGACCTCTATCGCCGCCCCGGCTTCCTGATCCGCCGCGCGCACCAGATATCGGTGTCGCTGTTCATGGAGGAGATCGGCGATCTGGGCGTGACCACCACCCAATATGGCGCGATGGTCGTGCTCAGCAAGCGGTCGGACCTCGATCAGGCGGGGCTGGCGACTTTGGTCGGCATCGACCGCTCCACCACGGCGCTGGTGGTGTCGAAGCTGGAGCAGTTCGGCTATCTCGTCCGACAGGACGATCCCGCCGACAAGCGCCGCAAGGTGCTGGCGCTGACCGACACCGGCTATGAGATATTGAAGCGCATCACCCCCCGCGCGCGCAAGGCGCAGAACCGCGCGCTCGAAGCGTTCGACAACAAGGAGGACGCGAAGAAGTTCATCGAGCTGCTGGAGCATTTCGTCGACACCTTCAACAGCGAGACGCGCGCGCCGATCTATTCCCGGCGGCAGGGATAAGCCCGCCGTCAGTCGAGCAGCAGGTGCATGCGCCCGGTGGCGATCGGCTTTTCCGGGTCGCCCTGCCAGCAGACGGCATCCGCGTTCACCACCCGCCGGCCGACGCGACTGAGGCGCGCGCGCATGGCTGTCGACCATCAGCCCGTCGCGCAGGAATCGGCGGAGATCAACAAGAAAAGGACAGGGCTTCGACATTGAAGCGAGGCGAGTGACTCGCTCAACAGCCCGAACGGTTTTCTAGGTCAGAAAATGGCTGAAAGCGGCCTCACCCAAAGCCGCCACCCCACACGTCATGCCAGCGCAGGCTGGCATCTCAGGAGGCCGCGCGCCACATGGCTTGCGACCCCAGTCCGCGCCGGCACGATGGCAAAACCTATCGTATCTCCCCCCGCTGCATCGCTTCGGCGCGCAGCTTCAGCGCCTGCGCGGTGTCGTTGAAGGCGCGGGTGACCCAGGGGCCGCAGAAGCGCATCACATGGATGCCGTTGGGGCCGGTGAACACGTCGGTCGAGCGATAGCGGCACCTGTCCGGGCCGAGCGGCTCGATGATCTGGTCCCGCCGCGCCGGATAGGGCCATTCCTCGCTATGGGGCAGTTCCCACGACAGCAGGCGGCCGGGCTCGAACGCGCAGACATATTCGCAATTGGGCGCGAGATTGCCCGGATTGGCGTAGTTCACCAGCCGCATATGCACCGGCGCGCCCATTTCCAGCGTCGATTGCGCCCAGACGCAGAAGGGATTCCATTCCCCGTAGCGCGGCAGGTCGGTCAATATGTCCCAGACCAGCATCGCGCCCGCTTCGATCTCGACCGGATCCGACGCCACGAGGGTGGCGGGATCATGGAGAGCGAACGGATCGTAAGAGGTCGACGACATGGGCATTCTCCTGTCTTTTCCGGTTATAAAGGCCGATTCTGTTACGCGAAACTGAATTATATAATCATATTTTTATCATTATGCGTAGAAAATCGGTTTGATAAATCCCATTCCCCCGATATCCTCCCCCGGAACGGAACCAGGGAACGGGCATGACCAAAGAAGAAGAGCTTTTCTCCGGCGGCGTCGCCGTCATCACCGGTGCGGGCGCGGGGATCGGCATGGGACTGGCGCGGCGCTGCGGCGCGATCGGCATGACCGTGGTCGTTACCGACATCGACGCGGCGCGCGCCGAGGCCGTCGCCGCCGATATCCGCGCGGCGGGCGGCAAGGCCGAGGCGATCCGCGTGGACGTGTCCCGGCCCGAAGCGCTCGACGTGCTGGCGCGGCAGGTGTTCGACCGGCACGGCGCGGTGCGGCTGCTCGTCAACAATGCGGGGATCGAGACGCTCGGCTATACGTGGGAAATCCCGGCCGCGCGCTGGGAGGCCACGCTCAACGTCAATATCCACGGCATCGTGCACGGCGTGCGCGCGTTCGTGCCGCACATGCTGCGCGCCGGGCAGGAGGCGTGGATCGCCAATCTCTCCTCCATCGGCGCGTTCGGGCAGATGCCGACCCAGACCGCCTATATCATGAGCAAGCACGCGATCCAGTCGTTCAGCGAATGCCTCTATCTGGAGATGCAGGTCGCGGGCGCGCCCATTCATGTGAGCGCGGTGGTGCCGGGGATGGTGAAGACCAGCATCTTCGACCCGGAAGCGGGCCAAGACAAGAAGGGTATGGGCGAACCGGAAAGCGCCGCGCGGCATCGCGCGACCATGGCGCATATGATGGCGGCCCATGGCATGGACCTGGACGAAGCCTGCCGGCGCTTCCTCGCGCGGATCGCTGTCGGGGAGTTCTGGGTGGACAGCCAGCCGGAGATGACCCGCCAGTCCCTTGACGCCCGCGCCGCTTTCCTGACCGAACAGGCCGCGCCCGCGCTCAACGAGACGACGCGGCAGCTGCTGGGATTGGGGTGAAGGCTCCTCCCTTCGCCACCCCGGCGCAGGCCGGGGTCGCAGGCCATGTCGCGCACCGCCTCCTGAGATGCCAGCCAGCGCTGGCATGACGAGATCTGGCCAAGGGCGGATTCAAGCGTTGAAGCAAATGAGTTCACGCGGAGACGCGGAGATAAATATCGCGAAACCTTGCTGCTCATGATGGCAGTTGGAGCCGAGGAGGCACGGACAGGAGAGCCTGCGGCTCGAACCCCTTCTCCGCGTCTACGCGTCTCCGCGTGACTATTATCTGCCTGACCGGCCGCTTCCGCTTCAGGCCGCAATCCGCCAACCCACCCCTCACGCCACAATGGCAGGATGCGCGATGCGCGGGTCGCCCAGCATCGCGCGGTAGGATGGCGGCGCGCGCCCGCCCGCCTCGGTAATGCCATAGCGCGGCGCGATTTCCGCCGAGATCAGCGTCTGGCCGTTCAGTTCCGCCAGCCCCGGATCGTCATGGATGGCGGCGAGCACCCGGCCGTTGAACTCCGGCGTTTCGGCGTCGGCCATGAATTTCTCATATTGCTCCGGATGCTCGGCCAGCGTCTGGCGGCTCCGCTCGGTCAGCAGCGGCCCCATCCACAGCGAGATGGCGGCGACGCCGGTGCCGCGCAGGTCCACGCCCATGTCGGCGGCGAACTTGTCCACCCCCGCCTTCTGCGCGCCATAGGCCGGGCCGTGCATGTAGCAGACCGAGCCGAAGGACGAGGTGAACGCCAGCAGCCCGCTGCCCGCCGGAACCATCATCCGCGCCGCATGCCAGCAGGCGAGATAGTGGGAGCGCAGCCCGACATCCAATATGTCGACCAGATCGGGCGATTTTTCCCAGAACGGGCCGGGCTTCACCAGATCGTCGTGCAGCGCCGCGACATTGTTGACGAGGATGTCGAGGCGGCCGCTTTCGTCCGCCACCCGCTCGAACAGCGCGGCGATCGCCGCCGCGTCGCGATGATCGACCTGCACCGCCCGGCCTTCGCCGCCCGCGGCATCGACCTGCGCGGCGGTCGCGCCGATCGTGCCGGGCAGCGGGGCCTCCCCTTCGCGCACGGTGCGCCCGGTCACATAGACCCGGTAGCCCTGCCCGCCCAGCGCGGCGGCGATGCCCCGGCCCGCGCCCCGGCTGGCGCCGGTGACGATCGCCACCGGACGGTCGCTACGTCCCATGATCCTCACCCCCTCAGGCGGCCGCGCTGGACTTGCGCTTGTCGAGCGTCACATGCATGCCGTTGCTGCGCTTGTGCCAGTCCGGCGCCTGCGCGCGCGGGTTGTAGAACTGCTTGTACCACAGGCGCACCTTGCCATAGGGCCCGTCGCTCGGCACCACCAGCGGGTTGATGCAGGCGCGCTTGTTCTGCCAGATCTCGACATCCTGCGCGAAGGCGAGGCGGCTGCCTTCCTGATATTCGCCCGCCGCCGCGCGCAGCTCTTCGGTGATCGGCGCGGAGCCATCGTTCACCTGCACCATCAGCCCGTGCCAGACACGGATCTTGCCGTCCTCGATCGGCGTATGGGTGATGAGGATGAACGACTTGAACGTCCCCTCCATCTCCGACTGGAGGATCGACGGGCCGGTATACCAGGTGTCGAGCGTCAGCACGTCCTCCGGGTTCTGCACCAGCGTGCGGTGCCCGGCGGCATAATATTGATGGACGATATGGTCCATGAACTCATTGGCGAAATAGACGAAATCCTTCGCGCCGTGGATCGGGATGAAATGGCCGTAGTCGGCCATATTGTCCACCACCTCTATCGGGTGGATGTCGAGATCGCCCATATAGTCGATCTTCCAGTTCACCCAGCCGGGCGCGTCCCAATGCCCGCCGAAATCGGGCAGCTCATAATCCGGCTCCAGCCCTTCGGGATCGTGCCACATCCAGATCGTGCCCGCGCGCTCGACCACCGGGAAGGTCTTGAGCTTCGCCGCCCTGGGGATGAAGTCGGAATAGGGGATATGGTCGCACTGCCCGTCCGGCCCGTAGCGCCAGCCGTGGAACGGGCAGCGGATCGATTCCCCCTGCACCTGCTCGCCGTCGCGCACGATATAGGAGGTGGTGTTCTTCGCCAGATGCGCGCCCATGTGCGGGCAATAGGCCTCCACCACATAGGCCTGGCCGCTTTCCCCGCGATACATCACCAGATCCTGGCCGAAATAGCGGATCGCCCTGGGGGTGGAGGTCGCCTCGCCGCTTTCGCCGATCATGAACCAGCCGCGCGGAAAATCAAATTCACCCAGACGATAATCCGAAGACCTAGCCATGTTCCATCCTCTCGTCATGCCCGGCAGCGCTGTCGCATCCTCTAGCATGGATGGACGGGCAGTGCCATAGGGGCAGCCATTAGCCGCATCATAAAACGCGCTTCATTTTACGCAAATAAATATGATTTTTGCAAGTTACTTGTTTATTGCGTTTATTAATGGCAAAAAATTCCGCGCATAGGGAAGAACGGGACAAGGAGGACAGGGTGCTGCTGAAGGACAAGGTGATACTCGTCAGCGGGGTCGGACCCGGCATGGGGCAGGCGCTCGCCCGAATCGCCGCGCGCGAAGGCGCCAGCGTGGTGCTGGGCGCGCGCAACGAGACCTTTCTGGCGCAGGTGCGGGACGAGATCGTCGGCGAAGGCGGCAAGGCGATCGCCTGCCCCTGCGACATATCGGATGCCGCCCGGTGCGAGGCGCTGGCGCAGGCGGCCGCCGACGCCTTCGGGGGACGCATCCACGGGCTGGTGAACAGCGCCTATCATCATGGCGACTGGACGTTCGTGGAGAACAGCGACCCTGTGGATTTCGCGCGGGCGTTCGACGTCAACTGCCTCGGCGCACTGCGGCTGACGCAGGCCTGCATCCCCTATCTGCGCGACGGCGGCGCGGTGGTGAACATATCCACCATGGCGACGGTGCGGCCCTTCGGCACACCGCACGGCATGGAAATGGGTTATGCGGTCGCCAAGGCCGGGCTCAACACGCTGGGCAAATATATGGCGGCGGATCTGGGCCGTCACGGCATCCGCGTCAACACCTGCCGCATGGGGTGGATCCACGGCGCGCCGGTGGAGGGGCATATCCAGTCGCAGGTCGATGCCGGGCTCGACCGCGACGAGGTGGTGCGGGCGATCACCGCCGACATCCCGATCGGCATCATCCCGCCGGAGGACGACTGCGCCCGCGCCGTGCTGATGCTGCTGTCCGATTACAGCCGCGTGGTGAGCGGGGCGACGCTGGACATAAACGGCGGCCACTGGATGACCCCCTAGGGTGGGTCGAGGTTCCGCTCATGCGGGCCTGCGAAGCGCGCTCTTCTGCGCTTCGGTGCTCACGGACCTTAAGTCCGCTGCGCTCCGATGCTCGAAGAGCACGCCTCTCGGCTCCACCTGAACGAAACCTCGACCCACCCTACGCCTTTTTCAGACCCCCGGCGCGCCGGGCATGCCGGTGTAATAGTGGCCGGTCAGCATGCCGCCATCGACCGCGATTTCCGCGCCGGCGAGGTAGGAGGCATCGTCGCTCGCCAGGAACAGCGTGGCGCGCGCGACCTCTTCCGGGCCGCCCACGCGTTGCAGCGGGATGTTGCCGAAGCGCTCGTTCACCTTTTCACGCGCCGCGCCCTCATAATTGGTCATTACCGTATCCACGCCGCCGGGGTGGACCGAATTGACGCGGATGCCGCGATGCCCCAGTTCCAGCGCGGCGACGCGCGTCAGCCCGCGCACGCCCCATTTGCTGGAGGAATAGGCGGCGAGGCCGTTGGCGCCCTTCATCCCGTCGACGGACGAGATGTTGACGATCGACCCCTTGCCCCGCGCGATCATCCCCGGCGCCACCGCCTTGATGCCGAGGAACTCGCCGGTCAGGTTGACGTCCAGCACGCGCCGATACTCCTCCAGCGAGGTGTCGAGCAGCGTGCGGAACAGCAGGATGCCCGCATTGTTCACCAATATGTCGACCGGGCCGAGATCGGCCTCGACCGCGCCGACGACCGCCGCCCAATCCGCCTCGCTCGACACGTCGTGGCGATAGAAGCGCGCGGCCTCGCCCAGCTCCGCCGCCAGCGCCGCGCCCGCATCCTCCAGCAGGTCGGTGATCGCGACCTTCGCGCCTTCCGCCGCGAACAGGCGACTGGTCGCCGCCCCCATGCCGCGCGCGCCACCCGTGATGATCGCCACCTTGCCCTTCAGCCTGTCCATATAGTCTCTTCCCGATGAATTGAACGCAGATTTTTTTCGATATAAATACGCATTTATCGAATATAAATTATCTTATTGCCTTTTATGCGTAGTTATATGAGATATGAGGCATAGGCAATCGAAAAGGGAAAGAGCGGATGCGTTTTGCGGGCAAATGCGCGGTCGTCACCGGCGCGGCTTCGGGCATCAGCCTCGCGGTCGCGCGACGGCTCGCCGCCGAGGGCGCGCTGCTGGTGCTGGGCGACCGCAACGAGGACGGCGTGCGCGAGGCTGCGCTGTGCGATCCCGAGGACATTGCCGCCGCCTTCGCCGTGGACGGCGACCGGACCGCGGGCTGACCGCCCGCATCCCCAATCGCACCGGAGGAATTCGAAGATGACGACCGCGACCGCCCAGCCCCTGCTTCTCGACCGCGAAGCGCTGCTCCATCAGGCGCGCGAGCGGGCGGGCCTGGAGGATTTCGGCGACCTGTGGTTCCTCGAACCGATGGATCGCCTGCTGGAGGAGTCCAATCGCGAGGGGCGGCTGACCGCGGCGGGCCATGCCGCGCAGACGGATAGCATCGTCCGGGGCCTCGTCAACCGGCTGCGCATGGTCGAGGATATCAAACGCCATCCCGAAATCCTCGAAGAGAGGGTGGAGGTCGCGGGCATTATCCTCGGCCTGCCGCGCACCGGCAGCACCATCTTCCAGCGCCTGCTCGCCAGCGCGCCGGGGATGACCGGTCTGCGCTGGTACGAGGCGCAGAATTTCGCGCCCTTTCCCGGCGAGCGGCGCGGCGACCCGGCGGAGCGGCGCGCCCATGCCCGGCGGACGATCGACGGCTGGCTGGCCCTCGCGCCCGAACTCGCGTCCATCCATCCGCTCGACCCCGACGCGCCGGATGAGGAGGTGATCGTGCTGGGGCAGATGTTCGTCAGCACCATGGTCGAGGCGATGAACTTCGTGCCGGGCTTCGCGCGCTGGCTCAACGATTATGACCAGAGCCGGGGGCATGAGGATCTCAAGACCATCCTGCGCTACCTGCAATGGCAGGATCCGTCGCGGCGGCGGCGGAAATGGATCCTCAAGAGCCCGTCCAACCTGCCCTATGCCGAGGTCGCGGCCAGCGCCTTTCCCGACGCGCTGCTGATCATGACGCATCGCGACCCGGTGCAGACGGTGCCCTCCTACGTCTCGATGCAGGCCGCACTCTACAAGCTGAGCGCGAGCGTGGACGACCGGGAGGTGGGCGGCTTCTGGTTCCCCCGGCTGGTCGACTGGATGCACAGGTTCGAGGCCGCGCGCGCGCGGATCGGCGAGGATCGCTTCATCGACATCGACTATCGCGAGGTCGGCCGCGCGCCGCTGGCGCAGGCAGAGCGGGTGCTGGCGCGCTTCGGCATTCCGGTCGATGGCGCGGTGGAGGAGGTGCTGAAGGAATTTCTCGCCGGCAACAAGCGCGAGCAGCGCCCGATGCACGACTATTCGCCGGAGCGCTTCGGCCTGAGCGAGGAAGCGATCCGCCGCGACTTCGCCACCTATCGCGCGCGCTATATCGGGGAATGAGGGGGACGCTTCAGGGACCTGTGTGGCGCCATCAATCCTCCCCTCCCCTTTAGGGGAGGGGACCGAGGGGTGGGGTGTATGCCGCTGGGCGCGAATGCCGATTTCCAGGGCGAGACCCCACCCCAACCCCTCCCCTAAAGGGGAGGGGCCTGATGTCGCATACTTCCCTCAGCCATTCCCGCCCGTCATCTCCCGCGCCGCGATATAGCCGAAGGTCATCGCCGGGCCGATCGTCACCCCAGCGCCGGGGTAGCTTTCCCCCATCGCCGAAGCCGCATTGTTGCCGACCGCATAGAGGCCGGGCAGCACGTTGCCTGCATCGTCCAGCACCTGCGCCCGCGCATTGGTGCGCAGGCCGCCATTGGTGCCGATATCGCCCGGATAGATCGGCATCGCGTAGAAAGGCCCCTCGGTCAGCGGGCGCAGGCAGGGGTTGGGGCCGTGGCGCGGGTCGCCGTACATCTTGTCATAGGCCGCCTCGCCGCGATGGAAATCCGGGTCCTCGCCCCGC
>Ga0180222_1003294_pt1 | contig 10662 bp, 14 predicted proteins | sample eDN5th37CKraftOP_FD_151336 | JGI IMG/M metagenome (GOLD analysis project Ga0180222, IMG submission 151336) | Enriched Organic Plus compost microbial communities from Emeryville, California, USA - eDNA 5th pass 37_C Kraft OP (version 2) (version 2) ... | reverse complement strand
ATTCACGGCTTCGCTGGGGCCTTGCTTTCCAAGCAGGGCGACCGCGGGGTGTTCATCACAACATCGCGGTTCACGAAAGGTGCCCGCGAAGAGGCCGAGCGGATCAACGCCCGCATTGAACTTATAGACGGCGCACGGCTGGCCGAGCTGTTGGTGCAGTATGGCATCGGCGTTCAGCCGGAGCAGTCGGTGACTCTCTACCGGCTGGACGAGGACTTCTTCGACACGCTGTAGGTTGCCCGCACAACTTCCGGTTTATAGGGCTAGATCAGCGACCACTATCGCGTGATCGGATAACTTCCCGTCGGAGACCTTGCCACGAACATGGTGAATGTGCTGCGCGCTTCTGATGCTTTCCCGCAATGGAGATGAAACCCAAATATAGTCAAGGCGAAAACCGTTGAAGTCTCTACCATCGCGCGTCGTGAACCATGTGTAATCTCTGGCCTTAGGGTTCAGATGACGCCAGGTGTCAATATACTTGCCGTCCATACGCAATATGCGGATGTTTTCTGAGAGCTTGAACGGGGTGCCCTTTGGAGTCTTGTCGATCTCATTCAGCCCCGTGTTGAGATCACCCATAATCACGACCTTTTCGTCCTTATGGGCCGTGGCATATCGTGTGACCTCGTACCACAGCAGTTCTTTACGCTTCTGGCCAGACATACCGCGGCCCTCGGAGTCGAACTTGTGATCCGGTGCTCCCGGAATATGGACACATAACACGCGCAAATCGAGGCTTGGAATATAGACGGACGCCCACCGCTCTTGGTCGTGCGTTATCTCTTCTTTCACGGCATCGAAGGGGATTTTCGATGCCAGCAGAACACTATTCACTTCTTTCTCGGGGCACGGCGTTTCGATGTGGTCGAATCCACTCGCTTCTAGAGCGTTTGTCAGCATCGCAAGATTACTAGATTTCACTTCGGTGAAAGCGAGAATCTCGGGGGCCAAGAGGTCCACTTCTCGCATCATTTGCGGCACCCGACTGCCGCCTCCGCTCTGGATGTTCCAGGTCAAAAATCGTGTTTCACCGTCAGCCTTCGTCATCGTTGCTCCCCCGCCCTGATCGGTCATGTCGTGTTGGTCGACAGAGGCTAGCAAAGGGCCATGACATCAGCGGCATGTAAAGCGACGCGACGATGTCTGGCCGCGTTCGTCGCGCGTGTGCAGCACAGGCAAGCGTCGGCCACTCGCTGGGCGAGCGATTACAGCCCGTTGATGCGCCGTCTCAGCGGTGAGTTGGGGCTGAGCGGGCTCGGCGCAAAAGGGCGAGCCACGTTCGCGCCTGCGCGGATTCGCCGCTCGACGTCGAGCGGGCTGACGATGTGCCACTGCTGCCCGAGGGAATGACTCAAGACGTCGTGTGCGACGACGAGCGCAGCGAGCGCGTCGGGCTGATGCTGGCCTTGCTGCCATTGCACCGCAGCCCGCTCAAGCTCGGGCAGATGCCCCGCCATGCGCGTCGTGCCCGTCTCAAGCCCTTGCAGCAGCGCAGAGCTGCGCGCGATTGCGTCACCGCCGCCGCGACCGCTGCCCTTCGGCGGCCACGCAGTGACGCGCACCGGGTGAGTGAGCTTGTAGCGGCGCATAGCGTCTTTGACGACACGCTGATACGTCTCGCGCGCCGCGAAGCTCTCCACGGCGATCTCCGATGCGCCGACATCGACTGCCAGCTCGACAGCTGCGCGCGCCCACTGATCGCTCGTCATCGGCGCGCTGACGTCGGCGATCACGGCGACGACGCCGTCTCGGGTGAGCGACGCGGCGACGATGCCGCAGCTGTCACCGCTGCCGCTGTCGCTGGGATCGACGCCGACGACGGTCATGCTCGGCGCGCTCGGCGCAGCGGGCAGACGCCAGTTGTCGAGCCATTCGCGTTTGATCAGCCCGCCCTCGGGCGCGGTGGGCACACCTTCGTAGAGCGCGAACCATGCGCGCTCGCCCGATGTGCGCCGCGCAGCTGCGAAGTGATCGGCGGTGTAGCCGAGCGCGCTGGTCATCACCACACCCGGTCTGCGGTCCAACGCATCGGGGATGCCGGCCTCGGCTACTGCGGGAATGTTGGTGTGCCGCCAGACTTCGGGCTCGCTGTCGAGAAGATAACCGGCCAAGTCGGTTTCGGCCCATCTCGTCATGACGAGCAGCACGCTGCCACCGGGATGCAGCCGCGTCGCGAGAGTGCCACATCTTCGACGGCGTCGTCGACAAGGACCCGCGGATCAGCCCGTTGCGGATGGAGACCGAGGTGCTGCAGGCGCTGCCACCGACCACGATCTACGTCGGCAGCGAGGAGATCCTCCTGCCCGCCACCCTGCGACTGTACGAGCGGGCGGTCGACGTCGGCTCGCCGATCTCGGTGGTGATCGGCCGCGGCCAGTTCCACAACTGGCCGGTCTCGGGCCTGCCGATCAACTCCGCCGCGCCGCTGGTCCGCCGCGACATCTACCGCCAACTCGGCCTGCTGCCGGACTGATTTCGGCCGTTTCCCGTCATCGACGGTGGTTTCGGCGCAGCATGGAACCAGCACACAACTTGCCTTGGGGGGTGGGTTCCATGGCGAACCAGATGGTGGGTGCTCGACCGGCGATCGTCGAGTTCTTCGACGACGTCCTCTCCCCGCGCGACCGCATCGTGCTCGGTGTGATCACCGCGCTGATCGGCGTGTTCGGGGTCTGGTTCGTCGTCGACCACAACTCCGCGCAGACGCGGTACGGGATGTGCGTCGCCCAGGCCGTGGCCGACGCGGCCCGGCAGGGCGTCTCGGTCGACGACCTGCTCGGCACCGTCGGCTGCGCCGACCCGACCCGCTGAACGGCTGTACAGACGGGCCACGGCCCGGCACCTGGAGGTCATCAGGTGCCGGGCCGCACCTAGACGGTAAGCCATCGTGCCCGCGGAGGAATCCGGTGTTTCCCTACGTTTGGGTACGGACCGGCCAGGGCAGACCTCTGGGAGGTCTCGTCGGTTCAGAGTCGTAGCCGGCGGGGCCGCCTCGTGCAATCCCCGAGTCACTCTCTTAGTTGTAGTAACCTACGCGCCATGGCCAACGTCTGGATCCTCGGCGGCTACCAGAGCGACTTCTCCCGCAACATCACCCGGGAGGGCCGCGACTTCGCGGACCTGACCGCCGAGGTGGTCGACCGCACCCTGGCCGCCGCCAAGGTGGACGCCGACGACATCGAGGTCATCCACGTCGGCAACGCGTTCGGGGAACTGTTCGGCGGGCAGGGCCATCTCGGCGCGATGCCGGCCACCGTGCACGACGCCCTGTGGGACAAACCCGCGGCCCGCCACGAGGCCGCGTGCGCGTCCGGCAGCATCGCGGTGCTCTCGGCGCTGGCCGATCTGCGCTCCGGCAACTACCGCACCGCGCTGGTGCTCGGCGTCGAACTGGAGCGCACCGTGCCCGGCGACGTCGGCGCCGCCCACCTGGGCACCGCCGCGTGGATCGGCCACGAGGGCCAAGGTGTCACCCACATGTGGCCGTACATGTTCTCCCAGGTGCTGGACGCCTACGACGCGCGCTACGGCGTCGACCCCGCCCACCTGCAGGCCATCGCGCAGCTCAACTTCGCCAACGCCCGAAACAACCCCAACGCCCAGACCCGCGGCTGGACGGTGCCCGAGCCGATCACCGCCGACGACGTGAACAACCCCGTCGTCGCGGGCCGGATGCGCCGCTTCGACTGCAGCCAGATGACCGACGGCGGCGCCGGCGTCGTGCTGGTCACCGACGACTACCTGCGCCACCACCCGACCGCGCGGCCGCTGGCCCGCATCGCCGGGTGGGGTCACCGCACCGTCGGGCTCGGCCTGCGGCAGAAGCTGGACCGCGACGCCGACAACCCGTACCTGCTGCCGCATGTGCGCGGCGCCGTGCTCGACGCGTTCACCCGCGCCGGGGTGGGCCTCGACAGCCTCGACGGCTTCGAGGTGCACGACTGCTTCACCCCCAGTGAGTACGTCGCGATCGACCACATCGGCCTGACCGACCCGGGTGAGTCCTGGAAGGCGGTCGAGAGCGGCGACATCGAGATCGGCGGGCGGCTGCCGATCAACCCCAGCGGCGGCCTGATCGGCGGCGGCCATCCCGTCGGCGCCACCGGGGTGCGCATGCTGCTCGACGCCGCCAAACAGGTCAGCGGAACCGCAGGCGACTACCAGGTCGAGGGCGCGAAGACGTTCGGCACCTTGAACTTCGGCGGCAGCACCGCCACCACTGTCAGCTTCGTTGTCGGAAAGGACTGAGATGGGTACTGCGAACGTGGAGGTCGTCGGCAAGTTTCTGTCGACCCTGCCCGACGACGACGACCACCCCTACCGCACCGGGCCGTGGCAGCCGCAGAACACCGAGTACGACGCCGACGACCTGCAGGTGATCGAGGGCGAGATCCCCGCCGACCTCGACGGCGTCTACCTGCGCAACACGGAGAACCCGCTGCACCCGTCGCTGGCCTTCTATCATCCGTTCGACGGCGACGGCATGATCCACGCCGTCGGGTTCCGCGACGGAAAGGCGTTCTACCGCAACCGGTTCGTGCGTACCGACGGGTTCCTCGAGGAGCAGGAGGCCGGCGGCGCGCTGTGGCCGGGCTGCGCCGAGCCCGTCCAGCTGGCCAAGCGTGACTACGGCTGGGGCGCAAGGACTCTCATGAAGGACGCCTCCAGCACCGACGTGGTGGTGCACCGCGGTACCGCGCTCACCAGCTTCTGGCAGTGCGGCGACCTGTACCGGCTCAACCCGTACACCGCCGAGACCCTGGGCAAGGAGGACTTCAACGGCGGGTTCCCCTCGGACTGGGGCGTTTCGGCGCACCCCAAGGTCGACGAGCACACCGGTGAGCTGCTGTACTTCAGCTACTCCAAGCAGGCCCCGTACATGCGCTGGGGCGTGGTGGACGAGAACAACGACGTGGTGCACACCGCCGACGTCGAACTGCCCGGTCCGCGCCTGCCCCACGACATGGCGTTCACCGAGAACTACGTGATCTTCAACGACTTCCCGATGTTCTGGGACCCCAAGCTGTTGGAGGCCGACATCCACCTGCCGACCTTCCGCCCCGAGCTGCCGTCGCGTTTCGCGGTGGTGCCCCGGCGCGGCGGGGCCGGTGACGTCAAGTGGTTCGAGGCGGCGCCGACGTACGTGCTGCACTTCACCAACGCCTACGAGGACGGCGACGAGATCGTGCTCGACGGGTTCTTCGAGGACGACCCCACCCCCACCGACTCCGACGCCGACGACAAGTACATGAAGCTGTTCCGGTTCCTGGCCCTGGACCGGCTGCAGACCCGGCTGCACCGCTGGCGGTTCAACCTGAAGACCGGCGAGACCCGTGAGGAGCGGCTCAGCGACTCGATCAGCGAGTTCGGCATGGTCAACGGCGCCCACGGCGGCCGTGACTACCGCTACGTCTGGGCCGCCACCGGTCACCCGGGCTGGTTCCTGTTCAACGGCCTGATCCGCCACGACCTCAAGACCGGCGCCGAGGAGCGCTACCCGCTGGGCGACGGCGTCTACGGCAGCGAGACCGCGATGGCGCCGCGGGTCGGCTCGACCGGCGAGGACGACGGCTACGTGGTCACCATCGCCACCGACATGAACGCCGACGCCTCCTACGCCCTGGTGTTCGACGCCGCCCGCATCGCCGACGGCCCGGTGTGCAAGCTGGCTCTGCCCGAACGGGTTTCCAGCGGCACGCACTCGACGTGGGTGGCGGGCAGCGAGTTGCGCCGCTGGCGCACCGAGGACTCGGCGGCCGCCGCGATCGGCCTGTAGCCCCGGGTGAGCCAGCCGAACGCGGTCGCCCGCATGCTCGACGTGCTGGGCGACGAGTGGACGCTGCTGGTCATGCAACAGTCGCTGCTGGGGGCGACCCGGTTCGGCGAGTTCAAGTCACGGCTGCCGATCTCGAACTCGGTGCTGACCGCCCGGCTGCGCACCCTGACCGACGAGGGGCTGCTGCAGCGGCGTGAATACCACACCGCGCCTTCGCGGTTCGAGTACGTCGCCACCACGCGCGGCAGCAGCCTGTGGCCGGTGCTGGTGTCGATCTGGGAGTGGGAGCGGCGGTGGGTGCCCGAGCACGCCACCGCGTTGCCCGCCATGCGGCACCGCGACTGCGGCGCCGACTTCGCGCCGGTGGTGACGTGCCGCACCTGCGGTGAGGTGGTGCGCAGCGAGGAGGTCCTGCCGCAGTGGGGGCCCAGCGGGTCGTGGCAGCGGTCGGTGCCGTCGACGTCGACCCGCCGGCGCTCGGAATCCGCTGCGGCGGGCCTGTTCCCGCAGACCATGAGCGTGATGGGCAACCGCTGGGGGTTCGCACTGCTGGTGGCCGCGTTCGTCGGCATGACCCGGTTCACCGACTTCCAGCGCCAGTTGGGCGCCCCGCCCGGGTCGATCGCCGACCGGCTGTCGATCTTCGTCGGCAACGGGGTGCTCGTCGACGACGGCGGTCGCTACCGGTTGACCGAGAAGGGCCGCGCGCTGTTCCCGATCCTGCTGACCGCGCTGCAGTGGGCGCAGCGGTGGTATCCGTCCCCGGAGGGGCCCGCGGTGGTGCTCACCCACGTCGGCCCCGGGCACCGCTTCGACACCGTGCTGACCTGTGACCAGTGCCGGCGGCCGCTGCGCGGGACGGCCGTCTCGGTGGGCTGACCGGCACGAAAATTCTGTTAGCACTCTCTTGACCAGAGTGCTAACTTGGGAGCTGGACACAGTGATTAGCTGCCCGCCAGGGCGGCGGGCCTTGTCTGAAGTAGGAGGTGGATTGCTGTGCTCCGCTTTGATCCGTTCAGCGAACTCGATGCACTCGCCCGAGGGTTGCTCATGACCCAGACCGGATCAAACCGCTCCCCTCGGTTCATGCCGATGGATTTGTGCAAGGTCGACGACCACTACCTGTTGACCGCTGACCTGCCCGGTGTCGACCCCGGTTCGGTGGACGTCAGCGTGGACAACGGGATGCTGACCATCTCCGCTCACCGCACCGCCCGTTCCGATGACGACGGTGTGCAGTGGCTGGCCAACGAGCGCTTCTTCGGCACCTACCGCCGCCAGCTCGCACTCGGCGAAGGCATTGACGCGTCGAGGATTTCGGCCACCTACGAGAACGGCGTGCTGTCGGTGACGATCCCGCTGTCCGAACGCGCCAAGCCGCGCAAGATCGAGGTCGCCATCGGCGGCGGCCAGGAGCAGAAGTCCATCGAGGCCACCACCGTCGACGCCGGGTGACCCCCGGCGTCGACCCTCACGCGTACCGGTCCAGCCGGTAGCGCAGGTTGTTGCGCACCGCCGGCCACTCCACATCGAGGATCGAGTACACCACGGTGTCGCGGCGCGACCCGTCGGCCATCAGCTGGTGGCTGCGCAGGATCCCGTCCTGTTTGGCGCCCAGCCGCTCGATCGCCGCCCGGCTGGTGAGGTTCATGAAGTGGGTGCGGAATTCCACCGCGATACAACCCAATTGGTCGAACGCGTGGCCGAGCATCAGCAGCTTGGTCTCGGCGTTGACCCCGCTGCGCCGCGCCGACGCGACGTACCAGGTGTTCCCGATCTCCAGCCGGCGGTTCTTCGCGTCGACGTTCATGTAGCTCGACGAGCCGACCAGCGTGCCGTCGAGCCGTCGCACCACGAAGGTCAACCCGCGGTCGGGAGCCTGGGCGGCCAGCCGCCCGTCGACCCACGCCGTCACCTCGTCGGGTCCGGGAGCGGCGGTGAACCACAGCCGGCCCAGCTCGCCGTCGGCCGCGGCGGCCGCGATCTCCGGAAGATGTTCGCGGCGCAGCGGTTCCAGCCGCACCCAGCGCTGCCCGGTCAGCTCGACCGGTTCGACGAACCCGCTCACGTCCGCGCCGGCGACGCCCACGCCGCCACCATCGTCCACACCGACAACAGCACGGCGACCGCCGCCACCGCCGCACCGAGGTACAGCCCGTAGCCCGCCGACACCGGCGCGTACACGTAGAGCCGGTAGTACCACACCGCCAGTACCACCAGCAGCACCGAAACCGCCAGCGCCGCAGACGATGCCAGCCGCGGATACATGCCCTGCGCGGCCATCGCGCCCGCGACGATCAGCGCCGAGGCCAGCAGCACGAACAGCTGACCGACACCGAAACCGGGCGCGGGTCCCCGCAGCTCGCCGACCATCCCGCCGATCGCGGACACCCGGTTGGCGCCCTCGGTCAGCCACGGCAGCCAGGCGCTCACCGAGACGATCGCCCCGCACAGCACAACAAGCCATCCGGGACGAAATCGCGACATGCCCTGAGCCTATCGGGTGCCCACAACCGGGTTTCGTCTCTACTGTGGAGTGTCCGACACGAAAGGGCGGGTATGACCGAACTTCCAGAATGGGCGCGCCGGCTGGACCTGTCCCCGCATCCGGAGGGCGGCTGGTTCCGGGAGACCTGGCGCAGTGACCTCACCGTGCCGCAGTCCGCGCTGCCGCCGGACTACTCCGGGCCGCGCAGCGCAGGCACCGCGATCCTGTTCCTGCTCATGCCGGGCCAGCAGTCGGCCTGGCACACCGTGCGCAGCGCGGAGCTGTGGCTGTACCACTCGGGCAGCCCGCTGATCCTCGAGATCGGCGCCGAACAGCACACGGCCACAGAGCACCTCCTCGGCGCCGACATCCTGGCCGGCCAGCAGCCGCAGATCCTGGTGCCGCCGGGGCACTGGCAGCGGGCACGGCCCCGCGACGACGAGCCGACCCTGGTCAGCTGCGTGGTGGTGCCGGGCTTCGACTTCGCCGACTTCGCGCTGGCGGCACCTACCGAGTGAGCTCCTGCAGCGCGGCGGTCACCAGCGCCGCGTTGTCCGGCGCCGTCGACCCGTCCGGCAGCAGCAGCGTGTCCTCCATCCCGATGCGGGTCTGCACGTTGCGCAGGCCGGCGTGCCGCAGCAGCGGCCAGCAGCTCTCGTCGAGACCGTGCAGCAGGACCGGTGCCGGGGAGCCGGCGGCGCGCACGCGGGTGAGCAGGTCGTCGGCGGTGTCGACGTCCTCGTGCGCCTGCAGCTCGATCATCACCCGCATGCAGTGCCCGGCCACGTCCGAGCGCGCCCACGATTCGGCGGCCTCGGCGTGGAAGATGCCGACCTCGACGCCGAGACCGCGATCGAGCAGCAGCTTGGCCAGCTCCTCAGAGCCGGGTTCATGCCAGTTGACCGACGCGAAGTCGGGCAGCACGCTCCAGCGTTCGACAGCGCGCAGCCGCTCGGTCGCGTCGGGCAGCGCCCAGTAGCCGGTGGTCACCCCGAGCGGCAGCCCGGGCAGCGCCTGGCGGACGGCGGCGACGGCGGCGTCGACGATCTCCGGCTGCAGCGAGTCGACGCCCTCGGCGGTCTTCGGGTGCATGTGCACGGCCTGGGCACCGGCCTCGTGCGCGGCGACGGCGGCGGCCGCCAACTGCTCGGGGGTCACCGGAAGAGCCGGGTGCTGGTCGGGGGTGCGGGCTCCGTTGATGCAGGCCTTCACATAGGGCATACCGCAATCATCGCAGCGCTCAGCGGATCCGGCCTGTCCGCAGCTTCTCCAGCATGCGGCGGTCCTTCTTGGTGGGCCGGCCGGCGCCGCGCTCCCGCACCGCGACGGCGATGGTGTCGGCGAGCTCGGGTTTCGGGGTGCGGTCCAGGTAGCAGGTCGCGGCGTCGGCGGCGCCCACCCGCTTGTGGATCACCCGCACCACCTCGACGATCCGGGTGGTGTGCCCGACCCGGGCCCGCACCTCGTCACCGGGCGAGACCATGGTCGCCGGTTTGGCGGGCCGACCGTTGACCCGCACGTGCCCGCCGCGGCACGCCTCGGCGGCGTCGGGCCGCGTCTTGGCCAGCCGCACCGACCACAACCACCGGTCCACGCGGGTCGAATCCACGCGTTCCATCATGCCCGGCGCGGACCACAACCTTATCGTGACCTTATCTATGTCTTATTTTTCTTAGGATTTGTTGTACTGTGGGAGCACGGTACGACGGAAGGAAGCCGACATGCAGCAGGAACCGGCACGAATCGTCCTGGTCACCGACGGAACGTCGGGCATCGGCGCCGAAGTCGCGCAGCACCTCGCCGACGCCGACACGCACGTCGTGCGGGCCGGCTCCACGGTCGAGGCCTCCGCGATGATCGACAGCATCCACAGCCGCTTCGGGCGCCTGGACTCGTTGATCCTGACCGCGGGCAGCGACGTGTCCCAGGGTCTCGACCGCGACGCCGACCGGCGGCTCGCGCTGCGCGCCCTGCCGGTGATGCCCGAGGGTGGCCGCATCGTGTTCGCCACCACCCATCAGGCGCACTTCTTCCCGACCAAGGCCGTCCCGAAGGGCTACGCCGCCGTCGCGGCCAGCATGCGGGCCAACGAGACCGCCCTGTACACCATGCGCCCGGAGTTCCACCGGGCCGGCGTCCACTTCACCGTGGTGTCCGGCGACCTGCACGACACGAACTTCCCGGCGGCGGTGGTCAACGCGGTCAACACCGACAACCCGACCGGAATGGTCTACGTCGGGAGCGCCAACTTTCTTATGACGGCCTAGATGTTCTTCACGGGTAGGTTGTGAACGCGTAGGCGCTCGATTGGTGTCATTCCGCCGATGCCGGTGTGGGGTCGGTGGTGATTGTAGTGGTGCAGCCAGTGCTGGTAGGTTCCGGCGCGTTCGGCCTC
>Ga0180222_1003292_pt1 | contig 10666 bp, 9 predicted proteins | sample eDN5th37CKraftOP_FD_151336 | JGI IMG/M metagenome (GOLD analysis project Ga0180222, IMG submission 151336) | Enriched Organic Plus compost microbial communities from Emeryville, California, USA - eDNA 5th pass 37_C Kraft OP (version 2) (version 2) ... | reverse complement strand
GCCGGTGCGGCTGGCCATGTGGGCGCGCGTGTTCGCGCGCTTCCTGCCCTGGGTCGGCGTCAGCGCGGCCGCGCTGCTGATCACCGGCTTCGCCATGATCTTCATGCTGTTCGGCGGCATGGCGACGACGCCGATCTATGTGCATCTGATGCTCGGGCTCGGCATCGTGATGATGCTGATCTACCTGCACCTCGTGTTCGCGCCCTTCAAGCGGCTGCGCGACGCGGTCGAGCGCGGCGCCTTCCCGGAAGCCGGGAAGGCCCTGCATCAGATCCGCCTGCTGGTCGGCATCAACCTGATCATCGGCACCATCACCGTGATCGTCGGCGGCACCGGCCGCTACTGGTGAGGCTTCGCCTGTTCCGCGCGCTTGAGCTTGGCGATCGCCGCGCGGATCGGCGCGAACGGCCCGTATTTGTGCTGGCGCTCGCTGAACTTGTCGGCATAGGGGCCGTAGGCCGCGTCCACCGGCTTCAGGAGCAGATCGGGGAAGTCCTTGCTCAGATCCGCCTTGTGCGGGCGCGGCCGTGACAGCACATAGGCGGCCACGTCCCAGGCATCCGCGACGCTCAGCTGCGGGTTCAGATAGTCGGTGCCGTGCGGCATGTTGAAATGCACGAAATTGGCGAAGTTGGTGAGCCGCGCCATGCCGGCGCCGTCATTGAAACTGTCGGGGCCCCATAGCGGCGGCATCATGTAGCCGAGGTCGGTATTGGGCGCGCTGTTGCGGATGCCCGAGCCGTCGGTGTTGTGGCAGGCGACGCAGGCGCGCGCATAGACGCGCTCGCCGCGCTTGGGATCGGCGGCGCGCTCGAGCTCGCGCATATGGCCCGCGCCCATGCCCGGCAGTCGCTGTTCCGGCGCGACCCCGGTACCGAGGAATTTCACATAGGACACGATCGCCTGCATTTCCGGCGCATCGGCCGGCATCGGCCGACCGTTCATGCTGCGCGTCATGCAGGAATTGATGCGGTCCTCGATGCTGATCGGGGCGCCGATGCGCGCGCTGTATTGCGGGAAGTCGCCCCACAGGCCGAACAATGGCAGGCCGAATTTCTTGGTTCCGGCCTGCAGATGGCAATTGGTGCAGGCGAGATTATTGCCGGCATAGCGCTTGGAGGCATCCGCCACGTTGGGACCGATATAGGCATAGGTCGCGGTCACGAGATCGCGGCCTTCGCGCACCTGCATCCCATGCGCATCGCGCGGCAAGGCGCCGACCTCGGGCACGGTCCAGAAAGCCGGCTTCGACTGAGCCAAGGCCGGCGACGCGGCGACGCCGATCGCTCCGGCCAACAGGAAAGCCATTGAGGTAGGCAACAGACGCATGATCGCGACCCTTCTCGTTCCGCCGCACCCGCGTCCGCGGCGGATCATCTAACGTCGCGATCATGAACAGGCGGTAACGTCAGCCCGCCAGCGCCGCTTCCTGCTCGAAGCCCGCGATCGAGAACACGATGCGCTGGCGGCCGAGCCGCACATGCTGGAGTTCCCAGATCAATTCCTCAACGTCGCTGTTGGCGGCCTCGGCATCGAGCCGCGCCTGGCGGGCCTGCCGCAGCTCGTTTTCCATCGCTTGGCGATCGATCATGATGTCCGTCCCCATCCTGGGTTCGTTCGTAGTGTAGATGAATCGTTTTGTTCTGCAAATGTTCTTGATGCTCTCCACAACTTGGGATACTACTCTGAGTAGCCGGATAGGGGCAATGTATGGTCCAGCGCGTCACCACGGTGGCATTCGAGGGCATCGAGGCCCGCGCGGTCGATGTGCAGGTGCAGGTCGCCCCCGGCCTGCCCGCCTTCACCATCGTCGGCCTGCCCGACAAGGCCGTTTCGGAAGCCAAGGAGCGCGTGCGCGCCGCGCTGGTCGCTTCCGGCCTGGCGCTGCCGGCGCGGCGCATCACCGTCAATCTGGCCCCGGCCGACCTGCCCAAGGAGGGCAGCCATTACGACCTGCCGATCGCGCTCGGCCTGATGGCGGCGATCGGCGCCCTTCCGTCCGATGCGCTTGCGGGCTTCACCGTGCTGGGCGAACTGAGCCTCGACGGCTCGATCACCCCCGTGGCCGGCGTGCTGCCGGCCGCCATCGGCGCCAATGCGCGCGGACAGGGCCTCATTTGTCCGGAAGCCTGCGGGCCGGAGGCGGCCTGGGCGAGCCCCGAAATCGAGATCGTGGCGGCGCGGTCGCTCATCCAGCTCGCCAACCATTTCAAGGGCACGCAGGTGTTAGGGCGCCCGCAGCCCAAGATCCGCGAACTGGAGGGCGCCCCGCTCGATCTGTCCGACATCAAGGGGCAGGAGAGCGCCAAGCGCGCGCTCGAGGTGGCGGCCGCCGGCGGCCATAACCTGTTGATGGTCGGCCCGCCCGGTTCGGGCAAGTCGATGCTGGCGGCGCGCCTGCCCTCGATCCTGCCGCCGCTTTCGCCGGCCGAACTGCTGGAAGTGTCGATGATCGCGTCGATCGCCGGCGAGATCGAAGGCGGCGCGCTCACCAACCGGCGGCCGTTCCGCGCGCCGCACCATTCCGCCTCGATGCCGGCGCTGGTCGGCGGCGGCCTGCGGGCGCGGCCGGGCGAAATCTCGCTCGCGCATAACGGCGTTCTGTTCCTCGATGAATTGCCGGAATTCACGCCCCAGGTGCTCGACTCGCTGCGCCAGCCGCTCGAAACCGGCGAGGTGGCGATCGCCCGCGCCAATCACCGCATCACCTATCCGGCGCGCTTCATGCTGGTGGCGGCGATGAATCCGTGCCGCTGCGGCCATGCCAGCGATCCCGGCTTCGCCTGCCGGCGCGGTCCCAACAGCCGCTGCGCCGGCGACTATCAGGGCCGGCTGTCCGGCCCGCTCGTCGACCGCATCGACCTGCATATCGAAGTGCCGGCGGTGACCGCCGCCGACCTCATCCTGCCGCCGCCCACCGAAGGCAGCCGCGAGGTCGCCGCGCGCGTCGCGCGCGCCCGAGACATTCAGGCCGAACGCTACGCGGCGCTCGGTTTGCAACAGGTGCGCACCAATGGGCAGGCGAGCGGCGCGGCGCTGGAAGAAGTGGCGCGCGCGGACAATGCCGGTCTGGCGCTGCTGCGCGATGCCGCCGACGCCATGCGGCTGTCGGCGCGCGGCTATCACCGCGTACTGCGGGTCGCGCGCACGCTCGCCGACCTCGACGGCGCCGAGAAAGTGGGCCGCGTGCATCTGGCCGAGGCGCTGTCCTACCGCGCGCTCACCGACGAGATGCGCCGGGCGGCGTGAGCGCACGGCAACGACACCGTCCCGTGCCAGTTTTCGATCCGCGCAATGCTAACGGTCTCGTTAACGCCTCCTTCACCATAATCGCGCGAACGGCCCGCCCCCGATTACCGTTGAAAGGAATATCAAGATTGACCACGCCAAATGGTCTCCTGCGGCGGCGCGCGCCGCCGCGCGGACAATTTGGCCATGCGATCGGACACGAAGATCACCGAGGCTCCGCCTCCGACCAACGGAGAGCGCAACAAGGCGGCGCTGCTGCTGTTCGGGCGCGCCGTCATCGTCACCACGGCGGTCATCTGCGGCGCGCTCGGCTTCCTCGCCGGCATCGCCATCCAGCGCGACACCTATAACCCGCACGACTACGCCACCGGCGTCGGTGTGCTGTTCGCCACGGCCTGCGTGGTGATCGTCTTCCTGTTGAAGCGCAGGCGCAACCTGCGCGCCAAATTGCGCGCGCTGGAAGCGCGCATCGAAGAACTCACCGACAGCAATTGGGAACTGCGCGAGACGGAAGAACGCGCGCGCAGCCTGCTCGAGGCGCAAGGCGATCTGATCGTGCGGCGCGACGCGCAAGGCCGCGTCAGCTATGCCAACGAGGCCTTCTGCGCGCTCGCCGGCAGCAGCCGCGAGGCTTTGCTCGGACAGCCGGTCGCGCTGCCCGTGCTCGAACAGAGCGAGGCCACCGCGCTCGCCGACGGCACCCGCGTCTACGATCAACAGATCGCCCATGGCGCCGCCACCCGGTGGATCTCATGGCGCGACGTGGTCGTGCGCGGCGAGCAGGGCACCGAAGTTCAAAGCGTCGGACGCGACATCACCGACCGCGTCGAGGCCGAGCGCGCGCTGCAGACCGCGCGCGACCAGGCGGAAAGCGCCAACCGCGCCAAGTCGCGCTTCCTCGCGATGGTCAGTCACGAAGTGCGCACGCCGCTCAACGGCCTGCTCGGCATGGCCGACCTCTTGCTCGACACGCCGCTGTCGCCGGAACAGCTCACTTACGCCAAGGCGGCCAAGACTTCCGGCGAAACGCTGCTGTCGCTGATCGAGGAAGTTCTCGATTTCTCCAAGATCGAAGCCGGCAAGCTCGACCTCGAGGCGCGGCCCTTCACGCTGCACATGCTGGTCGAAGGAGCGGTCGAACTCATGGCGCCGCGCGCGCAGGCCAAGGGCATCGAGATCGCCTCCTTCGTCGACGAGCGGCTGCCGGTCGAGGTCGTGGGCGATGCCGCCCGCCTGCGGCAAGTGCTGCTCAATCTCGTCGGCAACGCCGTCAAGTTCACCGAGCACGGCGGCGTCGCGGTCATCGTCGAGCCGGGCCAGCGCGCGGGCGACATCTGTTTCCTGGTGCGCGACACCGGCATCGGGCTGGCCGCCGAAGACCAGGCGCGCGTGTTTCTCGATTTCGAACAGGCCGACACCTCGTCCACGCGCAAGTTCGGCGGCACCGGCCTCGGCCTCGCCATCTCCAAGCGGATCGTCGAGCGCATGGACGGCCACATCGCGGTCGAAAGCACGCTCGGCACCGGCGCGAGTTTCAGCTTCACCGTTCCGCTGCGCGCGGCGCCCGCGAGCGGAGCGCCCGGCTTCGCCGCCCCCGACCTGACCGGCCAGGCGGTGATGATCGTCGCGGCGGCTGAAATCGAGGCTTCGCTGCTGGCGCGGCGGCTCGGGCGCTGGGGCGCCAGGACCTGCGCGGCCATGGACGAGAACGTGGCTTTCGCGCTGCTGCCGGAACGCCGCTGGGACGCGCTGCTGGTCGATTACCCGCTCGCCGCCGCCATGATCGCGCGCGGCGATTTCGGCAAGCTCGACGTGCCTCGCCGCATCGCGCTGATCCGCCCGACCGAGCGGCACGAACTGCCGGCGCTGAAGGCGGCCGGCTTCAACGGCTATCTCATCAAGCCGGTGCGCGCCGCCTCGCTCGCCGCGCGGCTGTCGGTCAAGGACGCGTTCGAACAGGCGGTGGCGGAAGCCGCCGACGAAGCGGTCGCCGAGGCCAACGGCGCCGTCGCGGCCGAAAGCGGCCTCTCCATCCTGGTGGCCGAGGACAACCAGATCAACGCGCTGCTGGCGCGCGCCCTGCTGACGCGGCTCGGCCACCGGCCGACCATCACCGCGGACGGCGAAGCCGCGATCGAATCATGGCTCGCGGCGCGCGCCGCCGGCAGCCCCTACGACCTCGTGCTGATGGATATCCAGATGCCGGGCTTGGATGGGCTGCAGGCCACCCGGCGCATCCGCGCGCTGGAAGCGGAGGCCGCAACGGCGGCCGGACCGGGCCAGCGGCCGACCCGCATCATCGCGCTGACCGCCAATGCCTATGCCGAGGACCGCGAGGCGGCGCTTTCGGCCGGAATGGACGGCCTGCTGGTGAAACCGCTCGACCGCGAGCGGCTGCGCGACCTGCTCGAGGCCACCCCCCGTCCGGCCGCACCGCTTGCGGCCTAGCAGAACTTTCCGCAAACTGTCATAAATCCGTGTCCGGCCCATGCTTTTGGGGAGGCTGACGATCGGGATACCGATTCGCCGGCAGAGCACTACGTAGAATCCCTGCCTATTCGGCTGGAAAGGACCTGTAACTCCATGGCAAGCCGCATCAACCCGCCGCGCCGCCTGTTCGAGCGGTTCCGCCCGGGCTCTCCCGGCAACGGCGCTGGTGTTCCCGGTTTGATTTCAGCGCTCCAGGCCTATGGCGGCCTGCAGGCCTTCGGCGCGCGCGCGCACCGGCCGTCGCAAAGCCTCGGCCGGGTGGGCTCGCTCGAAGTGCGGCTGGCGCAGACCGCCGCCGAGGTGCGGCAGGCGCAGAAGCTGCGTTACCGGGTCTTCTATCAGGAAGGCTCCGCCATCCCCAATCCGGGCCGGCTGTTCGCCCGCCGCGACGTCGATGCCTATGACGCGATCTGCGACCACCTGCTGGTCTTCGACCATGCGGCGCGGGACGGCGTGCACAACCGCCCGGCCGTGGTCGGCACCTACCGGCTGCTGCGGCAGTCGCTGGCCGAGGATCACGGCGGCTTCTACACCGCCGGCGAATTCGCCATCGGCTCCCTGATCGCGCGCCATCCCCACCTGCAATTCCTCGAGCTCGGCCGCTCCTGCGTGCTCGAAGCCTATCGCAACAAGCGCACGGTCGAGCTGTTGTGGCACGGCATCCACGCCTACATCCTGCAGAACCGCTGCGACGTGATGATCGGCTGCGCCAGCCTCGACGGCACCGACCCGAGGCGGCTCGCCCTGCCTCTGTCGTTCCTGCATCACTACGCCGCCGCGCCCGACCTCTGGCGCGCGCGCGCGCTGCCCGAGCGCTATGTCGAAATGAACCGGATGTCGAAGGAATCGATCGATCCGAAGGAAGCGCTGCGGGCGCTGCCGCCGCTCATCAAGGGCTATCTGCGGCTGGGCGCCTATATCGGCGACGGCGCCGTGGTCGACCACGAATTCGGCACCACCGACGTCCTGGTCGTGCTGCCGGTGTCGGTGATCCAGAAGCGCTATTTCGAGCACTTCGACCTGAGCCGCCGGGCGGCGTAGGCGCCGCCGCGCGTATCGCGCGCAACGTCGCCACGCATTCAGCGTCATCATCCGCGAAAGCGGACGATCCAGTAATCACCGCCGCATCGATTTATTGCATCGCCTGCGTTTACTGGGTCCCCGCTTGCGCGGGGACGACAGACGGAGACCTACAACTTCCTGAGCGCCACTTCCTCGACCAGGTGGCTGGCGCCCTTCTTCAGGATGAGATCGGCGCGCTGGCGGGTCGGAATGATGTTCTCGTGCAGATTGACCAGATTGATGCGCGCCCAGATCGACGACGCGGTGGCGGTGGCTTCCGCGTCGGACAGGCTGGAATAGCGATGGAAGTATGATTTCGGATCGCGGAACGCGGTCTCCCGCAGGGCCAGGAAGCGATCGACATACCAGGACTTGAGCACGTCCTCGTCGGCGTCGAGATAGACCGAGAAATCGAAGAAGTCCGACACGAAGGGGATCGCCTTGCCGTCCTTGGGCAGGCGCCCGGTCTGCAGCACGTTGAGCCCCTCGACGATGAGAATGTCGGGCCGGTCCACCTCGACCCACAAATTGGGCGTGACGTCGTAGGTGAGGTGCGAATAGACCGGCGCGCGCACCGGCCGCCGCCCGGCTTTCACGTCGGTGAGAAAGCGCAGGAGCGCCGGCAGGTCGTAGCTCTCGGGAAAGCCCTTCTTCTCCATCAGGCCTTCGCGTTCGAGCACGGCGTTCGGATAGAGGAAGCCGTCGGTGGTGACGAGGTCGACCTTGGGCACGTTGGGCCAGCGCGCCAGCAGCGCCTGCAGCACGCGCGCGGTGGTCGACTTGCCGACCGCCACCGAGCCGGCGACGCCGATCACATAGGGCATCTTGGCGTCCTCGGTGCCGAGGAAGCGCTGTTGCGCGCGGAACAGCCGCTGCGTCGCCGCCACATACATCGACAACAGGCGCGACAGCGGCAGGTAAATGTCCTCGACTTCCGCGATGTCGAGGCGGTCGTGCAGCGAGCGCAGGCGCGTGACTTCTTCCGAGGCCAGCGTCATCGGCGTGTCCTCGCGCAAGGCCGCCCATTCGGCGCGCGAGAACGTGCGATAGGGTGAAAGATTGGCTTCTGCGCGCTGTTCCATGGAAAATTCCGGTCAGCCCCGCTTGCGCGCGGCCTTTTCCTCATGGCCCGACTGCGCCGTGCGCCGGCCCAGCTCCGCCTCGACCTCGGTCAGCGTGACGCCACGGGCCTCCAGCAGCACCATGAGATGATAGATAAGGTCGGCAGCCTCCGCGATCACGCGGCCCTTGTCGTTTTCGACCGCCGCCAGCGCGGTTTCGAAAGCCTCCTCGCCCATCTTCTTGGCGCAGTGGGCGACGCCCTTGTCGATCAGGCTGCGGGTATAGGATTCGGCGGCGCTCGCCTTGGCGCGCTCGCGCACCCGCAGTTCCAGGTCGGCCAGGGTGAATTGGGTCATCGGGAACGTCCTTTGCCGGGGGGGTCTTTAGCAGCTTTGCCATGCGACGGGGAGTCGCACGGGCGCTCGCCGCGCCGCCCGCCCGCGCCCGCAGGGGGAGGGTGAAAAGCTACGCATCCAGCCGCATCGGCAGCCCGGCCTTGGCCATGTATTCCTTGGCCTCGCGCACCGAGCGCTCGCCGAAATGGAAGATCGAGGCCGCCAGCACCGCGGTGGCGTGGCCGTCGCGGATGCCCTCGACCATGTGCTCGAGCGTGCCCACCCCGCCGGAGGCGATCACCGGCACGGTGATGGCGTCGGCAATGGCGCGCGTGAGCGGAATGTCGTAGCCCGCGCGCGTGCCGTCGCGGTCCATCGAGGTGAGCAGGATTTCGCCGGCCCCGAGCGAGACGACTTCCTTGGCATATTCGACCGCGTCGAGCCCGGTCGGCTTGCGGCCGCCATGGGTGAAGATTTCCCAGCGGTCGGGCGCGCCCGGCGGCGACACCTTCTTGGCGTCGATGGCGACCACGATGCACTGGTCGCCGAATTTCTCCGCCGCCTCCTTCACGAATTCGCGCCGCGCCACCGCCGCGGTGTTGATCGAGACCTTGTCGGCGCCGCAGGTGAGCAGCTTGCGGATGTCTTCGACGGTACGCACGCCGCCGCCCACGGTGAGCGGCATGAAACAGGCTTCCGCCGTTCTGGTGACCACGTCGTAGATGGTGTCGCGGTTTTCGTGGCTGGCCGTGATGTCGAGGAAAGTGAGCTCGTCGGCGCCGGCGGCGTCATAGGCGATCGCCGCCTCAACCGGATCGCCGGCGTCGACGAGATCGACGAATTTGACGCCCTTGACCACGCGGCCGTCTTTCACGTCGAGGCAGGGAATGACGCGGACTTTGAACATCTACGCCACCGCTCTCGCATCCCGGATCATCCGCAGCGCCTCCGCCGCATCGAGCCGTCCGTCATAGAGCGCGCGGCCGGCAATGGCGCCTTCGAGCTTCTTCGCACGCGGCTCCAGCATTGCCTTGATATCGTCGATCGAGGCGAGCCCGCCCGAAGCGATCACCGGAATCGAAATCGCATCGGCGAGCGCGATGGTGGCGTCCAGGTTCAGGCCCTTGAGCATGCCGTCGCGCGCGATGTCGGTGTAGATGATGGCGGCGACGCCGGCATCCTCGAAGCGGCGCGCGATGTCGAGCGCCGACAATTCGGACGCCTCGGCCCAGCCTTCCACCGCCACCTTGCCGTCGCGCGCGTCGAGCCCGACCGCCACGCGGCCGGGAAATTTCTGCGCGGCTTCCTTCACCAGCGCCGGATTGCGCACCGCCGCGGTGCCGATGATGACGCGCGTCACGCCCTTGGCGAGCCAGCCTTCCACCGTCGCCATGTCGCGCACGCCGCCGCCGAGCTGCACCGGAATGCCGATGCTCTCCAGGATGCGCTCCACCGCCGCCGCATTCACCGGCTTGCCGGCGAAGGCGCCGTCGAGATCGACGATGTGCAGATATTCGAAGCCTTGCGCCTCGAAGGCCTGCGCCTGCGCCGCCGGATCGCGATGAAACACGGTCGCGCGCGCCATGTCGCCCTGCTCGAGCCGCACGGCGAGGCCTTCCTTGAGATCGATGGCGGGGAAGAGGATCATCTGTTGTCTCTGACCAGTGCGGGGCACAGCGTGCTCCCCTCCCCCCGCGAAGCGGCGGGGAGGGGTCGGGGGTGGGGGGCCTTAGCTGTAGGAAGAGCCCCCCACCCCGACGCCTTCGGCGTCGACCCTCCCCGCCACGCGCAAGTGCGCGTGGGGGGAGGGAAAAGAACAGGCGCGTCGACGCACACCATCACGGCATCCATTTCAAAAAGTTCGCGATCAGCCTCAAGCCCAGGCGCTGGCTCTTTTCCGGGTGAAACTGCGTGCCGACCATGTTGTCGCGTCCGACGATCGCCGTGATCGGGCCGCCATAATCGGCCTCGGCGACCAGATCGGAACGCCGCGAGGTCTTCAGCTGATAGGAGTGCACGAAGTAGGCGTGCAGGCCGTCGGGCCCGAGCGGAATATCGTCGAGCAGCGGATGCGGCTGCACGATATTGAGCGTGTTCCAGCCCATATGCGGGATCTTCAGCGCCGGATCGCTCGGCGCGATGCGGTCCACCTCGCCCGCGATCCAGCCAAGGCCCGGGGTGACCTGATATTCGCGCCCGCGCTCGGCCATCAATTGCATGCCGACGCAGATGCCGAGGAATGGCCGTGCCCGTTGCAGCACGTTTTCGTTCAGCGCCTCGACCATGCCGTCGATGGCGTCGAGCCCGCGCCGGCAATCCGCGAAGGCGCCGACGCCCGGCAGCACCACGCGCGTGGCCGCCGCGACCACGGCGGGATCGCTGGTGACCACGATCGGCTCCTTCAGGCCGGCGTCACGCGCCGCGCGCTCGAACGCCTTGGCGGCCGAATGCAGATTGCCGGAGCCGTA
>Ga0180222_1003289_pt1 | contig 10670 bp, 8 predicted proteins | sample eDN5th37CKraftOP_FD_151336 | JGI IMG/M metagenome (GOLD analysis project Ga0180222, IMG submission 151336) | Enriched Organic Plus compost microbial communities from Emeryville, California, USA - eDNA 5th pass 37_C Kraft OP (version 2) (version 2) ... | reverse complement strand
TCTTGCCGGTGCCGGGCGAACCGACCAGCAGCGCGCCCTTGGGGATCTTGCCGCCGAGCCGGGCGAACTTGCCGGGGTCCTTCAGGAACTCGACGATCTCCTGCAATTCCTCGCGCGCCTCGTCGATGCCCGCGACATCGTCGAAGGTCACCCGCCCCTGCTTCTCGGTGAGCAGCTTCGCCTTGGACTTGCCGAAGCCCATCGCGCCGCCCGCGCCGCCGCCCTTCTGCATCTGGCGCAGCACGAAGAAGGCGACGCCGAGGATCAGCAGGAACGGCAGCGACTGGTAGAGCAGGATCATCCAGAAGCTGGGCTGCTCCTCCGCCTTGCCGCTATATTTGACGTTGTAGTCGTCCAGCAGCGTGGTGAGGCCGGGGTCGTTGACCGGAATGGTGGTGAATTTCTGGTTGTTGTTGAGCGTGCCGATAATGCGGTCCGGCCCGACGGAAACCTCCTTCACCTGCCCTTCCTGCACCTTGGTGCGGAAGTCGGAATAGGCGATGCCGGTCCCGGCCGTGGTCATGTTGCGGCTGTCCACCATCGACACGACCAGCAGCAACGCCGCGATCACGCCGACCCAGATCATCGTACTCTTCATCCAGGGATTGCCCTGAGGTTCCTTGTCGTCGTTCATCTCAACCTCTTCATCACCTCCCTAGATAGGTCATGGGCGGCAAATGACAATGCTTTCCTCGCGCCGGGAGGTGCCGGGCTCACGCTTTTCCCGATGCCTGCCGCATGCGGCGCGGCGGCGCCGGGCGCAGCGACCATAACGCGCCACCTGACAACAACCAGTTACCGATGCTCGCTTTTTCTCCGGCTCGCAGCCGGACAAGCGCCCGATCCAGCGTCTCGCCGCGCGGGGCGGCTCCGTCCGCTTCTGCCATGGCGAGCATGCGGGCGACAAGGCGGCGCTGCATTTCCGTCGGAAAATCCCAACGGTCGAGCGTGAAACCGCCCTTGCCGTCGGCGCGTATATGCGCGTCGGCAAGCTGGTCCGCCATCCATTCCAGCGCCTCGTCCGCATCGGCGCAGGCGGCCGCGCTGCGCGACACCGCGACCGGATCGATCCAGTCGACCGCCTCCAGCCGCTTGCGCAGCGCCGCCCGGTCGAAGCGCTCGTCGCTGTTGCTGGGATCCTGCGCATGCGGCAGGCGCTGCGCCTCCACGATCGCGGCAAGCTCCGCGCGACGCCAGCCGAGTAGCGGACGCACCACCACGCCGTTGCGCGCGCGGATCGCCGCCAGCCCGCCCACGCCCGATGACCGGTTGAGGCGCATCAGCACCGTCTCCCGCTGATCATCGGCATGATGGGCGGTGAGCAGCCACGCCAGCCCCTCGCTTTCCCGCCAGCTGTGCAGCAATGCATAGCGCGCGGCGCGTGCGGCGGCCTGCACGCTGCCGCCGATGGGGCGGCCGGGCGTCAGGATCGCATGGGCAATGCCTTGACCCCGGCACCATGCCGCCACCATCTCCGCCTCGGCCCGCGCGTCGGGCCGCAGGCCGTGATCGACGGTCGCGACCTGCACCTGCCCCGGAAAGGCACGCGCGGCCAGCCAGAGCAGGGCCATGCTGTCCGGCCCGCCGGACACAGCCACCGCAAGCCCCGCGCCTTTCGTCGCCCGCCCTTCCGTCAGCGCGTCAAGATCGTCCCGAAACCGCTCAAGCTGCGGTTCAGGCCGCGCATTTGGCACGCACGCGCCCCTTCTCCATCATCGAGCGGAGATCCGAGGTCAGCGTGGAGCCGTAGGAATCCTCAAGCTCCTTATAGACCTTGCACGCGTCGGAGGGCTTCTTGAGCTGGATCAGCGCCTCGCCCAGATAGGCGAGGCTCTGCGCGGCGCGGTCGCCATTGGGGCGCTTCTGATAGTTTTCGTAGAAGGCGACGGAGGCCAGCGCGGGCTTGCCGTCGTCCAGATAGGCGCGGCCCAGCAGGTTCTGCGCGCGGCTGCCGACCGAGGTGCTGCCATATTTCTCGACCGTGGTCTTGAGCTGCGCCTGCGCCTCGGGATAGAATTTCGCCTCCCACAGGCGATAGCCGTAGGTATAGGCGTCGTTCGCCGCGTTGCCGGTGCTGGGCTGCTCGATCGCCGCCACGGCGGTCTTGCGCGTGTCGCCGGCCACCGCCGCTGCCGCCGCCGGCTTGGCCGTTGCGGCCGGTGCCGGTGCGGGCTTGGCGGTGGCGGAGGCGGCAAGCGGCTGCGTCGCCGAAAGGGCGGGCGCGGGCGCGGCCGTCATCTCGGTCTTCATCTTGTCGATCCGCTCCTCAAGCTGGCGCAGCTTATAGCTGTTCTGCTCGACCTGCCCGGTGATGCTGGCCAATTGCCCTTCCAGCGAGGTCACGCGCGCCATCAGGTCGCTGACCGGCGTGGAGGACGGCACCGCCTCGCTGACCGTGGGCTGCGTCACGATATCCGGCTGCACCGGCACGCCCGCCGGGAACACCTTGCGCTGGACCGCCCGCATTTCCTTTTCGAGTCGATCCACCCGCGTTTCGACCGGCGTGCTGTCGGCCGCCCAGGCGGTGTTCAGCGCCGGCAGCGCGATCAGCGCGACAGAGGCGAGAGCGGTGATATTTTTGAGCGTATGACGCATTCCAGTCCCCGAGATGATTGCCTGCCAACCATAACCGGCACCGCATAAAAATAAAGGGCGACGATGCCTCCCGCCCCTGTTCCCGCCCTCATCGGCGGAAGACGGCGCGGCCCTATTCCGCGCCTTCGGCGTCGGCAGGCGCAGCCGGTTGCACGGAGGCGCCGCCGGCGGCCGATGCGGGCGCCGCCGGGCGCGGCGAAGCCGCGGCGCCGGTGCGCGCCGGGGCCGGCCGCGCGCCCTGCGGGGAAGCCGCCCCCGTCTGATCGGGCGCGGGCCGCGACAGCAGCGCCGCCGCGCTTATCGGCACGTCGGCGATGGTCTTTTCCGGCGCGCCCAGCGGCGGTACCGGCTTGCCGCCCACCGTCACGGCGATGGCGTCGGGCCGTCCGGTCAGGATCATCGGATTATTGGCCTCCGGGGGGACGGTATAGCTTTCGCCCTTGCCCATCTGCTTTTCGAACAGCCTTTCGCCCGACTGGTCGTAGATGCGCAGCCATACGTCGCTGGTCGCGGTCAGCACCACCGGACCGGCCGGGGTGGCGGGCGTTTCCACCGTCGGGCTGACCACCGGCGGCTGGGCCGCCGTCGCGCGATTGTTGAGGTCGGAAATCTCCTCGTCGGTGGAGGCGGTGAAGAACTGCGTGCGCCACACCCCGTAAGCGACCGCGAGCAGGATCGCGACGGCGGCGGCGACCCAGGCGAGCCAGCGCGGCGGGATGCGGGCGGGATCGATCGGCTCGAACGCCTCATAACGATCCACCTCGCCCAGCGCGCCCAGTTCCTCGCGCACGCCGCGCGCGATCTCAACCTCGTCCGCGCCCACCGCGCGCGCATAGGCCCGCGCGAAGCCGACGGCATAGGGCGTGCCCGGCAGGGCGCCGAAGTCGCTGCGTTCGATCGCATCGAGCTGGCGCTGGGCGATGCGCGTCACCTCGGCGACGTCGGCAAGAGACATGCCACGGGCTTCCCGCGCGCGGCGCAATAGGGTGCCGGGGCGATCGGCCGCCGCTTTTTCCTGCTGAACTTCGCCGTCCGGTATCTTTTCGTTCATTCTGTCGCCCCTGCTCAGGAGCCGCCCATGCGACCTGATGATGAGATGATGGCCCGATGGCCGAAACATTTTCTATCGATGATGAGGTGCGGTTCTTCCATGTCCTTGGCGGCAGTGTCAACGACAGCTTGCCTATGCCACATGTCATTTCGCCTTACTCTTCCGATTTTTTACACCCGGCGGAAGATAGAGGCCAGCAAACCCGCGCCTTCGCGATCAGTTCAGCTCGATACCGGAGGCTTCGGCGAAGGCGAGCAGGGATGCGCGCGGGTCCGCCGTCATGTCCCGCACCATCGCCGTCACATGATCGCGCAGGCCGGGCAGGTCGACGGAGCGGATCATCGCCTTGACCGGCCCGACCGAAGCCGGGGTGATCGACAGCCGCTTCACCCCCAACCCCACCAGCGCCATCGCCTCCAGCGTGCGCCCGCCCATCTCGCCGCACACGCCGACGGGCACCGACGCGCCCTCGCACGCCCGCACGATGCGCTGGATGAAGCGCAATATCGCAAGGCTCAGCCAGTCGTACCGCTCCGCCAGCTTGGGATGGGCGCGGTCGGCGGCGAACAGGAACTGGGTCAGGTCGTTGGTGCCGATCGACAGGAAATCGAGCTTCGGCAGCAATATGTCGAGCACCTCGGCCAGCGCGGGAACCTCCAGCATCGCGCCATAGCGGATCGCGGTGGGCAGCATCTTGCGCCGCTCGACCAGAAGCTGACGCTGCTGCTCGAAAATGGCGTGCGCCGCGTCGAATTCCCACGGCTCGGAAATCATCGGGAACATCACGTGCAGCGTGCGTCCGGCGGCGGCCTCCAGCAGAGCGCGCGCCTGCGCCTTCAGCAGGCCGTCCCGCTCCAGCGCGAGGCGCATCGCGCGCCAGCCCATGGCGGGGTTCTCTTCCTCTATCTCGTCGTCATTGCGCAGATAGGGCAGCGCCTTGTCGCCGCCGATGTCGACGGTGCGGAAGATGACCGGCCGGTCGCCCGCCGCCTCCATCACGTCGCGATAGAGGCGCTGCTGCTTCTCCCGCTGCGGCAGCGTCGCCGACACCAGGAACTGGAATTCGGTGCGGAACAGGCCGATGCCGTCCGCATTGGTGGCTTCGAGCGCCGCCACATCGTCGCGCAGGCCCGCATTGACCATCAGCTCGATCCGCGTGCCGTCCTTCGTCACCGGCGGCAGGTCGCGCATCGCGACGAAGGCAGCGCGGCGCTTCTGCGTCAGCGCCAGCCTGCTGTCGAACGCCTCCTCCATATCCGGCGAGGGACGAACGAACAGGCGGTTTTTCGCGACATCCATCAGGATGGTGTCGCCCTCGTTGATGAGGTGGCGCACATCCTTGACCCGGCCCAGCATCGGCACGCCCATCGCCCGCGCGACGATGGTGACATGGGCGGTGAGCGAGCCTTCCTCCAGGATCACCCCCTTCAGGCGGCGGCGGTCATATTCCAGCAGTTCGGCGGGCCCCAGATTGCGCGCGATCAGGATCGCATCCTGCCGCAGCCCCAGCTGCGCCGCCGTGCCGAGCTGGCCAGAGACGATGCGCAGCAGGCGGTTGGCGAGGTCCTCCAGATCATGCATGCGGTCGGCGAGCAGCGGGTCGTCTATCTGCCGCATGCGCATGCGGGTGCGCTGCTGCACCCTTTCTATCGCCGCCTCGGCGGTGAGGCCGCTGTCGATCGCTTCGTTGATCCGGCGCGACCAGCCTTCGTCATAGGCGAACATCTTGTAGGTTTCGATCACCTCCTGATGTTCGCCATCGACCCCGAACTCGGATGCGCCCGCCAGCTTGTCGATCTGCTCGCGCATCTTGGCGAAGGCCGAATAGACGCGCTGCCGCTCCGCCTCCGTATCCTCGGCAACGGTATGCTCGATGGTGATGCGCGGCTGGTGGAACACCGCCTGCCCGCGCGCCATGCCCATCACCAGTTGCAGGCCGGAGACGATCTGCGTCTGCGTGCCCGCCACCCGCACGTCGCCGGGGTGCTCGTCGACCAGCCCGGCATTGGTGATCAGCTCCGACAGCACCATGGCGACGGTCTGGAGCGCCTCGATCTCCACCTCCTCATAGCGGTGCGGTTCGAGATGCTGCACGGAAAGCACGCCCACCGCATCCTCGCGCCGGACGATCGGCACGCCCGCGAAGCTGTGGAAACGCTCCTCCCCCGTTTCGGGCTTGTAGGCGAAGTCGGGATGGGCGGCGGCCTCGTCCAGGTTGAGCGTCTCGACATTGCGGGCGATGGTGCCGACCAGCCCCTCGCCCGGCGCCATGCGGGTGACGTGCACGGCCTCCTGCTTCAGCCCGCGCGTGGCGTAGAGTTCCAGCATGCCTTCGCGCAACAGGTAGATGGAGCAGACCTCGCTCGACAATTCCTCGCCGATGATCTCGACCACCTTGTTGAGCTTCGCCTGCGCGCCGTTGCGGGACGCCATCACCTCATGAAGGCGGGTGAGTATCCGGCGGGCGGAAGCAACGGCGGTAGCGGGAGAATTGGCCATGCCCCACCGCTAACAGAAAGCCCCGCCCGCTGCCAAGCACTTGCGAAAAGGAAAACTGTACCCGATGTGGATCAGCTGACTTCGCCCTTCCACTTGGTCAGCGCGCGCACCAGCTTTTCGGAGCGGGGGATGAACTCGCCATTGTAGAGCGCATCCGCTTCCGCCGCGCGCGAGGACAGCGCCAGCGACAGCACCTTGCCCGCGCTTTCGTGGAATTCGCGGTGCAGGCGCCGCACCACCTGATAGGGCATGCCCGCGCGGGTCGCGGTGTCGATGGTCGGCCCGTGGATCCACTTGCCGAACGGGCATTGATCGTCGCGGCAGGCGGTGCGGGGATCGACATCGCTGCTGCCCATCGAAATGGCGGTGCGCAGCCGCAGCTTCCACATGCCATGCGCGCCGATCGCGTTGTTGATCTCTTGCGCCAGAGCCGGTTGTTTCATCGCTATTCTCCCACAGACGTTCCATCCCACTGGAACAGCGCGGCAGATAGGGAAACTCTTCTAAAAAGCGGTAAAGATCGGCGAACGCGGCAGGCGGTCAGCGCCCGCCGAGCGCCGCGTCCGCCTGCTCCAGCAGCTCGGCGATGATCTCCGCGACCGGCTGCTCCTTCGTCACCATGCCGACCGACTGCCCGGCCATGACCGAGCCGTTCTCGATATCGCCGTCGATCACCGCGCGGCGCAGCGCGCCCGCCCAGAAATGCTCGATCTCCAACTGGGCGGCGGCCATGTCGACCTTGCCGTCGTCCAGCATCTGCGCGACCTCGCGCTGCTTGGCGGTGAACGCCTCGGTCCCGGCATTCTTGAGCGCGCGCACCGGGATCACCGGCAGGCGCGGGTCGATCTGCACGCTGGCGATCGCGTCGCGGGCATTGCCGCGCAGGAACGCCTTCTTGAAATTGGGATGCGCGATGCTCTCGGTCGCGCAGACGAAGCGGGTGCCGAGTTGCACGCCCGCCGCGCCCATTTCGAGAAAGCTCGCGATCGCCTCGCCCCGGCCGATGCCGCCCGCGACGAAGATCGGCAGCTCATCGGCCAGCTCGGGCAGGATTTCCTGCGCCAGCACGCCGGTCGCGACCGGGCCGATATGGCCGCCCGCCTCCATGCCCTCGATGATCAGCGCATCGACGCCGGAGCGCATCAGCTTCTTCGCCAATGCCAGCTCGGGCAGGATTTCCTGCGCCAGCACGCCGGTCGCGACCGGGCCGATATGGCCGCCCGCCTCCATGCCCTCGATGATCAGCGCATCGACGCCGGAGCGCATCAGCTTCTTCGCCAGTGCCAGCGCGGGCGCGAAGCAGATGACCTTCGCGCCGCTTTCCTTGATCGCCTCGATGCTGCCCTTGGGCGGCAGGCCGCCGGCCAGCACGACATGGCCGACGCCATGCTTCGCGCACACCGCGATCAGGTCCATCAGTTGCGGATGCATGGTGATGAGGTTGACGCCGAAGGGCCTGCCCGTCAGCGCCTTCGTGCCCGCGATCTCGGCATCCAGCAATTCCGGGGTCATCGCCCCGCAGGCGATCAGGCCGAAGCCCCCCGCATTGCTGACCGCCGACACCAGATGCCGTTCCGACACCCAGCTCATCGCGCCGCAGAGGATCGCGACCTCGGATCCCAGCAGCGCGGTGCCGCGCGCCATCAGCTCCCGCAACCGAGCGCTCGCCATGCGTCAGGCGGCCTCTTCGGCGTCGAGGCCATAGGCGCTGTGCAGCACGCGCACGGCGAGTTCGGTCTCGTCCTCGTCGATCAGCACGCTCACCTTGATCTCGCTCGTCGCGACGGCGAGGATGTTGATGCCGCGCTCGGCCAGCGCCTTGAACATCGTCGCGGCGACGCCCGCATGGCTCTTCATGCCGACGCCGACGACGGACACCTTGGAAACCTTGGTGTCCGGGATGATGCGGTTGAAGCCGATGGTTTCCTTGTTCTTTTCAAGGATGTCGATGGAGCGGGCCAGATCCGCGCCGGGGACGGTGAAGGTCACGTCCGTCTCGCCCTTGTCGCGGCCGACATTCTGGATGATCATGTCGACATTGATGCTCGCCTCGGCCAGCGGGCCGAAGATGTGGGCGACGGCGCCGGGACGGTCCGGCACGCGGGTGACGGTGACCTTGGCCTCGTTCTTGTCGGCGGCGATGCCGGTGATGAGCTGACGTTCCATGTCGGAATCCTTCGCTATTTGAGCTTCCATTTCCTCTTCGCTGACGATCAGCGTGCCGGGCAGTTCCTCCTGCGTCGGGTCGTCGAAGGAGCTGAGCACCTGCACCCGCACCCCTTCCTTCATCGCCAGTTCGACCGAGCGGGTCTGCAACACCTTGGAGCCGACCGACGCCAGTTCCAGCATTTCCTCATAGGTCACCATGTCGAGCTTGCGCGCGCGGCTGACGATGCGCGGGTCGGTGGTGTAGACGCCGTTGACGTCGGTATAGATGTCGCAGCGGTCGGCCTTGACGGCGGCGGCGACGGCGACGGCGGAGGTATCCGACCCGCCCCGGCCCAGCGTCGAGACGCGGCCATTTTCCATCCGCCCCTGAAAGCCGGGGATGACGGCGACCTGTCCGGTGGACATCGCCTTCAGCAGTTCCTCTGTGTCGATGCTCTGGATGCGCGCCTTGGCGTGGGATTCGACCGTGTGGATCGGCATCTGCCAGCCCAGCCAGCTGCGCGCGTCGACGCCCATCGCCTTGAGCGTCATCGCCAGAAGGCCGCTCGTCACCTGCTCGCCGCTGGCGACGACCACGTCATATTCGGCCGGGTCGTAAAGCGGGCTCGCTTCCTTGCAGAAGCCGACGAGGCGGTCCGTCTCGCCCGCCATCGCGGAAACGACGACGGCGACCTCATTGCCCTGCTCGGCCACATGTTTGACGCGCGCGGCGACATTGCGAATCCGCTCCATCCCCGCCATCGAGGTTCCGCCGAATTTCATTACGATGCGCGCCATATTTGCTGCCCGACCTGTGTTTCGATAAAGGGAAGCGGCAGGCCGGTGACGACCTGACCGCGAAAACCGCGTCGCTATAGTGAGCAAGGACCGATATGGCAAGCAACGCCGCAACCACGATCAATCCCGAAGAAGCCCGGCATTTCGGGGCGATGGCCGCCGACTGGTGGAACCCGAAGGGATCGAGCGCGATGCTGCACAAGCTGAACCCGGCGCGGCTTTCCTACATCCGCGCGGCGATCGACCGGCACTGGGGGGGCGATCCCCATGCGATGAAGCCGCTGGCGGGCCGCCGCGCGCTCGATGTCGGCTGCGGCGCGGGGCTGCTGTGCGAGCCGCTCGCCCGGCTCGGCGCGGCGGTGACGGGTATCGACGCGGCGGCGGAAAATATCGCGGCGGCGCAGGGGCATGCGGAGCGGCAGGGCCTGGCGATAGACTATCGCGCGACCGGCATCGAATCACTCGGGGAACCGGGCGCGTTCGATCTCGTCACCTCGATGGAGGTGATCGAGCACGTCACCGATCCGGCGCTGTTCCTGCGCGGGTTGGCCGGGGCGCTCAAGCCGGGCGGGCTGATGATCCTCTCCACCCCGAATCGCACCGCCCTCTCCCGCCTGACGATGATCACGCTGGGCGAAGGGCTGGGGATGATCCCCAGGGGCACGCACGACTGGAGCCGGTTCCTGAAGCCGGAAGAGCTGACCGCACTGCTCGACGAGGCGGGGCTGGAGGTCACCGACAGACGAGGGATCGAATTCTCGCCCGGCCATGGCTTCCGCATCGGCGACAATGTCGGGTTGAACTATATCCTCTGCGCCCGGCACAAGGCCACGGACGCCGATCAGAGGCGATAGCCCGCCAGTTGCCGGCTCGCGATCACGCCGGTCATGCGGGTGCCGTTCACCTCCAGCCAGTCGGGCGTCAGGTCGATCAGCACCTCGCCGATCCATGTCCGCAAGCGGACGACGGTGAGACGGCCGGGCGCGGTGAAATCCAGCTCCGCCCGCGCGTCCGACCGGTCGGACTCCACCACATAGCGGCTTTCGCGATGGGCGAAATGCCAGCCTTCCTCTTCCGGCGCCCAGTGATTGGCGTCGACCACCCGCCGCAGCACATGGTCGGGGCCGGACAGGAACAGGCTGATGCGCAACGCGCCGACCCCGCTCGCGGGCAGCGAGAGGATGAGCGGCGCCTGGTCACCCGCCAGCACCGGCACGGACACATCATGCACCGGCACCGGCCCGCCCGCGCGCATCTGCGGCAGGACGGAACCGAAGGGCAGGTGCTGGCGATAGAAATCGGGATCGCGCAGCACCGGCCGCCTCAGCAGCAGGCCATATTGCTCCGCCGACAGCGGATGGCGGCGCAACAGCGCATAGCATTCGGGGCAGAGCAGCACCGTGGCGGGCGCTTCCCAGTCCGGCTCATCGGGGATCGGCAGCACCGCATAATGATAGACGGTGACGCCGCATCTGATGCATCCATAGCCGCACCGGTGCCGCACTTCGGCCTCGGCGTCTTCCGACAGCCCCGAAGCCTCGACAATATCCCGACCCGCCATGCCAGCCCCCCGATGCCA
>Ga0180222_1003287_pt1 | contig 10683 bp, 9 predicted proteins | sample eDN5th37CKraftOP_FD_151336 | JGI IMG/M metagenome (GOLD analysis project Ga0180222, IMG submission 151336) | Enriched Organic Plus compost microbial communities from Emeryville, California, USA - eDNA 5th pass 37_C Kraft OP (version 2) (version 2) ... | reverse complement strand
ACCGCAGACCCTGGTCGATGACCGCGGGTGCCGCGCGCCCAGTGGCTCGATCGTAAGCCGCCGCGTTTCGATTCAAGTCCGACATCATCGAACTCCCTAATGTTGTCGCCCAAACATCATCGCCACTTGCGCGTTCATGCGCAGATATGGCGAAGGTCTCGGTCAAGATACAGGGGATTGCAGTAAAAATACTCTGTCGCGAACGTCGCAGTTTGACCGTTCGACGCGCGGCTGAATGTCGCAAATTCTATAGGTTGCGCAAGACCGAAGCCGGCTTCTGCCCGAGGGCGGTGAAGGTTCCGGCCAACCCGAAGATCACGGTCACGGCGAGCGCCGCCATCGCCGCCCCGGCGGCGGGACCCGGCAGCCAGACGAAGGGCAGGTTCATGATCCTCGTCACGACAAGCCAGGCCGCGATCGATCCGGCGAGCACCCCGAACAGGCCGGTCACGAGGCCGAGCAGGGTATATTCGAGGGCATAGGCCGAAATCAGCCGGGCGCGGGTGGCACCGAGCGTCCGCAGGATGATCGCGTCGTAAACGCGATTGTGATGGCTCGCCGCCAGCGCGCCGGCCAGCACCAGGGCCGCCGCGATGAGGGTGATCAGGCTGGCGCCCCGGATCGCCATGACAAGATTTTCGACCACCGAGCCGACCGCCTGAATGGCGTCCTTGACCCGGACGCTGGTGATGGCGGGAAAGGCGGTCGCCAACGCGCGCAGGATCGTCGCGTCCTGTTGCGCCGTGGTGTCCCCGGCGAAGGTCAAAGTGGCGATATGGGTGTGCGGCGCGCCGCGGAAGGCGTTGGGCGAATAGACCAGCACGAAATTGATGCCGAGACTCTGCCAGTCGACGATGCGCAGATTGGCGATCCGCGCGGTGATGTTGCGGCCGAGCACGTTGACGGTGAGGCTGTCGCCGACCTTGAGGCCAAGACCCTCGGCGATACGCTTTTCCATCGAGAGCAGCGGCGGCCCCTGATAATCGGCCGGCCACCATTCGCCCTCGACCAGCCGCGATCCCGCCGGGACGGTGGCCGAATAGGTGACGCCGCGATCGCTCTGCAGCGCCCAGGCCGCCTGCGGGGTGGGCTTCAGCTCTTCGGCCTTGATGCCGTTGGCGGCGACGATCCGCCCGCGCAGCATCGGCTGGCGTTCGAGTGTCGCGCCGGGCGCGGTGTTGCGCATGAAGGCGTCGAACCGCGCGGCGTCGGCATTCTGGATGTCGACGAAGAAGAAAGCCGGGGAGCGCTCGGGCAACGCTTCCTGGAATTGCCGGCGCAGATTGCCGTCGATCTGCACCACGATGACCAGCACCGCGAGCCCGAGGCCGAGGGACAGGACGACCGACGGGGTCAGCGCGCCCGGCCGGTGGATGTTGGCGACCGCAAGCCGCAGCGTCGTGGTCTTCGCGCGCGGCAGCCGCGCCGCGATCGCCATGATCAGCAGCGCGATGAGGTAGAGCAGCAGAAAGGTCGCGGCCGCCGCGAAGACAAAGACCGTGGCGATCTTCTTGTCATAGGCGAGCAGGATCGAGAGCCCGGCAAGCGCAAGCGTCACCCCGGCGGCGGCGAGGAGATACGGCTTGCGCGGCAGCCCGAAGCGGCCAGACACCGCGTCGCGGAACAGGGCGGAGACCGGGATGTCATGCGCGCGTCCCAACGGCCAGAGCGCGAAGGCGAGCGCCGTCAGGAGGCCGAACATCGCGGCAAGACCGAGCTGGCCCCATTGCAGCGCCGGCTCCACCGGCAGCGGCAGCACCGATCCGAAACTCCAGGCGATGACGAAGGGCAGGACGGCGCCGATCACGAGGCCCGCCACGGTGCCGATGGCGGCGATTGCCATCACCTGCACCAGATAGATCGCGAAGACCCGTCCGCCGGTTGCGCCGAGCGACTTCATCGTCGCGATGGTGTCGCGGCGCTGCTGAAGATGACTGCGCACGGCATTGGCAACGCCGACGCCGCCCACCAGCAAGGCGGTCAGGCCGACCAGCGTGAGAAACTGGGTGAAGCGTTCGATGTTGCGCTCGAGTTGCGGCGAGGCATTGTCGCGCGAGCGGATCTCCCAGCCGGCATCGGGAAATTCCTTTTCCGCCGCCGAGATCATCGCCTTCACGGCATTGTCGCCTGCATCGTTTCCAACGAGCGCGACGCGGTAATGCCAGCGCACCAGGCTGCCGGGCTGCAACAATCCGGTCGCGCGCAGGGCATCGGTGCCGACAAGAAGCCGCGGGCCGAAGCCGATGCCGCCCGCAAGCTTGTCGGGTTCGCTGCGCAAGACCGCGCGGATCGCGATCGGCGCATTGCCGACCTGGAGGCGATCGCCGACCTTCAGATCAAGCCTCGTCAGGAGCGCGATGTCGACGGCCGCGCCGAACACGCCGTCACGCATGGCAAGCGCATCGGAGAGCGGCATGTCGGGTTCGAGCGCCGCGCTGCCGTAGAGCGGATAGGCATTGTCGACCGCCTTCACCTCGACCAGCGCCTGGCGATCGTCGGCGGTGCGCGCCATCGCCCGCAGCGTGGCGGCGTCGGAGACGCGGCCATAGCGCGCAAGCATCGCGCGCTCCTGCGCGTTCGCCTCGCGATGAAACAACGCGAACGCAACGTCGCCGCCGAGAATGGTACGGCCTTCGCGCGCCAGTCCCCCGGCGAGGCTTTCGGAGAACGAGCCGACGCCGGCAATCGCCATCACGCCAAGCGCGATGCAGAAGATCAGAACGTAAAACCCGCGAAGCCCACCGCGCAATTCGCGGGCCGCAAACCGCAGCGGCACCGACCAGCCCGTCGCGCGCGTTGGCGTTGCGAGGAGGCTCATGCGCCGGCCGCCTCGCGCAAGGCCTTCGGCAGTTCGGCCTTTTCGTCGTCCTTTTCGATGCGGCCGGAGCGCAGTCGCACGACGCGCTTGCAGCGGCGCGCCAGCGTCGCATCATGCGTGACGAGGATCAGCGTGGTGCCGCGCTCGACATGACCCTTGAACAACAGCTCGACGACCTGCGCGCCGGTCTTTTCGTCGAGATTGCCGGTCGGTTCGTCGGCGACGATGATCGCCGGGTTGGGCGCAAGCGCGCGGGCGAGCGCGACGCGCTGCTGCTCGCCTCCCGACAATTGCGCCGGATAATGCGACAGCCGCTCCTTGAGGCCGACGCCCGCAAGTTCGGCGGCCGCGCGGTCATGGGCGTCGGGAACGCCGGCCAGCTCCAGCGGAACTGCGACATTCTCCAGCGCGGTCATGGTCGGAATGAGGTGAAAGGACTGGAAGACGATGCCGACATTGCGGCCGCGGAAACGCGCCAATGCGTCTTCATCGAGGCGCCGAAGGTCTTCGCCGGCGACCAAGATCGAGCCGCTGTCGGCGCGCTCCAGTCCGGCGAGCACCATCAGCAGTGTCGATTTTCCGGAGCCCGAGGGGCCGACCAATCCGACCGCTTCGCCGCGGCCGATGGTGAGGTCGATGTCCTTGAGAATATGGACGCGCGCGGCGCCGCTGCCGAGCGAAAGATTGACGCCGGAAAGCGCGACGGCGGTTTCGGCGGGAACGGGCTGTTGCTGCATTGAAATCCGTGGATGGCAGGACGATATGGCAAATTCCGGACCGGCTTGCCGCAAGACGTCTCACGAATTTCTGAGCCGGGGCGTTAGGTCATATGGTGCAATGCAAGCTTTAGTCCATAGGCTCACCGTCGCGCTCCTGATGCTGACCGGCCTCGTTGCCTCGACGACCTCACCGGCTGCGGCGCAGGACGGCACGCCGCTGAAAATCGTCGCATTCGGGGATTCGCTGACCGCCGGCTATGGATTGCCGGCGCAGGATGCGTTTCCGGCGAAACTGCAGGCAGCGCTGAAGGCGAAGGGTCACAATGTCGAGATCGAGAATGCCGGTGTCTCCGGCGACACCGCCTCGGGCGGATTGTCACGGCTCGACTGGTCGATCCCCGACGGCACCGACGCGGTGATTGTCGAACTCGGCGCCAACGACATGCTGCGCGGGGTCGATCCCCAGGTGACTCGGCAAGCGCTGGACGAAATCCTCGCGCGGCTCACGGCGCGCAACATCGCCGTCCTGTTCTGCGGCATGCGCGCGGCGCCCAATATGGGCGCGGATTTCGCGCGCGCGTTCGAATCGATCTTCGCGGAACTCGCAAAGAAATACGATGTCATATTCTATCCGTTCTTCCTCGACGGTGTCGCGGCGCAGGCGAAACTCGCGTTGCGCGACGGCGTTCATCCGAACGCGGCGGGTGTCGACATCATCGTCGCGAATATCGTGCCGAAGGCAGAGGAACTGATCGCGCGGGCGCGAAAGCGCACGCCGAGTTGAGGCGCTTGCACGGCGCCGACGAATCCGGTCTTGTAGCGGAAGTGCCGCCTCAAGCGTTGTTACGCGATGGTCACGTCGAATGCGTGACGGAAATGGAGGTTCTCGATGCCGCGCATCTTCACCGCGATCGAGATTCCTGCGGATGTCGCGCAAATGCTGACATTCCTGCGTGGCGGACTTCCCGGTGCGCGCTGGATCGACCAGGACAATTACCACATCACGTTGCGGTTCATCGGCGATGTCGACGTGAATATCGCGCAGGATGTCGCCTCGATGCTGGACAGCGTCAACCGCGCGCCGTTCGAGTTGCGGCTGGAGGGCCTTGCCTCGTTCGGCGGCAAGAAGCCCCGCGCGGTGTTTGCCGAAGTGGCGCCATCTGCCGCGCTGATGGAATTGCAGGCCGAGCATGAGCGGCTGATGCAGCGCGTCGGGCTGGAACCCGAGGGCCGCAAATATACGCCGCATGTCACGCTGGCGCGCTTGCGCGATTCATCGAGCCGTCAGGTCGCGGATTATCTGAGCGAGCGCGGCTCATTCCGGTCGGCGCCGTTTCGCGTCGAACGCTTCGTGCTCTATTCGTCGCGCGCGTCCGTCGGCGGCGGACCGTATGTGGTCGAGGAAGCCTATCCGCTCTCGGCCCTTGCGGCGAGGCGTGCGGTCTGACCCTCCTGTCCTTATCGGAACCGCGCCAGCTGCGCGCGGATGGTCTGGGGCGTCCCGGTCATCGCCACGACATCGAACCGTTCGAAGCCATGCTTTTTGGCCTCGGCCCGGGCCCGCATCATCAACGTCTCGGCGAGGGAGTCGGTCTGGTAGTCGCGCTCCGCGATCAGGGTGGCAGCGGCGCGCTGACCGCAGCGGTCCGGGATGATCTCCACGCTCGCGCGCATTCGGCCCTGATCATAGGCGCCGATGACGATCGCCTGCGACGCCAGCAACCGCAGGCAATGCGCATCGACCGCGTGATCGTCATTGCCGGTCGAGAAGAACAGGCAGCGATCGAGATAATCGAGCCGCAGCAGATGCGCGTGATGGTCTTCGATGCTGCACGGAGACACAATGCGGATATCGAAGCCGTTCGTTGCCATGTCGGACCCCCTTAGTCCTTGCGCGTCGCATGCCCGCGCGTCCTTCACGGACAGACCGCGCCGGGCCGGACGGCGCCGTCGCGGTAGGCGAGCGCTCAAGGGGGAGCGTGCGCCCGCAATCGATACCGGAAAGTTAACGTCAGGTTGCTTTCAACAGGCGACTTTGAGCGTCGAGAATAGCCTTTGCGAAACCCTGGCCGTCCGAGACCAGCTCCTTCGCCAGCGAGAGCGGGGTCGGATGGGGCGCCGTGACCTCGGCGACCACCTCGCCGAAATCGAAGCCGAGCTCAGCATCGAATTTCCGCGCCAGCTGCTGCATGCGCCGATTGGCGGCAAGGCAGGCCATCCGCAGATGCGCGATGCCGCGATTGCGGGCGGCGAGGATCGTGCGCTCGAGCAGCGCCGAGCCGACGCCATGGCCCTGCCAGGGCTTTTCGACGCTGAAGGCGGCCTCCCCCTCCTTTGAGAACCGGCCGCCGGTCGGGCGGAGTTCGGCGGCGCCGCGGAGCTCCCCGTCGACGAAGAAGCCGTGTACGATGGCGTCGAGCCACATCGCGGTGTCGACATAGTTGCGGATATAGGCGTCGGACACCCCGCCTCCGAACCGGCGGTGACGGCTTTCCTGATCAAGCCGCAGCAGGTGATTCCGATACTTGTAGGCTTCGCCGATCCACAACTTGCGGATCAGGCCGTCGTCGGGAAGCTCGTCGCGTGCGCTCATCTGGGTCCTTCTGACATTTCGTCCACAGACCCTCCTTCCGCGTCCCTCCCAGAGACGGGGCCGGCGCCAAGGGGCACCGCAGCCGTACGATTCGCAAGATATGCTGCGATGCAGCATTTTTAAGACCAAAGGCCAAGCTGCAATTTGCGGCAACCGGCCCATGCATGCAGCGCGGCCCTGGACGGTGACCCTGGTGCGTCATCCGTCCTTGCAGGCCGAGGGTGGTGGCGGCTATGGCTCGGCAGCGCTCCGCCCCGTTCACCCCGCCCATGATCTCATCCATCAGCGACCGATATGCCGCTCTCATCGCGGAAGGCGCGATCACGCCGGACGGCGCGCAGGCCGCCGCGGTCGAGAAACTGGCGACGCTCGAGCAAAGCCTTGCCGAGCATCGCCGCGCCGCGAAGTCATCCTCGCTCGGCTGGCTGTTCGGCAGCCGCGAGAAGCGCGTCCCGCTGAAGGGCCTCTACATCCACGGCAAGGTCGGGCGCGGCAAGACCATGCTGATGGATCTGTTCTTCAACGCCAGCCGGGTGGCGAAGAAGCGCCGCGTGCACTTTCACGAATTCATGTCCGAGGTGCATGAGCGCATCCATGATTTCCGCCAGCGCGCGAAAGCCGGCGAGATCCCCGACGAGGACGCGATCGTCCTGACAGCGAATACGATTGCCGACGATGCGGAGCTTCTCTGCTTCGACGAATTCCACGTCACCGACATTGCCGACGCGATGATCCTCGGCCGGCTGTTCACGCAATTCTTCAATCGCGGTGTCGTGGTGGTGGCGACCTCGAATGTCGCGCCGAATGATCTTTACGCGGGGGGACTCAACCGCGGCCAGTTTCTTCCCTTCATCGATCTCTTGCTCAAGCAGGTCGATGTCGTGCGGCTCGACGCGCGCACCGATTTCCGCCTGGAAAAGCTGGTGAAAGGCCGGGTCTGGTATGTGCCCGCAGACGCCGAGGCCGAACGCGCGCTGGATGAAGCCTGGTCGCGCATCACACTCGGGCAGGAGGGCGCGCCGCACGATTTCATGGTGAAGGGCCGCAAGCTGCATGTGCCGCGCGCGGCCCATGGCGTGGCGCGATTCACCTTTACCGATCTGTGCATCGCACCGCGCGGTGCAGCCGACTTCCTTCGCCTTGCCCATGAATATCATACGCTGATCATCGACCGCATTCCCGTGATGCGCTTTGCCCAGCGCAACGAAGCCAAGCGCTTCATCATCCTGGTCGACACGCTCTACGACAATGCCGTGAAGCTGATCGCCTCGGCCGACGCGCCGCCGCACGAGCTTTACATTGCCGATGAGGGACTGGAGCTGTTCGAATTTCAGCGCACGGTTTCGCGGCTCATTGAAATGGGATCGCAGAGCTACCTCGCGCTGCCCCATGGTCCGCGCAGCGATGTCGATACGGTCAAGACCGGGCAGATCATCGATACGTGAAGCGGCTGCCGATCACGCCGGCGACGGCGCACGATAATTGTCGATCAGGATCGCAACGCTGATCGCAAGCACCCACAGCGGCAGCACGATGATTGTCGAAGTCGACACATAGCTGCCGACGAGAAGAACGGCAGCCAGCGAATAGCCTAGGATCGCAATCCATCGCGGCGCGATTCTTGTGTAGATCACGACTGTCGACGTCGACACCATGAAGACCGTTGCGACCTTGGCGGCATAGACATTCACCAGAATGAACGCGGTCGCGCGGGCGAAATAAAAGGTCGGTGTTCCGGCGAGGTTGTTCGGTCCCATCGCGGCACCGGCCAGGATCAGCGCGCCGACCAGCGATGCTGCGGTAAACAGCATTCCGAGAAACAGAAGCGAACTTCCGAAAAACACGGTGGCAAAGAAGCGGTCTTCCTTTGCGCCAAGGCGGTCGCGCAGGACACCGATGAACCAAAGAAAAGCGATGCCGGCGAACGGAATAAGGTTCAGGGCGAAGGCCGCGCGCCGCCAATCCTCCGCAAGCCAGTCGCCGCTTTCGGTCGGGCTGCCCGGCACCGCGCTGCGTAACAGAACGAAAATTGCGACAAGCAGTATCGCAAACACAATTCCGGCGATCGCCGCAGCCTTGGGCGTGTTCAGCTGAGCGCCGGTCGATGGCGCGGCTTTTGCCGTATCGCTGGTCGCGGGCGCTGTCATCAGATCACGAAGCCGGAGCGGCCGCCATGTCCTTGCGGATCGCCGATCCGTGCAAGCGCGAGGTCTTCCGGATATGGAAATTTCTGTTCGATCTCGCGGTCGAGCAGCGTCAGTTCCAATGCGATTGCGGGCAGCCGGTGTGCCGGAAGAGTTCGCAACAGGTTGTCGAACATCGCGCGCAGCCTCCGCACAACCTGCAAATTGTCGGAGCCGCAACGCCGAATCTCGCGGAAGGACAGGTGGACCAGATCCTCCCAGTTCGGCGTCCGGACGATGGCGCGCAGCCGGCCGTTCCTGTCGCGCAGTTCGTCGGTATGAAGATGTTTCAGGCCCGCCGACCGGAGCAGGCGATGAAGCTGGTCGATCGCGAGGACGGCCGTCGTGGGATCGTTGATCGCCGACGAAAGCGCCCGCAGCGCGATATCGACAACGATGCGGAACGCGAAGGTCGGATCCTGTTCCATCGTACGCTCCGATCCGAACGCCACCGCATCGAGCAGCCTGGTTTCATCAATCGCGCCACGGCCGTAGATCAGGAACAGGTCTTCGTCGATCGCGACAAAGTCTCCGACCTGCGGGGCGAATTCGATGACGACATCGATGCGTTCGGCTTCGGCCATCAGCGCGGGCGTATCGACGGACAATACGATGCCGGACTTCTCGCGGTGAGCGATGATTGCGTTGGGCTCGCCGAGTGCTTCCCGGTCGCCTTTCGGCGTGACTGCGTCATGGCTGCGCTCGGGATAAACTGCGGCGAGGACCTCAAGCCCCCTGTTGCCGACATGCGACAAGACGCTGACCGGACGCAGCAAGCGCGAGGCATGGTCGATCAGGAAGAAGAAGGCTGCAAAACACACGATGCCGAGCGCGGCTGCGACGAAAGCCGGCAATTGCTGCACATTGGCGCCGACCCGGTTCTGGGTGCTGATCGAAAACAGCAGCGTGAAGATGAACAGGCCGACGCAGTATTTGATCGTGCGATCGCTGAGCAGCGTGGTCGCGATGATCCGCGGCGTGAGTTGCGCGCTCGCCACTTGAACCGCCACCAGAAGCGAGCCGAAAGTGAACACCAGGAAGGACAGGTTCGCCGCTATGATGGCGTCGTACATTGCCTTTGCGCCGGACGCATCGAGGCCGAGCAGCGTCCAGCTCACGCGGTCGTCGATCTCATGCACGACGCGGACCGCGATCAGTTCGAGCGGGATGGTGACGAACGGGATGAGCCAGATCGAAGATCCGATACGATGGCCCAGCCTTTGGAGCATCCTCAGCACATGCATCTGCGCCTCGCGCTGGGACCTATCATCTGACGGGACCCCCGCCGGTCGCGCGTGCGTTGGTGTAGACCGCCGATACTTTGGGATGGCCCTGGAGCGCTGAGTTGTCGGCGGGGTGGACCGCAAGACCGATTCCAGCCGCGGTTGAGGCCAGCGGAGCATCGATACCTGAGCGCCTTTCCGGCACGCGCCAGTCAGGCTGACGGCCGGACCATGCCCACGTTTTTGCATCCGAGGCATTTCCGGGGGGCAGCGCAGCACCGATTTTTGCGCGATTGGACGTCAATGGCCTTGGCAAAGGCCAATGTCGCTGGAATAATGTATATCAGAAGAGATGAACCATGCTCTGTTCGCCTTTCGCCCGCTTGTCGCCGAAGTCCGGACACGATAACCACCGCGCGGCCGCTCTTCGCGGTCTCCGCGAGCATCATCCCGCAGGCTGTCCACCGGTCGTCGGTCCCATGGTGCTCAAGCCGTCCTGACATAAAGGTTCATCTCCCCATGGCGCGTCCCAAGATTGCATTGATCGGCTCCGGCCAGATCGGCGGAACGCTCGCCCACCTCATCGGATTGCGTGAGCTCGGCGACGTTGTGATGTTCGACATCGCGGAAGGCATTCCGCAGGGCAAATCGCTCGATATCGCCCAGTCCTCGCCGATCGATGGCTTCGACGCCAAGATGTCCGGCACCAATTCCTACGACGCGATCGAGGGCGCCTCGGTCTGCATCGTCACGGCCGGCGTGCCGCGCAAGCCGGGCATGAGCCGCGACGATCTCCTCGGGATCAATCTCAAGGTGATGGAGCAGGTCGGTACCGGCATCAAGAAATATGCCCCGAACGCTTTCGTCATCTGCATCACCAATCCGCTCGACGCGATGGTCTGGGCGCTGCAAAAGTTCTCCGGCATGCCGAAGAACATGGTGGTCGGCATGGCGGGCGTGCTCGATTCCGCGCGCTTCCGTTATTTCCTCGCCGACGAATTCGATGTGTCGGTCGAGGACGTCACCGCCTTCGTGCTCGGCGGTCACGGCGATACCATGGTGCCGCTGGTGCGCTATTCCACCGTCGCCGGCATTCCGCTGCCCGATCTCGTCAAGATGGGATGGACGACCGAAAAGCGGCTCGATG
>Ga0180222_1003281_pt1 | contig 10723 bp, 9 predicted proteins | sample eDN5th37CKraftOP_FD_151336 | JGI IMG/M metagenome (GOLD analysis project Ga0180222, IMG submission 151336) | Enriched Organic Plus compost microbial communities from Emeryville, California, USA - eDNA 5th pass 37_C Kraft OP (version 2) (version 2) ... | reverse complement strand
CGTCATCAGCGGCAGCCCGGACACCACGGCGGCGGCCGGATCGCTCAGCGTGCCTTCGAGCAGACGGCGCAGGCGGTAGGCATCGCCCTGGACGATGGTCGCCGCCGGATAGCGCGTGCGCAGCAGACGGCAGAAGTCGGGATTGAATTCGACCAGCACCAGCCGCGCCGGATCGATCCCGTGCTCCACCAGCGCCGCGGTCACCGGCCCGGTGCCCGGCCCGAGTTCGATGACCGGGCCTTTCGACTGCGGATCGACATAGCGCGCCATGGTGCGCGCCAGCGCCTTGCCCGACGGCATCACCGCGCCGGTCGAGATCGGCTTTTCGATCCAGGTGCGGATGAACTGCATCTCGTCGTCGAGGCGCAGCGGCTTTTTTTCAACGCGGACGTAGGAGGGTGATGGCATTGTTATGAGGTCACGCGTGCGGACGGGCAGAGGTCGGTCCCGTGCCTATCACGGGTATAGGGCGCGGAGGCCAGGGTCAAGATGGCTGCCTATTCGGTATGGCTGCCCGACGCCCTGAAGCCGTCGAGGAAGTCCCGCATCCGGCTGAAGAACCCGGCCGACTCCGGTTGGGTCTCCTCGGAAGAGAGCTTGTCGAACTCGGCCAGGAGCTCGCGCTGCCGTTTGCTCAAGTTCTGCGGCGTTTCCACCGTCACCTGAACGTACATGTCGCCGGTTTGTTTCGAGCGCAGCACCGGCATGCCCTTGCCGGACAAGCGGAAACGGCGGCCGGTCTGGGTGCCGGCCGGAACTTTGACGCGCGCCTTGCCGCCATCGATCGCGGGAACTTCAAAGTCGCCGCCGAGCGCCGCGGTCACCATCGAGATCGGCACCCGGCAGTAGAGATCGGCGCCCTCGCGCTGGAAGAATTCGTGCGGCGCGAGCGAGAGGAAAATGTAGAGGTCGCCCGGCGGGCCGCCGCGGACGCCCGCTTCGCCTTCGCCGGCGAGCCGTATTCTAGTACCGTCCTCGACACCGGGCGGAATATTCACCGACAGCGTGCGCTCGCGCACCACACGGCCGGCGCCGTCGCATTCCTTGCACGGGTCGTCGATCACCTGGCCGCGCCCCTGGCAGGTGGGGCAGGTGCGTTCCAGCGTGAAGAAGCCCTGCGCGTGCCTGATCTTGCCGGCGCCGCCGCAGCTCGCGCAGATCTTCGGGCGCGTGCCGGCCTTCGCGCCGGTGCCCGAGCAGGTTTCGCAGGTGACGGAGGTCGGAATGCGAATCTGCGCGGTCTTGCCGGCATAGGCTTCCTCGAGCGTGATCTCCATGTTGTAGCGGAGATCGGAACCGCGCTCGCGGCCCTGGCCGCGCGCGCCGCGCGGCCCGCCGCCCATGCCGAACAGGTCGTCGAAGATATCGGCGAAAGTGGAGGCGAAATCGGAGCCGAAGCCGTGCCCACCGCCCGCGCCGCCATGCTCGAAGGCGGCATGCCCGAAACGGTCATAGGCGGCGCGCTTGTCGCCGTCCTTGAGCACGTCATAGGCTTCGTTGATTTCCTTGAACTTATGCTCGCTGTCGTTGTTGCCCGGATTGCGATCCGGGTGATGCTGCATCGCGAGCTTGCGGAACGCCGCCTTGAGCTCGGCGTCGGTGGCGCTGCGCGAAACGCCCAAGACTTCGTAGTAGTCGCGTTTGGACATCCGGCCGCCGCCCTGCTTCTCCCTCGTCCCGATCAGCCGCGCCCAGCGCGGCCGCTCGCGGAGCGAGGCCCCATTACATCTGCGCCGAAGATCTGGTCTGCATCCTGCAAGACAGATCCCGCAAGCCGGCCCCGACCGGCCTGCGGTCCGCTAAAGCAACGATCCCGGGCTGACCCGGGATCGCTGGGCTTTGTCAGGATGAGAGCCATCTTTGCGGCTCCCGATCGTCAGGCGGACTTCTTCTTGTCGTCGTCGACCTCGGTGAATTCCGCATCGACGACGTCTTCCTTCTTCTCGGCCGCGGCCTCGCCGCCGGCGGCGCCGGGGGCTTCCTGCTGGGCCTTGTACATGGCCTCGCCGAGCTTCATCGAAGCCTGCGCCAGCGCGTTGGTCTTGGCCTGGATCGCCTCGGCGTCGTCGCCCTTCAGCGCTTCCTTCAAGTCGGCCATCGCGTTCTCGATCGCGGTGCGCTCGGCATCGCCGACCTTGGAGCCGTGCTCGGCGAGCGCCTTCTCGGTCGAGTGCACCAGCGCCTCGGCATGGTTCTTGGCTTCCACCGCCGCCTTGCGCTTCTTGTCCTCTTCGGCGTGGCTCTCGGCGTCCTTGACCATCTTCTCGATGTCGGCTTCCGACAGGCCGCCCGACGCCTGGATGCGGATCTGCTGCTCCTTGCCGGTCGCCTTGTCCTTGGCGGACACGTTGACGATGCCGTTGGCGTCGATGTCGAAGGTCACCTCGATCTGCGGCACGCCGCGCGGCGCCGGCGGAATACCCATCAGATCGAACTGGCCGAGCAGCTTGTTGTCGGCCGCCATTTCACGCTCGCCCTGGAAGACCCGGATGGTCACCGCGTTCTGGTTATCCTCGGCGGTGGAGAACACCTGGCTCTTCTTGGTCGGGATCGTGGTGTTGCGGTCGATGATGCGGGTGAACACGCCGCCCAGCGTCTCGATGCCGAGCGAGAGCGGAGTCACGTCGAGCAGCAGCACGTCCTTGACGTCGCCCTGCAGCACGCCGGCCTGGATGGCGGCGCCGATGGCGACCACCTCGTCCGGGTTGACGCCCTTGTGCGGCTCCTTGCCGAAGAACTGCTTCACGACTTCCTGCACCTTCGGCATGCGCGTCATGCCGCCGACCAGGACCACTTCGTTGATCTCGCCCGCCGACACGCCGGCGTCTTTCAGCGCCTTGCGGCACGGCTCGACCGTCTTCTGGATGAGGTCGTCGACCAGCGCCTCGAACTTGGCGCGGGTGAGCTTCATGGTCAGGTGCTTGGGACCGCTGGCATCCGCGGTGATGAAGGGCAGGTTGATCTCGGTCTGCGTCGTCGACGACAGCTCGATCTTGGCCTTCTCGGCGGCTTCCTTCAGGCGCTGCAGCGCGAGCTTGTCGCGGCGCAGATCGATGCCCTGCTCCTTCTGGAATTCGTCGGCGAGATAGTTGACCAGCCGCATGTCGAAGTCTTCGCCGCCCAGGAACGTGTCGCCGTTCGTGGACTTCACTTCGAACACGCCGTCGCCGATCTCGAGCACGGAGATATCGAACGTGCCGCCGCCGAGGTCATAGACCGCGATCAGGCCGGTCTTCTGCTTGTCGAGACCATAGGCGAGCGCGGCCGCGGTCGGCTCGTTGATGATGCGCAGCACCTCGAGACCGGCGATCTTGCCGGCGTCCTTGGTGGCCTGGCGCTGGGCGTCGTTGAAATAAGCGGGAACGGTGATGACCGCCTGGTCGACCTTGGCGCCGAGATAGGCCTCGGCGGTTTCCTTCATCTTCTGCAGGGTGAAGGCGGAAATCTGGGACGGCGAATAGCTCTTGCCGTCGATCTCGACCCAGGCATCGCCGTTGCCGGCCTTCGCGATCTTGTAGGGAACGAGCTTCTTGTCCTTCTCGACCATCGGGTCGTCGTAGCGCCGTCCGATCAGGCGCTTGACCGCGAAGATGGTCTTTTCCGGATTGGTGACGGCCTGGCGTTTGGCCGGCTGACCGACCAGGCGCTCCCCGTCGTCGGTGAAGGCGACGATCGATGGGGTCGTGCGCATGCCTTCGGCATTCTCGATGACCTTCGGCGTCTTGCCTTCCATGACGGCGACGCACGAATTGGTGGTGCCGAGGTCGATACCAATGACCTTGCCCATGGTTGTTCCTCTCAAATTGCGGCAGGCCGGCCGGGCCACTTGGCGCCCGATTGGGATGCCGGCGGCTCATCCGCTGACCCCCTGATCCAGCCCCCTGGATACGTGATTGACCGCGGCATTTGCGGCCTACCCGCTCATATAGGAGGGTGCCCGGGCCCCGCAAGCCGCATGCTGGTGAAATCGCCGGCCGGATGGCCGGTGGCATCCCCCATACATGACGCCGTGTTACCGAACCATTGCCACGATGCCGGTTCATCATGCCGGCGCATGAGATCGTTGCCGCGCCGGGCCCGCCCGGCTAGGCAGAATACCGGCCCCCCGCATCTCCCACCGATAAGGTCATCGCATGTTGCGCCAACCGCTGCTGCTCGTCCTGTTTCTCGTTTGGGCCGGACTGGCGAACCCCTATGCGGCCGCCGCCGAACCGACGTTTCCGCAGGGGCTGCGCGTCGGGCTCACGCCGCCGGCCGACGCCAAGCTCAGCGCGCAGTTTCCCGGATTCGCGGATGCCGGCCGCCAGGTCACCATCACCATCCTCGACCTGCCGGGCGCCGCCTATCCGAGTCTGGAAGCGGCCGTTTTCGGCAAGGAACTGCAGGGCCTCGCCGACATGAAGCGGGAAAGCTTCCCGTTTGCGAGCGGCATCGGCTTTCTGGTCAGCGGACGGGTCCAGGCCAAGGGGGTCACGGCCTATAAATGGCTGCTGCTGGCGACGGCATCGGGGGAACCGGTGCAAGACCTGACCACGCTCATCACCGTGACGGTGCCGGAGGCGGCGTACGCGGTCTATACCGACGCGGCGATCCGCAAGGCGCTCGCGAGCGTCACGTTCCGGCCCGCGCCGGTCGAGGAACAGCTCGGCCTGCTGCCGTTCAAGTTCGGCGACCGGGCCGGTTTTCGCCCATTAAAGGTGCTGCCCAGCGGCGTCGTCATTCTCACCGACGGGCCGACCGACAATCTCAACAGCCAGCCCTACATGATCGTCTCGGTCGGGCGCGGCGCGCCGCCGGAATCGGCGGAGCGCGGGCGCTTCGCGCGCGACCTCGTCGAACGGGCGCCGCTGGCCGGCCTGCGCGTGCAGTCGGCCGAGCCCATGCGGGTCATGGGCTCGCCCGGCTACGAGGTGCGGGCGACGGCCAAGAGCTCCGACGGCGCGGCGCTCTCGCTGGTGCAATGGTTGCGCTTCGGCCCGAACGGATTTCTGCAGATCGTCGGCGTGGCGCGCAGCGACGGCTGGGACGCGCTGTTCCCGCGCTTCCGGGCCGTAAGGGACGGGTTGGGGGTACGGTGAGGGAGCGTCGTTCCGGGTTCGCTCGCGCGGCGGGAGCCCCGGAATGACCGTCGTTACTTGGCCGCGCTGTTGTCGGCCTGCGGGCTGTCGTCGGCGGCGGCCTGCGGGGCCTTCGGCGGCGCCTTGACCACGCCGACCAGCGCCGGACGCAGCACCCGCTCGCCGATCATATAGCCGGCCTGGATCACCTGGCCGACGCTGCCCGGCGGCAGATTGGGGTCCTGCATCTCGTACATGGCCTGATGCAGATTGGGGTCGAACTTCTCGCCCTGCGGCGAGAACTTTTTCACGCCGTTCTTTTCCAGGCTCTTGAGCAGTTCGCGCTCGGTAAGCTCGACGCCTTCGATCAGGCCCTTGACCTTGGGATCGGCCGCCTCGCGCAGCTCGGGGCTGATCGCCTCCAGGGCGCGATGCATGTTGTCGGCCACCGCCAGCACGTCGCGGGCAAAGCTCGCGATGCCGTAGATGCGCGCATCCGCCACCTCGCGCTCGGTCCGCCGGCGCAGGTTCTCCATCTCGGCCAGGGTGCGCAGCACCTTGTCCTTGTATTCGGCGGCTTCGCGCCGGGCCACGGCCACGGGGTCTTCGGGCTGCGGCGTCGCGGCCTGATCGGTCGCGGCGGCGGCGTCCTCGGCCTGACGAGCGGTCGGGTCCGTCATCGTGCTTGATCCATCCTTACCAATTGATCGGATGCCCGGCATATCAGGCCTGAGGGCCGAAAAATCAAGCACTCATCCGGTCAGCAGCCGGCTGACCACCCGCGCGGTATAATCCACCATCGGGATGACGCGGGCGTAATTGAGCCGGGTCGGGCCGATCACCCCGATTACGCCGACGATGCGGCCCTGGCTGTCGCGGTAGGGCGCCACGATCGTGGAGGAGCCCGACAGCGAGAACAGCTTGTTCTCCGAGCCGATGAAGATGCGCACGCCGTCGGCGCGCTCGGCGCGCCCCAACAGGTCGATCACCCCGCGCTTGGCCTCGAGCGCATCGAACAGCGAGCGCACCCGCTCCAGATCGTCGAGCGCGTGCAGATCCTCGAGCAAATTGGCGTGGCCGCGCACGATCAGCTTGCGCTCCTCGCTTTCGCCCCCCGACCAGCTCGCTAGCCCGGTGGCGATGATCTTCTGGGTGAGCTGATCGAGCTCGGCCTGCCCTTCAGTCACCGCCTTCTCGATCTCGCCGCGCAGGTCGGCCAGCGTCTTGCCGCGGATTCGGGCATTGAGGAAGTTGCTCGCCTCCACGAGCGCGGATGTCGGCACGCCGGCCGGCACGTTGAGCACGCGGTTTTCGACCTGGCCGTCCTCGGCGACCAGCACCACGAGCGCGCGTTCCGGTTCCAGCCGCACGAATTCGATGTGCTTGAGCCGGACATTGCTCTTGGTGGTGAGCACGATGCCGGCCGAGCGGGTGAGGCCGGAAAGCATCTGCGTCGCTTCGGTGAGCACGTTCTCCACCGACTTGCCGCTACGGCTGCCGGCGACCTGCGCCTCGATCGATTGGCGATCGGCCTCGGAGAGGTCGCCGACCTGCATCAGGGCGTCGACGAAGAAACGCAGGCCCAGCTCGGTCGGCAAGCGGCCGGCCGAGGTGTGCGGGGCATAGATCAGGCCGAGTTCCTCCAGGTCCGACATCACGTTGCGGACCGAGGCCGGCGACAGCGTCATCGGCAGGATGCGCGACAGGTTGCGCGAACCCAGCGGCTCGCCGGTCGCCAGATAGCTCTCGACGATCTGGCGAAAAATCTCGCGCGAGCGCTCGTTGAGCGCCACCAGGCTCACCTGCGATGAACCGATCGGAATATCGTGCGATGCCACTATGCAACTCCTTGCCAGGGCAAGATTTGACCATTCCCATGGCTCTGTTCAAGCCGGGCTTGCCGCGGGCCGGCCTTGATGGCATTTTTTGCGGACGCGCCCGGGAACCCGCGGCGCGAATGGAGACGGGCACGGCGGTAAGTCGGCATGTTGGCTTGGTCGATCAGCGGATGGCGTAAAGGCGCGGCGGCCCTTTTGGTCGCGCTCTACGCGCTGTGCGTGGTGACGCCGCCGGCCGCGCTGGCGGCGAGCGGCGGCACCATGGACGTGCACTGCCTGAGCAACGGCCAGCACGATGCGGCCGCCCCGCATGGGGACGGCGACAGCCACCCCCATTCCATCCCCGGCGACCACGATCACGGCGCCCTGGCCAAGTGTTGCGGCCTTTTCGGGGTCAGCGCCCTCGTGCCGGCCTTCGATGCGATCGTCGTTCACTTGGCCCGCGCCTCCGACGTCGCGCCGCCGCCCGCTGAAAACCTGCTCGGGCGCAATTCCGAACGCATCGACCGCCCCCCGCGATCCCTCCTGTCGCTTTGAGCATCGGCGCGGCGGCGGACTGAGCCGCCTCCGCGCGCGTCATCAATCGATGGGAGAGTATTTCTGATGTCCGCAGGACTCTGTCTGCGATCCACGGCCGTGCCTGGACGGCCGGGATTGTCGCGTTGCGTGGCCTATGCGGCCTTGATCTCGCTTGCACTGCTCGCGCAAGGCTGCGCCGCCGTTCCGCCGCCGATCGCGCAAGGCGCCGACCCCGCCGATCCGAACAGCCGCGTCGCGGCGACAAGCTACCGCCCGGTGCTCGCCGGCTATACGAGCGGGCGGCCGGTGGAACCCGCGCCCTGGACCGGACACCGTAACGGCGCCGCGCCGGCGCCGAAGGAAGGCCGCTGATGCGGAACCCCTTGTTTCCCATCGCGTCCGCCGCCGGCGCGCTATTGCTGTCGGCCTGCGCGTCCTTTTCGCCTGATGGCGGCATGAGCGTCACCGCCGGCATCGCGCAGCGCGACCTGCACAAGGACGTCGCCGCCATCCGCAACGAGGATGACGCGGCCGCCGTCCGCGCCCGGGTGGCGCAATTGCTCAAACGCCCGCTGACGGCCGAGGCGGCGGTGCAAATCGCGCTGCTCAACAATCGCGGCCTGCAAGCTGCCTATAACGAGCTCGGCATCGCCGAGGCGGAGCGGGTTCGCCAGTCGCTGCCGCCCAACCCGTCCGTCGATATCACCCGCATCGCGGGCGCGGGCGAAACCGAATTCGACGGCCAGATCGTCGCCAGCATTCTGGCGCTGGCCACGCTGCCGGCCCGTTCGCAGATCGCGACCGACCGCTTCCGGCAGGCGCAACTCGCCGCGGCCTTGGAAACATTGCGGCTGGCGGCGCAAACGCGGCGCGCCTATTACCGCGCGGTCGCCGCGCAACAGCTCGCCGGCCTCATCGAACAAGCAAACTCCAGCGCCGCCACCGCGGCCAAGCTCGCCAAGCGGCTGGGCGAGACCGGCGCGCTCAACAAGCTCGACCAGGCGCGCGAACAGGCCTTCCATGCCGAGCTCGCCGCCCAGCTCGCGGCCGCACGCCAGCGGGCCGCGAGCGAGCGCGAGCGGCTGATCCGTTCGCTCAGTCTGTGGGGCGGCGATCTCGCTTTCAAGATTCCGAACAAGCTTCCGCCGCTGCCGAAACGCGCGCTCGCCTTGCGGGCGGTCGAGCAGGAGGCGGTCAGCCGCCGGGTCGATTTGCAGATCGCGCGTATCGAGCTCGAAGCGCTCGCCAAATCCTATGGGCTGACGAATGCCACCCGCTTCATCAACGTGCTGGAAGGCGGCTATGCCGACAAGATCACCAGCAATGGCGGCACGGTTCGCCAGCGCGGTTTCGCGGTGACCTTCGAGGTGCCGATTTTCGACTTCGGCGAAACCCGCATGCGCGAGGCCGAGCAGACCTATTTGCGGGCGGTCAACCGGCTGGCGCAGAAGGCCATCGACGTGCGCTCGCAGGCGCGCGAGGCCTATCGCAACTATCGCGCGGCCTACGACATCGCCGGGCATTACCAGCGCGAAGTGCTGCCGCTGCGCCAGATCATCTCCGACGAGATGATGCTGCATTACGGCGCCATGCAGGCGGACGTGTTCGCGCTCTTGAGCGAGGCGCGCCAGAAGATCGCCGCCAATGTCAACGCCACCGAAGCGCTGCGCGATTTCTGGCTCGCCAGCAGCGATCTGTCCGCCGCCCTGACGGGCGGCGAGCCGGGAGGCGGCGGCGAAACCGCGAGCATCGCCATGCCCGCGTCCGGCGAAGCCGCCGGCCATTGAAGCCATCAGGAGAACGGCCATGATCTCACGGCGTAATCTCATCGGCGGCTCGGCCATCCTGGCCGGCGCCGCCGCCGTCGGCGGACGGGTGCAGGCGGCCGCCATCCCCGAGGCGGTCGTCGCAACCTCGCCGGCGATGCAGCCGCCGCTTTATCCCCCGAACGGCCCCGACTACCAGCCGGTGGTCACGCTCAACGGCTGGACCTTGCCCTGGCGCATGAACGGCGACTGGAAGGAATTCCATCTGGTCGCCGAGCCGGTGCTGCGCGAAATCGCGCCCGGCATGAAGGCGCATTTGTGGGGCTATAACGGGCAGTCGCCGGGACCGACCATCGAATGCGTCGAAGGCGACAAGGTGCGCATCTTCGTCACCAACAAATTGCCCGAACACACCACCGTGCATTGGCACGGCATCTTGCTGCCGAACGGCATGGACGGCGTCGGCGGCCTGACCCAGCCGCAGATCAAGCCGGGCCAGACCTTCGTCTACGAATTCGTGCTCCGGCGCAGCGGGACCTTCATGTATCACCCGCACGCCGACGAGATGGTGCAAATGGCGATGGGCATGATGGGCTTTTTCGTCGTGCACCCGCGCGACCCGAGCCTCTACCGGGTCGATCGCGACTTCGTCTTCCTGATGAGCACCTACGACATCGACCCCGGCAGCTATTTGCCGAAGGTCATGACCATGACCGATTTCAATATGTGGACCTGGAACAGCCGCGTGTTCCCCGGGATCGATCCCCTGGTGGTGCGGAAAGGCGACCGCGTGCGCGTGCGCATCGGCAACCTCACCATGACCAACCATCCGATCCACATGCATGGGCCGCATTTCGAGGTGACCTGCACCGACGGCGGCTGGATCAGGGAAAGCGCGCGCTGGCCGGAGGTCACCACCGACGTGCCCGTGGGCGCCATGCGCGCTTTCGAGTTCGTGGCCGACGAGCCGGGCGACTGGGCGATCCATTGCCACAAGTCGCACCACACCATGAACGCCATGGGCCACAACGTGAAGACCTTCATCGGCGTGCCGCAGAAGGACCTCAACAAGACCATCCGCAAACTGATGCCGGACTACATGCCGATGGGCTCGGAAGGCATGGCGGAAATGGGCGCGATGGAAATGCCGATGCCCGACAACACGCTGCCGATGATGACCGGGTTCGGCCAGTTCGGCCCGATCGAGATGGGCGGCATGTTCTCGGTGGTGAAGGTGCGCGAGGGGCTGGCGCGCGACGATTACAAGGACCCCGGCTGGTACAAGCACCCGCCCGGCACGGTCGCCTACCAATTCAAAGGCGAGTTGCCCGCAGCGCCGAGCCAAAAAGGCGCCGCGGCGCCCTCGGGCAACGACATCGAAGTCACGGTCGTGAAACCGCGCACGAACGTTCACAGCGGACAACATTGAAAAGGAGAACGGCGAATATGAGAGCAGTCCTGAGCGCCATCACCGCGGCTCTGCTGATCGGGTCGGCGAGCTTTTCCGCGTTCGCGCACGACGACGAGCATTTTTCGGCGGGCG
>Ga0180222_1003277_pt1 | contig 10742 bp, 6 predicted proteins | sample eDN5th37CKraftOP_FD_151336 | JGI IMG/M metagenome (GOLD analysis project Ga0180222, IMG submission 151336) | Enriched Organic Plus compost microbial communities from Emeryville, California, USA - eDNA 5th pass 37_C Kraft OP (version 2) (version 2) ... | reverse complement strand
CGGTCGGCGCGATCCTCGCCGGGCTCATCGTGCCGCCGCTGGTCGCGCTGGCGGGCTGGCGCGCGATCTTCACCATTCCCGGCGCGCTGACGCTGCTGCTGGCGGTGGCGTTGCGCCTGTGGCTGCCCGCCGACGCCCCGCGCGGCGAGCGGCCCGCCAGCCCCGGCAAAGGCGCGATCCCGCTCGCCCGGCTGCTGCGCCCGCCGCTGCTCTGGCCGGCGGCGGTCTTCGCTTTGCTCTACGGCATCAACGCCTTCGCGCTCTATCTGGTGACGAGTTGGCTGCCCACGCTGCTGCCGCAGGCGGGCTTCGCGGTGGATGCCGCCGCGCGCTATCTCTCGCTCCAGCAGTTCGGCGGCTTCGTCATCGGCCTGATCCTCGCCCGGCTGCTCGACCGCGGCCATGCGGTGAAGGCGCTGGCGGGCACCTATGCGCTGATCGCCGTCGCCTTCGCGCTGTTCGGCGTGGTGAAGCCGGACGCGATCGGCTGGGGCGCGCTGATCCTGATCGCGGGCGGCGGCATCAGCGGCGCGCATCTGGCGATATTGGCGGTGGCGACGGGCTTTTTCCCGCGTGAGCTGCTCTCCACCGCCATCGGTTTCGGCGTCGCGGTGGCGCGGATCGGGGCGATCGGCGGGCCGCTGCTGGGCGGGGCGATCATCGGCGCGGGGATGAGCGTGCCCGCCTTCTTCCTGATCGCCGCCATGCCCGCCCTCGCCTGCCTGGCGATGACGGCGCTGATCCCGGTGGCGCAGCGATACGGCCGCGCCGCCGCATGAAAAAAGCCGGTCCGACCATCGCCGGACCGGCCTTTTTCCATCCTTTCTCGCCGAAAGTCAGTCGCCGCTGTCCGGTGCCGGGCTTTCCGGCATGAGGCGATATCCGAAATCGCGTCGCCCCTTCCACGCCGTCAGCATCGGCCAGTAATAGGCGCGATAGGGCCAGAGCAGCGCCGCGTTGAACAGGATGGTCAGCGTGCCGAACACGACCTCCACCACGCCCCATTCCAGCACGAAATTCCAATAGGCGATGACGATGGTGAGCGGCACCGAGGCCGCCGCCGCCAGCGGCATCGCCCGGTCGGCCAGCACCGCCACCGCGATGGCGATCTCGGCGACCTTGATCCAGGCGAACAGGCCGCTGTGGATCAGCGCCAGCGTGAATTCCTGCCCCAGCGGCGTGTTGCCCAGCGGCTGGAGATTATAGGGCAGGAAATATTCGATGCCCGAAAACAGATACCAGCCGCCATAGACGATGCGGCTGACATGATAGAGTGGCTTCATGGTCCTGATCCCCGATTTGTGTCTCGAAAATGAAAATGCCCCGAAGCGCGGGCTCCGGGGCATTGGACGACAGGTGATTGCGATCAGAAATTGCGCTTCAGGGTCACGAACCATTCGCGCGGACGGCCCAGAGCACCGGTGTTGAGGCCGTAATTGCCGACATTCTCGCTCTTGCCGACATAATAGAATTTGTCGAACAGGTTCGTCGCGCCCGCGCTCAGCTCCCAACTGCTCTCGACATCGCGATAGCTGACACGCAGGTTGAACAGGCTGCGCGCCTCGATCTGGTTGTCCGCATTGTTGACCGAGTTGAAATAGAAGCTCGACTGATAGTTCCAGTCCAGACGCGGTGTGATCGAACCGGCATTGCCCAGATCGACCCTGTATTGCAGGCCGGCCGAAGCCTGCCAGCTCGGATTGAACGGGGCCACCATGTCCAGCGTGACGCCGGTGGTGGGATCGACATCGGTATATTTGAAGTCCAGATAGCCGACCGACGCGTCGAACATCAGGCCATCGACCGGCTGGGCGCTCAGTTCCGCTTCGAACCCGAAGACCTCGGCATTGCCCGCATTGGCGGGCATGGAGCAGGTCGAGCTCGCCGTTTCCGGGCAGAAATAGCGGTTGATCTGAAGGTTCTTGTAATCGTTGAAGAACACAGCGCCGTTGAGGCGGACCTTGCGGTCCAGCAGGTCGGCCTTGAACCCGGCCTCATAGGCGTTCAGCGTTTCCGGGTCGAAGGTGGTGATCTGGTCCACCGTATAGGGACGCGGGTTGATGCCGCCACCCTTGTAGCCGGTGGAGAACTGCGCATAGACCATCAGTTCCGGGCTGAAACGGTAATTGGCGCCGATACGGTAATCGACCCGGTCGCCCTTGTAGGTGCCGGTCTCGCCGTCCAGACCCGCCAGCAGCCAGTTCATGGTCAGCGGGATGCCCGACGGCAGCGAGCCGTCCAGATTGCGGCGGGAGAATTGATAGGTCTTCTTGTCGTCGGTGTAGCGGATGCCGCCGATGATGTTGAAATCGGGCGCCGGATGCAGTTCGACATGGGCGAAGACGGACTTGCTCCTGTTCGTCACCGGATCGTTGAGCAGGAAGTCGAACAGCGGCGAAATGATCTGGTTGCGGCCGGTCTGGAGATCGTCGGCGTCATAATAATAGCCGCCCACGGTGTAATCGGCGAAATCGCCCACCTTGCCGCTCAGCCGCAGTTCCTGCGTGAACTGCTTGTGGCTGTAGCTGAACTGCTGAAGCACGACGTTGAGCGGCGAACCGTCGAGATCGATGCCGCTGGTGCCGCTCGCCTTGCGATAGGAGGTGATCGACTTCAGGCTGAGCGTATCCGACAGCGCATAGTCGATGGAGCCGGAAATGCCGTAGCTCTTGGCCGTGCTGCGGGGGCTGGACACGAAGTCGCCGGGCTGCACCTGATAGGGGGTGCCGAACACGGTCGTGTAATTGCCGCCCGAAACATAGCTGGCATAGCTGGTATAGCTCTTCGATCCAGTGATGAAGCGGCTGTCCATCGGCACGCCGCCATTGGGATCGGCCGCGTCATAGCTGCGCACCGCCGGGTTGTTGGCGTAGATCAGCTTGGTCGCGACCTGTTCCGAATTATTCTGCGCATAGTCGCCGATCAGGTTGATTTCCAGCGGCGAGCCGGCGGGCGCATAGCGCAACGCGGCGCGGATGCCCTGCACGTCGATGCCGCCCTCGGTGCCGGTCTGGCAATCGGTGCCGCCGCGCGTCGACGCAATACCTTCGCCCGGATTGACGCAGCCATAATCGAGCAGCTTCATAAAGCCGTCGGTACGCTTCGAAACGCCTGAAATACGCGCATAAAGGCCGTCGGCGATGGTGAAGCCCGCGCTGGCGCGCAGGTCGAGCCGGTCATAGGAGCCGGTGCTCGCCTCGACGAAGCCGCCGCCATTCTCGTCCGGCTTGCGGCTGAACAGCTTGACCGAGCCGCCGATGCTGTTCTTGCCCGCCAGCGTGCCCTGCGGCCCGCGCAGCACCTCGACGCGGTCGAGGTCGGTCAGGTCGAGAATGGCGCCGAAGGTGGTGCCGTAATAGACATCGTCGATATAGATGCCGACGCCCGGCTCCAGCGCGAAGTTGGAGTCGTTCTGGCCGACGCCGCGAATATAGGCCTGCACCGCGCTGCCGTTGAGGCCGGTCGCCGCCGTCAGGTTGACGTTGGGCGCCACGCCGGTGAGGTCGGTGACGCTTTGCAGGTTCTTCGCCTCCAGCGTTTCGCCGGTGGTCGCGGTGATCGCGATCGGCGTGTCCTGAAGGCGCTGGCCCCGGAACTGCGCGGTAACGACGATATCCTGCATGCCGACGGCCGAAGCCGCCGCGTCATCGGCCTGCGCGGCTTCCTCCTGCGCATGAGCCTGCATGGAAACAAGGGCGAACGCGACCGCCGCCCCTGCGACGCTCCGTCCGAAATAAGTCTTTAGACCGGCATTCATTGTATCTTATCCTCCCACCACGAAACGGGCTGCGCGGAACGAGCGGGCCCTTGCCTTGCGAACCGCTTCGCAAGACCCCCGATCCTGGGACAGGAGGATACCCCCGGCCCCTCTCCGTTCAGCCGAAATGGCCTGATAGGGGCTCCCGTCGAGCCCTTGTCTTTGGAGGAGGACGCCATGGTCGACGGCGCCCTCTTCTCCCTTCGATCCTAACGATCGTTACAACTGTGTCAAGCCATCTCGATGCATCATCGATCAGGCCGCGACTTCTTTTTGCCGTGCGCGGGCGCGGGCCAGCTGGTCGGCGGAAACCCATGCGCCATGGACCTGCGCCCGCATCGGCAGCGGCATCGGCACGCGGGCGATCGGCCCCTTGGCGATGTCGCCCGCCTCCACCACCCAGAGTTCGGAGCGAAAGCCATCCTCGCCCGCGCGGCGATCGACCATGGCGAGCAGCCAGCCGTCATGGTCCGGCGCGGAGGAGGGGACATGCACCGGCTCGTTGATCGCCATCCCCGGCTCCAGCGCCATCATGTCGAGCCGGCCATTGCCCGGCTCGACCCGGAAGAGCGCGTTGAACGCCACGCCGACCGGCCCGCCCGGCAGCGGCGGCCCGCCCTGCGGGTTCATCGACAGATACCAGGCGGCGCGATAGGCGCGCCCCTGATCGACGTCGCGAAGGCGCGGCATGTCGCCCGGCGGGCCGATAATGCGCGACTCGAAGCTCTCCCCTTCCTTCGACATGTCGAAAGTCCAGCGGGTGAGGCCGCCCTGTATCTCCTGCTGCGCGCGCTGCACACCGCCCGCCTCGCGCATGAAACCGAAGGCGTTGGTGTCGGACAGGCAGAGGTCGAGATGGATGAAATCGCCGTCCTCATAGGCGTTGACCAGATGGAAGGCGGAAACGCCCTTCGGCCCCTTGAACCAGCGCATCTCCTCGACCTTGCCGTAGCGCGGCATGATGCCGACCCAGCTTTCCAGATCCTGCTGATGCGCCCAGTGCGGTCCGCCCGCCTTCAGCCGGTCGAGATCGGCGGTGGTCGGGAAGATCGGGAACAGCGCATAATGCTCGGTGATCGCGAAATCATGGATGGTCGAGCAATAGGGCTGCCGGAACCATTGCTCCGACACCAGATTGCCGTTCCGGTCGGCGATGCAATAGGCGACGTCGGTGGTGGCGAGCCCCCCCGCCTCATAGCCGAAGAAGAACATCTCCCCAGTCTCCGGGTCGACGCGCGGATGGGCGGTGAAGGTTTCGGATTTCAGCGCGCCATAATAATCCCACCGCCCGATGGTTTCGAGCGTTTCGGGGTCGATCTCATAGGCGAGGCCGTCCTCCTTGGTCATGAACAGGCGGCCGCCGTGCCAGACCGGCGTGGTGTTGGCGACGGTGCGATCCTTGCCCGCGACGGCGGGATCGTCGGTGAACGGGTTGCGATATTGGCCGAACAGCGCGCGCCGCGCCTCCTTCTCCAGCCGGTAGCGCTCCGTCTCGACATAGCGGATCGCATAATCGACCGTGCCGCCGTGGATCGAGAATTTGGCGACCATGCCGTCGCCGGACAGGACGATGTCGTCATCGAACATCGGCGCATGCGCGGGATCGGGCACGGCCCGGAAAAAGGCGCCGTCTATCTCCGCCGGAATTTCGCCGACGACATCCAGATTGCGCGCGGACCATTCGATGCCCACCGGCGTATTGAGGCCGGTGAAGTGAATGGTCCGGGGGAAATTGGGCATTTCTCGCTCCTCTCCTCATTCATTGGCCGCAATAGTAACAATCGTTATTGTTATTGCCAAGGGGCCGATGCGGAAAAGGAGCGTCATTTGCCGGAAAGTGCGGCGGAAATGTCGCAATCGGGTTTAGCCGGGAGGTTCCATCTCCCGCGCAAAGCCATCCACCATCGCGGCGAGGCTGGCCTCCACCGCCTGTTCGACCGGAATCAGCGCGTCGATCGCCGCGCCCTTGGGGCCGGTGACGAACCCCGTCCAGCCGGTCACCAGCGCCTGCACCGCCGACTGCACGATCATGCCGCGATCGACCGGCAGCCCCATCGCCGCCAGCCGCTCCGTCAGGGAGGCGACGGTGCTGTCCTGCACCTCCTGCTGCGGCGGCGCATAGGCGATCAGCTTCGCGATATCGCGCGTTTCCCGCTGCTTGCGCCAGAGCGACCGGCCGAAGTCGAGCATCCAGCGCCGCCAGTCCGCCCCGTCCGGCACGGCTTCCAGCGCGTCGCGGAACAGGCGGTTGGACATCAAAGCGAGCAGCATCTGCTTGTCGCCGACATGGCGGGCCAGCGACGGCGCCTTCGCATCCAGCCGGGCGGCGACGCGGCGCAGCGACACCGCCTCCAGCCCTTCCTCGCGCAGGATGGCGATGGCCTCCGCGACGATCATCTCCCGATTCAGTTTCATGGCGCCCTTGTCGCAAGGCGGCGGCGATGTTTCCAGCCCCTCTTGCATCAAAAAGCTTACAGTGTAAGTTTCTGCGGAAGAAGAGAGGAGACGAATCGATGTATCCATTCACCCAGGGGTCGTTCGCGGTGCGCAACGGCTGGTATGTGGCCGCCTTCGCGCGGGACGTGACGCGCGATCTGCTGGCGCGCACGATCCTCGGCCAGCCGGTGGTGCTCTACCGCAAGCAGGACGGCACCGCCGTCGCCGTGGGCGGGCGCTGCCCCCACCGTCATTATCCGCTGGGTGAAAGCTGCCTGAAGGGCGACAGCATCGAATGCGGCTATCACGGCATCGCCTTCGGCCCGGACGGCCAGTGCACGAAGGTGCCGTCGCAGGCCCATGTGCCGCGCAGCTACCGCATCCCCACCTATCCGCTGGTCGAGCATGGGATATGGATGTTCATCTGGATGGGCGATGCGGACCGCGCCGATACCGCGCTGCTGCCCGACCTCGGGGAAATCGGCGCGGACGGTGGCGGCATGATCCTGCGGCCCTTCTATTCCGAGCATGTGAAGGGCCGCTATCAGCTGCTCAACGACAATCTGCTCGACCTCACCCATCTCGCCTATCTGCATGCGTCCAGCATCGGCACCGAGGACAATGCGTCGGTGCCGGAGGAGCTGACACGCGAGCCGGGCGTGCTGCGCAGCCGCCGCCACATCCGCGACGCCGCGCCGCCGCCGGTGGTGCGGACCTTCCATGGCGAGGATATCGAGCGGATCGACCGGGTGGTCGGCATGGATTTCTACCTGCCCGGCTTTCACGCCGGCATCGGCGACATGGCGGTATCGCGCAGCAACCCGGTACGCGGGGGCGAGCAGCTCAACCGCAGCCGCGTCTATCATGCGGTGACGCCGGAAACGCCGACCAGTTGCCATTATTTCTTCGCGATGGCGGCGGAGGACGAGGCCGGGCTGGACCGGATGGACGCCTATCTGCGCCCCGTCATCGCCGAGGACAAGTTCGCCACCGAGGAGATCGAGAAGATGCTGGCGATCGTCGGCGAAAACCCGGAGGAGCTGCTGCTCAGGAGCGACCGCAACGCCGTCGAGGGGCGACGGATGCTGCAACAGATGATGGACGCCGAACGCGCGCCCGCCTGAGGCGGATCGGGGGCGGGCCTGTGGAACCTGAGACCCGCCCCCGCCCTTCGACCGCATGGCTCAATTGCGGCGAAGGGCTTTCAGCACATGGTCGGCGCCCTTGTCGCCGATCATGATCGCGGTCGCATTGGTGTTGCCCTGCGGCAGGCTGGGCATGACGGAGGCGTCCGCCACCCACAGCCCGTCGAGGCCGATAACCTTGAGGTCGGGATCGACCACCGCCATCGGATCGTCCGCGCCGCCGATCTTCGCGGTGCCGACCGGATGATAGAGCGGAATCGACGCCATCCGCACATAGTCGCGCAGCTGCTCCGGCGTGGAGAGGGCCGCGCCGGGGCGCACCTCGCTCTTGACGAAGCGGGCGATCGGCGATTGCGCCATGATGCCGCGCGCGATGCCGATGCCCTCGACGATCTGCTCGACATCCTCCTCGTGCGAGAGCTGCTGGTGGAAGATGGCGGGCGGCGCGAACGGATCGTTGGAGCGCAGCTCGATATGGCCGCGATGGCCCGGCCGCATCAGCCCGATCAGCGTCGAGACGGCGGCATCGTTGCGCAGCACCAGCCGGCCCCGCTCGTCGAAATCGAAGGCGAAGGCGGCAAAGCTGATCTGGAGATTGGGCGCGGGCAGGCCCGGCCGCCCGCGCACGAACGCCTGCGCATGGCCGATGGAGGTGGTCAGCGCGCCTTTCCGGGCCAGGGCGAATTGCAGCACCTGCCACGCCCCGCGCAGCCCGTGCGCGTCGTTGTTGAGCGTGTGCGTGTCCCTGATGCCGTTGACCAGATGGGTGCCGACATGATCCTGAAGGTTGCGACCGACGCCGGGCAGGTCGTGCACCACCGCCACGCCCTTGTCGCGCAGATGCGCCGCCGGGCCGATGCCGGAGAGCATCAGCAGGCGTGGCGTGTTCATCGCCCCCGCGCTCAGCACCACGCCCTGCTTCGCGCGCAGCACCCTGTCCTGCCCGTCCTGGCGATAGGCGATGCCGGTCGCCTTGCCGTCCTCGATCAGGATGCGCGTCACCTGCGCCTCCAGCAGGATCTGTGGCGCATTCCCGCCCTTGCGCCCCTCCAGATAGCCGCGCGCGGTCGAGCAGCGCAGGCCGCCGCGCTGCGACACCTGCACATAATCGACGCCCTCGGCCCGCTCGCCGTTGAGGTCGGGCGAGCGCTCGATGCCCGCCGCCTGCGCGGCCTCGATCCAGCTTTCGGTGATCGGGTAGCGCGCGCGCCCTTCGGAAACCGCGACCGGCCCGCCGGTGCCGCGCCACGCATCGGCGCCGCGCTCATTATCCTCCATGCGGCGGAAATAGGGGAGGACCGACTGATACTCCCAGCCTTTCGCGCCCAGCTCCGCCCAATGGTCGTAATCCCAGCGATGGCCGCGAATGAACATCATGCCATTGAGCGCACTGCCCCCGCCCAGCAGCTTGCCCGCGGGCCAGATGTCGGCGCGGCCGCCCAGCGACGGGTCCGGCTCGACCTGATAGCACCAGTCGAAATCGGGGTTCTGCACCACCGCGCTGGTGAGCGCCGGAATGCGCGAGCGGTAATGGCGGTCGGTCCGCCCCGCCTCGACCAGCGTGACGCGCACGCCCGCCTCGGCGAGGCGCCCGGCCATGGCGGCCCCGGCGGACCCGCCGCCGATGACGATGATGTCGGGCGTTTCGGGGGTATCGGAAATTTCGGGCATTAAAGGGATTCCCCGGTCAGAAATTGGACAATATGGCGAGGCTGGGCGCATCGAGCGGCTTGCCCTCGGCCTTGAGCTTCAGTTCGCGCGCGCGCAGCCTGCCCTGCTCGTCGATCAGCCAGGCGTGGATCGCATCGGCGTCGGCGGGCGAGAGCAGGTCGTCCCAGCGCGGCATGCCGTTGGGCAGCAGCAGCCCTTCCAGCACGATCTGGCGGAATGCCTGATGCGTGCCCGGCTCCATCCGTCGCAGGTCGGGCGTGGCGGAGCGCGGCTGGTTCGCATGGCAGATCGCGCAATTGGCGAAGAACAGCCCCTGCCCCTTCGCGATCGTCGCCGGGGTGGCGCCCGGCAGCTGCGGCGGCGGGGCAGCGGCGACCTCCAGTGGCGGCAGCGGGTCGGGCTTCGCCACCGGTCCGCCGTCGAGGCGGAAGACGAGGATGCGGTTGGCGTTGCCATGGCTGTAGGCCGCCGAATAGCGCGGCACATAGGCCCAGCCGCCGCCGCCGAAGCCGGTCGCGACCGCCACATATTGCACGCCCTTGACGCGATAGGTCATCGGCGCGGCCATGATCGAGCTGCCGGTGTCGATTTCCTTCAGCAGCTTGCCGTTGTCGGCATCGCGCACGACCAGCTTGCCGCCGATGGTGCCGTGGAACAGCAGGCCCGATTGCGTCGCCAGCATCCCCATCCGGTCCTGCCAGCCCTCGGCCGAAACCGACCAGCGCGCCTTGCCGGTCAGCGGATCGATCGCCCGGATTTCGGAGCTGTAGGGCTTTTCCTTCACCCATTGCCATTCGCGCAGTTTCTTCACCTGCTCCTGCACCGGCGGCGGCAGGGCCGGCAGCGCCGCCTCCAGGTCGGGCGTGAAGATCAGGCTGGTGCGGATGTTGAGCGCCTTGGGCCGCCGCGTGTCGGGGGTGCCGTCCGAGGGCGGCACGAACATCAGATTGCCCATGTCCAGCACCGCCGCATAATAGAGGTTGCGGCCCGGATCATAGGCGGGCGGATACCAGTTGCGCGCGCCGGGCGAGCCGGGGAAGACGATCTTCGGCCCGTCGTTCCAATAGTCGGCGCCCTTGGGGTTCATGCGCGGGCGGCCGGTCTTCAGGTCATAGCCGTCGGTCCAGCTCGTCCGCACCAGCGGGTTGATGCGCAGCGGCTTGCCGGTTTCGCGGTCGATCACGAAGAGGAAGCCGTTCTTCGGCGCGTGCAGGATCACCGGGCGGCGGGCGCCGTCGACCTCGATATCGGCCAGCACCATCGGCTGGGTCGCGGTATAGTCCCACCCGTCCTGCGGCGTTTCCTGATAATGCCATTTCATCCGCCCCGTCTTCGCGTCGAGCGCGACGATCGAGGAGAGATAGAGATTGTCCCCGCCGCCGGGCGAGCGGGTGCCGACCGAATAGGGGCCGCCATTGCCGACGCCGATATAGACGGTGCCGAAGCGCGGGTCGTAGTTGATCGCATCCCACACCGATCCGCCGCCGCCGATGTCCCAGCGGCTGTTCGCATCCCATGTCCCGACCGCCTGCTCCAGCTCCGGCGTTTCCTGCGGGCCGAGCTTCGGGTCGCGGGGCACGGTGAAGAAGCGCCAAGCCTGCGCGCCGTCGGACAGGCGATAGGCGGTCACATAGCCGCGCACGTCATATTCCGCCCCGGCATTGCCGATCACGACCACGTCGCCCGCCACCTCCGGCGCGCCGGTGATGGTATAGCCGCGCGTGCGGTCGGTG
>Ga0180222_1003272_pt1 | contig 10763 bp, 9 predicted proteins | sample eDN5th37CKraftOP_FD_151336 | JGI IMG/M metagenome (GOLD analysis project Ga0180222, IMG submission 151336) | Enriched Organic Plus compost microbial communities from Emeryville, California, USA - eDNA 5th pass 37_C Kraft OP (version 2) (version 2) ... | reverse complement strand
CCGAGGATGCGGTACGCGCGGCGATGCTGCATGCCTTCCTCAAGCGCGAGCTGATGGGCGTGGGCAAATGATCCCGGGCGTGACAGCAGGGGCGGCGGCCGGCCGGCGGCCCTTCGCGCTGGAAGGCTTCGATCTCGATGCCTTCGTCGCAACCACCCTGGCCGAGGATCTGGGGCCGACGGGCCGGGACGTGACGTCCGAGAGCGTGATTCCCGCCGACGCGCTGTTCAGCGGCGTGATGGATAGCCGCGATCCGGTGACAGTGGCGGGGTTGCCCATCGCGGCGGCCTTCTTCCGGGCGCTCGATCCCGATGTGGAGATCGAGCTGCTGGTCGGCGAGGGCGATCAGGTCGCGGCCGGCACGGACCTCATGCGGCTGCGCGGCAAGGCGCGGGCGATGCTGACGGCGGAGCGCTCGGCGCTCAATACGGTGCAGCATCTCTCCGGCATCGCTACCATGACGCGCGCCTATGTGGACAGGATCGCCGGCACGGGCGCGACGCTGCTCGACACGCGCAAGACCATCCCGGGCCTGCGCGTGCTGGAGAAATATGCGACGCGCATGGGCGGCGCGCAGAACCATCGCATGGGGCTGTGGGACGCGGCGATGATCAAGGACAATCACATCGCCGTGGCCGGCTCGGTCGGCGCGGCGGTCGAGGCGGCCAGGGAGGCCGGCATCGAACGGATCATCGTCGAGGTGGATCGGATCGATCAGATCGAACCTGCCATCGCGGCCGGTGCCACGCATCTGCTGCTCGACAACATGACGCCCGAAATATTGCGCGGAGCCGTGACACTGGTCGGCAAGCGAGTCCCCACCGAGGCATCGGGCGGCGTCCGGCTCGACACGATCCGCGCCATAGCCGAGACGGGCGTGGATTATATCAGCGTCGGCCGCCTCACCCAGTCCGCGCCGGCGGCGGATATCGGGCTGGACTTCTCCAGCATCTGAGGTCTGGGCTGGCTCGACCCGGCGCGGATATATTCGTGCTACAGCCTCTGGCTGGAGCCTGTCCGCTTCAGATGGAACCACCTTGTGCTCCTGCTTTCGCAGGAGCATTGATTCCATCTGAAACAGACAGGCTTTAGGCAGACCGTTCGCGCTGAGCTTGTCGAAGGGCTGTCCTTCTTCTCGACAGGCTCAGTATTAACGGTCTTTCCGGGAAAAGAGAACGCAGCCCTCGCACCACCGTTCCGCTGGACCAGCTCAGCCTTCGATCGTCACCGTCGCGGGATAATGCTTGTCCAGATGACGGCGGATGATCCGCAGATTGCGGCTATTGGAACGGAAAGCGAGGTCGAACGCGTCGCCGACCAGCGGGACGGCGCCGAGCAGGGTGTCGATGCCGACATTGGCGCTCATCCGCATGAGCTGCCACTTGGACATGCCGAGATTGCGCGCTTCCCACACGATCCAGGCGCCCATCGCGGCGGTGACGAGATCGCCGACCACCGGCACCAGGCCGATGATCGAATCGAGCCCGACGCGGAAGCGCGTCCCCGGCACCGTCAGCACATTTTCGAGCAGCTGCTCCATCAGCTCGATCCGCTGGCGGACCGAGCGGGGATCGCGCCCCATGCCTGGGATGGCATCCAGCCGCGCCATGGCTTCGTCGAATCGCTGGCTCTGCATGGCCACCGTGCGTATCGCTCCTTCGTCACGCCGCGCAAATCGGCGGCCTGTCCTAGTTGGGAAGCGCGATCAGCCGGTTCAATGGGTGGATGCCGCGCGTCGACGGCGCGAAGCCGGTGAGCCGCCGGCTGGCCAATGCCCAGCGGACCGGCTGGCCGAGCGGGATATAGCCGCCATGCAGGACGATGCGGCGCTCGGCCTCGGCCAGCGCAGCGGCGCGCGCCTCGGTGGTGTCGGCGGTCCGGGCCGTGTCGAGCAGCGCCGAGGCCGGCTCGTCGCAACTGATCCGCATCGGGCAATCGAGCCGCGCCAGATACCAGAGCGCGCTGTCGAAGGGGGCCACCTCGTCGATCAGCACTAGATCGGCCCTGTCGTCCATCGCGACCCGGTCCACCCGGACGCCGAGCTTCGAGAAATCCGCCGCGATGCGGATGAACAGCAGCGAGGCGCCCGGGCCCTCCGGCAGGGCGATGCGGAGCATGGGCGGCTCGCCATGTGCGGCGACCCAGCGCGCGACATATTGGCGCGCGATGCCGATGCGGTTGTCCGCATTCGCGTCGGCCCAGACCGGCTGCGTCGGCGCGCGGCCCAGGTCGAGCGCGGCAGGCAGGGGCGTGACCGCCGTCCGCCAACCCTGCAGGTTGAGCATGGCCGCGAGCGCCGCGCGATCGATCGCGCGCGAGAGCGCCTCGCGCACATTGACGTCGGCAAGGAAATCCGACGATCCGGTGACGGCGAGGCCGAACAGGCCCGAGACCGGATCGATCCGGATGTCCCGTGGCTCGACATTGCCGACGGCGAGGAGGGGCAGATGCTGGAAGCGACCGCCAAGCACCAGATCGGTGGCGCCATGCTGGAAGCGGACCAGCGCCCGCGCCGCGCGATTGGCATGCAACATCCGCAAATCGATCGCGGGCGGCTCGTCCGGCGGTTCGGCTTCCGCATCGTCCGCCAGGTTCGTGACGGGCGTCAGCGCATAGCCGTCGCCGTCCGGCTTGGCGAGATAGGGACCACTGCCGACGTCACGCGAGAGGATGGCGAACTGAGGCTGGGCGATCAGCTGCATGAAGGCGGGGAGGGCAGTGTCCAGCCGGATCTCGATCACCCGGTCGGTCATCGCGCGCACTTCCGGCTTGAGCCCGGCGATCGATGGCGCGTTCGCCTGCAGCCGTTCGGTGAAGAGGCGTGCGACGACATCGGCCTTGATCGGCTCGCCATTGGTCCAGTGCATCCGCCGCAGCCGGAAGATGTAGCTCTGGCCGTCATCCTCGACGATCCAGCTTTCGGCCAGCGCACCTACCACCTCGCCATTCGTGTCGAAGGCGAGGAGGCCCTGGCCGGTCGCGCCCAGCATGGTCTTGGCCGCCGCCGACCGGCTGTCGCGCAGCGGCTCGGCCAGCTGCTCCGCCGTGCCGATCACGTCGACGGACACCGGTCCGTCGCGCTGCGTGCGATCACAGCCGGCCGCGATAGCCGCCAGACCGATCATGCCGGCCAGCGCGGCATATCGGCGCAGCTTCGGTGCGGATCTGGTGCGGCCGGTCACGCAGCCGATCTAGAGTCTGTCCCATTCAAATGGAACCATCATATGCGCCTGCTTTCGCTGTGGCGCCACGCACTGCCGCGCGGGTTTGAATCCCGGCCCCCGAGTGAGGAGCCTGTGCTCGCCCAACACGCCAAAGCCGAGCTTCAAACAGATCCGCTATCGCCGCGTATCGCCAAGGCACGCCATTTGGTGCGGACGGCGGGACTCGAACCCGCACTCTCAGCCGAGAAGCAGATTTTAAGTCTGCTGCGTCTACCGGTTTCGCCACGTCCGCGCCTGCAGCGACGGAGAACCCATGCCATGGGCTCCGTCGCTGTGCCAGCGCCTTCGACGTCGCGTGGCTTTCGGAAAGGCGCGTCAGGCGGAGGTGTTGAGCCGCAGGCGCATTTCCTTGCCGGGCTTGAAATGCGGGACGCGCTTGGGCTGGACGATGACGGCCGAGCCGGTGCGGGGATTGCGTCCGGTGCGCCCCTCGCGTGCACGTGTCGTGAAAGCGCCGAAACCGCGCAATTCCACCCGGCCGCCTTCGGCGAGACGGGCGCCGATGGAATCGAACACGATATCGACGATCCGGTCGACTTCCTGAAGGCTGAGATCGGGATGGAGGGATGCGAGCTTCTGCACCAGTTGCGAACGAATCATGGTTCGAACTTTCTGAATTGGCCGCAGCCAGTTTCTTCATTCACCATGATGACCTGCGCCCGTCATATTCTGTGACCATCTGGTGACAGATGATTTGCCACAGACATTGGCGAAATCAAAGGAAATCCGCCATCTTCGGGGCGGAATACGACAAGGGGCCGGTCGAACCCGCATCGACCGGCCCCTCAATCTCACATGCTTTACGCTACGGCAACGCCGATCGGGTCAGCCCTTGGCCTTGAGCGCTTCGCCCAGAATGTCGCCCAGCGACGCGCCGCTGTCCGACGAGCCATATTGCGCCACGGCCGCTTTCTCCTCGGCGATCTGCAATGCCTTGACCGAGAAGTTGGGCTTCTTGGAGCGGTCGAAGCCGATCACCATGGCGTCGAACTTCTGGCCGACCTGGAAGCGCTCGGGGCGCTGCTCGTCGCGGTCGCGGCCCAGGTCGCTGCGCTTGATGAAGCCCGTGACGCCATCGTCGCCGGCCTGGACCTCCAGGCCGCCGTCGCGAACCTCGAGCACCGTGACGGTGACGGTCTGGTTCTTGCCGAGGCCCGTGCCGCCCGAGCGCGCGGCACCGGCGGCCGGCGCGCCCTTCTCGAGCTGCTTCATACCGAGGCTGATGCGTTCCTTCTCCACGTCCACGTCGAGCACGATGGCCTTCACCACCTCGCCCTTGCGGTGCAGGTTGAGCGCGTCCTCGCCGGAGATGCCCCAGGCGATATCGGACATGTGGACCATGCCGTCCACATCGCCGTCCAGCCCGATGAACAGGCCGAACTCGGTGGCGTTCTTGACCTCGCCCTCGACCTCGGTGCCGACCGGGTGACGCTCGGCGAAGCTCTCCCAGGGATTGCTCTGGGCCTGCTTGAGGCCGAGGCTGATGCGGCGCTTCTCGCTGTCGACCTCGAGCACGATGACGTCCACTTCCTGCGAAGTGGAGACGATCTTGCCGGGATGGACATTCTTCTTGGTCCAGCTCATCTCGCTGACATGGACCAGGCCTTCGATGCCCGGCTCCAGCTCCACGAAGGCACCATATTCGGTGATGTTCGTGACGCGGCCGGTCAGCTTGGCGCCGACCGGATATTTGGCCGCCGCGCCTTCCCACGGATCGCTCTCGAGCTGCTTCATGCCCAGGCTGATGCGCTGCGTGTCGCGGTTGATGCGGATGATCTGCACGCGGACGGTGTCGCCGATCGCGATCATCTCGCTCGGATGGTTGATGCGCTTGTAGCTGAGGTCGGTGACATGCAGCAGGCCGTCAATGCCGCCCAGGTCGACGAACGCGCCATAATCGGTGATGTTCTTGACCACGCCCTCGATGATCTGGCCCTCGCTGAGGGTCTGGATGAGGCCGCTGCGCTGCTCGGCGCGGGTCTCTTCCAGGATGGCGCGGCGCGACACGACGATATTGCCGCGGCGGCGATCCATCTTGAGGATCTGGAAGGGCTGCGGGATGTCCATGAGGGGCGTGACGTCGCGCACCGGACGGATATCGACCTGCGAGCCGGGCAGGAAGGCCACGGCGCCGTCCAGATCGACAGTGAAGCCGCCCTTGACGCGGCCGAAGATGACGCCCTCGACACGGGCATTCTCGGAGAATTCGGATTCGAGCTTGTCCCAGGCGGCCTCGCGGCGGGCGCGGTCGCGGCTCAGCATCGCCTCCCCATTGCTGTTCTCGACACGGTCGACATAGACCTCGACCTCGTCGCCGACCTTGAGATCGGCCTTCTGGCCGGGGGCGGCGAACTCGCGCAGCGGCACGCGGCCTTCGCTTTTCAGGCCGACGTCGATGACGGCCATGTCGTTCTCGATGCCGGTGACGGTGCCCTTGACCACGCGGCCCTCAAAGCCGCCGTCGGCGCCGCCGAGGGAATCATTCAGGAGGGACGCGAAATCATCGCGCGAGGGAAATGCCGTAGAGGCCATAAAAATGGATTCCTTCAATCATGTTGCTGGCCAGCCGGTTGTCTCCGGCGGTCTTTGGCCAAACCGCCCGCGCGGCCGCATGCCGCACGCGCATCCACGCGTCATGGCGTCCGTGCACGACAAGTCGCGATACGCGAAAAAGGCGCACGGAAAGCGACCCACATTTCCGCGGATCCATTCCTGCGCCACGCCGGTGAGCGCTCCCGGCGCCCGTCAGCCTTGACGTCCACGGGCGCCAAAGGCTCGTAGGACAGGGCTTATATAGCGAATTGCACGGCTTTCGGCAAGATGGGCCCGAATGTCGATCGCGGGTCGGTTGAATTTCGGCCGGCGACCCGGGAGCCGACATTGTTCCCCCTCCCGCCTGCGAGAGAGGGTGGGTTCGCCGGCAGGGCGCGCGCCGATCCTAAATCCGACCTCGCCGATCCCGCATCCCGAGCCGCTGATCCACCAGGGCGATCGCCGCGGCGATGGCTGCATCGATCCCGAGCGTGCTCGTGTCGAGCAGATCCGCATCCTCAGCCCGGCGCAACGGCGCATCCGCCCGCTCGCAGTCGCGCCGATCGCGCTCGACAAGCTCGTCGGTGATCGCCTGCAGCGAGACCGGATCGCCTTTCCCGGCCAGCTCGGCATGGCGGCGCGCGGCGCGGACCGTCATGCTGGCGGTGACGAACAGCTTGGCATCGGCATCGGGCGCGATGACCGTGCCGATATCGCGCCCGTCCAGCACGGCGCCGCCGGGCTGGCAGGCGAAGGCGCGCTGGCGATCGAGCAGCGCGGCGCGGACCTGCGGATGGCGCGAGACGCGGCTGGCGAGGGGACCGGCTTCCGGCGCGCGCAGCGCGGGGTCGGCGAGGAGCGCGGCGGGAAAGGCGCAGGCGGCGAGCGCATCCGCCGGATCATCCGGGTCGCCGCCGGCCCGCGCCACGCTGACGCCGACCGCGCGATAGAGCAGCCCCGTGTCGAGATGTGGCAGGCCGTAATGAGCGGCGAGCGCGCGGGCGATCGTGCCCTTGCCCGAGGCGGCGGGACCATCGACGGCGATCACCGTCATGCCGCGCCCCGCAGGCCGTCGATCAGCGCAGCGAAGCCGGGGAAGCTGGTCGCCACCGGGCCCATATCGTCGATGACCAGGCCGCCGCGCGTATGGAGGCCGGCAATGGCGAAGCTCATCGCGATGCGGTGGTCGAGCTGCGCGGCGATGGTGGGCGCGCTGTTGCCGCCGTCCAGCGGCTCGCCGCCGGTCCCCTCGATGACGAGGCCGTCCTCGGTCTCATCGACCGCCACGCCGATGCGGGCGAGGCCCTGCGCCATCAGCGACAGCCGGTCCGATTCCTTGACGCGCAGCTCGTCCAGCCCGTGGGTGCGGGTGACGCCCTTGGCGACCGCCGCGGCGACGAAGAAGGCCGGGAACTCGTCGATCATGCTGGCCACGACATCGGGCGGCACGTCGATGCCGGTGAGCGGGCTGTGCCGCGCGATCAGGTCCGCGACCGGCTCGCCGCCGACTTCGCGCGCATTGGCGATGGTCAGGTCCGCGCCCATCGCCTGCAGCATGGCGAACAGGCCGGCGCGGGTCGGGTTCATGCCGACATTGGTGATCGTCACGTCGGAGCCGGGCGTGATGAGCGCGGCCACGATGGGGAAGGCGGCCGAGGAGGGATCTCCAGGCACGACCAGCGCTTGCGGCTTCAGCTCGGCCTCGCCGGTGATCGCGATGATCCGGGTGCCGTCCGCTTCCGTCTCGATGTCGAGCTGCGCGCCGAAGCCGCGCAGCATCCGCTCGCTATGGTCGCGGGTCGGGACCGGCTCGATCACGCGGGTGATGCCAGGCGCGTTGAGGCCGGCGAGCAGCACCGCCGACTTCACCTGCGCCGAGGCGACCGGCAAGCGATACTCGATCGGCACGGCCGGCACGAGCCCGCGCATGGTGAGCGGCAGCCGGCCGCCCGGCATAGTCATGAAATCCGCGCCCATAAGGCCGAGCGGCGTCGTCACCCGGCCCATCGGGCGCCTGCTCAGCGAGGCGTCGCCGATGAAGGTCGCGGTGATCGCATGGCTGGCGACGAGGCCCATGAGCAGCCGCGTCGAGGTGCCGCTATTGCCCATGTCGAGCGCGGTCTCCGGCTGGAGCAGCCCACCGACGCCGACGCCATGGATGCGCCAGAGGCCGTCCGCATCGCGCTCGATCGATGCCCCCAGCGCGCGCATCGCGGCCGCCGTGGCGAGGACATCCTCGCCTTCCAGCAGGCCGGAGACGCGGCTTTCGCCCACCGCCAGGGCGGAAAGCATCAGCGCGCGGTGCGAGATGCTCTTGTCGCCCGGCACCTGCACCGTGCCGCGCAGTGGGGCGCCAGGCTCGAAGAGCATGTTGCGCGAAGTCTTCGTCATCGATTCAGGTCCGGAAAATGCGCCGCGGCGGTGCTTTGTCCGGCCGGGCTGGAGAAAAATGGCGAACGGCTTTTGACAGTGCGGGTTCACTATGGCAAGGCGCGCGGCACTTCGCGGCAGGGGCACCTGTCCGCGCCCGTCATCATTTCATCGGAAGAAGGACAGAGGCGACACATGGTGAAGCCTGAATGGGGAACGAAGCGGACCTGCCCCAAATGCGCGACGCGCTTCTATGATCTCGGCAAGGACGAGCCGGTGACCTGCATCGAGTGCGGCAATGTCTGGACGCCCGAGCCGGTCCTCAAGTCCAAGCAGCCGCTGCCGTTCGAGGAAGCGCCGCAGAAGGCGACGGTTGGCGCCGAAGCCGATGTCGGGGCGGATGACGATCTGGACATCGACATGGATGTCGACGAGGCCGAGGGCTCGCCGGACAATGATGTCGATCTCGGCGGCGACGATGATCTCGGCGTCGACGCCGACGACGGCGACGAGGACGAGAACTGAGGATTCGGTGAACCGAACCCTTGCATGAAATTGGACTTGCAGCGGGGCGAGGCCTGACATAAAGGCAGCGCCCTGCATCGCGGCGGGTAACCCGCCCGGCGATATTCGGGGCCGTAGCTCAGCTGGGAGAGCGCTACACTGGCAGTGTAGAGGTCAGGGGTTCGATCCCCCTCGGCTCCACCATTTCTCTTCTAACGCCTTGATTATAGGTCATTAGCCAGAAAACCAGCCACTTATGCCTGCCATTTGGTCACACCAGTAGTATACAGCAAGGCATGAAAGACGTGGTGGAAACCCTTCATCTGCAAAAGCGCGGCGGCGTCTGGTATTATTTCCGGCGCGTGCCCAAGGCGATCTTGAGGATGTTCGCTCGGGAAGCGCGTTCCTTTCTGAGCAGGTAACGTCGCTTCGGCACCTTTTCGTGCATGAAAATAGCATACGAACGAGCTGAGGATCAATCCAGGGAGTCGAACGGTGGCATTGAGTGGCTGGCGATTGACGCAACCGTGATCCGAGCCCAGGCCCAGGCGGCTGGGGCACGGGTAAAAAAGGGGGGTGCTCAAGCCCAGGCTCTCGGGCGCTTCGAGGTGACTACACAGCGGCGACGTTGCGAGCCCTGACGCGGTCCAGCCGTCACGCGAACCAGGTCCGCTGGATGCTGGCGCTAACGATGATTTACGACGGCGCGATTCGGCGGTGTCGGTCTCCAGACGGTTCGTGACTGGGTGTTGTGGTTCAACGCCGCCGGCCCTGCCGGGGGCTGATCGACGCGGTGCCGTCCGGAGCGAGGTCGTTGTTGGACGACGCGCAGCGCCAAGCCTTGGCGCAAATTGTCGAGAGCGGCCCCATCCAAGCATCGCATGGAGTCGTACGCTGGCGATTGATCGATCTGGCGCAGTGGGTCTGGGATAAGTTCGCCATCAGGATCAGCAAGCAGACGCTGAGTCGCGAGCTTCGCGCCATGGGGTATCACAGGCTGTTGGCGCGGCCGCGCCATCATGTGCAGGGGGATAACACCATCCCCGACGCTTAGAAAAAATTCCCAACGCAGGCGGCGGCCATCCGGGCAACACCCTCGCGCGACACAGCGATAGAGCTTTGGTGGCAGGCCGGACGGGGCGCAGGCTGGCCAGAAGCACGGAATCACCAACCACTGGGCGCGGCGCTTGTGCTGCTGCGGTGCAGCACGCGTGAAATGAGCTTGTCAATCAGCCCTGGTGCATCATGTCCGTCGGTCTGCGATCATGGGACACGGGTGATGCTCAATGGGATTTGGTATTAGCCTGCCCTCGGTATTTCATGTCCAGTCAGCGGTTCCAAAGAGCTAGTCAGCGGCTTCAAAGGGCAGAATCCAGAGAGACCCCAAACCGGGTTCGAACTTTTATGATATTTAAAAAATAAGAGCAAATTCAGATAATTACATCAATTCTGGCCGGAAAACCGATTTAACCTATCTGGTAATTTAGAACAAAAAACGGCGGAAAACCGCTGTTTTCTTTGATTTTCAGACGATGGCTCCCCGAGTAGGATTCGAACCTACGGCCATTCGATTAACAGTCGAATGCTCTACCGCTGAGCTATCGGGGAGCAGCCGGGCTTTCGCCGGGCGAGGCAGCGCCTATAGCAGCGGCTTTCGCGCAAAGGCAAGAGCGCTCACGCGATAAATTGCTCCGCCGCGATGCGGTCGTCGAGCGTATGCTCCGGGTCGAACAGCAGGGTGAGCGGCATGGCAAGATCGATCGCGATCTCGACCGAGGCGACGTCGCGCACCTCGCGCTGGTCGGCCACGGCCGAGACCGGCCGCTTGACCGGATCGACCACGCGCAGCTTGACGCGCGCCCGCTCGGGCAGGATCGCGCCGCGCCAACGCCGCGGGCGGAACGGGCTGATCGGCGTCAGCGCGACGAGGCCGCTGCCGAGCGGCAGGATCGGGCCATTGGCCGAGAGGTTGTAGGCAGTGGAGCCGGCCGGCGTCGCCACCAGTGCGCCGTCGCACACCAGCTCAGGGATCACCACCCGGCCATCGACCGAGACTTCGAGCCAGGCGGTCTGGCGCGTCTCGCGCAGCAGCGAGACCTCGTTGATGGCGGGCAGCGTGATCTGCTCGCCGTT
>Ga0180222_1003262_pt1 | contig 10799 bp, 9 predicted proteins | sample eDN5th37CKraftOP_FD_151336 | JGI IMG/M metagenome (GOLD analysis project Ga0180222, IMG submission 151336) | Enriched Organic Plus compost microbial communities from Emeryville, California, USA - eDNA 5th pass 37_C Kraft OP (version 2) (version 2) ... | reverse complement strand
TCATCAGCGTCATCCTGGACGGTGCCTTCCTGTGCAGCCGTGCGGCCTTGCCGCTGATGATCGCGGGCGGTGGCGGCGCGATCGTCAATATCGGCGGGGTGACCGCGCATGTCGGCGCGTCGGAGCGTGCGCATGTTTCCACTGCGAAGGCCGGCCTTATCGGCCTCACGAAGGCGCTCGCGGTCGAGTTCGCCGCCTCGAATGTCCGCGTCAACTGCGTGGTGCCGGGCAAAATCGGAGGGCAGCGTTCGGCGACCTCCGGCAGGGGACTGGTGACGGGCGAGGGCAACGAGCCGCTGCTCGGCCGCATGGGCGATGTGGACGAAGTCGCCGCCCTGATCGCGGCCATGTGTCTGCCGATGTCGAGCTACATGACCGGGCAGACAATTCACGTGAACGGCGGCATGTATCTGCCCTAGGCGCGGTTTCACCCGGCCTGCAAGAGCGGCCGCAGCGAGGTCACGTCCGTGACCGCTTCCAGCGTCATCACGGCATCGATAATCTCCGCCGCCCGGGCAGGGCCGACGACCGGCGCCATCAGTTCGTTGGCTTTGGCCTGGACCTCGGCCGGCGTCATCGGATTGTCCGGCGTGCCGCGCACGGCGTAAGTGCGCTTTTCGACCGTGCGGCCGTTCGCGAGCTCGAGCGCGACGATCGCCTGCCGTGCCGGCTTGGCGTGGGTCAATTCATTCGACGGAATGACCGTGATCCTGTCGCGCAGCGCCAGGATCGCCGGGTCGTGCATGCGGTTCTCGTCGTGCGAGCTGGCAAAGGTGAGGGTGCCGTCGGCTAGGGTAATGGCCAGCAGGTGTTGCAGGCAGATGTCGGGGATATCGCGGTTGGAGACGATGTGCAGCCGGTCGTCCGGCATGTGCACGACCATTCTTTTGACCTGCGCGGCGGTCACCGCATGTTCGGCCATCAGGAAGCTCAACGAATCGAGCGCCGCCTGGATGGGCGAGCCGACGCACCATTTCTTGATTGAAGCGTTCATGACTTCGAACCGGTCCCCGAGCCCGTCGGTCAGGATTGCCGCATCGGGGTCGTCGCCGAACGCGTGCAGGAACGAGTGATGACCGGTGAGCGGGTCCGGCACTGCGGTGGCGCCAGCTTTTACGATCAATGCCGCGAAGACGCCGTTTCTTGCGGTCATGCCGGCGAAGTCGAACGCCTTTTCAATGTGCTCGGGATCGCGGTTCCAGGACGGGATGCCCGAGGCTTGCTGGGCGGCAAAGGCCAGGACCGAGACGCATTCCCGGGCGCTCAGATCGAGCAGGCATGCCGCGGCCGCGGCCGCGCCGAATACCGTCGCGATGCTATGGGTGCTGTGCTTATGCGTTTTCGGCAGGCCATAGCCGAGCGCCATGGTGCTGCGCGCGCCGACGTCGTAGCCGAGCGCCACCGCGCTCAAGACGCCGAGGCCATTTTTCCGTTCGCGTTCCGCGACGGCCCAGGCGGCCGGCACGACCGCGCAGCCGAGATGCGCGCGCGCCTTCAGGTGGGAATCGTCGGTTTCGTCGGCGTGTGCCGCCATGCCATTGGCGAGCGCGGCATTGACGGCCGATGTGAGGCCGCGCGTTCCGAGGACCGCGGATTCGGGACGTCCGCCCAGTTCCGCGACGAATTTGGCAGCAAGGAGTCCGGGCTTAAGTCGCGATCCGGAGACGATGGCGGCCAAAGTGTCGAGGAGATGCAGCTTCGTCTTCAGCGCCACGTCCGGAGGCAGCGCCGCGCGCGAGGCCTGCGCGATGTAGGCACCGAGCGTCTCGGAATAGGGGCACGGCATGGCTGTTCCAATCGTTAGCAGTTGCGCGCGTAGCGTCGAAATTCCGTCGCCCCAATCAGGATGGGACCGCCGTCTGCAGGACCACAAAGCTGACCGCGCCGCACGCGATGAGGACAAGCGGGCTGATCCGCGTCGTCATTAACGCGGAGGTGGCGACCAGCGCGATGCCGCGCGCCAGCCAGCCGCCTTGGATCGCGGCCAAGAGCACATAGACCGCCGCCAGGATCATGCCGGCGGCGACCGGCCGCAAACCGGCTTCGAGCGCTGTTTGCCAACGCGCGCCGCGATAGCGCGACCAGACATGCGCGATTGCGTAGACCAGAAGCGCGGCCGGAACGAAGATGCTGGCGGTCGCCACGACTGCGCCCCAGATCCCCGCCACCTGCCAGCCGATCAATGTCACCAGCAGCGAGCCGGGGCCCGGCGACATGCGCGACATCGCGAAATCCTGCACGAACTGGGCATTCGTCATCCAGTGATGCACGTCCACGACCTGGCGCTGAATATCGGCGATCACCGCATTCCCGCCGCCGATGGTCGCCAGCGACAGCGGCGCGAAGATGGACGCAAGCGCGAGCAGTCTATCGGTCATCGGGGACGATCCTCATCAGCCGGTGATATTCCAATGCGACGCTCATGCCGCCGCCGATGAGCGCGACCCAAGCCAGTGGGACGTGGAGGAACGCGATCGCAACGAAGGTCGCGACCATCATCGCCAGGGGAATCGTTCGGCGCGGCACGCGCCGCGCCGCTGTGAGGCCCATCGAAAGCGAAAGTCCGATCGCCGCGGCGCCGGCCCCGTTGAGCAACGGATAGGTCAACGCAAAGCCGGACAATGTCGCAAACAGGGCCCCGACCCCGATGATGATGAAAGCCGGCGGCACGATAATGCCCAGAAAGCACATGATCGCCCCGCCGGGACCGCGCAGGCGATAGCCGATCCAGATCGCCAGATTTGTCACGTTGATGCCCGGCAAGGCTTGGGACAGCGCCAGCCCGTTGAGGAACTCCTCCTCGCTGAGCCATTGCCGCTTCTGCACCAGTTCGCGCAACAACCAGCCGCTCAATCCGCCGCCGAAACTGGTCAGGCCGATGCGGCAGAAGACGAGAAACAAACGGACCGCGGTCGGCTGCCCAACGTCAATGCCATTCATGGATGCCTGCGATGCCTGCCGAAGAATCGTCGGCGGAGGTCCACAGTAGGAAGCCGTGGTCCCGCCGGCAATTCCATCTCTGCATTTCCGAAACGCAAGAGCGAGGGGGCTTGACGCGGTTGTGGAAAGGATGATCCGATCTCAACCGTGGGTTTTCGTGTCCGCTACCTCGTTTGGGGGAAGGGTACGTGGGGTCGCTGGAATTCCGGGGTATTACCAAGCGCTATGGCGACCTGTCGGTCGTCGATAATTTTTCGCTGACCGTCGAGCATGGCCAACTGGTTTGTCTGTTGGGCCCCTCCGGATGCGGGAAGACCACCACCTTGCGGCTGGTCGCAGGCTTCGTGGAGCCGAGCGAAGGGGAGATTTATGTCGGCGGCAAGCTGATGTCGTCGCCGGCCTATTCGGTGCCGCCCGAGCGGCGCAACATGTCGATGATCTTCCAAAGCTATGCGTTATGGCCTCACATGACGGTGGCGGAAAACATCGTTTACGGACTTAAATTGCGGAAATGCGATCGCGCCACGATCGGCAAAAAGCTGGACGCTATCCTGGCGACCACGCGGCTGGCCGCGCTGGCGCAGCGCTACCCCGGTGAATTGTCGGGCGGCCAGCAGCAGCGCGTGGCGCTTGCCCGCGCGCTGATCGTGGAACCGGAGACGCTCCTGCTCGACGAACCGCTCTCCAATCTCGACGCCAATTTGCGTGAGGAAATGCGCTTCGAGGTGCGGCGGCTGCACGACGCCTATCGTTATACGACGGTCTACGTCACGCACGACCAGTCGGAAGCGCTCACGACCGCCGATCTCATCGCGGTGATGAATGCCGGCAAGATCGAACAGGCCGGCACGCCGGAGGAAATCTACAACCGGCCGCGTTCGGAGTTCGTCGCCCGCTTTATCGGGTCCAGCAATGTGATCAAGGGCAAGGCGCGCGACAAGGCGTCCATCGACTTCGCGGGTACCGCCTTGATGTGCACCGGCCTGCCGGTGAAGGCGGGCGAGCAGACGCCGGTCTCGATACGACCCCACGATATCGCGTTGTCCGTCAGCCGTTTCCGTGAGGACCAGAACGTGATGCCGGCAACCGTCGTGCGGCAGGTCTTCCTCGGCGACCGGCGGGACTATCTGGTCGAGGTCGAAGGCGGCACGCAGATGCGCGTCGTCACCGGCGCCGGCGACAGCATCGCGGAAGGCAGCGCGGTGTGGCTGCACCTGCCGGCGGAGAGGTGCCGCGCCTTGGAGACCTGACCGGATTGGCGCGACGTAAGCGACTGAAGTCGTAGTTCAAAATCATAAAGTGGAGGGAACAACATGGCTGGCTCAGAAATCTCTCGACGGCACCTCCTGATTGGGTCGAGCGCGCTCGCGGTCGGCAGCGCGCTGTCGACGCGCGTCATGGCTGGCGCGCCGCCGGCGAGCGCGATTACGCCGGAATTGATCGCGGCCGCCAAGAAGGAAGGCAAATGCGTCTGGTACACCTCGGTCGACCTGCCGCTGGCCGAGAAGATCGCAAAGGCCTTCGAGGCCAAATTCCCGGGCGTGGCCTGTCAGGTTGAGCGGACCGGCGCCGAGCGCGTGTTCCAACGCATCGGGCAGGAATACGCCAGCAACATCCACGCCGTCGATGCGGTGAACTCGTCGGATGCGTCGCATTTCATCGTCTGGAAGCAGAACGGCCTGCTCGAGGCCCATGTGCCCGAGGACGTCGCGAAATTCTATCCGGCCGACCAGAAGGATGCCGACGGCATGTTCGCCAGCTTCCGCTTGGGGCTAAGCATCATCGCCTACAATACCAGCATGGTGAAGGCGGACGAGGCGCCGAAGAGTTTCGCCGATCTGCTACAGCCGAAGTGGAAGGGCAAAATCGTAAAGGCCCATCCGGGCTACAGCGGCACAATCATGACGGCGACTTACGAGCTCGTCCATGCGCTCGGCTGGGAATATCTGGAAAAACTCTCGAAGCAGAACGTGCTGCAGGTCCAGTCGGCTTCCGTGCCGCCGAAGAAGCTGGCGCTCGGCGAACGCGCCGTTCAGGCCGACGGCAACGAATATAATATCTTCCAGATCAAGGAGAAGAACGGAACGGTCGAGCCGGTCTACGCGACCGAGGGCACGCCGCAGATCGTCGGGCCGACCGGCATGTTCAAGGCCGCACCGCATCCGAACGCCGCGAAACTGTTCTGCAATTTCAGCTTCACGCCAGAATGCCAGCAGCTCATCGTCGACGTCGGCGGTGTGCGGTCGATACATCCGCTGGTCAAGGACAAGCCCGGACGCAAGCCTACCAAGGACATCAAGCTGCTGCCCGACAACGCGGCCGGCGTGATGAAAGAGGGCGACGAAATCAAGGCGCGCTACGTCAAGCTCTTCCGCGTGTGATCGTCCGGCGATGCCTTGGCCGGCTCGTCCCGGCCAAGGTTCATAACCGGGAACCCGCGGTGTGGGCCCGTGGCATGTTGCGGCCCGTTTGAGGAAGATCGGACGGATGACCATCGTATTGCCCGCGGCGGCTCCGCGCCGCCGCCTGACCATCGATTTTACGCAGCCCGTGCTTGCGCTGTTCGCACTGGTGTTGTGCGTCCTCATCGTCCTGCCGATGGCGTGGCTCTTCGTCTACGCCTTCACCGACAAGACCGGCGCATTAACGCTCGCCAACTTCCAACGGTTGGTGGTTGACGCTTCCTATCTCGACCCCCTGTTGACCACGTTCGAGCTCGCCACCTTGTCGGCGTTCGTCTGCTGCGCGGTAGCGGCGCCGATGGGTTGGCTCGTTGCGCGCACGGACATGCCGCTGCGCCGCACTGTGCGGCTGCTGGTCACGGCATCGTTTGTGACGCCGCCCTTTCTTGGGGCGATCGCGTGGGAATTGCTGGCGGCGCCGAATAGCGGGCTGCTCAATCAACTTTTCCGCGATCTCACCGGGAGCGAATCCGACCAGCATCTGTTGAACATCTATTCTTTCGGGGGGCTGGTGTTCGTGGTGAGTTGCTACACGTTCCCTTACGTGTTCGTGCTGGTCGCCAATGCGCTCGACCGGACGCCGGGCGACCTCGAGGACGCCTCCGCGATCCTGGGCGCTTCGGCTTGGCACACCGCGCGGCGGATCACCATTCCGTTGGCGCTGCCGGCGCTGGTTGCCGGGGCCCTGGTCGCCTTCCTGCAAGCAATGACGCTGTTCGGTTCGCCGGGTATATTGGCGCTGCCGGCCGGCTTTCACACGATGACCACCAAGATCTGGTCGCTGTTCCAGTTTCCGCCCAAGCCGGAGCTCGCGGCCGCCGCCTCGTTGCCGCTGCTGTTGCTGACCGTGATCCTGCTGCGCGCCGAGCACATGGTGCTTGGCCGCCGCGGCTACGCAGTGGTCGGTGCCAAGAACAGCGAGCCGCGTATCGTGCGCCTGGGCAAATACCGCTGGGTCGCGCTCGCGCTCAGCCTGCTGGTGCTGATGTGTCCGGTGTTCCTGCCCTATTTTGCGCTGCTCAACGCAACCTTCTCAAAGGTCGCGTCACATCTGGTCAGCGCGCATAATTTCACGCTCGATCACATCCGGTTTGTCTTCATCGAGCTCTCGGAGACCGATGTGGCGGTGCGTAACACATTCGAACTCGGCGTGCTCGCGGCCACGGCGGGCACCGTCATAACGGTCGTGGTCGGCTACATCACCGCCCGCAAGGCCATTCCGGGCCATCGCGTGCTCGGCTTCCTTGCCACCGCGCCGATCGCGATCCCCGGAATCGTGCTGGGGGTCGGCCTGTTCTTCGCCTATACGCGCCCGCCGCTTGTCCTCTACGGCACGCTCTGGATCCTGCTGCTCGCCTATGTCACGCTGGCCATGCCTTCGGCCTATCAGCAGATGCAGGCCGCCTTTCGCGCCGTGCATCCCGAACTGGAAGACGCAAGCCGCATCCTCGGCGCCACGCGCCTGCGGTCGCTCTGGCAGATCACGGCGCCGCTCTTGCGCACGAGCGTGATTGCGACCTGGTGCTTTATATTCGTCGGGGTCGTGCGCGAGCTTTCGGCCGCGATCCTGCTGTTCACGTCGCAGACCAAGGTTCTTTCGGTCCTGATCTTCGATCTGAACGAAAGCGGCGACCTCGCGGCCATCGCGGTGCTCGGGCTGTTGATGCTGATTGTCACCGCCACCGTGGTGACGCTCGCCAATACGCTCGGGCTCGGAGCGCGCGGCGTCCGTGGCGCGGCGGCGGGCTGAACGGGTCGTCGGCATGGGTGACGGGCTTCCAGCAACATCGGTTTCCGAGCGGCTTGCGTCGCGCATCCTCGCGCTCGATGCCGGCAATCTTCCATCTGCCCTGCGCATCAAATGCGAGGACCTGCTGGTCGATGTGACCGGACTTTGCGTGGCGGCACGCAACGAGGATTATGTCCAGGCGGCGCTGGCCGGGCTGGACGACGACGGCCCATGCACGGCGATCGGGCATGCAAGGACACTGACCGCCGGCGACGCGGCCTTCGTGAACGGCACCGCGGCGCATGGCGAGGATTTCGACGATACCTTCGAAGGCGGCCCCGTTCATGCCGGCGCAGTCGTCGTGCCTGCGGTATTGGCCGCCTGCGAGCGCTACCGCGCGGATGGTGCCGCGGCGCTCTTGGGCATCGCGGTCGGCGCCGAGGTCATGTGCCGGCTTTCGACCGTGACACCCAAGGCGGTGCATAAAGCCGGTTTTCATCCGACCGCGATTTTCGGCGTCATGGGGGCGGCGGCCGGCGTCGGCGCGGCGCTGCGGCTGAATGCCGGTCAGATCGTCGACGCGCTCGGCATTGCCGGCAGCTTCGCCAGCGGCATCATCGAATACTTGGCCGAAGGCGCCTGGACCAAGCGGCTGCATCCGGGCTGGGCGGCACAGTCGGGCTTGCGCGCCGCGTTACTGGCGCGCGGCGGTTTCCGCGGCCCGCGCACCGTGTTCGAGGGCGTGCATGGCTTGTTCTACGGCTTCGCCCACACGACCCAAGGCGATTTCGACGCGCTTACCGGGGATTTCGGCACGTGCTGGGTGACCGAGACGCTCGCGTTCAAGCCCTACCCGTGCGGGACCATGGCGCATCCCTATATCGACTGTGCGCGGCGCCTGGCGGCACGCGGCATCAAGCCCGACGACGTCAAGGAAATGGTGTGCGAGGTGGGGGAGGGCACGGTGCACCGCCTTTGGGAGCCGCTCGCGTCCAAGCAGCGTCCGCCCAATGGCTATGCGGCGAAATTCTCCACGCCCTTCATCATCGCGAGTGGCTTCGTGCGCGGAGGCGTCGGCCTCGAGGCTTTCACCGACGAGGCCGTGCGCGATCCCGACGTCCTGGCGTTGGCGGCCAAGGTCCGTTATGCGGTCGATCCAGACAATCCCTATCCGAAAGCGTTCACGGGCCACATCCGCGCAGTTCTCAACGACGGACGGGTGGTCGAGGAGCGTCAGCCGCATTTCCGCGGCGGCGCGCACGAGCCGCTGACGCGCGCCGAGATCGAGGAAAAATTTGCGCTCAACACGCGGTACGGTGGATGGGACGATGCGCGCACCAGGGCCGCTCTCGGTGTGCTCGTCCGGTTATACGATGGCGAGATGAATTTGCGTGGGTTGCGCGGATGACGATCGCATTTCTTTGAACTGTCGACGAGCGGGAAACGGATTTCGGTTGTCAGCGCTTGCCGTGCGCTGTCGATCCGGGCAGTTCGAGCGTCTTGATCGCCACATGCGAGAGCTTGGCGTCGGTCGGGAAGCTGATCGCCTTGGGCCGCACGGTGGTGTCGACGGTGACGCGGGCGAGGTCCTTGCTGCGCAGCGCACCGCTCTCATGCGCCACCCGCAGGCTCTCAGCCCGCAGAAGTGCAAGCTTGTCGCCCAGGCGCTTGCGCAATGGCTGAGGTCGCAGCGCTCGGCGGGATGGCGTGCCGGAAGAACTCTTCCCCGGTGAAGAACTGGAAATAAGGGTCGTGTCCCCGGCACTCGCACACGCCTGCATCGGACAGGCCGTAGCTTTGCTCGAGCAGCAGGCGCCCGATGACAAAGCGCGTCGCGATCCCGGCCGATCCTTTTCGCTGGAGAGCGGCGCGATCGCGCCATCGGTCCAGCCCCAATCGATCTTGCCGGCGAGTTGCGCCAGCTCGTGGCGCATGTTGATGATCTGATCGCGCCTGGCCCGGGACAGATCGCCTTCACCCGATGTCGCGCGTTGCTTCGGCCGCACGATCCCCCGCGCTCAGAGAAACGGAATCAGGCTTCGCCGTCCGGGGGACTCCCCAAACGAAACTGCAAGGTTCCGGGTGCTCAGGCCCCAAGAACTTGCGATCCCAAATCAGCCAAAACTGCAAAAATCGATTCCCGCTCGGGCCTTTAGCGGTTGTTCACGGACGACTGTTGAGCCAAGTTTCCATGAAGGTCGTTCCTTGGCCGAGGGGCCGCTGTGCCGGCAAAAGCGACCCGGAACAAAAATATTTGCTGCCAAGTCCTCCCAAGAGCCCTGGAGGCGCTCGAAATTACGTCGTTATTTCAATAAAATGCCTGTTCGCAATTTTATCCCGACCGGCGCGCCAAATTCCGTTCGTGTCCAGCCCGGCATAAACCCGCGGGCCGCGTCTCAAGGGGCTTTGCCGCGGTAGTAATGCCAAAGCGCGCCGATCTGGCCATCGGTCAGCGGATTGGCGAATTGGATACTCGCGTCGCCTTTCACGCCGTTGATGAGCCGGGCAAGGAACAGGTCCGGCGGTTCCCGGCGCGCCATCAGAAAGAGATCGCGCGCCGGCAGGACGACGTCGCGTGCGCCGCTGCCGGCGCCGTCGTGGCAGCCGGCGCAATAGGTGTCATGAATGGCGCGCGCTTCGCTCATGCGCGCCGCCGTCGGCGCCGGCTTGAGGAAGGCGTCGCGGTCGATGGGAAAGCGGGCAATCGCCGCGTCGAGTTCGGCCGTCAATGCGGCGCGGCTGGCGGCGTCGGCGAGCGGGCGCTGTTGCCAGGGCCGCAGGCGATCGGCGCCTTGCGGATCGCCGGCCTGACGCAAGAGCCATGGCAGCAGCCCGAGCGCTCCTTCAATGCGCCGGTTCAATCCCTCGCGGTTCTGCCGCGACAGGTCCGGATCCTGCGCGAGCCGGCCGAGGTCGCCGCGCAAGATCTGCAGTTCGGCGGCGAGCTGACGCGACGCTGCGTTGCCGGCGGTCTCGGGGCGCGCCGCCGCCGAAACGACGACGGCCGCGACGGCAAGCGCCGTCGCGGCCGTCGCCATGCTTGTCCGGGCAAAATGGCGCCGCTGCGCCATGGAGGCCCTCCTTCGCTTGCGGCTACTTCGCCTGGATCTTCACCTCGACCGGCATCTTGGCATGGGTCCAATCCGCCATCGAGCCGTCATAGAGCTCGACGTCCTTGTTGCCGAGGATTTCGGACGATGCGAACCAGCCGACAGAGGCCCAGTGACCGGTGTTGCAGAAGCTGATCTGCTTGCCGCTCGTCGGCACGCCGGCCGCCTTGTAGAGCTTCGCGATCTCTTCCTTGCTGCGGAAGGTGCCGCCGCCGTTTTCCGTGAGCCAGCCCTGCGGCATGTTGAGGGCATGCGGAATGGTGCCGTTCGCCGCGGCGACGGGCGTGCGGTTGACGCCGAGATACTGGTCGGACGGACGGTTGTCGACGAGGACGACGCCCTTATCCATCGCGGCCTTCACGTCGTCGCGGGTGGGCAACATTTCCTTGCGCAGCGACACCTTGAAGGTCTTGGGTTCGACCTTGGGCGCGCCCTTGTCGAGCGGGTTGAGCGGCTTGCCCTGCTTGTCGACCTCGGCGAGATAGGCGTGCATGCCGCCGTTGAGGATCGAAACGTTGTCGTGGCCCAGCACCTTGAAGGTCCAGTAGATGCGGGTGG
>Ga0180222_1003258_pt1 | contig 10821 bp, 10 predicted proteins | sample eDN5th37CKraftOP_FD_151336 | JGI IMG/M metagenome (GOLD analysis project Ga0180222, IMG submission 151336) | Enriched Organic Plus compost microbial communities from Emeryville, California, USA - eDNA 5th pass 37_C Kraft OP (version 2) (version 2) ... | reverse complement strand
GTCGGACGGCCGCAGACCATCGGACGAGATGCGGGGTATCGGACCGTGGCGCGATTGCTCAAGCACGCGCGGATCGCCGCTGGAGCGCTTGCTCTCGGAGGACCCAATGACAACCTCCTGGCGCTTGCCGCTCGAGCCGTCAATGATCGTGACCGTTTTCGGCGGCGCCTCTGGTGGTTGCGAAAGTGCCGGCGGCGACGGGCTTTCAGGCAGCGAAGGCAGACGTGTTGCTTCTGCCGTCTGCACGGCGATCGGCGCCTCCGCGACCGGCTCGCCGCCCAGCGGGTCGCGCACCACCGCCACCCACAATGCGAAGCCGCAGAGCATGGCAACGAGGATCGCGGCGAGGCCGTGCGCAGCCAGTCGCCCAATCGAGAGCCGGGTCTTCGGAGACGGGCCTTGGCCGAGCGGTTTGTTCAGATCATCCACGGCGGCTGGCCCGGGGATCGCGAATCATCCACCCAGTCTAGCACGGAGTAGGATTCGGCCGGCCCGCAACGGGCGCTTCCGAAACGAAAAGGGCGGCCTTGCGGCCGCCCTCGGTCTTGTCCTGACAGCTCCAGGCAGGATTTACGGCTTCGCCGCCTCGGCGCGCTTGCCGCTCGGCGGGAATGCCGAGTTGGTCACCGTGCCGCGCAGCAGATCGACCGCCATCTTCAGCGCCTTGTCGTCCTTCGCATCCGGCGGGATGTAGGACTGCGAGCCGGTCTGCTCGTCGCCATCGGCCTTGAGATGGCCACGCAGCGACGACTCGCCCTTCGACTCGGCGCGCGCCTTCATGTCCTCAGGCACATCCTGCAGCACTTCGATATCCGGGCTGATACCCTTGGCCTGGATCGACTTGCCGGACGGCGTGTAGTAGCGCGCCGTCGTCAGCCGCAGCGCACCGTTGCCGGCCCCGAGCGGGATGATGGTCTGCACCGATCCCTTGCCGAACGAGCGGGTGCCGAGAACCGTCGCACGCTTGTGGTCCTGCAGCGCGCCGGCCACGATTTCCGAGGCCGATGCCGAACCGCCGTTGATCAGAACGATGATCGGCTTGCCTTTGGTCAGATCGCCGGCCCGTGCGTTGAAGCGCTGGGTCTCGGCGACGTTGCGGCCGCGGGTGGAGACGATCTCGCCGCGATCAAGAAACGCGTCCGACACCGAAATTGCCTGATCGAGCAGGCCACCCGGATTGTTGCGCAGATCGAGGATGAAGCCCTTCAGCTTGTCGTTCGGGATCTGGGCGGTCAGGTCGGCGATCGCCTTCTTCAGCCCTTCGGTGGTCTGCTCATTGAACTGCGTCACCTTGATATAGGCAACATCGTCGCCCTGCGTGTTTGAGCGCACCGCGCGAACGCGGATGATGTCGCGGGTGATCGAGATTTCGAGCGGCTTCTCGGCGCCCTTGCGCATCACGCGCAGCTTGATCTTGGTGTTGACCGGTCCGCGCATTTTCTCGACGGCCTGGTTCAAGGTCAGCCCCTGCACCGCTTCGTCGTCCAGATGCGTGATGATGTCGTTCGCCAGAATGCCGGCTTTGGCCGCCGGCGTTTCGTCGATCGGCGCCACGACTTTCACGAGGCCGTCTTCCATCGTGACTTCGATACCGAGCCCGCCGAACTCGCCGCGGGTCTGGATCTGCATGTCACGGAAGCTCTTGCCGTCCATGTAGCTGGAATGCGGATCGAGGCCGGCCAGCATGCCGTTGATCGCGCTTTCGACCAGCTTGCTGTCATCGGGCTTCTCGACGTAGTCGGAGCGCACGCGCTCGAATACGTCACCGAACAGATTGAGGTTGCGATAGGTGTCAGCCGATGCGGCTGCGCTTGCGCTCATTCCGGAAAACACAAGCCGCGGCTGCACAGCGACGAGCGTAAGCGCGGCTCCTGTCGCCGCCCCCACCAGTACGAGGAATGTCTTGCGCATCATCCGCGGACCTTCTCACTTTCTTTCTTGGCCCACCAAGGGCCGGAATCGACGGGCGTGCCGTCTTTGCGAAATTCGACATAGAGGACCGGTTGGCTGGCCCCGACCGATGAAGCTGACGCCACTTGACTGCTGCCGCTGCCCATCGCCGCGACAGGTTCGCCAGTCAGAACGAACTGCCCAAGGCCGACGGAAATCCGGTCCATACCCGCGAGCACGATATGATACCCGCCGCCCGCATTCAGGATCAAGAGTTGCCCGTAGGACCGGAATGGCCCGGCATAGACCACCCAGCCATCGCAAGGCGCCGTGACCTGCGCTCCGGGTCGCGTGGCGATGGAAATCCCGCGTTCGGAGCCGCCGATACCATCGTTCGCCCCGAAATCGCGAATTTTGATGCCGTTGACCGGCATTGGCAGGGTGCCGCGCGCGGAGGCAAAGGCAATCGCCGGAGACAGCCGGCCCGGATCATTCAGCGCCGCGAGCGCCGGCTTGGTCGCGCCCTTGTGATCCGGAACCGGTTCGCGGGCGCGCGCTGCGTTGTCGAGGCCCCGCTCAAGACGCGTGACCAGGTCCTGAAGAGTTCCTGCCTGTCGCGCCAGCGCTTCGACTTGGGCCCGGCTCTGTTCAAGCGCCTGTTCGGAGGCCTTCTGCTGCTTCTGCCGCTCTTCCACGAGCAGCGTCATGCGCCGCTGCTCTTCGGACAAAACTGAGAGATCGGAGTTCAGCCGGCTGCGCTCATTGGCGATGTCGGTGCGCAGTTGCTGCAAGGCGCCGAGATCCGTCGCGACCCGCGCCGCCCGGTCCCGCAATTCCGGTACCACGGCGCCGAGTGCAATCGCGCCGCGCAAGGTTTTCGCGGCGTCTTCGGGATTGACCAGCAAGGCGGGGGGTGGTCGGCGTCCCATCCGCTGCAGGGCGGCCAGCACTTCGGCAATCGTGGATCGCTGGCTGTCCAGCGATTGGCGGAGCTCGCGCTCCTTTTCTTCCAGGGGCGCGATCCGGCCCTCGGTCGCTGACAGCCGGGCTTCGATCTCACGCATGCGCGCGGCGGTGCCAATCAGGTCGGCGTTCAGCCGGCGGCGATCGTTGCCGATCGCCTCGATGTCCGCCCGCAATTTGGCTTCGCTTTCGGCGGCGCGTTTTTGTTCCGCGCGGATGGCCGCCAGCTCCTGCTCGCGCGCCTTCAGAATCTCGCTTTCGGAAGCCGCGCTCTGCTCAGGCTTTTCCGCGCTGGTTTGCGCAAAGACTGGCGGAATTGCGGCGATCGCAGCAAACCCGCAGGCCGCCACGACCGGGCGGATCCCAAGGGATGTCCTGCGAAATGTGCTCATGCAGCTCATGTGTGCCGCCGAATCACGGCCTTCTTATGCCTTACGGCATCCACGGATGCCTTAATCTCGGTGATATGGGTGGCCGGACAGGATCGTGATAGCTCGGTACAACTGCTCCAGAAGCAAGATACGTACTAATTGATGCGGCCAAGTGGCCTGTCCAAAATTTAATATAAGTCTGGCGCGTTCACGGAGTGTGTCAGCAAGTCCATCCGCCCCGCCAATGACAAAGGCAAGGCTGGCCTGACCTCCATCCCGCCAGCGGGCGACCTGGTCCGCAAAGGCGGCGCTGGTCAGGCCTTCGCCCTTCTCGTCCAGAAGAACGACAATCGCGCCCTCCGGGATCAGCGTAGAGATGGCGATGGATTCTTCGACCATGCGGCGGGCGCTGTCCTGCGCACGGCTCTCGCGGATTTCGACGACGTCGATGCTCCGGATGCCGATCGCGCGGCCCGCCTGCAATGCGCGCTTGAGGTAGCGATCGGCGAGTTCCGCCTCCGCCCCTTTCTTCATGCGGCCGACCGCGAGCACCAGCACGCGCATCGGTGTCGTCCGCCGTCAGCTCGACCGGCGTTGTGCGGTATCCTGCGCCTTCCCGCTCTTGCCGCCGGACCACATTTTTTCGATGGCGTAGAAGTCGCGGACCTCCGGACGGAAGACGTGTGCAATCACGTCGCCGGCGTCGATCAGGACCCAATCGCAATGTGGCTGGCCCTCGACCTGAATCGATTTCAGGCCGGATTTCTTGAGATGTTCCACGATGTCATCGGCAATCGATCCGACATGCCGGTTGGAGCGGCCGGAGGCCACTACCATGCTGTCAGCGATCGAGGATTTGCCGGTAAGATCGATGGTGACGATATCCTCGGCCTTCATCTCATCAAGGCGCTCGAGGACAATGTTCAGGGTCTGCGAGGCGTCACGCACCTCCGAGACCGATTGCGGCACGGCACTGGTCTTTGCACGGGTCCGCGCGATGACTTGTGTGCTCAGGGTATCCTTTCCTTCTTTGGTTTGCGCCCGGATGAAATGGGGACTCACCACGCGCAAGTGTAGGCACGTTGCAAAAATACTTTCAACTGCCGCCCGGTTCCGTCCCGCTTTCCCTGGCTTGCCGGATGGCCGTGGACGACAGGTCGGATTTCACGCCGTGGAGGTAGACCCAGGCCGGCGGAGACTGATCCGCCAGTGTTGAGGCCCGGTTTTCCGGGATACGTGCCCGGGCGAAGCTGATCGCGGCCGGTCCGGACGCGGCCCGCAGCGACAGGCCGCCGCGATCGACCACGGCGACGGGGATCATCAGGAAGATGTCGCGCCAGTTCTTCCAGCGGTGGAAGTCCTTGAGGTTGTCGGCGCCCATGATCCAGACGAAACGGGTGTCCGGCGCCTCGGTCAGCAGCCAGCGGATCGTATCGAACGAATATTTCGCGCCGATGGCGGACTCAAAGCCGGTGACGTCAATGCGTGGATGATCGGCAAGCGCGGTGGCCTGCGTGATGCGCTCGTCGAGCGATGGAAGCTTGCGGGTATCTTTCAGCGGATTGCCGGGCGTGACCAGCCACCAGACCCGGTCGAGCTGCAGCTTCTTCATCGCCAAAAGGGTGACAGCGCGATGCGCATCATGCGCTGGATTGAACGAGCCGCCGAACAATCCGATGCGCATGCCGGGCGCGTGAAGGGGAAGCGCCACGCGCTGTTTGGTGACGCTCTTCACCAGCGTGCGTTCGATCGGACGATCGTCTGCGCGCTTGATCATCGCCGCCCTTGCGACGGATGCAGTGTCACGGGCGGGTTTGTCCGTTGCCGCGCACGCGATACTTGAACGAGGTGAGTTGCTCGACGCCGACCGGACCACGCGCATGCATCCGGCCGGTGGCGATCCCGATCTCCGCGCCGAAACCGAATTCGCCGCCATCGGCGAATTGCGTCGACGCATTATGCAGCACGATCGCGGAGTCGACTTCGTTCAGAAAGCGGTTCGCGGTCGCCTTGTCCTGCGTGACGATGGCATCGGTATGCTGCGAACCATAGCGCGCGATATGCTCCATGGCGCCGTCGACTCCGTCCACGAATTTCGCCGCGATGATCGCGTCGAGGAATTCCTTGCCGAAATCCTCAGGCGCGGCGGGCTTCACCCGCGGATCGAGCGCCTGGATGTCGGTGTCGCCGCGCACTTCGCATCCCGCATCGAGCAGGGCGGCGACAACCGGCGCCGCAACTTTCGCCGGCGCACTTTTGTCGATCAGCAATGTCTCGGCCGCGCCGCACACGCCGGTCCGACGCATCTTGGCATTGAGCACGATGTCCTTCGCCATCGCAGCCCTGGCCGCCTTGTCGATATAGACGTGGCAGATACCTTCGAGATGGGCGAAGACCGGCACGCGCGCTTCCTCCTGCACGCGCGCCACGAGACTCTTGCCGCCGCGCGGCACGATCACGTCGATATTGCCGCCAAGTCCGGCCAGCATTTCACCGACCGCGGAGCGGTCGCGCACCGGCACGAGCTGAATGGCGTCTTCGGGCAGACCAGCCTTGCGCAGGCCTTCGACCATCGCAGCGTGAATGGCGCGCGACGAGCGATGCGAATCCGAGCCGCCGCGCAGGATCGCGGCATTGCCGGCCTTCAGGCAGAGCGCGCCGGCGTCGGCGGTGACGTTCGGGCGGCTCTCATAGATGACGCCGATCACACCGATGGGCGTGCGTACCCGCTGGATGGTCATGCCGTTCGGCCGCTTCCATTTGGCGATGACGTCGCCGACCGGGTCCTTGAGCTGCGCCACCACCTCAAGGCCATCGGCCATGGCGGCGACGCGCTTGTTGTCGAGTTTGAGGCGGTCGAGGAACGAGCCGGTGACGCCGGCGGCCTTTGCGTCGGCGACATCGGCTTCGTTGGCGGCGAGGATTTCGGTCGTGGTCGCCCGGATCGCATCCGCCATGGCATGCAGCGCCTTGTCCTTTTGCGCGGACGGAGCGAGCGCAAGCGTGCGCGCGGCCTCGCGCGCACGGCGTCCGAGGTCCTGCATCAGGGCGGCCACCGTATCGGTGGAATCGACGGATTTGAGCGGTGCGGTCATTGTGTCGGTCAGATCTGTTTCGGACGCGGTTCTAACATGTAACGCTTCGCCGGAGCGAGTGTCAGGGGGCCGGAAATCGCCTTTGGCCGATCAGGATTTCAGATGGATGTCATTGGAAAAATTGAAGAATTGGCGCGAGCCGGGCAAGCTCGCATCGGGCCCCGCCTGATTCGAGCCGTGTTCGGGCTCGGCCTCGTCGTCTTTGCCGCTTCAGGGACACCCGTGACCGCTCAGCAAAAGCCGCCAGTCCAAAGCGTGCCAAGTCAAAGCCCGCCAAGTCAGAGCCCGCCAAGTCAAAGCCCGGCAAGCCAGTCTGCGAGGCCCGCGGCCTTCGTCGATGCGGCGACGGTGGTTCCGGGCCTCGTCGTCGACATGCGCTATTTCGGCACCCAAAATTTCGTCGGCGCCCATGTCGACGGTTATGAAGCGCCGGTCTGCGTTCTGACGCATCAGGCGGCGTCGGCGCTCGCGGCGGTCCAGCGCGACCTGAAACCGCGTGGACTTGGTCTGAAAGTGTTCGACTGCTACCGCCCGGCGCGCGCTGTCCGGCATTTCGTGCGCTGGGCGCGCGGCTCGGACAACAGCACCAAGGCGGAATATTACCCGCATGTCGCCAAGAGCAATCTGTTCCGCGAAGGCTATATCGCCTCGCGCTCAGGCCATTCGCGCGGCTCGACCGTCGATCTGACTCTGGTCAGGCTGTCCGACAACCAGGAACTCGACATGGGTACGCCGTTCGATTTCCTCTCGCCGCAATCGGGACAGCACGGCAAGGTCAGCGCGGAAGCGCGCGTCAACCGCAAGATCCTCGCAGACGCGATGCGTGCGCGCGGTTTTCTTCCCTACGACAAGGAATGGTGGCACTTCACGCTACGCAACGAGCCGTTTCCCAACACCTATTTCGATTTTCCGGTCCGCTGAGACCGTCAGGTGTTGATGGCAAGAACGCGTATGCGCAAAAAAATAACGAGACATTCCGGGAGGCACCGGGATGTCTCGTTATCATCGACGTAGTGGCGGCGTACCGGACGAAGAATCGCCCCCAGCCCATTCGACAAATCCGTAGCAGGTATGGTCAGGGGAGAACCTGCCAAGACGCGGATCAGTGAACCGTCCGTCGAAACGCATACGCAACTATACGCTACCGACACATTCCGACCGGTGGTCGGCCGGTATTTCAGCGACCCTCATACGCCACTCACGCCGATTAGACTACGCGGCGCATGTGGCGTTGCTGCGGTATGATTCCGTGCCGCCACAATCTATCAACATGTGCCTGCGCAACACTCGCGGCAGTTTTGCAACAGGCTGGTATTGCAGCAAAAAATGAGGGTCCGGGGATTCCAGCTATCGCTGCGATCAGTGCCCCGTCAGGACGAGATCGTCGCGGTGCACGATCTCGGTGCGGCCTGAAAATCCGAGGATCATCATGATGTCTGCAGAGGAGCGCCCTATTATCCTTGCGGCATCATCGGCGTCATAGGCGACGAGACCGCGGCCGATCTCGATACCGTCGAGATCGCGGATGGTCACGGCATCGCCGCGCTGGAACGTGCCGTCGATGCGCTTGACGCCGGCCGGCAGGAGGCTGGCGCCGCGGCGCAGCGCGGCGACGGCACCCTGATCGATCCACAATGTGCCCTTCGGTTCGAGCGCGCCGGCGATCCATTTCTTGCGCGCGGTGACCGGATTGGCCGGCGTCAGAAACCAGGTGCAGCGTCCCCCATCGGCAATGGCACGCAACGGATGCAGCGTCTTGCCGGATGCGATCACCATATGCGTGCCGGCCGTGGTCGCGATCTTGCCGGCCTCGATCTTCGTGACCATGCCGCCGCGCGATAATTCCGAACCCGAGGCGCCGGCCATCGCTTCGATCTGCGGCGTGATCCGCTCGACCACAGGCACGAGATTCGCGCCGCCGCCCGTGCTCGGCGGTGCATCGTAAAGACCGTCGATGTCCGACAACAGAACCAGGAGATCCGCGCTGGTCATGGTCGCAACGCGCGCGGCGAGGCGATCGTTGTCGCCGTAGCGGATTTCGTTGGTCGCGACGGTGTCGTTCTCGTTGATCACCGGAACGCTCTTCCATTCCAGCAGCCGGTCGATGGTCGAGCGCGCGTTCAGATAACGGCGGCGTTCCTCGGTGTCGCCGAGGGTCACGAGGATCTGCCCCGCCGTGATACCATGGGTGGCGAGTGTTTCCGCCCAGATGCGCGCGAGCGCGATCTGCCCGACGGCGGCCGCAGCCTGCGAGTCCTCGAGGGCCAGCGCGCCGCGGGGCAGTTTCAGCACCGAGCGCCCGAGCGCGATCGCGCCCGACGAGACCACCAGGATGTCGCGCTTGCCGCTGTGCAGCCAGGCGATGTCCTCGCACAAGGCGCGCAGCCAGTCCTCGCGCAACCGGCCGGCGGCGGAATCGACGAGGAGCGACGAGCCGACCTTGATGACGACGCGGCGGAAATCGGGGAGGGCGGGCAGGCGGGCTGACATGCGGACGATGGGGTTAGACGGGCCGAACCGTCGGCCCGGCGCGGCGTTGAATATCAGTCAATTTCGCATTCGTCATGGTCCGTCCGCGGCAGGTCAGATGGCTCGCATCCGCATCGGTACGTCAGGCTGGCACTATGCCTCCTGGCGAGGGCCGTTCTTTCCGCCGAAGTTGATGGTCAAGCACCAGCTGACCTATTACGGGACGCAATTCGATACTACGGAGCTGAATGGCGTCTTTTACCGGACCCCGACGCTGGAGGCGGTCGAAGCCTGGACAGCACAGACTCCCGACGATTTCGTTTTCGCGTGGAAGGCGTCGAAATTCATCACCCACTGGAAGCGGCTGTCCGAAAAGTCGCGCAATTCGATTGCGTTGATGGAGACCCGCTTGCGCAAGCTCGGCCACAAGGCCGGGCCGGTGCTGTTTCAATTGCCGCCGCAATTTCATGCGGACCGCGAGCGCCTCGCATCCTTCATCAAATTGCTCCGGCGCAAGCGTCCTTACGTGTTCGAATTCCGTCACGACAGCTGGTACGACGACTGCATTCTTGATGTGCTGCGCGATCACGACATCGCGCTGTGCCTGTCGGACCATGCCGACGCGCCGGCGCCCTGGGCCGTCACGGCGCGACACGTCTATGTGCGCGGGCATGGACCGGGCGGCCGCTACAAGGGCCATTACAGCGATGCGACGCTAGATCGCTGGGCTCAGGAGATCCGAAAATGGAAGCGGCAGCGTCGCGATGTCTATGTCTATTTCGACAATGACCAGAAGAGCGCGGCGCCGGCCGATGCGGCCAGGCTGCGGGATATGCTGAAGGCGTGAAGAGACCGCGGTCGAGCCGGCTACGGCTGCCAGGCGGCTGCTTTTTCGGGAGCGGGCTCCTCCGCCGAGCGGGCCTCGTCGATCACATCGAGCAGGGCGCGCAACGCCTCCGGCACGCCTTGCCGGGACTGCGCGGACAGCACCAGCGGCGTGCGCCTCGCGGCTTTCTTCAGCGCCTTGACCTTGGCCTTGATCTCCTCGTCGGTCATGGCGTCGCATTTGGAGAGCGCCACGATTTCCGGCTTTTCCGCGAGCACCTCGTCATAGGCCTCGAGTTCGGCGCGAACGGTCTTGTACGCTCCAGCCGGGTCTTCGCTGGTGCCGTCGACGAGATGCAGCAGCACGCGGCACCGTTCCACATGGCCGAGAAACCGGTCGCCGAGTCCTGCGCCCTCATGCGCGCCTTCGATGAGGCCCGGAATGTCGGCCAGCACGAATTCGCGTCCGTTCACCGCGACGACGCCGAGCTGCGGATGCAGCGTCGTGAAGGGGTAATCCGCAATCTTCGGCTTGGCCGCGCTCACCGCGGCCAGGAAGGTGGATTTGCCGGCATTGGGTAACCCGACGAGGCCGGCATCGGCGATCAGCTTCAGGCGCAGGCGGATGGTGCGTTCCTCGCCCGGCTGGCCTGGATTGGCATGACGTGGCGCACGGTTGGTCGAGGTCTTGAAATGGGCGTTGCCGAAGCCGCCATTGCCGCCTCTCGCCAGCACCACCTCCTGGCCGGCCTTGTCGAGATCGGCGAGCAGGGTCTCGCCATCTTCCTCGTAGATCTGGGTGCCGACCGGGACCTTGAGGATCAGATCCTTGCCGTTGGCGCCGTGACGGTCCTTGCCCATCCCGTTGCCGCCGCGCTCGGCCTTGTGATGCTGCATGAAGCGGTAATCGATCAGGGTGTTGAGCCCGTCGACCGCGCGCGCGATCACGTCGCCGCCGCGGCCGCCATCGCCGCCATTCGGGCCGCCAAATTCAATGAATTTTTCACGCCGGAACGACACGCAGCCGTTCCCGCCGGCGCCGGACTGGATATAGATCTTGGCTTCGTCGAGGAATTTCATAGGCCGCAATATAGGTGAGGCCGGCGCACTTCACCCGAGATTTGTGTGCTAGGCTGAACAAAACCGATCGGCCGCCGGATTTGCTATCTTTGAGCGCATGAAGAACCTCCTGCCGGGCAGACAATTGC
>Ga0180222_1003257_pt1 | contig 10830 bp, 11 predicted proteins | sample eDN5th37CKraftOP_FD_151336 | JGI IMG/M metagenome (GOLD analysis project Ga0180222, IMG submission 151336) | Enriched Organic Plus compost microbial communities from Emeryville, California, USA - eDNA 5th pass 37_C Kraft OP (version 2) (version 2) ... | reverse complement strand
GGGCCCGGGCATCAAACAGCAGCCAGTCGGCAATCCCCGCATAGCGGGCTACCGCATCGAGATCGGCCGGGGTTTCGACCGGGATCGCCTTCATCACCGGGAGACCAAACCGGGCCTTCAGCTCCGCCACCCGCTCCGGTGTCTCGCGGCCATGAAGCTGCAGCATGTCGGGCTCCAGCGCCTGGACAATGCTCTCGAACAGCGTGTCGTCGGCATCGACGGTCAACGCGACCTTGCCCGCCCGTGCCTTCACCCGCGCGCCGAGCGCACGCGCCACATCCGTCGATATGTTGCGGGGGGACGGCGGAAAGAACACGAAGCCGACGAACTCGGCACCTTCGGCAAGCGCCGCATCGAGTGCGTCGGCCGAACTCAAGCCGCAGATTTTGGTCAGCGTTTTCATGTGCGGCAGGTTCTAGCGCGGCGGCCTGCCTTTGTCTGCCCTCATCCGGCCATGGCCTTCCAGACCAGCATGGCGGCCGCGAGATCCTCGATGGCCGTGCCGACCGACTTGAACAGCGTAATCTGGCTCGCCGACGTGCGGCCCTTCACCTTGCCGCGGCACAGATCGAACAGGTCGCCCTTGATCGCCTTGGGATCGATGATCTTCTTTTTGAGCGGCACGACGATATCGCCTGCTTCCTTGGCCGCGCCGGCGCGCGTGTCCACGAAAATGCGCGCGCGCTTGACCGCCTGGTCGTCCGCTTCCCGCATCTTCGGCGTGAAGCCACCGACGAGATCGAGATGCGCGCCCTTTTTCAGCCAGGCGCCCTTGATCAGCGGCTGGGCCGAGAGCGTCGCGCACGACACGATGTCCGCCTCAGCGACCGCCTCCTCGAGCGTCTCCGCGATATCGACTTCGATTCCGGCGACGGCGATTCCAAATCCCAGCGAGACCGCGCGCGCGCGGGTCCGGTTCCAAAGCGTCACCCGCTTGATCGGCCGCACGCTGAGATGCGCGCGGATCAGATGCGGCGCAAGGGCGCCAGCCCCGACCATCACGAGATGTGCCGCATCCTCGCGCGCGAGGTAGCGTGCAGCAAGAGCGGAGGCGCAGGAGGTGCGCCACGCGGTCAGGGCCCGGCCGTCCAGCATGGCGAGCGGCTCGCCGGTCTCGCCCGACAGCAACAGATATTGTCCATAGACCGAAGGCCGCTGCTGCTTCACGTTGTCCGGGAATACGGTAACGATCTTGCAGCCGACGAAACGCTCGCCGTCCTCCTTCCACGCGGGCATCAGGAGGAGCGTCGCGTCCGTTCCGGCGGTCCCGATGGTGTGGTGATGCCGCACCGGCACGACGAAATCGGAGCGGAAGGCTTCGCCCAGCGCGTCAATCAGCGTCCGATAGGTCAGGACATTCTGGATGTCGTCCGCGGAGACAATGCGCATGCGCTGCGCTCACCGTGCTGCCGGAGGCCGATAAACGAGACGAGCCGCGTTGTCCGTTGCCGCCCTGTCCGCCTGATGGTTGAGCCTTGCATTCAAGGCGTCAATCTCGCGCCGCAGCGCATTGACCTCGGCATCGCGCTGCCGCGCGGCGCGCCGATAGGCCGATTGCCGCAGCCAGGACGCGACGCCGCCGATGAAGATGCCGAGGATGACCAGCACGAAGACCAGAACGAAGACCGGGATGCTGATCGCCGCGGCCGGCGCGTGCGCGCTGAAGGGATCGAATGACACCGTCACGTGCTCGCGGTTTGCAACGGCGAACATCAGGATGATGATCGCGATCGGGACAAGAACCAGCCAGAAAACGATCTTGCTGAACATTGTGCTAACGCCCGCCAATCTGGTGATGGCCGCCGGCCGCGCGCGCCGAACGGAGCCATCGCGCGACCCATCCGCTGCGCGAAGCTGCAGCGTCTATCCGCAACGAGCGTTCCGTTGCAAGGCCGTGCGCAAGCCGAACCGCGTTGGCGTCCGGCCAGCGGATCAGACGGCTCCGTCCCGGTTCAGCCGCTCGCGCATCTCCTTGCCGGTCTTGAAGAACGGAACCGACTTCTTGTCCACGGAGACGTGCTCTCCGGTCCGCGGATTTCGCCCCGTGCGCGCCGGGCGGTGCTTCACCGAGAAGGCGCCGAAGCCGCGCAGCTCGACCCGATCGCCCCGCGCGAGCGCCGCGGTGATCTCGTTCAGAATGGCGTTTACGATGTTCTCGACATCCCGCTGATAAAGATGCGGGTTCTGTGCCGCGATCTTCGTAACCAAATCCGACTTGATCATCCACGCCGCCCGGAATGCGCGCCGGCATATCCACCCGCCGTACCGGCCGGTCGAGTCCGTCGCTCAATTGACCGGCGAAGGGTGCCAAAGCGCCAGCAGACCGTCAAGATTGAGCCGCTCGACAGCCGCAAATGCGCCCGACTGTTCGAGGCTGCGAGCGAACCCGTCGAGGCCCACCGCATTGAGCAGCGTTACCGCACTCAGATGGAGGAACGAGAATTCCGAGAAGCGCGAACGCAGGCTGTAATTGCGCACGGGGGTCTTCGGGTCGATGCCCTTTTCCTTCGCGAGCCATGCCAGCGCGGCCTGCTCGTCGCCGAGTTCGTCGATCAGCTTGAGCTTGATCGCCTGGCGGCCGGTGAACACACGGCCATCCGAGACCGTGGCGAGCGCTTCGCCTTCGAGATTGCGACGCTTGGCGACGAGATCCTTGAACCAGTCATAGGAGTCCATGACGATCGAAGCGAGCGCGGCCCGCGCTTCCGGCGACGTCGGCTCGAAGCCGTTCGGCGCGGCTTTCAGCGGCGAGGACTTCACGTCCTCGACCTTGACGCCGACGGTTTTCAGAAGCTCGTAGAAATTCGGATACTGAATGAGAACGCCGATCGAACCGACCAGAGACGCGCTCTGCGCGATGATGTGGTCGGACGCCAGCGCGGCAATGTAGCCGCCCGAAGCGCAGAGACCGTCGACGACGACCACCATCGGCTTTTTGGCCTTCAGCCGCATCAGCGAGTCGTAGAGCTGCTCCGAACCGGCTGTGGTTCCGCCAGGGCTGTCGATATGGACGATGACCGCCTTGGCATTGGAATTGGCGAGCCGCTCGAGCGCCTCGACGCGCGCCTGATTGCCGCGGATCAGTCCCGATATGGTGACGCGGGCGATGTTCCCCGAGGCCACGCCGCTCAGCGAACCTTGTCGCGACACCGCGGCGATCGCTGCGACGGCGGCGATCACGACGAGCACGGTCAGCACCCGCCAGAAGGTCAGTTTGCGCCGCAACCGGCGACGATCCACGATCTGGTCCGCATCGAGCGGCCGAGAATCGAGCGACATGGTTTCGCTCCTGTTTGGTTCGAACGAAGCCGGACATTACCGGGCCGGCAGACTTTAGCCGGACAAACCTTTGCGATTGGCAAAGCAGAGGTAATGAGGCGCTGAGGCGAAAAAAAGAACCCCGGCGCGATTCGCACCGGGGTTCTTTGCTTCTGGTCGCCCGGACCTGGCCCGAAGGCCGTCGTCCGGTGCGAGGATCGATGCGCGCGGTTGAAGCCCGCGCGCTCGGGCAGAGATTACTCCGCCTTCTCCTTGTCGCCGGCGCGCTTGAGCGCCGTGCCGAGGATGTCACCGAGGGTCGCGCCGGAATCGGACGAGCCGTATTGCGCGATGGCCTCCTTCTCCTCCTGCACTTCGAGCGCCTTGATCGAGACCTGAACCTTGCGGGCCTTGCGATCGAACTGCGTGACGCGGGCATCGACCTTCTGGCCGACCTGGAACCGCTCGGACCGCTGGTCGCCGCGGTCGCGGGCGAGATCGGCTCTGCGGATGAAGGTCTCGAGGTCGGTTCCGACGATCTTCACGTCGATGCCGCCTTCCTTCACATCGGTGACTTCGCAGGTCACGACGTCGCCCTTTTTCAGTTCGCCGGCAGCACCCTCGTCCATCGGGTCCTTGGCGAGCTGCTTGACGCCCAGCGAGATGCGCTCCTTCTCGACATCGACGTCGAGAACGGTCGCCTTCACGATGTCGCCCTTCTTATAGTCGTCGATCACCTGCTCGCCCGGACGCTTCCAGTCCAGATCCGACAGATGGACCATGCCGTCGACGTCGCCGTCGAGGCCCAGGAACAGGCCGAACTCGGTCTTGTTCTTGACCTCGCCCTCGACGATCGATCCGGGCGGATGCTTCTCGACGAAGACCTCCCAGGGGTTGCGCATGGTCTGCTTGAGACCGAGCGAGATGCGGCGCTTGACCGGATCGACTTCCAGGATCTGCACTTCGACTTCCTGCGAGGTCGAGACAATCTTGCCCGGATGCACGTTCTTCTTGGTCCAGGACATCTCGGACACGTGGATCAGTCCCTCGATGCCCGGCTCGAGTTCGACGAAGGCGCCGTAATCGGTGATGTTGGTGACGCGTCCGGTGAACTTGCCGTTGATCGGATACTTCGCCTCGATGCCCTGCCACGGATCGTCGAGCAGCTGCTTCATGCCGAGCGAGATGCGGTGCGTGTCGTGATTGATCTTGATGATCTTCACTTTCACCGACTGACCGATATTGAGAACTTCGGTCGGGTGATTGACGCGCCGCCACGCAATGTCGGTGACATGCAGCAGGCCGTCGATGCCGCCGAGATCGACGAAGGCGCCGTAATCGGTGATGTTCTTCACCACGCCGTCGATGACCTGACCCTCTTCGAGGTTCTGCACCAGCTCCTGACGCTGTTCTGCTCGCGTCTCTTCCAGCACGGTGCGCCGGGAGACGACGATGTTGCCGCGGCGCCGGTCCATCTTCAGGATCTGGAATTGCTGCGGCGTATTCATCAGCGGGGTCACGTCGCGGATCGGACGGATGTCGACCTGCGAGCGCGGCAGGAAGGCCACGGCGCCGTCGAGATCGACGGTGAAGCCACCCTTGACCTGATTGAAGATGATGCCCTGAACCTTTTCCTGGTTCTTGAACGCGGTTTCGAGCTTGCCCCAGCTCTCTTCGCGTCGCGCCTTGTCGCGCGAGAGGACTGCCTCACCGAGCGCATTCTCGACGCGCTCCAGGTAGACCTCGACCTCGTCGCCAACCTTGATCTCGTTGCCGCGACCGGGTCCGGTGAATTCGCGCAACTGGACGCGGCCTTCGGTCTTCAGTCCGACGTCGATGATGGCGACGTCCTTTTCGATGCCGACGACCTTTCCCTTGATCACCGATCCTTCGTGCAGGTTGCCCTGGGTGAAGGACTCTTCGAGCATCGCCGCGAAATCTTCGCGTGTGGGTGTGCTGCTGGCAGCTTGGGCCATGAAGTCTCCTGTTTGCGGACGCCGGGTTCGACAAAAATGTTCCAGACGAACGGGTCAAAGGCCCCGCAAGACCTTTGACGCCGCCGCAAAGCGGCGGGTCGGCGCGATATGCCGTTCGACCGGAACGATGATGGCTTGGTCCAAGGCCTCCCGAAGAGGCGTGGAGCGGGCATTTCCTCCAACGACGAAGGGCGGTTAAGCCGGCCTTCGGCCCGCCCGGACGGCCTCGACTATATCGATGGCGGCCTGGACTGCCGGGGATATAGCCAAATGCGTGGTATCCAGCAAGACCGCGTCGTCGGCCTGTTTCAGGGGCGCGACCGGTCGATTCATGTCGCGCTCGTCCCGGGCCTTGATGTCGGCGAGGACCGCTGCGTCATCGATGGTCTCGCCGCGGCCGCGCAGCTCCAGAATGCGGCGCCGGGCGCGCTCTTCGGGCGTTGCGGTAACGAAAATCTTAACTTCGGCATGGGGAGCGATGACGGTTCCGATGTCCCGTCCGTCGATCACTGCGCCCGGTTTCGAGCGCGCAAATTCGTGCTGCAGCGCGATCAGCGCGTCCCGGACCGCCGGAATGGCGGCTACGATCGAGGCTGCCTTCGCCACCTCGTCCGACTTCAGGTCGTCCTCGGGATAGCGCGCCGGATCGTAACTGCGCGCGGCGGCGACCGCCGCAGCCTCGTCGCCGAGCTTGCCTGCTTGCAGCACCGCCAGGCCGACGCCGCGATACAACAGGCCGCTGTCGAGATGCTTGAAGCCGTAATGCGCCGCCAGACGCTTGGCGATGGTGCCCTTGCCGGATGCGGCAGGGCCGTCGATGGCAATGATCACGTCAGGTCCGCTCCAAGTCCACGCATCAGCTCGACGAAGCCTGGGAAACTCGTCGCGATGAATGCCGCATCGTCCACGCTGACCGGCTTGTCGCTCGCCAGCCCCATCACGAGCGCCGACATCGCAAGCCGGTGGTCCATATGCGTGGCCACCGTGCCGCCACCCGGCGCCCGTCCCTTGCCGTGGACGATCAGGTCGTCGCCTTCGATCTCCACCGCGACCCCATTCACGCGCAGCATGTCGGCGGTGGCTGCGAGGCGATCGGATTCCTTGACCCGCAATTCGGCGAGACCGCGCATCCGCGTCGTGCCCTCGGCAAACGACGCCAGCACCGCGAGGATCGGATATTCGTCGATCATCGCGGGGGCGCGGGACGCCGGCACCTCGACGCCGCGCAACGGCGAAGCCTTGACCCGCAATTCCGCGACCTCTTCGCCACCATCGTTACGTATTGCGAGCGTTTCGATCTGAGCGCCCATCTCTCGCAATGTCAGGAACAGCCCGGTCCGCAGCGGATTCATCATCACGCCTTCGAGCACGATCTCGGAGCCCGGCACGATAAGTGCCGCTGCGAGCGGAAACGCTGCCGAGGACGGATCGGCCGGCACCTGCAGCGGCGCCGGCGACAGCTCGGGGCGTCCAGTCAGCGTGATGCGGCGGCCATGCTCTCCGAGCGGCTCGACGCGGACCTGCGCACCGAAATGGGTCAGCATCTTCTCGGTGTGATCTCGGGTCGCCTCCTTCTCGATCACGATGGTCTCGCCGGGCGCGGCGAGCCCGGCCAGCAGCACGGCGGATTTGAGCTGGGCGGACGCCACCGGCGGGGCATATTCGATCGGGATCGGATCGCGGGCGCCCTGCAGGGTGAGCGGCAGCCGTCCCCCCTCGGCTTCCTCGATGGCCCGTGCGCCAATCCGGGACAGCGGGTCGAGCACCCGCTTCATCGGCCGTTTGCGCAGCGAAGCATCGCCGTCGAACGTCGCCGTCACCGGGCAGCCGGCCACGGCGCCCATGACCAGGCGGCAGCCGGTACCGGAATTGCCGAAATCGAGCGGCCGGTCGGGCTGTGCGAAGCCGGCGACGCCGACGCCCCTGACCGACCAGGCGCCGGGACCGGTGCGCTCGACGGTCGCACCGAGCGCCCGCATCACCTTGGCGGTATTGATGACGTCCTCGCCTTCCAGAAGGCCGGTAATGCGGGTTTCTCCCACCGTCATCGCCGACAGGATCAATGCGCGATGCGAAATCGATTTGTCGCCGGGCACCCGCGCGCTCCCTTTCAATGCAGGCGAGCGGCGCGCGGTCAGGGGCATGGCGGGGAGGTCGTGGCTCACGGCATCGATCATTTGAGGGAAAGGGGCCGCTCTCCTAGCATTGGGCGCCCGCGGCGTCATCCGACCGGGCCAGAAAACCGCCCGGAGGAGGCATAATCGGTATTGACACTGGTCGCCCCAGCCGCCAATTCACCCGCTCAATCGAAAAGCTTCTTCAGGGAACTCCGACCGTGGCAAAGCCTGAGCTCGGTACCAAGCGCGTCTGTCCGGTGACCGGCCGCAAATTCTACGATCTCAACAAGGATCCCGTCATCTCGCCTTATACCGGCGAGGTCGTGCCGATCGCCCCGGTGATCACGTCCCGTGGCAGCCGCGCGGAAAAGGCGGAAGCGGCCGTGCCCGAGCTCGAAACCGTGGAGGTCGAGGGCGCCGAATTCGTCTCCCTCGAAGACGCCGACGCCGAGGCGCAGGGCAAGAAGTCCGATCTACCGGATGCCGTCGATGACGATATCGAGGTCGAGGACGATGTGGCCGATGACGATTCGACCTTCATCGCCGAAGACGAAGAAGGCGACGATGACGTGACCGATATCATCGGGGACGGCATCGAGAAGGACGACGAGACTTGATCCTTCGGTCAAGGTAAGATATCCGCCCGCATCCCGCTGCGGCGGGTGACTGGAACGGGGCCATAGCTCAGCTGGGAGAGCGCTTGCATGGCATGCAAGAGGTCGGCGGTTCGATCCCGCCTGGCTCCACCACTCCCGGTCCTTCGGGACGGCAGGTGAAAGCTTCGGTGCAAGGCCGCTTCATGGGCGGCCTTTTTTATTTTCGACGCCAGCACAAGCTTTCCGCCGTTCTCTCCTCCGTGAATTGATGCACTCCGCGCCGGGAGGTAAATGCATATGCGCGCGCAGGGTCAAAATGCCGTGCGCGCTTTCGCATGTTGGGGGGGAGCGTCATGCGGATGCCGCGTCTGATCGCTGTCGCAGCGATAGCCTGGGCCACATTATCGAGTCCGGCCGCCGCGCTGACCGAGATCCATTGGTGGCATGCCATGCCGGGCGAACTCGGCCGCGAGGTCGAACGCCTCGCGTCCGATTTCAACCTGTCGCAATCCGCCTACAAGGTCATTCCGACCTACAAGGGTCTCTATACGGAGACCATGACCGCGGCCTTGTTTGCGCTGCGATCAAAGCAGCATCCGGCCATTCTGCAGGCCGCGGAAGTCGCGACCGCCACCATGATGGCGTCGAAAGGCGTCGTGTATCCGGTCCACCAGCTGATGCGCGAGCAGGGCATGGAGCTTGCGCCGGACGCATTCCTGCCCGCGGTCGCCGGCTATTATTCGGATAACGGACAACTCCTGTCGTTTCCGTTCAATGCGTCGACGCCCATTCTCTATTACAACAAGGATCAATTCCGTCTCGCCGGCCTCGATCCCGACAAGGCGCCGGCAACCTGGCCGGAGGTCGAAGCTGCGGCACGCAAGCTCGCTGAGAAAAAGATTCCCTGCGGCCTCACCACCGGCTGGCCGTCCTGGATCAACGTCGAGAATTTCTCCGCCTTCCATAATCTGCCGATCGCCTCCCAGGACAACGGCATGGGAGGCACCGGCGCGCGTCTGCAATTCAACAATCTCGTGGTGACCGGCCATCTCTCCACGTTGGTGGAATGGCAAAAGAACGGATGGTTCGATTATTCCGGCCGCACCAACGACGCCGAGCGCAGATTCTACAAGAGCGAATGCGGCATCCTGATTTCGTCCTCGGCGGCGCGCGCGGACATCATCGCCAATGCCAGCTTCGAGATCGGCTATGGCCTGCTGCCCTATTGGCCTAACGTCGCGGGCGCGCCGCAAAACTCGATCATCGGCGGCGGGTCGCTTTGGGTGCTGCGCGACCGGCCCGAGGCTGAATACAAGGGCGTCGCCGCCTTCCTGTCATTCCTGTCGCGGCCCGAAGTGCAGGCGCAGTGGCATCAATGGACCGGCTATCTGCCGACGACGCATGCGGCCTATGAGCAGACGCGCGCCCTCGGCTTCTACGAGCGCAACCCGGGCACCGACATCTCGATCCGCCAGATCACGCTCAATCCGCCGACCGCCAACTCAAGGGGCCTCCGGCTCGGCTCCTATGTGGTGATCCGGGACATCATCCAGGAGGAAATCGAAGATGCCCTGGCCGGCCGCAAATCGGCGAAGGCGGCGCTCGACAACGCGGTCCAGCGCGGCAACGAGGTGCTGATCCGGTTCGAGACCACCGACCAATAATGCCCACACCTGTGGGGCACGTTGCCGCACCCATACACCACGGAACACCTCCCGGCGGCCCGCCCGGGAACCCGAGTTCCCTCAGGCTCTTGCAGCGGCCGCAATGCGGCCCATATTAGGGGCGTCCCGGCGGGTCCGCCGGGACAATGTATGGGGGTGCCTCTTTTGGGCCCCGTCAAAGTCGCTGGAAAGGGCTTTGAGATGTCCAGAATGCCTTCGTTGTCCAGCCCGTTCCTGTTGGGTTTCGACGAGATCGAGCGCGTGCTCGACCGCGTCACCAAGGCGGCGGACGGATATCCCCCTTACAATATCGAGCGCATTGCACGTGACGATCGCAATCCCGATCGCCTGCGCATCACGCTCGCCGTGGCCGGCTTCACCCTCGATCAGCTCGAAGTGAGCGTCGAGGAGAACCAGCTCGTCATCCGCGGCCGCCAGGTCGAGGACAAGACGCGCGAATTCATCCACCGGGGCATCGCCGCCCGCCAGTTCCAGCGCACCTTCGTGCTGGCCGACGGGATGGAGGTGCTGCAGGCGGATCTGAAAAACGGCCTGTTGTCGATCGACCTGGCGAGACCGGAACCCGCACGGACGGTGCGGACCATCTCGATCACGGCGCATGAGTGACTATATCTGGGGAAGAATCCCGGACATGCGACGATCGGCACGGAACCGACGGACCATTGGGGAACTTGAGTTGACGAAGGAGTAACGGACATGACCAACGAACACACCGAAAAGCCGATCATGTCGTCTCAGGCCTTCGCGGTACTCGGCGGAGGCAAGATCGCGTATGTGAAGCCGATCAAATCCGAGAATGTACATGAGCTTTATCCGCAGGCGCCGCAGATGCAGCCGGGATTGCAGCTTTTCGCGCTTCACGCCGCAGACGGCACGCCGATCCTCGTAACCGATACGCGCGAAGCTGCGGTGGCAAACGCCTGGACCAACGAGCTCGAAGCCGTCAGCGTTCACTAACGGCAATCGTTCCAGGACCTTGTTGCGAGCCACGGCCGGTCTCGGCCGTGGCTTTTTTTTGTCTGCAATCACCGGCCTCAGATCAGCAGTCACTGCCGTGTGAGCGGGGCCATGTGCCGGGGATTGAACCGATGACGATCGCGGACCGTCCAATCTTCAGAGGAGACACCGCTATGTCCGCATCCGTCAGCCGTCATCCAGCCGCGACACTCTCCGCGCGCGACATCGCGGCGCTCGCCTG
>Ga0180222_1003252_pt1 | contig 10847 bp, 12 predicted proteins | sample eDN5th37CKraftOP_FD_151336 | JGI IMG/M metagenome (GOLD analysis project Ga0180222, IMG submission 151336) | Enriched Organic Plus compost microbial communities from Emeryville, California, USA - eDNA 5th pass 37_C Kraft OP (version 2) (version 2) ... | reverse complement strand
AGCGTCGCGACGCGGTCGTGCACGGCCTCGCGGAGCGCGCCGCCCGGAGTCCCGAAATCGACTCCCGCTCCAAAATTCCGGTTCACGGCCGCCAGCCGATCGGCGGCATCGCGCGCCACGTGGTCGAGCAGGAAGGTGGCAGCGCCGAGCCGCGCGGCGCGAGCCTGCCGCATCTGAAGCAGGGCGCGATCGAACAGGGGCGGCGCGGCGGCGGATGGGGCAGCGGACATGGCCGCGTGTTACGCCCCTGCCCCGGCACTGGCAATGCACTTGTGCTGGAGGCGGAAGGCCGGATTTCCCTGCGCTGGGAAACGCGCTAGTGTGGTGGTTCAGAAGTTCGCAACCTTGGTTTCTGCGACCTCTGCAAGCGAACTTCGGATTCGGGACACCAGCGTTCCGCCATGGAGGCTGAGGCGGCATCATCACGTGGGCGAGCGAACCAGCGCCTGCGCGGCGCGTGGAAGGCCTGCCGCGACCTCGGGCGCACGCCGCTGCGGCTGCTGCTTGATGTCGCGCTGCCGACATTGTGCGCAGCCTGCCGCGAGCCGGTCGCCGGCGACGGCGTCTGCGCCGCCTGCTGGAGCCGGATATCGTTCATCGCCCCGCCCTATTGTCCGCGGCTCGGCATCCCGTTCGTCTATGATCCCGGCCCCGAACTGCTGTCGATGCAGGCGATCGCCGATCCGCCGGCCTATCAGCGCGCCCGCGCCGCCGTACGCTATGGCGACGTCGCCAGCACGCTGGTGCACGCCCTGAAATACCAGGACCGCACCGATCTCGCGCCGGTCATGGGCCGCTGGATGGCGCGGGCCGGCCACGAGCTGCTCGCCGATGCCGACTTGCTGGTGCCGGTGCCGCTGCACTGGCGGCGCGCCTGGAGCCGCCGCTACAACCAGTCCGGCGCCCTCGCCGCCGCGATCGCGCGGCACAGCGGCGTCGGCATCGCCCGCGATACGCTGCGCCGGGTGCGGCCGACGCCGCAGCAGATCGGACTTTCAAGGGCGGAGCGTGCCGCCAACGTGCAATCGGCCTTCGCGGTGCGGCCGGAATGCGCGTCCGAGGTGCAGGGCCGCCACATCGTCCTGATCGACGACGTGCTGACATCGGGCGCCACCGTCGACGCCTGCGCCCGTGCGCTGCTCCGCGCCAAGGCCCGGCAGGTCGACGTGCTGGTCTTCGCGCGGGTTGTGGACACCGGACAAACCCCCATATAATCCGCAACTTGATCCACGAGAGCCGACTTCGATGAGTGCTGCCGTTGAAATCTACACGCGCCCCGGCTGCGGCTATTGCAGTGCCGCGCTGGCGCTCCTGACGCGCAAGAACGTCGCCTTCACCCATTACGATGCCGCCAAGGATCCGGCCGTGCGCGGCCAGATGTATGATCGGGTCGGAGCCGGGGCGACGTTCCCGCAGATCTTCATCGGCGGCACCCATGTCGGCGGTTGCGACGACCTCTATGCGCTCGATCAGGCCGGCAAGCTGGACGCCCTGCTCGCCGGCGAGGGAGTTCCGTCATGACCAAGGGTTCGCCGTTCGTCGCGGCCATGGTGCAGATGCGCACCGGCCTGCTGCCCGGCCCCAGCCTGGAGCAGGCGACGGAGCTGATCCGCGAGGCCGCGCTGCAGGGCGCCGACTATGTCCAGACGCCCGAAGTTAGCAACATGATGCAGCTCAACCGCGCAGCGCTGTTCGAGCAGCTGGCGACGCAGGAGGATGACCTCTCGCTGAAGGCCTATCAGGCGCTGGCGCTGGAGCTGAAGATCCATCTGCATGTCGGCTCGCTGGCCTTGCGGGCAACGCCCGAGCGCGCCGTCAACCGCTCGTTCCTGATCGGGCCGGACGGCGGCATTCTCGCCAGCTACGACAAGATCCACATGTTCGACATCGATCTCGGCAACGGCGAGAGCTACCGCGAATCCGCCAATTACCAGCCCGGCGACACCGCGGTGATCACCGATCTGCCGTGGGGCCGCCTCGGCATGACGATCTGCTACGACGTGCGCTTCCCGGCGCTCTACCGGGCCCTGGCCGAGGCCGGCGCCTCGTTCATCGCAGTGCCCTCCGCCTTCACCAGGAAGACCGGCGAGGCGCATTGGCACACGCTGCTGCGGGCCCGCGCCATCGAGACCGGCTGCTTCATCTTCGCCGCCGCGCAGACCGGGCTGCACGAGAACAAGCGCGAGACCTTCGGCCATTCGCTGATCATCGATCCCTGGGGCGCCGTGCTGGCGGACGGCGGCACCGAGGTCGGCGTCGTGCTCGCCACCATCGATCCGGCGAAGGTCGCAAGCGCGCGCGCCAGCATTCCCTCGCTCCAGCATGGACAACGCTTCAGCATCACCGACACGCAGGCGCAGCCGGAGCGCCTGCAAGAGGTGCGAGGCACGGCATGATCAAATACGACCTGCGCTGCGAGCAGGGCCATGGCTTCGAGAGTTGGTTCCAGAGCTCGTCGGCCTACGATTCCCAGCGCAAGCGCAAGCTGATCTCCTGCCCGGACTGCGGCTCGGTCCGGATCGAGAAGGCGCTGATGGCGCCGCAGCTCGCCGGCATCAGGAAGCGCGAGCGCGCCCTCCCCGCCGAGGCCGCGCCGGCTGAGGCCGCCGCGCCGGCGTCGCTGATGATAGCGCGCGAACGCGAGTTGCGCGCCAAGCTGCGCGAACTGCGCGACTATGTCACCAGGAACGCCGACAATGTCGGCGAGCGCTTCCCCACCGAGGCGCGCAAGATGCACTATGGTGACATCGAGCACCGGCCGATCTACGGCGAGGCCTCGCTCGACGAGGCCCGCTCGCTGGCCGAGGAAGGCATCGAGCTGCTGCCGCTGCCGGCGCTGCCGGAAGACCGCAACTGACGATGGGCGGCGGGGCGCTCGAGAGCTGGCAGTTCTGGGCTGTGCTCTCCGCCGTCTTCGCCGCCTTGACCGCGATCTTCGCCAAGGTCGGTGTCGCCGAGATCAATTCCGATCTCGCCACGCTGATCCGCACCGTGATCGTGCTGATCAGCCTCGCTTTCGTGCTCTTCGCCACCGGCCAGCTGGTGCGGCCGGGAGCGGTCCCGGCCAAGACCTGGCTGTTCCTGATCCTGTCCGGGCTCGGCACCGGCGCCTCCTGGCTTTGCTATTTCCGCGCGCTGAAGCTCGGGCCGGCAACGCTGGTGGCGCCGATCGACAAGCTCAGCGTGGTGCTGGTGGCGTTGTTCGGCGTCGTCTTCCTCGGCGAGCGGCCATCCGGCATCGGATGGCTCGGAATCACGCTGATCGCGGCCGGCGCGGTGCTGCTCGCCACCCGCGGCTAGAGCACGATCGACCTGATTGGATCGCCCGCTGTTAGTGTCTGCTCGAAATGCGGGCGCTGTCGTTTGAAGAACGACAGCGCCGAGCGGCACTGACGCCGTTCTTTCAAAACGGCAACGCCGGCCATGACGGGCTGAAGCGCCGCTTCCATCACAAGCTGAAACGCTTTAGAATTCGGGGGACCGCTGAAACCGCCCAGTTCCGGCTGAAGGAGCAGGAGGGCGGCCCAAGGCGGCCTCTGGACACGGGAAAACCGGAGGCAGCCCCATGAAGACTGTCAAGCAGTTCAAGAAAATGGCCTTGAAGGCGCTTGTGTCAGCACGATCAGCACCCGACCCCGAACTTGCTCAGGAGCTGCAAAATCTGGCGAAAGGGTTTCGCGCCCAGGCGAAGGTCATCAAACGGAACAAGAAAGGCAACCACAAATAGCAAGACCCCGCTCCCGCGGGGTCCTGCGTCTCGGCTTGCACACTATCAATGTTGCCGCACACCCGCGCCGCCCGCGGTGCGCTTTCAGCCTGCCATGCGCCGGCAGGATGCGCGAGCCTCAGAAGCCGAGCTGCCAAACGGCGAATATCACCGCGAGGCTCAGCAGCGCGCTGGATATCCAGCTCACGGTGTAGTTGGTCTCTTCCGGCACGGTGCCGCGCATCTCATCCAGAGAACGGCCCGGCGTCGGACGCCAGAGATGCAGGTCTGCCATGGTCACCTCCCTGCGGACGTTGCCGCAGGGATTCAATCGACATCAGGCCCGCAGGTTCCCTCGGAATCCGCTGGGCTCACGAGGGGATTCCTGCCGCCGGGTCGGCAGACAGGCGCGATGATCGGCAGGCCATGGGACGGGGGGCTGATTCAGTGCAGATGGTACAGTTGGGTGGGCTCGAACCACCGACCTCCTGTTCCACAGACAGGCGCTCTAACCAACTGAGCTACAACTGCATCCCGGGCGCTTCATACGAAGCCGCGAACCGGCCGGAAACTAGGTGCAACGCCGCGCTTTGGCAAGACCGGCGTTGCCTCGTTCCCGTCTCTTCCATTGGAAACGCGGCATGCGCCGTTCCAGCCCGCCCGATCAGCCCTGCGGCGCGAACAGCCTGCCGATGCCGCTCCTGAAGGGAGCGGCGGCTTCCGCCGCAGTCTCCTGCCACAGGGCGGCAAGCTGCTGCGATTGCTCCTTCAGCGCGGCGGCCTGCCTGTTGGCATAGCTGCCCCAGATATCCGTCGCTTGCGCAAGGCTGCGAGCCTGGGCCAGGCTTTGCGCAAAGTCGAAGGCGGCGAAGGCGTTGGCCTGGCAAAAATCGAGCAGCTTGAGGGAATAGTCGTTGAATCCCTTGCTGGCGGCATCGAACGAGGCCTCTGTCAGGCTGTTGGCGTCCTCGGCCGCGCTTTTCAGGCGGGCATATTGCCTGCGCACCTGCTCCACGCCGCTCTCGGCGAGCGTCCGCATCGGCTCGGACATTTCGAGAGCCGCCGGAGCGACAGCGAAGGGACTGGTGTGATCGACCATGCGACGTCCTAGCTTGTTATCGGCAATGGAGATGAATGGGTGGATGATACGGCCAAGACTCACGGGCAAGACGGCGCCCGCCTGCGCGGCGAGCCATTCTCCGCCGTCGCTCAAGGCCGTGCATCCGCGGAGGCGGGCACCTTACCACGCTCAGCTTTTGCATCGCAACATCAGCAGACCCGAGGCGGCCGGGAGTGAGGTCCCGGCGCGTCAGGCCTTAGGCTCAGGTCTTGGGTTCAGGTCTTGGGGCGGGTCGCGTCGAGGGCGGCGCGGGTCACCGCCTGACCCATCTCGCTGGCCTGATCGGCCAGGGTGCGCATCTGCGTCTGCACATATTCGCTGTGCAGCCGCATGACTTCGCCAAGATCCTTGGCCTGCAGCAGCTTCTGCGCGTAGTCAAGCGACGCGCTGACGTTCTTCTCCGCAAAGGAGATCGCCTTGGCGCTGATGTCCTTGGCGTTGGCGCGCACCGCCTCGCCCTTGTCCTCGAGCGAACTTGCGGTGCGCTGCGCGCTGCTCAGGAAGGTTTCGAACGCCTTGCGGGCCTGTTCGAAACTGGTCTCGGCCATCGTCCGCAGCTCTTTGGGAATCTCAAAACGGTCACGTCCATCCTGCTCCATCGTCGTCCCTCCTCCTGCCCAGGCGCAGCGCCGCCGAGCCTACCCGCTCAAGGCTGCGTCGATGTGACGGCGGCGTCTCATTTTGCGACATCCCATCGTGAACTGCTGGCCTGATTTTGCAACACCTCAACGCAGCATGTAGCGTTCTGGTTCGCGCCGGCCGCCAAATTAACGCTATTACGGCTTTAGCTTGGGCAGCCTCGCACGAACCGTGGACCCGCTGGCACCCGAAGGCGATACTAACCAAATGTTAAGCGTAATCCCGCGCGCCTGCGGCCGCGGCCCCGGCTTCCGGCCACAACCTTGACCTGGCGAATGACCAACGCAGAGTTGCAGTTGCGAGCGCTGACCGATGCGCGTCTGGCGGTCCACGCCGCCAGCCCGCTGCCGGCATGGCTGTGCTCCTGCGACGGGGCGCGGGTGCTGTGGGCCAATCCGGCGGGACAGGCGCAATTCCCGGCGAACGATCTGGGTCCTGCCGATCCGCAGCGCCGTCAGATCGCCCGGCTGGCAGGATATCTGTCTTCCGATGGCCGGACACGGCTCGAGCGCCTTCGCGGCTTCGGCGCCGCAATCGGCGGCCTGATCACCGCGTTCTGCCAGAAGCTGGATTTCGAAGGCGGCGACAGCGCGGTGCTGATCGTGGCGGCCGAGCCGGCGCAGCGGCGCATGCCGCTGGATGAGCGCCTGTCGCGCCTTGTCGCCGGGATCGAACGCCCTGCCGCGGCGCTTCTGCCCGACGGCACGCTGGCGGCCGCCAATCCGGCCGCGGAGCCGCTGATCGCGTCTGCCGGCCTTGAATCGGGACTGAGGCAGGCTCCTGGATCGGCCGCACTTGGCGAAGCGCGGACCGAAGCCCTGAAGGATGGGCGGGCCGATGCGGCCATCGCGATCGGCCGCGCGGCGCTCCACCGCGTCGGCAGCGGAGCTGAAGTCGCGCTGATTGCGATCCTCATGCCCGAGCCCGCGCTGACGCCCGGCACGATGCCCGCAGCCGCGGCCTCAGAGGAAGCCGCGACAGCCGCCCCCGAACCCGCCGCTGCGCCTGCAGCAGCTGCCGCGCAGCCCTTCCACGCTATGAAGCCGGAGAAGCCACCACCCGCATCAGACCCGCCCGCCGGGACCGAGCCGCGGCAAGGCCGCCCGGTCCGCTTCCTGTGGCAGATGGATGCCGACGGCCGCTTCGCCCTCGGCTCCGACGAATTCACCCGGCTGATCGGCCCGCAGACCGCGACCGCCTTCGGCCGCCCCTGGCAGGAGCTGGTCGCGCAGTTCGATCTCGACCCCGAGGGGCGTGTCGCCAAAGCGATCGCCTCGCGCCAGACCTGGAGCGGCATCACGCTGACATGGCCCGCCGATGACGGCCACCGCCTCGCCGTCGAGCTCTCCGGGCTGCCGGTGTATGACCGTCAGCGCAATTTCGCCGGCTATCGCGGCTTCGGCATCTGCCGCGACCTGTCGCAGCTCGGCACGCTGAGCGACCGGCGGCGGCAGGAGCTGTTCCAGCACTGGCCGCAGCCCCGCCCCCTCGCCGCGGATGTGCCGCACGCCCGCGGGCTGCCCGCAGAGCGTGACGACGCGCAGGCGCGCGCTGCGGCCGAAGCTGGGGCGCAATCCCTCTCATCTCCCATCGAACCGGATCTTCCCGTGGACAATTCGCAAAACGTGGTGCCGCTGCGGCCGGCAGGCGACGCCAAAGCCCCGGTGCTCACGCCCGGCGAGAACAGCGCCTTTCATGAACTGGCCCGCCAACTCTCCGCGCGGCTGGAAAACGACACCCATCTGCTGCGCCCCACCGCCCTGGATCAGCCCGACGATGCGGAGGCCGACGCCGACCTTCACGCGGCGGAGGACAAAGCGGCCGAACCGGCGGCGGAGAACGGCCCGCACCGCCACGAAGACCTGATCGACCTGATGCCGGTGGGCGTCCTGGTCTACCGGCTCGAACAGCTGCTCTACGTCAATCGCGCCTTTCTCACGGCCCTGGGCTACACGGATGCCGACGCGCTGGCGCAGGCCGGCGGCCTCGATGCGATTCTGATCGAGCCGCCCACGGCGGTCGCCGACGCGATCGGCGGCAACAGTACGGCGGTGACGATCGCGACCCGTGACGCCCCGACGGCGGAGCTTCATGCGCAACTCTCCACCGTCGCGTGGGACGGCGGCACCGCGCTGGCGCTGATCTGCACGCCGGCCGCGACCCGGGCGGCCGCGCATGTCGCGCCGCCCGCCGCCGGCCTCGTCACCGCCGAGGAGCTCGCGGCGATTCTCGATACCGCCGCCGACGGCATCGTGATGTTCGATGGGGATGGCCGGATCAGCGCGTGCAACCACAGCGCCGAGGCCCTGTTCGGCTATCAGGGCACCGAGCTGCTGCGGCAGGGGTTCACCGAGCTGTTCGCCCCGGAAAGCCGGCAGACGGTGACGGACTATCTCGCCGCCGTCCGGGACGCGGGCGCCGCCAGCGTTCTCGATCGTGGCCGCGACGTGCTGGGGCGCGTGCGCGGCGACGGATTGATCCCGCTGTCGATGATCGTCGGGCGCACCCGCCCCGGCAGCCCGAACTTCTTTGCAGTGTTCCGCGACCGGTCGCAGCGCCTCAAGACCGGGACCGAGCTGCAGGCGGCCCGGCGGCAGACCGAACGCGCCGCCACCATCAAGGCCGATGTGCTGACGCGCATCAGCCACGAGATCCGCACGCCGCTCAATGCCATCATCGGCTTCGCCGACGTGATGATCGACGAGCGGCTCGGACCGCTGGGCCACGAGCGCTACGCCGAATACCTGAAGGACATCCGTGCGTCGGGCGAACACATCACCGCCACCATCGACGAGATGCTCGATCTCTCGCGGATCGAGAGCGGCAAGGTGCAGCTCGCCTTCGCGCCGAACAATCTCAACGATCTGCTCGAGCAATGCGTGGCCGTGCTGCAGCCGCGCGCCAATCAGGCCCGGATCATCATCCGCAGCTCGCTCGCGCCGGCGCTGCCGCCGGTCATGGCCGATGCCCGCTCGCTGCGCCAGATCGCAATGAACCTGATCAGCAATTCCATCCAGCTCGCCAATGCCGGCGGCCAGGTGATCGTTTCGACGGCGCTGTCCGACGACGGCCATGCCGTGCTGCGCGTGCGCGACACCGGCAGCCAACTCAACGACAGCCAGCTCGCCGCCCTGGTGGAACCGTTCGGCACGCCGACACCGGACCAGACGCCCGGCCATTCCGGCGTCAGCCTGGCGCTCACCAAGGCACTGGCGCTGGCCAACCGCGCCCGGTTTCAGATCAAGAGCCTGCCGCGCGCCGGCACCCTGATCGAAGTCACGTTCGATCCGGCCGCGGCGATGGAAAAAGCGCTCTGAATGGAATCTCTCTAAAGAATCCGGTTCGCGACAACGCGTCACGGCTGGCTCCGGCGCGGCTGGGCTACTGATCCGGCATGCCATCCGACAGCCGGAGTCCGTCCATGCGCGCCCTTTGCATTCTCACCGCCACCGCTCTCATCGCCTGCTGCGGCGTCAGCGTGACCGCGCTCGCCGACACGGGCGAGGTCAATGTCTACAGCTATCGCGAAAGCAAGCTGATCCAGCCGCTGTTCGACGCCTTCACTGCGGACACCGGCATCAAGGTCAACGTGATCTCGGCAAGCTCCGGCCTCGATCAGCGGATCAAGGCCGAAGGTGCCGGCAGCCCCGCCGACGTGCTGCTCACCGTCGATATCGGCCGCATCGACGAGGCGGTGCAGGCGGGCATCACCCAGCCGATCCAGTCCGAAACGGTGCAGGCCATCGTGCCGGCGCAGTACCGCGACCCGAACGGCCACTGGGCCGGCATCTCGATGCGCGCGCGCGTGGTCTATGCCGCGAAGGACCGCGTCAAGGCGGACGCGATCACCTACGAGGAGCTTGCCGATCCGAAATGGAAAGGCAAAATCTGTATCCGCTCGGGCCAGCACATCTACAACAACGCATTGTTCGCCGCCTATGTCGCCAAGCACGGCGAGGCCAAGGCGGAGCAATGGCTGCGCGGCCTCAAGGCCAATCTGGCGCAGAAGCCGTCCGGCGGCGACCGCGAAGCCGCGCGCGATGTCGCGGCCGGCAAATGCGACCTCGGCATCGGCAACACCTATTACTGGGCGCTGATGATGAACAAGGATCCGGACAAGAAGCCGTGGGCGGAAGCGACGCGCGTGATCTTGCCGTCGTTCGAGGGCGGCGGCACCCACGTCAATCTCTCCGCGGTGCTGCTGGCGCGGCACGCGCCGAACAAGGCGAACGGCCTCAGGCTGATCGACTGGCTGCTCGGCGAGAAGGCGCAGAAAATGTATGCCGAGGTCAATTACGAATATCCGGTGCGCGCCGGCGTGGCGATCGACCCGACCGTCGCGAGCTATGGGCCGCTGAAACCCGATCCGCTGCCGGTGGCCGAGATTGCGGCGCACCGCAAGGCCGCCTCGACACTGGTCGACAAGGTTGGCTTCGACAATTGACGCCGCGGCGCGCGACCGCCGGTCCGTAGCGGGACGGCGCGGCCGAGCGGCGCAGCCCTTCGGCCTCGCCCGGCGTTCAGCGCCGCTGGCGCTGGCCTCGTCGCTGGCGATTGTCGCCGCCCTGCTGGTGGCAACGCCGGTCGCGAGCCTGCTGGTGCTGGCGGCGCAGCCCACTGCCGAGCTGTGGTCGCACCTCGTCGCCTATGTGCTGCCGATGGCGCTGCGCGACACCGCCCTGCTGCTCGCCGGGGTCGGCGTGGTCGCGCTGCTCGTGGGCGGCGGGACCGCGTGGCTGGTGTCGCTCTACGACTTTCCCGGCCGCCGCCTGCTGCTCTGGCTGCTGCCGATGCCGCTCGCGATCCCGACCTATGTCTCGGCCTATGTCTATGTCGACCTGTTCGAGCCGCTCGGGCTCGCCCATCGCCTGCTGACGACATGGCTGCCGGCGCAGGACGCGGTGCGACTGTTGCCCGGCCTGCGCTCGCTGCCGGGCGCGATCGTGCTGATCGGAGGCGTGCTCTATCCTTACGTCTATCTCTCGGTGCGGGCGACGCTGCAGCATCGCTCCGTCGAGCTCACCGAGGCGGCGCGGGTGCTCGGCGCCGGGCCATGGCAGATCCGCCGGCGCATCGCCCTCCCGACGGTGCGGCCGGCGTTCGCGCTGGGGCTGGCGCTGGTCTGCCTCGAAACGTTGAACGATATCGGGGCCAGCGAATATCTCGGCGTCCGCACGCTGACGGTGACCATCTTCACCATCTGGCTCAATCAGGGCAGCCTTGGCGGCGCGGCCCAGATGTCCTGCCTGACGCTGATCATCGTCGCCGGATTGGTCGTGCTGGAGCGCCATGGACGTCGGCGCGGATCGGTGGCGCTCTCCGCCGAAAACCCGCGGATTGCCGCACGCCAGCGGCTGCGCGGCCTGCGCGGCGGCCTCACGG
>Ga0180222_1003248_pt1 | contig 10861 bp, 13 predicted proteins | sample eDN5th37CKraftOP_FD_151336 | JGI IMG/M metagenome (GOLD analysis project Ga0180222, IMG submission 151336) | Enriched Organic Plus compost microbial communities from Emeryville, California, USA - eDNA 5th pass 37_C Kraft OP (version 2) (version 2) ... | reverse complement strand
ACGAGCGCCGCGCTCGCGATCGCCATCGCCGCGAAGCTGGCGAGCAGCAGCGCGCGGCGCACGCTGTCGCCGGGCGCCACGAGCGGCAGCGTGAACCAGATCGCGAACGTCGCCGCCAGCGCCACCGCCTCGCGCCACAGCGCGCCGGCGACCGGCCACGTCGGAAGGGGCCGGGCCGAGGCGGGGACCTCGACCCCCGGGCGGGCGGCCTCGGCCGCCGCCAGCCGCGCCGCGCGCACGTCGGCGAGGCTGCGCTGCGCGGCGGCCAGCAGCGAGTCGACGTCGGCGCCCTGGTCGGGGTAGGCGGCGATGCCGATGTCCAGGCGGGGCGGCGGGCCGTCGATGCCGTGCACCCGCACGCGCGCGACGACCGACGCCAGCCGCATCGCCACCCGCGCGACGTCGTCGCCCTCCAGGCCCGGCAGCACGACCACGAACGAGTCACCGCCGCGCCGGGCGACGAGGTCCTCGCCGCGCACCTCGGCGGCCATCCCGAGCGCCACCCGGCGCAGCAGCTCGACGGCGCGCTCGGCGCCCGCGCGCTCCCGCAGCTCGCGGAACCCGGCCAGGTCGACGTGCAGCACGGTCAGCGCGCTGCCGTGCCGGCGCGCGCGCGACACCTCGGCGCCCAGCCGCAGCCGCAGCGCCTCGCGGCCGGGGACGCCGGTCGCGGGGTCGATGAGGCCGGCGCCGACCCGCGTGCGGCGCCGGCGCGCGTCGGCGACCGATCCCGTCAGCGCGGCGAGGACCGCCGCGCCGGCCAGCGCGGCCGACCACGCCGACCCCACGGCGGCGGTCGCCACCGCGCCGCCGGCCAGCGCCGCGCCGCACCAGCGCAGGACGTCGGCCACGCGCAGGCGCCGGGCGGGCGCGGCGAGCGCGGGGATCGCAGCCGGACGGATCGAGGAGAGCGGGGAGATCGACATGCGCGACGCGGGCAGAAACACTCCGGTTCCCACACGGTCGACCCGAACGCCGCGTCCTTGAGCGGACAGTGTCCGTCCGCCAATCAGTCGGCGGCCCGCGTCAGTGGATCTTGACGAGCACGATCGTGTTCAGCGCGAACAGGATCGCGATCGCGATCGTCCAGCGGTTCAGGTTGCGCTCGACGAGCGAGCCGCCCCCGAACGGGCCCTGACCGGTGCCGACGCCGAACGCGCCGGAGAGGCCCGAGTCCTTCCCCGAATGCATGAGCACGAGGAAGATCAGGGCGACGGACAGGATGACCTGGACGAACTGGAGGATCAGCTCCATGGGCCGCTCACTCTAGCTCGTCGAGCCTGCGGAGGATCTCGACCGCCTCCGCGCGCAGCTGGCGGTCCAGCGCCCGCCAGTCCTCCTCGGAGAGCTTGCCGGTCTCCCGGTCGAGCTCCGCGTCGCGGATCTCGCGGTACTTGGCGTCGCGCGCCGCCTCGAGGTCCTGGCGGTCGGCCTCCTCGCGCGCGGCCGCTTGCGAGGCCGCCCCGCGGCGCAGCGGCGTGACCACGACCCAGGCCACGACGAGCAGGAGGGCGAAGATCGCCAGCAGCGCGAGGGCGTCCACTTAGGCGCGGCCGAGGTCCTGGGCGACGCGGGCGCGCAGCGTCGCGGTGGCGCGCCGGCGCGCCGCGTCGGGCGCCGGCCACAGCGCGATCAGCCCGCCGCCGATGGCGATGAGCGACCCGATCCAGATCCACGCCACCAGCGGCGACGAGATCATCCGGAACATCGCCGGCGGCGGGTTCTCCACGTAGTTGGGCGCGATGACGTCGCGCAGCAGCCGGAACGCGACCATTGGCTGCTGCATCTCGGGGATGTCGGCCGCGACCGCCTTGTCGCCCTGGTCGATGACCTCCTGGAAGCGGGTCATGTCCGGGTTGACCGCGGTCCAGAAGTCCTTCAGCGGGCCGGAGCGGACCGCGACCTCGCTGGTCGGCTCGCCGGCGACCAGCCACTCGACGGGGCCCGACGCCGTGCTGTTGGACGGGTAGAAGCTGCGCGCCGGGCGCAGCGTCGTCACGTGCCTGCCGTCCTTGCTCACGTCGAGGACGGCGCCGAGCGACAGCATCGCGCCGGTGCCGCTGGGGTCGTTGCCGACCTCGGCGGTCGCGCGCACGTAGCGGACGTCGTAGCCGTCGACGCGCACGGTGTCGCCGGGCGACATGCGGTGATCGCTCGCGGTCTGGAACGTCGACGAGGCGGCGACGCCGACGAACAGCACGACGATCCCCAGGTGCACGAGGTAGCCGCCGTAGCGGCGGCGGTTGCGGCGCACGAGCGAGGTGACCGCCAGCGGCAGCGGCTCGCCGGTCATCGCGCGGCGCGCGCGGGTGCCGCGCCAGATCTCCTGCCCGACCGTGCCCGCCACGAACGCGCCGAGCGCGAACATCGCCAGCGCCAGCGGCTTCTGCGGGACGCCGGGGACGAACAGCAGCGCCAGGAACGCGACGACGCCGCAGGCGACCGGGATCGCGAACGTCCGCCGCAGGTTCGTGGCGGTCGCCCGGCGCCAGGCGATGAGCGGGCCGATCCCCGACAGCAGGACCAGGATCAGCGCCAGCGGCACCGTGTAGCGCGAGAACCACGGCGGCCCGACCGAGGTCTCCTCGCCGGTCACCGCCTCGCTGATCAGCGGGAAGAACGTGCCCCAGAACACGACGAAGCACATCGCCACGAGCACGAGGTTGTTCAGCAGGAACACGGCCTCGCGCGACAGCAGCGAGTCGAGCCGGTGCTCGGAGCGCAGCAGCCCGCGCCGCCACACGACGAGCGCGATCGAGCCGAGCGACATGCCGGCGATCAGCGCGACGAACGGCACGCCGAGCGTCGAGGCGCCGAACGCGTGGATCGAGTCGAGGATGCCGCTGCGCACCAGGAACGTGCCGAGGACGCACAGGATCCCGGTCGCCAGCACCAGCGACACGTTCCAGATCTTCAGCATCCCGCGCTTCTCCTGGATCATCACCGAGTGGATGAACGCGGTGCCGGTCAGCCACGGCATCAGCGACGCGTTCTCGACCGCGTCCCAGGCCCAGTAGCCGCCCCAGCCGAGCTCGTTGTAGGACCAGCGCGCGCCGAGGATGATCCCGATCCCGAGGACCAGCCAGGCGCCGAGCGCGAAGCGGCGGGTCGAGCGGATCCACTCGGCGTCGACGCGCTTGGCGATCAGGGCGCCGACCGCGAACGCGAACGGGATCGCGAACAGCGTGTACCCCGAGTAGAGCATCGGCGGGTGGATCATCATCGCCGGGTGGCGCAGCAGCGGGTTGAGCCCGGCGCCGTCGGCCGGCGGCTGCGCGAGCGTGTCGAACGGCGAGACCGCGAACACCAGCAGCGCGGTGAAGAACGCGCCGTAGCCGAGCAGGACGGCGGTCGCCCACGGCACGACCTCGCGCATGCGCCTGCGCGTGAGGAAGACGACGAGGCTGGACCACAGCGACAGCAGCCACACCCACAGCAGCAGCGAGCCCTCCTGCGAGGACCACATCGCCGAGGCCTTGTAGAAGGTCGGCGTCGACGTCGAGGAGTGGCCGGCGACGACCGCGAACGAGAAGTCCGAGCGCAGGAACGCGAGCTCGAGGATCCCGAACGCGACGGTGAGCGCGATCGCCAGCGCGTAGACGGAGCGCCGCGCGGACTCGACCCATTCCCGCCGCCCGGTCAGCGCGCCGTAGACCGCGGCGATGACGCCGTAGGCGCAGATGAGGAGGGCGATGAGAAGGGCGGCGCGGCCGACGGTCGCCATCGCGCCCGCCGCTCAGCTCATGTCCGAAGCCGCGTCGTCTTCGGCCTCGAACTTGGAGGGGCACTTCGTCACCAGCGAGTCCTTCTCGGCGACGAACGTGTCCCCGGCGCCGCGGCTGACCGTGACGATGATCTCACGGCCCTCGCGGAACGGGTCCGGCACGGAGCCGGTGTAGGAGACGGGCACCGACGTCGTGCCGTCGCGATCGCGGACGCTGAACAGCAGCGTGTCGCCCTCGTGGCGGATCGAGCCCTCGACGACCTTGCCGGTGAGCTTGTAGCTCCCGCCGGGCTCGGCGGAGGCGAGCAGCTCGGACGGGGTCTTCGCCGGGCTGCCGGCGCTGAAGCTGGTGTAGACGAGGCCGCCGGCCAGGACGAGCGCCGCCGTGAGGGCGGCGACGAGGCGGAAGCGTCGCTTGCGTGCCGGGTCCATCGCGGATGAAGTCTAGGACGACTCGCCGCGAGATGGCGTCGTGACGTCGGGCTCAAGGTCCCGGCAGGTGTTCCGACCCAAAGAGAGAAACCTCCAGGGCCGATGCGCGTCTTTGCGTTCGACAGCACGATGCCACCCCGTATCCCAACCCTGCGCCGCCTGCGCGCCGCGCCCCCGCGGCGCGGGTATCGCCCGGCCGACGCGCCGGTCGAGACCGCGCCGGAGCAGGAGCAGGCGCCCGAGCCGGCGCCGCGAACGCCACTCGCGCCGGAGGCGCGGGTCCGCGAGGCCGGAGGCCCCGAGGACCGCGCCCAGTACTCCTGCTCGTGCGGGATGGTGTTCCGGGCGCCGGTCTCCGCATCGGTCGCCTGCCCGCACTGCGGCAGCTATCAGGACTGGTAGCGGCGACGCGCCGCCCTTCTCGTGGCGCGCCGCACGGCGCGACGGCCCGTCCTACCATTCTTCTGACCGTATGGTCAGGATGCTGCTCAGCAAGCCTGCGGCCCTGCTGCTGATCCTGCTGATGGCGGCCGGGTCCATCGCCATGTGGGTGGCGGTGCCGGTCGCGTGGCTGTGGCTGGCCTCGCGGCTGTCGGAGGGCTCGCAGCCGTCGCTGGGGCCCTACGTCATGGTCGTCGTCGGGATCCCGGCCTCGATGTTCGTGATCGGGAAGCTGTTGGCCCAGCTCAACCGCGCCTACGCGGCGGTGACCGGGCGCGGCTCGCGCGTGCGCGTGATCCTCCCGTGGCAGCGGTCGATGCGCGACGCGCCCGGGTCGGGGCGCGAGACGACCGTCCTCGACGTGGTGATGGTCGTGTCGGTCGGCCTGGCCGTCGTCGCGTTCGGGATCTGGTTCTTCCTCTTCGCCGGGTCCTCGCTGCCGACCCCGTAGCCGTAGGCTGCCGGGCCATGGCGACCGCCGAGATCAGCGTCCTGGGCCTCGGGCGCAGCGACCCGAGCACCTCCGAGTACATCGCCGAGATGCAGCGCCGGCTGGCCGCCCAGGACCGCGTCCGCTACGAGCTGCAGGCGATGGGCACCTCGCTGGAGGGCGAGACCGCCGACATCCTGGCGATCGTCGCCGAGCTGCACGCGGTGCCGTTCGAGATGGGCCTCCCGCGGGTCTACACGGTGCTCAAGCTCGACGAGTGGCGCGACAAGGAGCAGACGCTCGCCGACAAGGTGCAGAGCGTCCGCGCCAGGCTCTCCGCGTAGGGGCGAATCCCGCGCGCGCGACACCTGGTCGCGGCATGGCGGCCCATTCCGACCCCGATCGGCGCGAGTGGCGATTTTCCTCCACCCCCTGGAGGAAATTCGCCACTCGCGTGGATGAGGCGATCGCGGGGCTCGCTCGGGCCCAGCACGGCGTGGTCGCCACGCGGCAGCTGCGCGACCTGGACATCGGCGAGGCGACGATCGCCCGCGCCACCGAGCGGGGCGTGCTGCTGCGCCTGCACCAGGGGGTCTACGCGGTCGCCCATACCGCGCTGCGTCCCGAGGCCCACCGCCTCGCCGCGGTCCTGGCCTGCGGGCCCGGCGCCGTCCTCTCCCACGCCTCCGCCGCCGCCGCGTGGGGGCTCGTCGCCGACCACGGCGCGCGGTTCGAGATCACCACCCCGGCCGCGGGCGGGCGCGGGCGCGGCCGGCTCAAGGTCTACCGCCGCGTCCTGCACGAAGCCGACCGCACGGTCCTCGATGCCATCCCCATCACCACCGTCGCCCGCGCGCTGCTCGACCTCGCCGCCACCCGCCCGCCCCGCGTCCTGGACAGAGCCATGGAGCGCGCCGAGGAGCTGCGCCTCTTCGACCTCGCCGAGATCGGCGCCTGCCTGCGGCGCAACCCCGGCCAGCGCGGCGCCGAGCGCCTACGTGCCGCGACCGCCGACCTGCGCCCCGCCGATCCGCGCAAGACCCGCTCCGAGCTCGAGCGCGGCGTCCTCAGGCTCATCGACCAGCACGACCTCCCGCGCCCCGCCGTCAACCTCAACCTCCACGGCTTCGAGGTCGACCTGCACTGGCCCCACCACCGCGTCGCCGTCGAGCTCGACGCCTGGGGCACCCACGGCACCCGCGCCGCCTTCGAACGCGACCACGCCCGCGACCTGCACCTCCAACGCCACGGCTGGCGCGTGGTGCGCATCTCCTGGCGCCAATGGCGCCACGAGCCCGACACCGTCGCCGCCGCGCTGCAGGCCGTGCTGCGGACCTAGACCGCGACGCCCTGGTCGACGAGCCAGTCCGCCACCACCGGCGGCGGGTCGCCGTGGTACTCGGCGCGGGCGGCCAGGCGCAGGATGTGGTCGCGGTCGTCCTTCAGCTCGCTCGGCTTGTGGGCGAGGTAGCGCACCACGGCGCCGGCCATCTGGATGTGCGGGAGGTCGCCCTGCGGGTCGATGCGGCGGACCGCCTCCTCGACGCGCTCGTCGAGGGTCTCCTCGAGGAGCGCGCGGGCGGGCTCGTCGTCGTCCTCGAAGATCTGCTCGAACTCGGCGACGTCGCGGTCCTCGTCCTCGGGGTCGACCAGCTCGGCCGCGCGCCGGGCGAGCTGGGCGAGGGTCACGGGCTGCGGTTCGGTCGGCATGCCCGGGACCGTACCCGTTGCGGCGCCCCGCGCCTCAGTCCAGGGCGCCCGCGACTTCCCCGGCGGCCCGCTCGCCGGCGGTGAGCGCGCCGTCGAAGTAGCCGTTCCACACGGTCGCGGTCTCGGTGCCGGCCCAGTGGATGCGGCCCTGCGGCGCGCGCAGCATGCGGCCGTAGCGGGTCCACACGCCGGGCGGGAAGAACCCGGCGTAGCAGCCGCGCGTGTACGGCTCCTGCGACCAGTCCTGCTCCAGGTAGGCGACCGGCTGGGCCGCGCGGCGCCCGAACAGGCGCGCGAAGCAGGCGAGCACCTCGGCCCGGCGGCGGTCGGGCGGCAGCGTGCCGAGGTCGCGCGCCTGGTCGCCCTCGAGGAACCCCATCAGGACGCCCGGGGTCCCGTCGGGCGGGGAGTTGTCGAAGGTGACCTTGACGGGGCCGGCCGGGCTGGTCGCCTGGCCGCTGAGGCCCTCGCGGCGCCAGAACGGCTCGTCGTAGATCGCGTGGCACTTGATGACCGAGCCCTGCGGGACGCGCTGGGTGAGGCCGTCGCGCAGGCCGGGCAGCGGCGGGTCGTAGACGATCCGCCCGGCGAGCGTCGGCGGGAGCGCGACGATCGCGTGCCGGGCGCGGACGTCGCCGACGGTGACGCCGTGCGCGTCCTGGGCGATCGCGCGCACGGGCGTCTCGAGGCGGATGCGCTCCTCCCCCAGCTCGGCCGCCATCCCCAGCGCGATGCGCTGCGAGCCGCCGACGATGCGGTCCTGCTGGGCGCCGCCCTCGGTGGAGATGAGCGTGTCCAGGCCGCCGCCGGAGTGCACGTAGAAGAGGAGGTGCAGCAGCGACAGGTCGCCGGGGTGGGCGGCCCACACGGCCTCGATCGCGATCTGCAGCAGGTCGCGGGCCAGGCGGGTGCGGACGTTGCGGGCCAGCCACGTCCACGCGGTCTGCTGATCCCACGCGCGCGCACGCGGGGCGCGCCAGGGCTCGTCGAGCGGGACGCGGCGGGCCATGCGGTCCAGCCGCGCCTGCGCCTGGGCGATGTCGGCGATCACCACCGGGTTGATCCGCGGGATCGGGCCGCGGTAGCGGCGCAGGCGCCCGCCGTCGTCGAGGAGGTTGTCGCCCTCGCCGTAGGTCGGGAACGTCTCGAGGCCGAGCTCGCGGACGAGCGCCATCACGCGGTGCTGCGTCGGGCCGACCCACTGGCCGCCGGCCTCGACGACCTTGCCGTCGCCGATGTCGGCGTTCAGGACGCGGCCGCCGACGCGGTCGCGCGCCTCGAGGACGACAACGGAGCGGCCGGCGGCGACGAGCGCGCGGGCGGCGGCGAGGCCGGACAGGCCCGCTCCGACGATCGCGCAGTCGACGTCGTGGTCGGCGGTGGGCACGCCGGCACCCTACTGCGACGAGTCGCCGCGGCCGAGCGGTACCGTGAGCGACGGACGCCCCGGCTGGGGGCCGGGGCGTCGCCGGGGTCCTCGGTTCTGGAGGAAATACCGAGGGGTGCTCTGCTCCACACACCCGGCCGCTGCTCAGGAGGTTCGGCGGCCGGGCAGGAGCGACCGTACGCCGCGAACCTAAAGCCCAGACTTAGAAGCATGCAGAACCTCGTGCAGCGGTCGCCGGGTGCGCGACTCAAGGCCCCGCCCCGGCCGGCCGATGCGGCCCGCATGGCACGCACGCTCCCCGCCCTGCTCATCGCCGCCGGCGCCTTCGCCGCCGTCGCGGCCCCCGCCGTCGCCGCCGACAACCCCGCCTCCGGGATCTGCATCGTCCGCGACGTCCCCAACCTCGAGCGCCCGACCGTCCGCGTCGGCGTCAACATCGGCGACGCCGACTCGACCGCCGCGCGCAAGGCCCGCTGCGGCCAGGTGTCGCGCGTAGTGCGCGGGCTCGCGCGCGAGCAGGCGCAGATGCCGATGAAGGTCAACGGCTACCGCTGCACGCCGACTGTGAAGGGCGCCCGCACCTCGTGGGCGTGCACGTACCGCGGCGGCTCCCCGCGCACCACCGTCGAGCTGCTCTTCGCCTTCCGCTACCACCAGCACTGAGGGCCCGGAAACCACGAGGGGCCCCGGCATCGGTGCCGAGGCCCCTCGCTTCGGTGTCCGAACCATGGTCGGCGCCTGGAGGAGAGAGAAAAGGCGACGACCGTCTTTCACCTGCGTCCGCCGCAGCCCCGGGTCGGAGGGCGATATGGGCAGCGGACGAGGTCCATGATGGCGCACGCTCGCGGCGCCGCACATCGACATTCGGCACAAGATCGCTTCGACGTGCGTCGAAACCGGCCCGGGCGAATGAACTCGCGCGATCTGCCGCACCAGCGGATCAGAGGCGAAGCCCCACGTGGCGCCACGCCTCACCCGGCGGCATGCACGTGACGCCGATCGCGGCACATACCTTGGGGATGTTGTCGACATCGGCCCTCGCCCGTGCGAACGAGCCCGTTGGGCTGCGGCCTTCGTAGGTCGCCACGGCAAACCCACGATCTTCGGCCTCCGCAATCACGAACGGGTCGGCTTCGTCGGCACCGGGGCGGAAGCGAAAGCTCGCCACGAGATCGCCAACGCGGCGCTGGACCCTTTCGCTGGGCTCCGCCACCAGTGAGTCTCGATCCTTGATCCACCGATGCGCCGCATCGCTTTGATCCGCAAGCTCCAGCTCGACGGCTCGCGGCACGACCAGATTCCCGCGCCGCCACTCCGCGTCGAAGAACGCCCAGAACCCCATGATCGAGTCTGGGAGGTAATGGGCGTGGTGAGCGCCGACGATGGCTGAGGTGTCGACGACGATCATCCGTGATCCTCGGGTCAGCCCCGGGCTTAGTCGCCCAACGCCTCCTCGACGTACCGACGGAGCTTTGGAAAGTCGTCGACCTTGGTGCGCAGCAGCCTCGATGCGTCAGTCAGCGTGATGGCGGACGAGTCGGCAGCCGCAAGCACAAGATCAGTGAATGACGGACTGAGCTTGGCCACCTTGGTTCGGTTCCCGTCGCCACCGCGGGCCGGGGCAGGTCGCTCGATCGGACGGTCCCTCACTGCGACCAGGTCCGCCACGCTGAAAAGCTCAAGGCGGCGTGCTCGCATCGCTGCCGCATATGGCGTCACTCCGAAGTCGCGCCCAAGCTCGATCGCACAGCGAACCGGTCCTCGTGATCGGTTCGCAACGAATGCGCGCTCAAACTCCTCCGTCGGCATCAGGAGCTCGCTCGCGTACTGGTCGCACCAAGCCTCCTCGTTCGCCTCTTGCTGGTTCGTCGCGGTAAGCAGAAGGTGCGCGAACTCGTGGAGGATCGTGAACGCTTGGGCGCGCGGATCCTCGCTGCTGTTGACGTAGATCGCCGGTGTATCGGGATGAGGTGCCAGGAAGCCTCGAACGCCCCTGTCTGGGACGGCTTGCCGGATGACTAGGACTCCAGCCCACTCGACTGCACGCAGGACAATGCGACGTGAGAACCACCGATCGTTCGCATTTGAGCTGCGCAACGCGGGCGGGGCGAGGTCGAGGAGCTGCATGACCACGTCCGGAGCCGGCAGGCGGCGTTCGAGTCCCAGCCGACGGGCCGCCTCGTGCCATGGAGGCGACTCACCGAGCGCCGTGTACAGATCCACGGCTGCCTCTTGGCGCTCGCGAATCGCGCGCTCGAGTTTGATGAGCTCAGGACTCCACGGTGGCGGCGGTGCGCCGCGCAGCCGACGAAAGCGCGCCTCAGTCGACGCCTCCTGCGGTGGTTCAGGTCGGAACAGCGTTCCGAGGGACCGACCGTACGCCTCAGCGAGCAACTTGGCCTGCCGTAGCGTCAACAAGTGGTCGCCGCGCTCCGCCTCCTCCAGCCGCTCGGGCTTGACCTTCACGCGGTGCGCCGCCGCCTCAATGGTCATCGCCGCGCTCTCGCGAGCCCAGCGCAACACCTCAGGTGTGGTGTACGCGCGAGCTGGCATGGTCGGAGCCTAATCACTGATCGGTCAGACGCAGTGCAAGTCAAGGTGCACGCGCCTAGCCCGCATCCCCGAGTCCTGCGCTCGCCACCCCACAAACGCCAAGACCCCCGTAGAGGCCGGGGGTCCTGACAGAGCGGGATACGGGAATCGAACCCGCCCAACGGCGCGAGATGGGCCGATCTTG
>Ga0180222_1003246_pt1 | contig 10863 bp, 11 predicted proteins | sample eDN5th37CKraftOP_FD_151336 | JGI IMG/M metagenome (GOLD analysis project Ga0180222, IMG submission 151336) | Enriched Organic Plus compost microbial communities from Emeryville, California, USA - eDNA 5th pass 37_C Kraft OP (version 2) (version 2) ... | reverse complement strand
CGAGCGCGTCCTGCTGGCGGACCCGGGCATGGGCGTCGTCCGCCACGTCGACGCCGGCTATCCGGAGGCGATCGCGGCCGCCGAGCGCCTCGGCGTGCGGATCCCGATGCGGGCGTAGCCGTGGCGACCCGCCTCTCGATCGACGGCGCGGACGCGGTGCTGCGTCCGCCCGAGGACGGGCTGCCCCATCTGCGTCACGACCGCGCCGCGCACCTGACGCTCGAACCCGGGTCGGTCGCCTGCGCCGACGGCACGATCGTCGCGCTCGACGTGGACGACGGCGCCGCCCTGCGCTTCGACGCGTCCGGCTGCACGGTCGTCCCGGGCCTCGTCGACTGCCACACCCATCTGCCGTTCGCCGGCTGGCGCGCGCGGGAGTACGAGATGAAGGTGACGGGCGTGCCCTACGAGGAGATCGCGCGCTCCGGCGGCGGCATCGCGGCCTCGGCGCGGGCCCTGGCCGAGGCGACCGACGAGGCGGTCCTGACGCAGTCGCGGGATCTCGCCGGCGAGATGCTGCGCTGGGGCACCACGACGTTCGAGACCAAGAGCGGCTACGGCCTCTCGCGGGACGGCGAGCTGCGGGCGCTGCGGCTGGCCGACGCGCTGCGCGAGCGGGTCCCCCAGCCGCAGGTCGCGAGCACCGCGCTGCTGGCGCACGCGGTGCCCGCAGGGGAGACGGCGGCCTCGTGGATGGACGCGGTCGCCGACCTCGTCCCGGAGGTGGCCGCGCACACCCCGGCCGAAGCGCTCGACCTGTACGTCGAGTCGATCGCGTTCGACAACGACGCGCTCGCGCGCATGGGTGAGCTCGCCCGTGCGCACGGGCTCGCGCTGCGCGCGCATGTCGAGCAGTTCGCCTGCCACCGCTCGGTGCCGGTCGCGCTCGAGGCGGGCGCGCGCTCCGTCGACCACCTCGCGTGCCTGCACCCCGATGACGTCGCCCCGCTGGCCGCGGCCGAGTGCGCCGCCGTCCTGCTTCCGGGCGCCGAGCATCTGGGCGCGGAGGCGGTCGCGCCGGGACGCGCCCTGGCCGACGCCGGCGCGATCTGCGTCCTGGCATCCGACGCGAACCCCGGAACGTCGCCGATCGTCTCGCTGCCGCTGATCGTCGGGCTGGCGGTCCGCCGCTACGGCTGGACGGCACGGGAGGCCTTTCTGGCCGTCACGCTCAACGCGGCCTGGGTCCTCGGCCGCTCGGCGGTGGTCGGCTCGATCGAGGTCGGCAAGCGCGCCGACCTCGTCGTCCTCGACGTGCCGCTGGACCACGTCGCGTACCGCTTCGGCCACCACCCCGTGCTCGCCGTGGTCGCGGGCGGCGAGCTGGCGTGGGTGCGCGAGGACGCGCGCGCGAGGGTCCGCGGCGCATGATCACGGCGGACGACATCGCCGCGCGCCTGGCCACGCTGGAGCCCATCGGCCTGCGCGACGGCGCGACCACCCGCCTGGCCTGGACGCCGGAGGACGCGGCCGCCGGCGCGTGGTTCGACGCGCAGGCGCGGGCCGGCGGGCTGCGCTGCGAGCGCGATCGAGCGGGCAACCGGTGGGCGCTGCCGCCCGGCGGCGGTCCGTGGTGGGCGGTCGGATCGCACCTCGACTCGGTGCGCGACGGCGGGCGCTTCGACGGCGCGCTCGGGGTCGCCTGCGCCTTCGCCGTCGCGGCCTCGTCCTCGCGTCCGGTGGCCGTGGTCGCGTTCGCCGACGAGGAGGGTGCGCGGTTCAACACGCCGACCTTCGGCAGCCGTGCGCTCACCGGCGCGCTCGACGTCGACGATGCGCTCGCCCGCACGGACGGCGACGGCGTGACGCTCGCCGAGGCGATGCGCGACGCCGGGGTCGACCCGGACCGCCTCCGCGATGCGCCGGCCGACCTCGACCGCGTCCGCGGCCTCCTGGAGCTGCACATCGACCAGTCGCGCGACGTGGACGCCACGGGCGCGCCGTTCGGCGTCGTCACGGGGCTGGCGGCGCGGATGCGGCTGGTCCTCGAGGTCCGCGGCCGGGCCGACCACGCCGGCACGACGGCGATGGAGGAGCGCAGCGACGCGACGGCCGTCGCCGCGCGCATCGTGGTCGCCGCGCTCGACCTCGCCATCGTCGGCCTGCGCGTCACGCCGGGACGTGTCCTCACCGAGCCGAACGCGCCGACCACGATCGCCCGGCGGACGCGGGTGTGGCTTGACGCGCGCGGGCCCGATCCGGCCGCGCTGCGGGCGTTCGAGGCGGGGCTGCGCGAACGCGCGGCGGCGCTGGCCGAGGCGGGTCGCGTCGAGCACGACCTGCGCGTCGAGGCGCGCTCCGACGGCACGACCTTCGACCCCGACCTGCGGGCGCGTCTGCGGCGCGGTGGCGCCCCGGAGGTCCTGTGCTTCGCCGGCCACGACGCCGGGCTCATCGCGGTGCGCCGGCCCGCCGCGATGGTGCTCGTGCGAAACCGGACCGGCGTGAGCCACGCGCCTGACGAGCACGTCGACCTGGCCGACGCCGCCGCCGCGGCGACGGCGATGCGCGAGACGCTGGAGGCGGTCGCGTGACCCCCGCGACGGCGACGATCCCGGCGATGGTCAACGCCCACTCGCACGCGTTCCAGCGCGGGTTGCGCGGCGTGGCCGAGCGGCCCGCCCCCGAGGCGCACGCCCGCGACGACTTCTGGAGCTGGCGGGAGGCGATGTTCGCCCTGGCGGGCGCGCTCGACCCGGCCTCGATGCGCGACCAGGCGGAGCTCGTCTACCGCGAGATGCGCGCCGCCGGCTACGGCGCGGTGGGGGAGTTCCACTACGTCCATCACCAGCCCGACGGGACGCCGTACGACGACCCGAACGCGATGGCCATCGCGGTTGCCGAGGCCGCACGCGCCGCCGGGCTCGCGATCGTGCTCCTGCCCGCGGCCTACCACCGCAACGGATGGGACGGCGCGGACCGGCCGCCGGCCGGCGGGCAGGTGCGGTTCTGCGACCCGACGGTCGACGCGTTCCTCGCCCGGGTCGACGCGCTGCGGGCCTGGGCCCGCGGTCGGCCGGGCGTCTCGGTCGGCGTCGCCGCCCACTCGGTCCGGGCGGTGCCGGCCGCCTGGCTGGAGGCGATCGCCGCGTACGCCGATCGCCACGGTCTCGTCCGCCACGTCCACGTCAGCGAGCAGCGTCGCGAGCTGGCGGAGTGCGAGGCCGAGCACGGTTGCTCGCCGATCGAGCTGCTGCACCGCACCGGGTTCCTCGGCGAGCGGGCCAGCGTCGTGCACGCGATCCACGTCAGTGACCGCGACGTGTCGCTGCTGGCCGACACCGGGACGGTCGTCGTGGCGTGCCCGACGACCGAGGGCAACCTGGGCGACGGCTTCCCGCCGGCGCTGCGCTACCGCGACGCGGGCGTGCGCCTGGCCATCGGGTCCGACTCCCAGGCGCGCGTGGACCCGTTCGAGGAGGCCCGCGAGCTCGAGACGCTGGCCCGCCGCGAGCAACAGGGCCGTCACGCGCTCCTGGCCGTCGCCGGCGACCTGTGGGAGTGCCTGTGCGCGGGCGGTCGCGCCTCGCTGGGGCTCGAGGCCGCTCAGGTCGGCGGCGCCGTCGTCGACCTCGAGCACCCGCAGATCGCCGGCGTCCCCGCCGACGACCTGCGCCGTGCGCTCGTCATGAGCGGCTCCGCCGCGGTCGTGCGCGCCCCCGAGCGGTCAGGCTGAGGCGGCCACGCCGCGCAGCGTGGCCATCGCCGAGCGCACGACCTCGGGCAGCGGGGGCCCGTCGTCGTCGCCGGACCAGCGCTCGTAGGCGACCCGCAGGACCGTGATGCCGGCCTCGGCGACGAGCTCGGCGTCGGGCTCGGGCACGCCGCGCTCGCTCAGCGCCGCGTGGACGCGGTCGGCCATGCTCGCGAACTTCACCAGCTCGCGCTCGCGCAGCTCCGTGCTGGCGGCGATGACTCGCTGGCGGGCGCGGGAGAGGTCGGAGCGCTCCTCGATCAGGGCCGCGGCGGCCTCCGCGGCGGCGGCGATCGCGTCGATCGGCGCCGCGTCCGCGGGCGCCTCGGCGATCGTCGTCGCCATCAGGTCGACGAGCTCGTCGGTGCGGTCGAACAGCACCTCGCGCTTGTCGGCGAAGTGCCGGAAGAACGTCCGCTTCGTGAGGCCCGCGCGCGAGGCGATGTCCTCGACCGTCGTCTGCTCGTAGCCGCGCTCGCCGAAGAGCTCCAGCGCGGAGCGCTGGAGCCGCTCGCGCGCGTTGGGCTCCCAGCGGGCCATGGGCCGGATCCTAGCCATGTCACCATGTGTCATCGCCCTGGCAGAGTGATGTCACCAAATGACATCACTGGCCACCCAGGAGGTTCCCCCATGCGGCTCTTCGTCACCGGCGCGACCGGCTGGATCGGCTCCGCCGTCGTCCCCGAGCTGATCGGCGCCGGCCACGAGGTCGTCGGCCTCGCCCGCTCCGACGCGTCGGCCGCGGCGCTCGAGGCGGCGGGCGCCGAGGCCCGCCCCGGCACGCTCGACGACCTCGACGCCCTCACCGCCGCCGCGGCCGCGTCCGACGGCGTGATCCACCTCGCCTACAGGCACGACCTCGTGTTCACCGGCGACTTCGCCGGGTCGGTCGCGGCCGACCGCCGCGCGATCGACGCGCTCGGCGCCGGCCTGACGGGCACCGGCCGCCCGCTCGTGATCGCCAACGGCTTCCCGCTCGCGGCCGGGCGGACGATCACCGAGCGCGACGCGCTCACGCCCGAGAACGCCGGGCCCCGCGCGGGCTCCGAGCAGGCGCTGCTGGCGCTGGCGCCGTCGGGCGTGCGGGCGGTGAGCGTCCGGCTGGGCCGCAGCGTCCACGGCGCCGGCGACCCCGGCTTCGTCGCCGCGCTGGTCGACGTCGCGCGCGAGCGCCGCGTCGCGGGCTACGTCGGCGACGGCGCCAACCGCTGGCCGGCCGTGCACCGCTCCGACGCGGCGCGCCTGTTCCGGCTCGCGGCCGAGTCGGCGCCCGCCGGCAGCGTCGTCCACGCGGTCGCCGAGGAGGGCGTGCCGATGCGCGCGATCGCCGAGGCGATCGGCGAGCAGCTCGGCGTGCCGGCCGCCTCCGTCGAGCCCGAGCACTTCGGCTGGCTGGGCCCGTTCGCCGCGTCCGACTGCGCCGCCTCGAGCGCGCTGACCCGCGAGCGGCTCGGCTGGGCGCCCACCGGCCCGACGCTCCTCGAGGACCTGCGCGCCGGCCGCTACACCGCCGCGGCCGTGGCCTGACGCCCGCGGCGGGCTGCGACAGGACTGCGACGCCGCGCGGACGCGACGCCGACATGAGCGGGCCATGGTCGGGCCATGGCCACGCACGTGGACGCGCTCGACGGGCTGCGCGGCGTCGCGATCCTCGGCGTGCTCGCGTTCCACACCGGCCACCTGCCCGGCGGGTTCCTCGGGGTCGACCTCTTCTTCGTCCTCTCGGGCCACCTCATCACCGGCCTGCTGCTGCGCGAGGCGCGCGCGACCGGCGGCGTCTCGCTGGTGGCCTTCTGGGGGCGGCGCGCCCGGCGGCTGCTGCCCGCGCTCGCGGTCGTGCTCGCCGCCGTCGCGGTGGCCGCCCGCCTCGCGGGGCCGCCGGACGTGGCGCGGGCCGCCCTCGCCGACGGCCCGTGGGTCCAGCTGAACCTCGTCAACTGGCGACCTGCTGGCCGAGTCGGCGAGCTACTGGGACCGCTTCGGCTCGGCCCGGGCGTTCGAGCACCTGTGGAGCATCGCCGTCGAGGAGCAGTTCTACGTCGCGTGGCCCGCCGTCCTGATCGCGCTCGCGGCGCTCGGCGCCCGGGGCCTCGAGCGGCGCGTCGCGGCGGTCGCCGGGCTGGGCGCGGCCGCGTCCGTCGCGCTGATGGTCGCGCTGGCCGATCCCGCCGACCCGACCCGCGCGCACACCGGCACGGACACGCGCGCGGCGTCGTTGCTGCTGGGCGCCCTGGTCGCCACCGCGCCCGGGCAGACCGCGATCGCCGCGGTCGCGCGCCGGTGGGCGGCGCCGGCCGCGACGATCGCCGCCGGCGCGCTCGCGGTCGCCTGGGCGCTGGCCGGCGGCGCGGGCGCGGCCTGGCTGTTCGACGGCGGCCTGCTCGCGCACGCGCTCGCCGCCGCCGCGCTGATCGGCCTGTGCGCCCACGCCCCGCAGATCGCCCCGGCCCGGGCGCTCGCGTGGCGGCCGCTCGTGGGGCTCGGGCTGATCTCGTACGGCCTCTACCTGTGGCACTGGCCGGTCGCCGTGCTGCTCTCGCGCGAGCGGACCGGCCTGGGCCCGTGGCCGTGGACGCTGCTCGTCGTCGCGGCCTCGGTCGCGCTCGCGGTCGCCTCGAAGCACGCCGTCGAGGACCCGATCCGCTTCCGCGCGCGGTGGGCGCGCGGGCGCCGCGGGGCGGTCGCGCTCGCCGCGCTCATGGCGGGCCTGGCGGCCCTGTGGATCGCGCTGCCGTCCCCGCCGCCCCCGCCGGTCGACGTGGACGGGCTGCGCCGGGTCAGGGGATGAGCGGGCACGTGCGGCGCACGCGCGACTGCGGCGTGGGCTGCACGAAGCGGATCTGCACGCGCGTGCTCGTGGAGCCGCCGCGCTGGACGTGCACGCCCAGGGCGGTGCAGACGAGCTGGTCGATCCCGCGCGGCGTCACGTCGTCGATCGTGAGCGGGACCATGAGCCGGATCAGGCCGGGCGCGGTGGTCGCCACCACCCGGGTCGGCCCGGCCGGCGCGATCTCGCTGCGCAGGGGCGCGTCGCCGACGCCGGTCAGCAGCAGCGCCATCGCCTCGGGGATCGTGCCGAGGCGGCCGGTGCGGCGCAGCTGCGGGCGCAGCCGGCCGTCGCGGTCGACGAAGTACAGCGTCACGCCGGGCGCGACGCCGGTCGGCGCGCGCCCCGCCGGCGTCACCCCGGACGTCTGCACGCCGCAGCCGCCGAGGAGCAGCGTGAGCGCGACCGCCGCCGCGAGCCGTCTCACGCGTCCTCCCGTCGGCGCGGCAGCCGCAGGACGAACCGCGCCCCGCCGCCGTCGGCGGGGCCCGCGGTGAGGTCGCCGCCGTGCAGCCGCGCATTCTCCAGCGCGATCGCCAGCCCCAGCCCGCTGCCCGGCGTGCGGGCGCGGGCGGCGTCGGCCTTGTAGAAGCGGTCGAACACGTGCGGCGCCACGTCCGCGGACAGGCCGGGCCCGTCGTCGGTGACCTCGACCCGGACGCGCTCGTCGGTCGCCGAGACGGCGACGCGGACGGGCGGGCGCCCGTGGCGCAGCGCGTTGCCGGCGAGGTTGGCGACGATGACGTCCAGCCGCCGCGGGTCCGCCTGCGCGCGGATCTCGCCGGCCGCGTCGAGCTCGACGCGCTCCAGCCAGCCGCGGGCGCGCAGCGCGGCGCGCACGGTGGCGGCCACGTCGACGTCCTCGACGCGCAGCGTGGCGGTGCCGGCGTCGAAGCGCGACACCTCCATCAGGTCCTCGACGAGGGCGACGAGCCGCTGCGTCTCGGTGATCGCGAGCTGCGCCGACTCGCGCGCGTCGGGCTCCAGCCCGTCCGCCGACGCGGCCAGCACCTCGACGACCGCGGTGAGCGTGCTGAGCGGCGTGCGCAGCTCATGGGACACGTCGGCGGCGAAGCGCCGGGCGTCGGCCTGCATGCGCCGCATGGCCGCCATCGACGCCTCGAGCGACGCGGCCATCTCGTTGACCGTCACCGTGAGCTGCGCCAGCTCGTCGGCGCCCTGCGGCGGCGAGCGGGCCGTGAGGTCGCCCGCGGCCAGGCGGGTGGCGGTGTCGCGCAGGTCGCGCACCGGGCGCAGGACGCTGCCCGCCGCCGCCAGCGCGAGCAGCACGGCCAGGGGCAGGGCGAGCGCCGCGGTCGCCGCGGCCGACCGGGTGAGCCCGTCGATGCGGTCGTCGACGCCGCTGAGGTCGCGGACCGCGTAGACCTCGATGCCGGACGGGCGCCGGCGGCCGTCGGGCGCCGTGATCGCGACCGGCGTGCCGATCACGAGCCACGGCCGCCCGCGTGCGCGGATCCGCTGGGCGACGATGCCGTCGCCCGCGCGCACCGCCGCTCGCACCGGTTCGGTCACCAGGTCGGCGCCCGCGCCGCCGGGCGCGCGCCGGCCGCGGTAGGTCACGAGCGTCCCCGGCCCGGCCGCCGCGCGCAGGCGCTCCAGCGCCTCCCGGCCGGGCGGGTAGGTGAGCTGCGGCGCGACCGCGGCGACCTGGTCGGCCAGCGCCGCGGTGAGCCGCTCCTGGGTGGCGTCCACGAGCGCGGAGCCCGCCGAGCGCGCGCTCGCCCACGCGGCCGCCCCGGCGCCCGCGACCGTGACGATCACGAACGCGACGACGAGCCGGGCCCGCAGCCCGCGCGGCGGCAGCCGGCGCGTCATACGGGACCGAGCCGGTAGCCGAAGCCGCGCACGGTCTGGACGTAGCGCGGCGAGCCCGGATCGGTCTCGATCTTGGCGCGCAGCCGCTGCACGCAGTTGTCGATCAGCCGGGAGTCGCCCAGGTAGTCGTACTCCCACACCTCCTCGAGCAGCCGCTGGCGGCCGAACACCCGGCCCGGCGCGCGCGAGAGGGTCAGCAGCAGCCGCAGCTCGGTCGGCGTGAGCGCGACGGGGCGGCCGTCGACGGACACCGTCAGCGCGCCGGTGTCGATCCGCAGCGCGCCGTGCACGCGAACGTCGCCCGTGGCGTCGGCGCTGCGGCGCAGCACGGCCCGGATGCGCGCGTCGAGGACGGTCGGCTGCGCCGGCTTGACGACGTAGTCGTCGGCGCCCGCCTCCAGGCCGGCGACGACGTCGAGGTCGTCGCCGCGGGCGGTGAGGATGATGACCGGGACCGCGCCCCCCGACCGGATGCGCCGGCACACCTCGATGCCGTCGAGGCCGGGGAGCATCAGGTCCAGGACGACCAGGTCCGGCGCGGCGTCGCGCAGCTCGCGCAGGCCGTCCTCGCCGCTGCCCGCGGCCCGCACGTCGTGACCGTGGCGGCCCAGGGCGAGCTGGAGCCCCCGCTGCACGAGGGGGTCGTCCTCGATGAGCAGGATCGACGCCACCACCCGCAGTATCGGCGACGCGCGCCGGGCCCGCGGCGACCTGCGACACAACCGCGACACGACGGCGGCGGGGCCGCGACGCGGGGGCGCGACGCTCGGCCCATGATCACCACACGACGCCTCGCCCTCGCCCTCGCCGCCCTCGTCGCCGTGCTCGCCGCCGGCTGCGGGGAGGGCTCCGACCGCGCCGGCCCGGCCACTGCCGCGTCGGGCGACGGGGGCCTCGCGAAGGTCCTATTCCTCGGCGACTCGGTCGCCGCCGGCGAGGCGCTCGCGGTCGGCGCGGCGCTGGAGGCCGGCGGCGTCGGCTTCCGGTCGCTGGCCTCCGACGGCGGCGGCAACGTGGTCGGGCCGTTCTCCGAGAAGCGCTGGGAGACGCTGCCGCAGGAGATCGCCGGCGCCGGCGCGACCGTGGTCGTCTACCAGCTGACGACCTACGACTGGGGCACGCGCGCCCAGCAGCGGGCGGCGTACGAGCGGTTGGCGGCGACGGTGAGCGAGGCCGGCGCGACGCTGGTCCTGGTCAGCGGGCCGCCGATCCGCCCCGACGACTTCTACCGCCCGCACCTGGCGGAGCTGCGCGCCGCCCCGGCGGTCGCCCGCGAGGTCGCGCGCCGCTCGCGCGGCCGCGTCGTGGCCCTGGACGCGAGCGCCGTGTGGGGCCCGGAGTACCGGCGGACGCGCGACGGCGCGGTCGACCGCAGCACCGACGGCGTCCACGCCTGCCCGCAGGGCGCCGCGCGGTTCGCGACCTGGCTGCTGGACGAGCTCGCGCGGCGGTTCCCCGGATTCGCGCCGCCGGCGCCCGAGGCGTGGGCGAACGCGGGCTGGTCGGCCGATGCGCGCTTCAAGGGGTGCTAGTAGATTGGCTGGTCAGCCAAGTCCGCGGACCGCGAGGAGAGCATCCATGGCCAGCACCGAGACGCAGGCGAGCGGGAACGCCGGCGGCGCCGCCCCCGCCGACGAGCGCACGATCCCGGTGGAGAACCCCGCCACGGGGGAGGTCATCGCCAGCGTCCCCGAGCTGAGCGCGGAGCAGGTCGCCGAGCTCGCCGCGAAGGCACGCGCCGCCCAGATCGGCTGGGAGGCGATGGGCTTCGAGGGCCGCGCGCGCGTGATGCTCCGCGCGCAGAAGTGGCTGATCGACAACTCCGAGCGCGTGATCCGCACGATCGTCTCGGAGACCGGCAAGACGTGGGAGGACGCGCTCACCGCCGAGATCTCCTACGGCGCCGCCGCGTTCGGGTTCTGGGCCAAGCACGCGGAGGACTACCTCGCCGACGAGCGGGTCCGCACGTCGAACCTCATCGCGAAGGGCCGCAAGCTGATCGTCCGCTACAAGCCGCTGGGGCTGATCGGCGTGATCGGCCCGTGGAACTACCCGCTGACGAACTCGTTCGGCGACTGCATCCCGGCGCTGATGGCGGGCAACGCGGTGATCCTCAAGCCCAGCGAGGTGACGCCGCTGACGTCGCTGCTGCTGGCCGACGCGATGCGCGAGTGCGGCCTGCCCGAGGACGTGTTCGCGGTCGCGACCGGGCGCGGGGCCACCGGCAGCGCCGTCGTCGACCAGGTCGACATGGTCATGTTCACCGGCTCGACGCGCACCGGCAAGCTCGTCGCCAAGCAGGCGGCCGAGCGGCTGATCCCGTGCTCGCTGGAGCTGGGCGGCAAGGACGCGATGATCGTCCTGTCGGACGCCGACGTCGAGCGCGCCGCGAACACCGCGGTGTGGGCCGGCTTCATGAACGGCGGGCAGACCTGCGTGTCGACCGAGCGGGTCTACGTCGAGGCGCCCGTCTACGACGAGTTCGTGGCCAAGGTCACCGAGAAGG
>Ga0180222_1003245_pt1 | contig 10868 bp, 9 predicted proteins | sample eDN5th37CKraftOP_FD_151336 | JGI IMG/M metagenome (GOLD analysis project Ga0180222, IMG submission 151336) | Enriched Organic Plus compost microbial communities from Emeryville, California, USA - eDNA 5th pass 37_C Kraft OP (version 2) (version 2) ... | reverse complement strand
CGAGCCAGCGAACCGCGCCCGTCGTCACCTGCGGCCTCTTACGTTTCGACACCAATACCCGGCTGTTCTCGCTTGGAGATGATCCGCTATCGCTTGCGCCTAAAGAACATGCAGTTCTGGAACAGCTCTTGCGGCGCATCGGGACCACTGTCAGCAAGACAACGCTTGTTCAAGGTATCTACGATTTCGACAGCGAGACCGACGAAAACGCCATCGAGATTTACATTCATCGGCTCCGCAAGAAGCTGGAGGGTAGCCGAGCCGAAATCGTAACCTTGCGAGGACTCGGCTATCTTTTGCGCGAAGCGAGTTGAGATGAAACAGCTGTTCACGCGCCTCTCCCAAAGCCTGCGCGCGCAACTCGTTTCATGGATCGTGATCCCGCTGCTTGTTGTCGCCGGGATCAATCTGTGGACCGCATGGCGCGCCGCGGAAAACATGGCAGGCATCGTGTCCGACCGGATGCTGACGGCTTCTGCCCGCGCCATCGGCGAAGCAACCGCCGCTTCACACAATGCCATCGATGCCGTCATTCCGCCAGTGGCGCTGGAGATGTTTTCAACGGGATATGGCGACCGGGTCTATTATCGTGTCGAGACGTCCGATGGGCATCTGCTGGCGGGGTTTCCCGATTTGCCGAAGCCGACCGAGATCGCCAATTACGATCCGCTTCATTATAAGGGCACCTATCGCAATCATCCATTGCGTCTGGTCGTTCTGCGCCATCCCGTTGCAGCGCCGCCCGATCTGCCGCAGACGGTCGATGTCGTCGTGGGCGTGACGCTTGCGGGCAATACAGCCATGCAACGGGAACTGTGGCTAAACTCCGTGCTGGAGCAATCGCTGCTCATCGTCGTCGCCGGAGCCCTGTCGCTGTTGGGCTTGCGCTTTGTGTTGCGTCCGCTGATCCGGCTTCGCAATGAAGTTCGCAATCGCATTTCCGAACTGGAGCCTTTTGATCCGCGGACGGTCCAGACCGAACTTCGACCGCTCGTCACGGCGCTGAACCAATATATGGAACGCGTGCGCAGGCAAATGTCGGCCCAGCACCGTTTCATCCAGAATGCGGCCCATCAGTTGCGCACGCCGCTTGCGACGCTCTCTACACAGGCCAGCTTTGCTGAACGGGCAACGGATGAACATGACCGCAAGGAGGTTTTGGCGGGCATCAAGAAAACGGCCATGCAGCTATCCAGGCTGGCCGGACAATTGCTGACGCTGTCGCGTGCGGAACCCGGCAGCAGGCGCCCGCGCGCCGATCGTGTCGATCTTGCCAAAGCGGGACCGCAAATTCTGGAAAGCCTCGCAGGCAAGGCACTCGACCGCAAGATCGATCTCGGGTTCGAGCTTAAGGCAACCAAGCCGATCATTTCCGGCGATGGCACGATGCTGCGCGAGATGATCGTCAATCTGGTGGACAACGCTCTCACCTATACGCCTGAAGGCGCCAGGGTAACACTTGCGGTCGATCAGAATGGGCAGACAATCCAGATCCGGGTCGAAGACAACGGGCCTGGCATCCCCACGAGCGAATATGAACATGTTTTCGAACGTTTCTATCGTGTTCCAGGCACAGTCGCGGATGGAAGCGGGCTCGGCCTTGCCATCGTGCGCGAGGTCGCGGATGCGGCGGGCGGCCATGTCGCGCTTTCGCAAACGAAAGGCGGCGGGCTTACGGTGACTGTCACCTTGCCCGCCGCCTGACGCAATTGGCTTTATCCGGCTATCAGCTTCCCTGTTCGGAAAGCGCCTGCGGACGCCATTTCACCAGATGGTTTTCGACCAGTGTGATGATGTATTCCACCACAAGCGCCAGGACCGCCAGAATGACCATGGCTGCAAAGACACCATTGGCATTGAACGTGCCCTGTGCTGTTGAAATCATCAGGCCGACGCCCTTCTTGGCACCGAGAAACTCACCGACGACCGCGCCGACGAGCGCGAAACCGAAGCTCACATGAAGGCTTGCCAGAATCCAGCTCATGGCCGACGGCACGATGACGGTGCGCGTGATCTGCGATCGCGATGCACCCAAAATCTGCGCATTGGCGATCAGCGAACGGTCGGCTTCGCGCACGCCCTGAAACGCATTGGCGAAGACCACAAAGAACACCATGACGACGGCGAGCGCCACCTTGGAGGCCATGCCGAGACCGAGCGCAATGATGAAGATTGAACCCAGCACGACGCGCGGGATGGAATTGGCGATCTTGATATAGATCGAGAACACATCGGCAAGGAACTTGTTGCGGCCAAGCAGAATGCCGCAGATGACGCCGCCCACCGCGCCGATCAGGAAGCCGAGCGCTGTTTCCTCAAGCGTGACGATGATCTGTTCGGAAAGCGGCCCCTGTGAGGTGCCTTCGGTGACCCATATCCATATCTGGTCGGCAATGCCGGAGGGGCTTGCGAAGAAGAATGGATCGATCAGGCCGGTGCGTGCACCCAGTTCCCAGCCGCCCAGAACGGCGACGAGAATGGCCAGGCGCACGAGAATAACCACCGTGCGGCGGCGGCGCACATCGGCGCGAAACTTTGCTTCGGTGCGTGCAAGCTCGTCACCACTTGCATTCGCCTGCAAGTTTACTGACGCGGAGAGAGTTTGTGTTGTCATATCGTATTCTCCGATGAGAGCGCATCCCGAAAAGTGTGAAACGGTTTTCGGACAAGATGCGCGTAAAAACAAACCATTAGAGCGCCGATCTGATTTATCGGATCGAAATGCGCTCTAATTTCCGTTCGCCAGGACGCGCTTCTGGCCGATCTGCACCTCCTCGCGCAAATCGTCCCAGATGACCTTGGCGATATCGACAAACTGGCTGTCGTAGCGGATGTCTTCCATGACGCGCGGGCGCGGAATATCGATGTCATAGACGCTCTTGACCGTGGCGGGACCGGCGGTCAGCACGTAGACCTTGTCAGCCAGCGCAATGGCTTCCTCAAGATCGTGCGTGACGAAAATGACGGATGCGCCGGACTGCTGCCAGAGATCGAGCAACTCACCCTGCATCAGCGTGCGCGTCTGCACGTCGAGCGCGCTGAACGGTTCATCCATGAGCAGGATTTTCGGCTCGTTGATAAAGGTCTGCGCCAGCGCCACGCGCTTGCGCATGCCGCCGGACAATTGGTGCGGATAGTGCTTTTCAAAGCGGGCCAGGCCGACGCGGGCGATCCAGCTGCGTGCCTTTTCATAAGCCTCTTCCTTGCCCATGCCGCGATAGCGCGGACCGGCGCTCACATTGTCGATGACATTGAGCCAGGGAAAAAGTGCATCCGCCTGAAACACGAAACCGATATCGCGGCTGATGCCTTCGATCGGCTTCCCCATCAGGCGAACCTCGCCCGCGCTTGGCTTCGCGAGACCAGTTACAAGATTGAGCGTCGTCGACTTGCCGCAGCCGGTCGGGCCGACGACACAGGCAAATTCACCTTGCGCGACATTCATCGTGAAATCGCGCAACGCCGTCATCATCTTGCCATCGGGGGTGACGAAACGGCGGGTCACATTGTTGAGCGCGATTGCAGCAGCTTTCTCACGCGCAATGGTCTTAGTGGCTTCCATCAGCATGGGGTCCTCGCGGAACGTGGCACCGCCCGCGCGCAATAATTTGTTATTGCGCGCCTGCAATGCAGTTGAATTTGTTGAAGGCAGCGGGACTGACGTTGATGCGAACGTCAGTCGAGCGGCTTACTTCGCAGCGTCGAGCGTCGCGTTGGCCTTGTCCACGAACTCGGTCGTGAAGGTCTTCGACAGGTCGATCTGCTTTTCCTGAAGCGGCTTCTTGAAGGTTGCCAGAACCTTGAGCACGGTTTCTGGGCCATCCTTCGGCATCCGGCCATCCGGCGTGTACTGCGCCTTGCCCTCGGCAAGTCCCTTCACATAAAGGTCCTTGTCGCCGACATAATAATCCTTGGGCATCTGGTCGGCGATTTCTTCTGCGCTGTGCGAAGCGATGTAGCGCATGGTCTTGACCAGAGCATTGGCAAGCTTCTGCGCATCTTCCTTGTGCGTTTCAAGCCAGGCGCTTTGCACATAGAACGATGCTGCCGGATAAGGCCCGCCGAGCGCCTCGATGGTCTTGTCCGGCGTGCGCATATCGACCAGCACCTTGGCATCGCCGCTTTTGAGCATATTGGCGACGGTCGGCTCGGTGGTCATCCCGGCCTGCACGGCATCCTGCTTGAAAGCGGCAATGAATGTATTGCCCGCTCCGACCGGCAGCAGCGTGTAATCGCCCTGCTTCAAGCCATTGCGCATGGCAAGATACTGGGTCAGGAAATCCGTGGAAGAGCCGAGACCGGTGACGCCAAGCGTATGCCCTTTGAAATCGGCTGGTGACTTTATCTGGTCGGCATATTTGCTGGATACCAGCTCCACCTCGCCCGGCGCCTGGCTGAACTGAACGATGGACTGGATGAACTTGCCTTTCGATTGGAGGTCGATCGTGTGATCGTAAAAACCGACGACGGCCTGGGCCGCACCGGCCAAAAGCTCGTTTTCCGCGTCCACGCCAGCGCGGCTGTTGATCAGCTCGACATCAAGACCCTCATCCTTGAAATAGCCGAGCTTTTCCGTCAGCACTGCGGGAAGGTAAATCTGCTTTTCCATGCCGCCCACGATCACGGTCAGCTTTTCGGCATGGGCCGCGCCTGCGCCAAGCACCATCGCGCCGCCAATAACGGCTGCGCGAAACAGATGACGGCATGAATTGATAGAGATTTTCATTTATGCTCCTCCGAGAGCTCTTGCCGACCCGGCAAAGCCGGGCTCCTCCTGATCCCGATTCCTCAATCGGTCTTGAATGGTTAGCGCAGGCAAGCTTTCAACCAGCTTTCAACGAACTTACAGCGCTTTTCCAGCCGAGATAGGGGAACCGGTGTTTATCGTTCTTTGTATCGGGAAAAGCGCCTTTGCCAAAAAACACTATCGTGATGCGTCTGATAGCTCTGTCACAAAACGATTGGTTGCTTTCCCCTCAAATTAGCGGTTCAATCAGTGAAACGGGGAGGCCCCCAATGCCATTTCGCGGTAATAGATATCAAGGAACATATGCGCCCGGCGATCTTCAGGTGCTTCAGGCAGCCTATAATCGTTGTTGCGCTTTTCTGGATCGGTGTCCCACCACCCACGATAATAAGGAAACACTGGCGCGTGTGATCATAAGTACATATGAAGCTGGTGAATACGATCCGGAAAAAATTGCGGAAATCGTAGCCCAGCTCGAACTCACACGTGCTTGAGGTCAGTCTGCGGTCTGAAACGACCGGACGAAGGACAGCTATGTAATTCCCACGCACTTGCCACAGCTCAATATTTTACATAAAGTAAACAATTCTTGCATATAAAGTTTTGCAATCGGCTATATTTAATAGAGTTGATTGCGCGGATTATAGGCGGCGGGTGGAGTGATCTGTCAGCCAGCCACATGCGGAATGCATAGCATGCCATTTACGAGAGACTACTACTTGGGGCGCTTCAAACCCGCCGAATTGGAAAAGCTGCAAGCGGCTTATGTGAAATCGTGCGAAGCGTTGGCGCGCTGCCCCATCACCTCTCCCCATAAAGACGAGATGGCACGAGAAATCATACAGATTTATGAGTGCGGTGTCTGCGAAGCGGAGAAAATCGCGGAACTCATGGTGCAGATTGAGGCAGTCAAACCGCGCCCGGTGAGCGAACTGTTGCTCGCGCAAGTAAGCGCGGCCCAGCCTAAGACTGCCTGACCCACATCAATTCCACGGAAATACCCGGACGCGAGGACTGCATCCGGTTATTTTTGTTCAACGTTGTGCAACCGGGCGGACAAGCGGCGTCACGCGACGGATCGTGACGCGGCGGTTTTCCTGTTCTGCTGCCTGCGTGCGAATTTTGAGGAAGCGTTCGCCGTAGCCCTGTGTCACGAGATTTTCGGCCGGGATATCATAAACTTCCGTCAGAAGGCTGGCGACGGATTCAGCGCGCTTGTCCGACAGGACCAGATTTGAGCGATCCGACCCGACCGCATCGGTATGTCCTTCGATAAAGAAGGTCTCGCCCGGGTCCTTTGCCAGCACCTTTTGCATGGCATTCGCAACCTTGCGCAAGGTCTTGGCTTGCGACATCGAAACCTCGGCGCTGCCCGTCGCGAAGTGGATCGTATCCAGATCGATGCGGCGCACCTTGTCACGCAAACGGGCAGAGTGACGAACTTCGTCTATTGTATAGACCCGCTCCACGCGCTCCACCGGCGGCATGGCGAGAAAGTCATAGAAATCGCGGTCCGGATCGTCCGCGACGTCAATGATATAATCTCTTACCGGTACGGTCAGACGCATCGGGGGCAGTTCATAGCCAACATCGATGATCGAAGCGCGCGGATTATCGTCATATTCAGGCGCATAGATCATCAGATATTCGTTGCCGTCGCGATCAATACGGGAGCGCTGAAGGATATCGCCGTAACGATCATAAATCGTGACGATCTGGTTGCCGCCTGGACGAACTATGGTTTCGCGGGTGCGTCCGCGGGGCAGTTCATCATAATAGGTTTGCTCGGCATCGCGGCGCAGCCTCGGGCGATCATCGCCGCGCACGAAAATGCGGTCTCCCACGTCGAGGATAACGCGATTATCCACTTCCTCGATTACTTTGACATTCGTGACATTATTCGTCACGTTATTCACTGTCGTGTTGTTGACGACCGTATTGTTGACCACGGTGTTGTTGACGATATTGGTGGTTTCCGGCACGGCAAAGACGGGCGCTTCCTTGATACGAGTGCCCTCTTCCTTGAGATTTGCCTCGATCTTCTGCGGCAGTGCTGCCTTAACCTCTTCCGGAATAGCGACCTGTGCAGCCGCATCGTTTGCGGGCGGCGGTGTGTTTTCCTCAGCGGAGCGCTGCTGCTCGCGCTGCTTGCGGCGCTCTTCACGCGACTGGCTTCCCCCGGAATTGTCGGCATCCTTGTCGCTGTCGAGAATGGCGGCGCCGTTTTCGACCGGCAAGACAACCGTATCGTCGGTTTTCGCGGGATCCTTGGCAATCTCCTGCTTTTCTTCGGTCGAGCGCTGGTCGACTATTTCGGGCGCGGGCTTTTGCTGGTCCTCGGCCGGTTGTGGCTGTTCAACCGGCTGTGCGGGCCGAGCATCATTCTGCGGAGACCCTGTTGCTTGCGGTTCCTGCGGGGGAACTTCTTCGGGATGTTCAACGATGGACTCTTCTGCCGGTTCTTTCTGCTGAGGCACCGCCGGAGATGCTTCTGCCGGTTGCTTGACTGGCTTTTCCGCTTGCGGAGCCGGAGTATCATTGTTCGGCTTTTCGGGTGCAGGCTGTTCGGGGTTCACTTCCGGCTCAACTGCTGGAGCTTCCTTCACTGGCTTTTCGACGGGCGCGGCCTGTTCCTGAGACTGAGTGGCCTTGCGAGCAGGCTCTTCCTCGGTCTTCTTCTGTTCTTCGGCGCGACGCCGCGCTTCTTCTTCCGCAGCCTTCTGTTGCCGTTCGCTCTGACGTTGCGCCTCTTCCTCGGCTTTTTTCTGCTCGGAAGCCTGTCTGGCCTGTTCTTCGGCCTGCTTCTGCGCCTCGCGCTCTGCTGCCTTCTGTTGTTCCTCTGCTTGGCGCTGAGCCTCTGCTTCAGCACGCTTCTGCTCTTCCGCCTGACGCTGGGCTTCTTCCTGAGCCGCTTTCTGCTGTTGTTCTTCCTCCTGCCGACGGTTTTCCTGCTCGGCAGCACGCTGTTGTTCCTCAGCCCGGCGCGCTTCTTCCTCCGCCGCCTTTTGCTGTTCGTCGGCCTCGCGCTGTTGCTGCAGCAATTGCTCATCGGACGGCTGGTTTCCGTTCTCCTGTGCCAACAGGAGTGGAGCCGTCAGGGTATCCGCGAGCACGGGCTGCGCGAGAATGGAGGCCGAGAGAACCGGCACCGCCACCGTGGCAAGAAGCTTCGAACGAATAGACATATATCCTTCTCCTTCTGGAAGGCAGAATTGATGTGCGTCTGCCCCCGGATTCGCAGGCAAAGACACTGCACGCCGCCAGCGGTACCCACTGAATTGGGACAAATTCCGGCGACTTCACAAATCCGTTATCGTAATCCACATGAACGCAGGCTGAACCCAAGCGTTCCGAAAATTACAAGATTTGCCACATTCGCCGGGCCAGAAGCTCTATGCCTTCCGCAACGCGGGCGGAACAGGCGACATGGACGGTCGCCGCTTCAGAAAAACGGCGCGCCGGACTCGGTCGGCACGCCGTTTCACGCAGCTCAATACGAGCTTCTCGGAATCCATATCTTACGGGTAGCCCCACACTGTTTTATCCGCCGGCCTTTAGGAAGCGTGCGGCTATGTCATAAAGAAACTGCGGCAGCACCGTAAAGGCATAGGGAGCGTAGACCCGTTCCAGCCGCTGATGATACTCGCGGCCCCATGGACCGATATTCACCACAGGATACGAAAGCGCCTTGGGATTGGCGCGGTCTATGAACTGCGCTGCCGGTGTGTTGGCCGCGATGATTCCACTATCCGCCGCATCCGGCATATGACCGAAGAAACTCATATCGGAAATACCGGCAAAGATTTCACGATACCGGATTGTCGTATCGAACTGACACTCCGCCTCCAAACGTGCGGTTTCCAGAGCTTCAGCAAAACGCTGTTCCTCTGCCGTTTCAGCTCCCATGCGAACATGCGGATAGACGAGACTTCCAAAGCCGATAATCACCGTGGGGCCGGTAACACGCGCCTCGGCGACCATACGGTCCACAAGTTCCCGCGTAATGAGAAGCGGGTTGTCGCTGCTTGAAAGTTCAGCCTCAAGCACCGCGATCCGTTCCAGCGCCGCATCGCCGCCGACGCGCCGAACTTCCTCGCGCAACTCCGCTATGGTCAGAATTCGGCCTTTGTGATTGACGTTCGCCTCGCTGCCGACCAGCTTTGCAAACCGGCTCGCCTCGACATTGAAATGCGTGATTGCACGATCCAGAGCCTCGCCCACAACCGCCTTGAACCGCTGGAACAATGTATCGGGCGAGACGGAATGGGTCAGCCAGTTGAACGCAACCCACGTCCGTTCCGGCGTAGTGACTTCATAGCCGCCCCGGAAATCCCGCGCTTCAAGGCAGATAGGTGGCGGCGAAACCTCCCCGTCACCCGTGTCGCAGAGAGCCGCATTGGCTTCGACCGCTCGCATGATTTCTGACGCAATGAGATGCGCGCTGACACCTTCGAACGGATAGCTCGCATGGGACGGTTGCCCGACCACGAAAGCAAAGGGAAGCTGTTTACCAATGGTACCACGATAGATGGCGCGGCCTTCTGCGCCGTCACCTTGATCGCTTGTTGCATCCAGATTGATACCGGCAACGATATCGAGGCCCCAGCGTTCGGCAAGTTCCGGCAGGGCGTCGCGCAGGCTGCGCATTCCGCGCGACCCGCGCTCTTCGTCAGGGGTGGCGAACAGGATCAGATTGCCTTCCCGATCCAGCTGCTGCGAGAAACGTTCCAATACAGCGATACCGGCAGCAACCCCGCTCTTCATGTCGAGCATACCGCGCCCGGGGACATAGTTTCCGCTCTGAAAATCGGAGAGGGCCTTGTCCTCGTTCGGTGCGAGCGTGCGACTGGTAAGATCTGCCAGAAGCGCTTCCAGCAAGGCGTCCGGTTCAAAAGCCAAATGCTTCAAATCGCGATAATTGCCGGTTTCCACCACATCGAAATGGCCAGCCAGCGCCAAAGTCCGCCGTCCCCTGCCGCGAACGACCGCGATGACATTCTTGGTCATCGGGGAACCATGACTGTCGATGACGGCAATATGGTCGGGATTTTTCTGGAAATAGGGAATCTCGCGCAAGAGCTCGGCAAGCTTGGGGCCGAACGCTGCCTCGTCCGGTGTTCCGGTTTCGCTTGGCCATTTCACCATGCGATAGGAGAGTTCTCGCACCCGTTCCGTCGGATTCCATTCATTGGGGCTTGCCACGGTCTTTCCTCGCTCAATAGTTCTCCGTCTCCGTACCTTGGGCAAGGCACAGACGGATCTTCACAATCTGGTTTAGCGTCGATTTACTGGTTGAGATGCTTTCTCAGGAACGCTCTCGTTCTTTCATTTTCCGGATTGGTGAAGATCACGTCCGGTTTGCCTTCCTCGACCACCACGCCCTTGTCCATGAACAGCACCTTGTCGGAAACTTCTGCGGCAAAGCGCATTTCATGGGTCACGATCAGCATGGTCATATGCTCCTGCGCGAGCTGTTTCATGACCTGATTGACTTCCTCCACCAGCTCCGGATCGAGCGCTGAAGTCGCTTCGTCAAACAGCATGACCTTCGGTTGCATGGCGAGCGCGCGGGCGATTGCCACACGCTGCTTCTGTCCGCCCGACAGACGCGACGGATACATTGAAGCCTTGTCGGCCAGACCGACTTTCTTCAAAAGCGAAACGGCCAGTTCCTGTGCTTCCTGCTTGCTCTTTCCCTTCAGTTTGATGGGGCCAAGCGTGATGTTTTCCATGACGTTGAGATGCGGAAACAGGTTGAAGTGCTGGAATACCATGCCCATCTGCTGGCGCACGGCATTGATATGCCGCTCGAAGGCACGTCCGCTCAATGGTTGGTTTACCTGAACTCCATCCAGCAGTATCTGGCCTGAATTAACTGTTTCCAGATGATTGATCGAGCGAAGCAGCGTGCTTTTACCGGAACCGGAAGGACCGATAATGGCGATGATCTGGCCGCGTTCAACCGACAGGTTGATGCCCTTGAGAACCTCCAGCGCGCCATAAGCCTTGTGGACATCGCGCACTTCCACCATGGGTTTGCTGTTGCTCATCGGTAAGCCTCGACTTTCTTTTCCATCCAGTGCAATCCGGCTTCCAGGATGAGATTGAGTACGTAGAAGAT
>Ga0180222_1003244_pt1 | contig 10882 bp, 21 predicted proteins | sample eDN5th37CKraftOP_FD_151336 | JGI IMG/M metagenome (GOLD analysis project Ga0180222, IMG submission 151336) | Enriched Organic Plus compost microbial communities from Emeryville, California, USA - eDNA 5th pass 37_C Kraft OP (version 2) (version 2) ... | reverse complement strand
CAAGGGCTCGATGACAAACTCGGCACTAGTTGCACTATGCTCATTGACAGCTGCAAGTAGTGGGTTGTGAATGACTTTTGTTGACATTAGCGTCAGCTCCTTATTAGCGCGAGTAGTACTCGACAATTAGTTGTTCGTTTATATCAGGCTCAGCCTCTTCACGTTTTGGAAGTCCGGTGATATCGATCTTAAATTTCTTTACATCGGATTTCAACCAGCTTAGAGGTGCCTGGGAAGTGTTGTTTACAACTTCATCAATATTAGTGAAATATGCAGACTTCGTGCTTTTTTCACGAACGGTAATAACATCACCCGGCTTTACTCGCATAGATGGGATGTCGACACGACGGCCGTTTAGCTCGAAGTGTCCGTGACTAACAAGTTGTCGCGCTGCACGACGACTAGTAGCTAGCCCCGCACGGTAAACAACGTTATCTAGACGAAGCTCGAGCAGCTGTAGCAGGTTTTCGCCTGCGAGCCCTTGTCTTCGAGTCGCTTCATCCATCAAGCGAGCAAACTGCTTTTCGAGCAAACCATAAATACGGCGCACCTTTTGTTTCTCGCGAAGCTGTGTCAAATACAGGCTAGGCTTACCCTGGCGGCCATGCGCATGCTGACCCGGAATACCAGTCTTTTTGACCATAATCTTGTGAGCCTTTGGATGCAACGCATAACCTTCGCGGCGCGATTGTTTGACGATCGGTGAAGTATCTCGTGCCATATGTTAAGCCCTCCTCTGTCCTTTCGGACGAACTCCGCCATGCGGAACGCCCGTTACATCTGTGATACTATCGACGATCATGCCGAAGTTGCTTACGGCGCGGATGGCCGAATCACGACCCAGACCAACGCCCTTTACAAAAACATCAACGTTTTTAAGGCCATACTGCGTGCTCGCTATTTCAGCTGCTTTTTCAGCAGCGACCTGTGCCGCATAGGCAGTGCCCTTCTTGCTGCCACGGAAACCACAGGCACCCGCGCTGCTTGCAGAAATGACATTGCCCTTTTTATCAGTAAAACTGATTATTGTATTGTTGAAGGTCGCCTGAATATGCATCTGACCTGCAGGAACAGAACGTTTCTGCTTTTTGCGCGCAGATGTTTTTGGTTGAGCAGCTTTTTGCTCAACGGTTGCTTCAGTCGTAGTAGTAGTTGTTTCTTCCGTCATAGTGTCCCTACGTCTTTGATGCTGCCTTAGGTTGTGCGCCTCCTACCGGAACTGCCTTGCCTTTGCGTGTACGAGCATTCGTACGAGTTCGCTGACCGTGGACTGGAAGTCCTGCCTTATGACGCAGGCCACGGTAGGAATTGATATCCTTTAAACGTTTTATATTGTTCTGCACCAGACGCTGCAGATCGCCCTCGACGGTATAATCGCGATCGATTATATCGCGGATGCGTTGCTCTTCAGCCTCGGTGAGATCTTTCACCCGAGTGGTCGGCTCGACTTTAGCCGCCGCAAGGATGTCTCGAGAGTGCTTACGGCCGATACCATAGATATAGGTCAGCGCGATTTGCACTTGCTTTTCTGCTGGGATAACTACCCCTGCAATTCGAGCCATGCTTAACCCTGCCTTTGCTTATTCTTAGGTTTCTTCTTGTTGATAACACGAAGTCGTCCTTTGCGACGAACCAAAATGTCATCTGGACTAATTTTTTTGACGCTTGCACGTACCTTCATGTGAACAACAGAAGCTCCTAATTAATTTATTAGTTATTATTATTCGTACCAACGTTTGTTGGTCGTTCGTCTCGTAGGCGGAAGCTGATTCTGCCCTTTGTGAGATCGTAAGGGGTTAACTCAACTTCTACCCTATCGCCCGGCACCAATCGGATGTAATGCTTACGCATTTTGCCCGATATGTGGCACAGGACCGTATGGCCATTCTCCAGTTCGACACGAAACTGGGTGTTCGGCAATGCCTCCACAACTTTACCGACCAGTTTGATGACTTCCTTTTGACTCGCCATAGTTAACAAAGTCTCATTATACATGAAAAAAATTGGTTCGTAAAGTGTTTCAGCAAAGATTTTCGCGTATTTACCGCGAACCCTTCAATCGATAGTTCTATTGTATCAAACCCACTCGTTGCGTCAAGGCGCTTACTAGGGTCGATTTGCGATTATTTGGTTGAAACCTCGCTGACAACTGCTCTTACTAGAACGCGCTTGTCAAACTCGCTATCCTTAGGGATCCAATTACCAGCAGGCGCAATTAGCCCCAGCCCTTCCTTCGTCTCATCATATGGCGTGAATAAACGCTTGATGCCCGACTGATTAGCCTGAATGAGGCTTTCGGTCTTGTTCTCGACAACCTGATAGGCGATCTTTCTGCCGTCACCGCGTTCAATGATTATTTGATCGCCATTTTTTAATTCTGAGATCCTGACAAATACGCCCTCACTTGTCACCCCTTTTCCATGGCCGACAATAACGACAGTGCCATATTCCTGTCCTGGCATTGCACTTTCTTTGTACCACCCTGTGTCATGGATGTTCTCAGGCATTTCCAGCTCCCTGTTTTTGCCAAGCCCCACAGCTTGCACGCGAGCTTTTTCAATTCCAAGAACCGGGATTGAAATAAACCGCGGCTGAGTCGCTGGAACCGTGTATCCATCAATCTCTTGTCGAGATATCATCTCTTCGTTAACACTCGTGTCCGCTAGTGCCGATGCAGGCAAAGGTAACAGAGGTGGCTTAATCCCCGTGATATACCAGTTTAGTAGCAAAGCTCCTGCAACGATGATTAACAATACAATAACGGCTACCGCCAACCAACGGCCAAAATGAAAATTACGTCCCCTCTCAATATATAAACCACTCACAGTTACTTCAATTATAACATAAGCTTAGTCGGTCAGTTGTGATGGATACTATTTGTAATCGTCGTACGTGACCATCAAGGCGCGAGAATTGATCTGGCGCAAGCTCTCCAGAGCAACGGATACCACAATCAAGATACCTGTACCACCAATAGCAAGGTTTTGGATACCCGTAATTCCTGCCTGTGCAAACGCGTATTCTGCGACGAACGGTAGTACAGCTACTAGACCCAAAACAATAGACCCAAACAAGATGAGACGATTTACCGTGCGAGACAGGTATTTTTCCGTTTGAATACCTGGTCGAACGCCCTCAATGAAACCGCCTTGCTTTTGAAGATTCTCAGCGATCTCGTTGCTGTTAAAAATAATTCCTGTGTAGAAATAGGTGAACAAAATCACGAGGAAGAAATAGCTTACCGGATAGATGAGTGCCGTCAACGAGTTACCTGTAAACATGCCTGGTTGCGGCGCCTGGAACCAAAGAATCAGATTGTTCGCAAGCTCGAAATAGTCCGGATTATTAGTAGCTTTAAGTACCTGACCTATGAATGCCGGGAGACTCAGGAAGGCGACTGCGAAGATAACTGGGATCACGCCAGCTGCAATCAGTTTAATTGGCAAAATGCTTTTTACGCCGCCATAGCTACTGTTACCCTGTACGCGCTTCGCATAGTTAACGGTAATAATACGCTGCGCCTCATTGATTTTAACCAGAAGATACAAGACGACAAGCGAGGCTACTACAATTGATACCGTGACCCAGAATGCAGTTGGATTGACCGGTACAGTAAACCAACCAAATACATCTAGAACCCCTTGAGAAGTATCAGTTAGAGATAACCATAGCGTTGCAAAAGTCGATGGCAACTGGCTGATAATACCTGCAAAAATCAGCATCGATATACCATTTCCAATTCCTTGTTCGGTAATAAGCTCGCCAAGCCACATCAAGAGCATTGCGCCAGCAGTCATGGCCGTTACCGCTATAATCCATTCAAACGGAGTCGTGCTCTCTAGGGCGGTTGTATTTCCAGCCAAAACTGTCTGCCGAAGAATATAAATAAATGCAATTGACTGTACGATTGCTAGTGGGAGAGTGATGATACGCGTCCATTGGTTGATCTTGCGACGACCCGATTCGCCATCTTTGTGAAGTTCCTCAAGTTTTGGAATTGCTTTGGTAAGCAGTTGTGTAATAATGCTCGCTGTGATAAATGGGCTTAGACCCACGAGCACAATCGAGAAGCTTGCTAGTGCGCCACCCGAGAGAAGATTTAAGAAACCGCCAAAATCAGTCGAACTGACGACACTTTCGATCACTTCCTTAAGTTTGGTTGGCTCTGCCAAGGGTACTGGTATGTGAGCCAAGAAACGATAGGCAACTATAATTCCAAGCACCACTGCCAGACGTTTCTGCATGTTGCGGTTTTTAAATGATTTGAATATAGTCTTCCAATTCATATACAGTCTATCCCTCTGCCTTGCTCATCTGTTTTTGTGAGAACTCACCTTAAATACTTCTATCATTATACTATAGAAATTCGCCTAAGAGGATAGAATTATAAAAATCGCCCCGACCATTTGAGGTCGAGGCGATTTTTTGTGTTTTTTTACTCGTCTACTTTCTTATCTTTGCTGGACGGCTTGATTGGTGTTGGAACCTTCTCAAATGTTCCACCAGCATTTTTGATAGCTTCCTGCACTGACTTGCTGGCAGCTTGTACACGAAGTGTAACCTTCTCTTTCAACTCACCACGAGCGATAACCTTGACTGTGTGGTATGGAGTAGCAATATAGCCCTCTTCAAACAACGTCATATTATCAGCAATTTTACCCTTGAACGCATTGAGATGATCAAGATAAACAACCTGTGCCGGGGTGCGTAGAGACTTAAAACCACGTGCTTTTGGAATCGCCTGAACAAGTGCGCGCTGACCACCTTGGAAAGTTGCACCCAGCTTTTTACCGGTTCGGGCGCCTTGACCCTTGGTGCCACGTCCTGCGGTTTTGCCACCACCCGCAGCAATACCACGGCCAACACGTTTGCGGTCTTTATTTGCAGTCGCCTGGAGTTCGTTGTACTTAGTCATTACTTATCCTCCTTTTTGGCTGTTTTTTTGGCAGCAGGAGTTTTTTTCGCATTGAGCCATTGATCTCTTGGGACCAAGCTCCTTAGTGCTTCGATTGTCGCATAGGCGATGTTTACTTTATTAGTCGAGCCAAGCGACTTGGAAAGCATGTTGTGAATACCAGTAACGCCGATGATTTGGCGGACAACACCACCAGCGATGATACCGGTACCTGGAGCGGCCGGTTTGATGAGTACGCGTGCGCCGGATACTTTAACTTCAACATCGTGCGGAATCGTCTCGTTCTCAATGGGAACAGTGATTAGGTTCTTCTTGGCGACATCGGTAGCCTTTGACACAGCAGCCTGAACATCGGCACCTTTAGCGACACCGACGCCTACCTTACCTTTGTTGTTGCCGACAACAACCAAAGCCTTGAAGCGGAAGCGGCGTCCGCCTTTGACGACACGCGCGACACGGTCGACATTGATAACAATTTCTTCGAATTCCTTTGGTTCGCTTGGAACCTGTCCCCGACGTTCATCGCGTCGACCACCGCGCTGCTGCGAGCGCGGGGTAGTCTGTGCTGTCTGTTGTTCAGCCATAACTAAATCTCCAATCCTTCCTTACGTGCGGCATCGGCCAAAGCTGCTAATCGAGCAGCGTATTGACGGCCGTTCCGATCCAATGTTGCTTTTTTGATACCTGCCTTCTTGGCCTTTTTTGCAATATCGGCGCCGACATAGGCGGCCAGCTCCTTGAGAGAACCGGTTTGCTTACTACCGACAGTCGTGCTTGCTGCCAAAGTGTGTCCAGCAACATCATCGATCAATTGGGCACTAACATGCTTGTTACTGATAGTAACCGACAGACGTGGACGGTCGACAGTACCGCTAATTTTTGCGCGTACACGACCTTTACGCAGGCTTTTGTTCAGTAGTTTTTTTGCTAGATTACTCATGATTACTTACCTGCCTTTCCTGCCTTGCGCAGAATCTGCTCATCGACATATTTAATACCCTTGCCCTTGTATGGTTCAGGTTTCTTGAGGGCACGAATCTCAGCCGCAACCTGACCCACCTTTTGTTTGTCGATACCGCTAACGACAATTACCATTTTTTCATTAGTGACAGTCACGCCCTCGGGTGGAGTGTATTTGATTGGATGACTGAAACCAAGATGCAGTTCAAGCGTGTTGCCATTCATACCTACGCGAAAACCGACACCATTAACTTCCAATCGCTTTTCGAAACCTTTTGTAACGCCTTCAACAGCGTTATTGAGAAGTGCACGTTGCAAACCGTGCTGTGCACGTGCAACACGCTCGTCATTGTTGCGCGTTACTGTTGCGACCCCATCTTCAACCTTGACACTCACATCGCTCAGATGTGGTACTGTCAACTTACCCTTGGGGCCTTCGACAGTGATAACATCTGAGTCAACCGTGATTGTCACGCCCGATGGAACCTGAATTGGTAGTTTTCCGATTCGACTCATCTTTTATCCTTTCATGCTTACTACTCGGTATCGTTTTGATTGACACCCAAGTAGTCTGTTAATAAACTTTCAGTAACAGCTCACCTCCAAGGCGTTGTCGCACGGCTTCCTGACCAGTGATCACACCCTTTGATGTGCTCACTAACACCATGCCTCGTCCTGATTTCACCTTTGGAATTTCGTCTGCTTTTACATAAACACGGCGACCTGGTTTGCTGATGCGAGTCAGCTCATTGATAACACTGTTCTCGCCTGGTTTGTTGATCGTGATAACCAACGTTCCACGAGGCTTGCCGGCCTCTTCCTTAACGTCGGCCAAGTAATTGTTAGCCTTTAGCTGTTCAGCAATAACCTTCTTGAGCTTACTGGTAGGAACGCGGACTTCGTTTTTACCGACAGCTACCGCATTGCGGATACGGGTCAGAAGGTCAGCGATTGGGTCTGTAGATTGTAGCGACATATCGTTTTCCTCCTTTCCTTACCAGCTACTCTTTGTTACGCCCGGTATATTGCCTTTGGATGCTTCGATACGGAAGCGGATCCTGCTCATACCAAACTTTCTCATGTATCCACGTGGTCGACCGTCCAGCAGATCTCGGTTCTTCCAGCGAGTCGGTGACGAATTACGAGGAAGTTTCTGCAGACCATCCAAATCGCCAAGTTCTTTCAACTCAGCACGTTTTTTTGCATATTTGAGAATCATTTGTTGTCGCTTTTTGTCTCGTGCGATCATTGATTTCTTGGCCATTAGCGTCGACCTCCTTCCTTAGCAAACGGTAGTCCGAATTTCTCAAGTAACGAACGACTATGTGCAGGATCTTTCGAGTTAATTACGAACGTCACCTGCAAACCGTGAGTAACTTGAGTTTCATCAAATGTTAGCTCTGGAAAGATGGACTGTTCGACAATGCCAAGGTTGTAATTACCGCTCTTGTCAAACTTCAGGCCTACGCCATGAAAGTCACGAACACGCGGAAGTGCAACATTGATTAAACGATCCATGAACTCATACATTCGAGCTCCGCGTAGCGTTACCATGACACCGATAGGCGCACCCATACCCTTGCGGATCTTAAAACCAGCGATCGACTTCTTCGCCTGGCGTTCGACTGGCGCTTGGCCAGTGATTTTGGCCAGAGTGTTCTTGACAGTATCAAGATAGCGCTTGTCTTCTTTGTTCTTGCCGGTTCCCACGCTGACCACAATTTTCTCTAGCTTTGGTACTTCATGTACGTTATCCAGATTCAATTCGGCCTGAAGTTCCTTGACGTATTGATCACGATACAAGGCTTTCAAGCGAGGAGCCGGAGTAGTAGCTACTGTGTTTTTAGCCATTACTTGATCTCCTTACTCTTTGCTTGGCGCGCAACACGTACTTTGGCGCCATCAGCTGATTTCTTATATCCTACTCGACTGGTCTTACCAGTCTTTTCATCAACCACCAGAGCAACCTTGTGCAGCGGTGTCGGGACATGGATATCCTTACTTCCGCCAGTCGGATGAAGCCTGGATGGCTTGAACTTGCGATGTTTGACACCCAAACCTTCGACCAACACTGCATTTTTCTGCGGCAATACAGCCAATACCTTACCAGTCACACCTTTGTTTGGGCCGCTGATCACTTTGACAATGTCGTCTTTCTTGATTCGCTGTGCCATATTAGAGTACCTCCGGTGCAAGGCTGATAATCTTGCTGTAACCCAGGTCGCGTAGCTCGCGAGGGACTGGACCGAATACGCGAGTAGCGCGTGGGTTCTTGTCATCAGCGATAATTACTGCAGCGTTGTCATCGAAACAGATCGTACTACCATCTTTGCGGCGAATCTGGTCACGCGTGCGCACGACAACTGCCTTTACGACAGACTTCTTTTTGACCTGTCCGTTTGGATTAGCTTCCTTTACGCTCGCAACGATAACATCTCCAACACGTGCATAGCGGCGTCGAGTGCCACCAAGTACACGAATGCAGAGAATTTCCTTTGCCCCACTGTTGTCAGTTACTTTCAATCGGGATTGCTGTTGGATCATTTGTCGTCCTCCTCGCTCTCCTCGGCTTTCTTTGCCTTTTCCTTCACGCTATCAGCAGGTACGACGTCCTCCTTCAGCTCGACGCTTCCCTTTGACCTCTCTTCGATGACATCGAGCACAAAACTCTTTGTCTTGCTGATAGGCCGGGTTTCCTTGATCCGCACCTTGTCGCCTACATGCGCTTCATTGTTTGGATCATGCGCCTGATACTTGCGGCTAACAGAGTACTGCTTACCGTAAAGGGGATGAGTCTCACGGCTCGTTACTGTGACAGTAATGGTCTTGTCACGTACATCCGAGGCAACGATACCAGTCAGATACTTAGTCATTACTTATCTCCTTTCAGTTCAAGGGCGCGGATCGCAGTCTTGAGTCGAGCGATCTCCTTGCGAGCCATTGTCAGCGCGCGAGGGTTGATCAGTTCTCCAGCCTGATGACTGCGACGTGTCTCGAACAGTTCGTTCTGCTTGACAGTCAACTCTTTCTTGAGTTCTTCAAGCGATTTCACTTCGGTAGCCTTCTTCACGGAGTTGGCGGTTTTCTTCGTAGCAGTTTTCTTTTCAGCCATCTTACGCCTCCTCCCTCTTAATAAATCGTGTCTTCACTGGTAGCTTGTGACTTGCCAAACGCATTGCTTCGCGCGCCACCTCTTCGTTTACACCTTTCATTTCGAACAAAACGGTGCCAGCCTTTACTTTGGCTGCAAAGTACTCAGGGTTACCCTTGCCGCTGCCCATTTTGACATCTTGCGGCTTACGGGTGCGCGGTGTGTGCGGGAAAATACGAATCCATATTTTTCCACCGCGTTTGATATGGCGAGTCATCGCCTGACGAGCAGATTCAATCTGACGTGATGTAATGTCATTATTCGTCAGTGCCTGTAGGCCGAAGTCGCCGAATGCTACGTAGTGACCTCGGGTTGCAACACCTTTGTTGCGACCTTTGCGGACTTTTCGATATTTGGTCTTCTTCGGTAACAACATATCTACTCGCTCCTCTCACCTTTGTAAATCCATACCTTGACGCCGATAATACCGACACCCGGAGCGTTAGCGCGTGCAACATGGAAATCGACATCAGCGCGAAGCGTATGAAGTGGCACTGAACCTTCGATGATCTTTTCGCGACGAGCCATTTCTGCGCTGTTCAAACGTCCCGCTACTTCGATACGAACACCTTTCGCACCAGCATTCATAGTACTCTGGGCCGCCATCTTGGTAGCACGGCGGAAGTTGATGCGGCGCTCCAACTGGCGAGCAATATTCTCTGCCACCAATTTAGCGTCAAGCTCAGGTCGTTTTACTTCCTCAATATTGATACGTACCGGTAAGCTTGCTAGCTTTTCGATCTCACTCTTGAGTTCTGCAACGCCTGCGCCGCCACGACCAATAACGACACCTGCTTTTGCCGTGTGGATTGTTACTGTAATAAGATTTGCGGAACGCTCGATTTCAATCCGGCTGATCGTTGGACGGGATGCAAACTTCTTTTCAATCAGACTACGAATAGCCGCATCCTCGTTCAGCCATTTAGCAAAATCTTTTTTGCCGGCAAACCAACGTGAATTCCAATTCTTATGGATCTGCAGGCGGAAGCTGAGCGGATTGACTTTCTGTCCCATTACTTCTTCTCCTCTTTCTTCTCGTCGGTGCTCTCTTTCTTCGGCGCCGGCTTCTTCTTTGGTTTTTCTACGCCAGTCACTTCGACCAAAATGTGGCTGGTTTTCTTCTCAAACGGCAATGCACGACCGCGGCTAGCTGGCTTGTAACGCTTAAGGCGAGGACCCGTCGTGACATTGAGTGTCGTGATTACCAAGCTCTTTGCGTCCAAACCATGGTTGTTTACCGCATTTGCTTTTGCGCTTTCAATAACTTTTTTAACTGGCAATGCAGCGCGTCGTGGCACGTGATCCAAGATAACCAACGCATCAGCGACCGTTCGATTACGTACCAATGCTGCCACCAGACCAACCTTGCGAGGTGTCTGATCAACACCTTTCGCAATAGCACGGACTTTTATAGAATCAGCCATGATTACTTCTCCTTACCTCCGTGCTTGCGGAACTTACGTGTTGGCGCGAATTCACCCAATTTGTGACCAACCATGTTTTCGGTAATAAGCACCGGAACATGGACGCGACCGTTGTAAACAGCGATCGTGCGGCCAACCATTTCTGGAGTGATCGTGCTAGCACGAGCCCACGTTTTAATAACTGTGCGGTCCTCGAGGCTCAGAGCAGCGACCTTTTTCGCCAGCTTGGCATCGACAAATGGACCTTTTTTCAGAGACCTACTCATGTCTTACCTCTTCCTCTTCGCCTCGTGGCGAGTTCTTACAATTAATCCAGCGGTATCCTTACGACGGCGAGTGCGGTAACCGAGCGTCAATTGACCCCATGGAGTGCGTGGAGCCTTACCACTACCGTGACGACCACCGTCACCACCACCGTGCGGGTGGTCAGCA